>Ga0194132_10010239_pt1 | contig 12536 bp, 9 predicted proteins | sample TA2KigOf80mmetaG_FD_148612 | JGI IMG/M metagenome (GOLD analysis project Ga0194132, IMG submission 148612) | Freshwater microbial communities from Lake Tanganyika, Tanzania - TA2015054 Kigoma Offshore 80m | ecosystem: Environmental > Aquatic > Freshwater > Lake | place: Tanzania: Lake Tanganyika... | reverse complement strand
GCGGCGAGACGCCCGATCCCTGCCACTCCTTTGGCACGGACCCGAGCCCGGAGATTTGCGACGGCGTCGACAACGACTGCAACGGCACCGTGGACGACACGGGCGCGACGGAGGCCTGCAACGGCGCCGACGATGACTGTGACGGCGAGACGGACGAGGGCCTCGGCGTGGGCGACGCCTGCTCGATCGGCACCGGCGCCTGCCGCGCCGAGGGCGTGCAAATCTGCGGGGCGGGCGATGCGGCGGGGCTCGTCGTCTGTGACGCCACCGAGGGGGCACCGGGCGAAGAGACCTGCGACGGGGTCGACAACGACTGCAACGGCACCGTCGACGATCGCGCGGGCGAGATCTGTGCGTGCGAGGACGGCGCCGCGGTCGAGTGCGGCAGCGACGTCGGCGCCTGCACCCTCGGCCAGCAGATCTGTGTCGGCGGGCAGTTCGGCGAGTGCGCGGGCGCAACGGCCCCCGGCGTGGAGATCTGCAACGGCATCGACGACGACTGCAACGGCAGCGTCGACGACCGCGCGGGCGATGCCTGCGAGTGCACCGACGGGCAGATTGTGGCCTGCGGCAGCGACATCGGCACTTGCGCGCCGGGCACCCAGACCTGCGTCGACGGCCACTTCGGGGCCTGCGAGGGCGCGATTGGCCCGTCCGACGAGGTTCACGACCAACGGGACAACGACTGCAACGGCGCCACGGACGACGTCGTCTGCGAGCCTTTGCCCTCCAACTTCCCCGCGGGCCCCGGCTTCGAGGGCTGCGTGAGCCAGGATCTCACGTTCCACGCCTTCAACCCGGACAGCATCAGCACCATCGCCCGGACCGAGGCGTTCGACCAGATCGGGGACCTCCTGTGGCGCGTCCCGGCGCCCGACGCAGCAGCCTTCGCGGCCGCGCGCCAGATCTACGCCGTCGCCGAGGGCATCGACAGCCGCGTCCAACGCCGCTACGACCAGCACTTCGCCGCCAGCGTGCCGGAGGGGACGAACTGCCGGACGGCGGGCGTACCGGCCATGTATCCCGACTACTGCGTGGGCCCGGGCCGGATTCTGCCCATCGTCGTCGCCGCCTTCGACGCGGGCATGGAGGGTCGCGAGTCGGCCGTCAGCGCCGCCCGCATCGAGGCCGGCCTGCTCTGGTTCTTCTACACGAGCGTCTACAAGGAGGCGAACAGCTGCGTGACGGCGATCGCCGACTGCGACTCGTCGCACGCCTACTACACGGGGGGCACGTCGCGCATTGAGCCGTCCGGCCTCGCCCGCTACGTTGCCGCCAACGGCGCGGGCATCCACGACCGCGTTTTCGATGGCACGCTCGCGGTTCACTGCTGGCGCGAGCTCGACAACGGCGATACGGCGGTGAACCTTGTGCAGCAGGCCATTGCCGCGCAGCAGCTCGATGTCGCCCTCGACCACGCCGCAATCCGCATCCTGACCACTCGCCTGCGGGCCTTCGTGGGCGCCGAGGGCGAGGCCCGGGCGGCGCACTGGGCCTTCGTCGGCATCTGGACGCAGGCCCTCGACCGCGCGATCCGGATCCGCGACGCGGCGGCCGCCGACTCCATGGTCGCGATTGCCGCCGGGGACGGTGCCGATCTCGACGTCGGTGCCCTCGAGGCGCGCCTGCTCGCGCTCGTGCCCTGCCCCTGAACCTGCGTTGCCCCGACGTGCGATCACGTCGGAACTCCGGAACGGGCAGCGCGTGGGGAACCATGATAGAAGCGGCGCATGGTCATGAAGGTCGAGGACATCGGCCGTGCCGTGCGCGAGACGCAGTATGCGGTGCGGGGGCCCATCGTGGCTCGGGCGCAGGCGCTCGAGCGGGCGGGACGGGCGGTCATCTACTGCAACATCGGCAATCCGCAGGCGCTCGGGCAACGGCCCCTGACCTGGGTCCGGCAGGTGCTCGCCCTGTGCGAGTACCCCGAGCTGCTCGACCGTCTGCCTCCGGACACCTTCCCCACCGACGTCGTCGAGGTCTCGCGGCAGGTGCTCGCCGGCTCCCGGCATGGCCTCGGGGCCTACACGGATAGCCGGGGGTACGCCTTCGTGCGAGAGGCCGTCGCGGAGTTCATTCGGCGCCGGGACGGCTTCGCCGCCGATCCCGAGTCGATCTACCTGACGGACGGTGCGAGCAAGGCCGCGCAATCCGTCCTGCGGCTCCTCATCGATGACGCGCGGGACGGCATCATGGTGCCCATCCCGCAGTACCCGCTCTATTCCGCGACGATCACCCTATACGGGGGCGCGCTCGTACCCTATGCGCTCGACGAGGACGCCGGCTGGGAGCTCTCCCGCGAGACCCTCGAGCGCGCCTTCGTCGCCGCGCGCGACCGCGGCGTCCGCCCGCGGGCCATCGTGGTCATCAACCCGGGTAACCCCACGGGTGCGGTGCTGCACGAGACGAACATCGGCATGGTGCTCGGGTTTGCGGCGCAACACGGGCTCACCGTGCTCGCCGATGAGGTCTATCAGGAGAACCTCTACGTCCCGGGCGAGAAGTTCGTCTCCTTCGCGCAAGTGCTCGAGGACCGCGGCCTCCGGGACGTCTCGCTGTTCAGCTTCCACTCGGTCTCGAAGGGGTTTCTCGGCGAGTGCGGGCACCGGGGGGGATACGTCGAGCTGCGCAACGTGCCGGAGGACGTCCGCGCGGAGCTCACCAAGCTGCAGTCGGTCAGCCTCTGCGCCAACTCCGTCGGGCAGGTCGTCACGTACCTGATGGTTCGCCCGCCGAGGGTTGGCGATCCGAGCTTCGCGGTCTACGATCACGAGCGGCGCGAAGTCCTCGATGTCCTGCGCCAAAAGGCCCGTATCCTCGCCGCGGGGCTCAACGCCGTCCCCGGGATCCGGTGCAACCCGATCACCGGGGCGATGTACGCCTTCCCGAGCATTGCCTTGCCGCCGGGCGTGACCGACGAAGAGTACTGCATGGATCTGCTCGAGGAGACGGGCATCTGCCTCGTGCCCGGCTCGGGTTTCGGGCAAGCGGCCGAGACCTGGCACTTCCGCACGACGATCCTGCCGCCCCCGGTCCAGATCGAGGCGGTCGTCGAGAAGATCGGCGCGTTCCACGCCGCCTACGTCGATCGACGGGCGGCCGAGCCGCTCGCCCCGGGGTCCCGTTCGCGGGCGCGTCGCCCGACGGACGGGTGAGCGGGGCAACCGTCTTCAGCGCTTCGCGGCGGGACGAGGCGTGAAGCGGTCGAGGAACCACCGGGTCGTGCCGGGAAACCAGCGCGCCGCCCAATAGACCTTGGGATAAATGACCCGGTCGATCCGGTCGTCGAGGGCCTCGACAATCTGCGCGGCCATGATCTCGGGCGTGCCCATCGGGGTGGCCTTGACCGCGACGCTGTCGCCGTAAGCGGCATAGCCGGCCTGCCCCATGGGGGTGTCGACGGGGCCCGGATAGACCGTCACGACGTGCACTCCGCTGCCCCCGACCTCCGCCCGCAAAGACTCGGACGCCGCCGCCAACGCGGCCTTGGAGGCGTTGTAATAGCCCATGTAGGGCGTGGGCGCGATCGCGGCGAGCGAGGCGATGTCCACGATGGCGCCGCGCCCGCGGGAGAGCATGCCGGGCAGCACGGCCCGCGTGAGCCGCAGCGGCGTGAAGACGTTGAGGCGCAGCAAACGCTCGCCATCCGCCGGATCGAACTCCGCGAAGGCACCCAGGTACTGCACGCCGGCGTTGTTCACCAGCACGTCCACCGGGCCATTCGCGGCCTCCGCCTCCGGCAGAAATGCGGCCGCGTGGTCGCTATCGCTCAGATCGCGGGCGAAGATCCGGACGGGCGTGCGCAGCGAGGCCCGCAGCTCGTCGAGAAGGTCGGCCCGGCGGGCCACCAGGGTCAGCGCATAGCCGCGGGCCGCGAGGGCCCGGGCGACCGCCTCGCCAATGCCGGAGGACGCGCCGGTGACGACGGCATGGCCGACGCTGGAGGTGGGGTGCGGTTCGTGCATGGGCGGGTTGTAGCCATCGTGCGTCGCCTTGGCAACGGCGCCCGGCGCCCAGGGGCCCTCGAGCGGGGCCGCCAACGGGGCGTTGACACCACGGACACCCGGCGTCAACGCTCGACGAGCAGCTCGTAGGTCGCCGTCTTCGACACGGGATCAGTGTAGACGTACTGCCCCGGCTCCAGCGCGACTTTGATCTCCTTGCCCGTGCCCGGCTGGATCTCGCTGGCGACCGCCGTCGGGAGCGCCACGTCGCGCTCGCCGCGCAGATCGAAGGCCGTCGGCCAAGGCACGTTGCCATTGATGACCCGCAACGTGTACCTGCCGGCTCGGATCCGGAGACGCTTGAACGACTTCTTGCGCTTGTCCGCCGAGGCGCGGTTCACGCGCTCGCACTCGGTCGGCGTCTTCGCGGTGTAAGGCAGCGCATCGGGCTCACCCTCCTGGAACACGCAGACGAACTGATGCAGCTCGAGCAGGGTCGAGCCATCGGCCGCCTTCGTCATCGGCGGCACGACGTCGGAGCTCGGAATCTTGGTGGCGGCCGGCGGGGCGGTGAGCAGGCCGTGGAGCGCGAGCAGGCCTGTGGCGAAGAGGCTGGTCATGGTTTCGTGCCTTTCGGTGCGGGTCGTGGGCGCGCGGCTTTGCCGCTCTGACGCACGGGCGGGGGCACGTATTCATGGCCCGTGACACCTCGGGCAGCGGCAGGGCCGAGCGCCTCGGCGCACCCCCACGCAGGGGCGCCATCGTGGCTCAGCCGTTGACGAAGGCGATGATCTCGGCGTCCTCGTCGCGCGCGGCGCGGAGGTTGTCGAGCAGGTCGTGGATCATGTTCGCGAAGTCGTCGTCGAACACGAGGCCGAGGTCGTCCGAGATCTCCTCGGCGCGGCTGCGTAGGTCGAACTGCTGCGCGCGGTCGAAGTCCTCGTCGTCTTCTTCATCCGGATCGAGATCGATGGCCTCAGAGAGCTGCTCGAGGTTGTCGATGGCATCCGACATGTCGTCTTCGCTCAGGTGGCCGACGCGCGGCGACGTCGTGTGGCCGTCGAGATCCCCGATTTCCGCGCCAAGCAGTTCCGAGAGCCGAGTGCCGAGGATTTGATCGAGTCCGTCGAAGAGGTCGCTCGGTGCATCGTTGAATTCGGTCCGGCCGAGGTGTTCTCCGAACTCTTCACAGCGTTTGCGCAAGCCTTCGACGCCCTCGCTCCTGCGCACCTTGACCATTTGCGCCGCGCTCAATGCGTAGAAGTCCAGGAAGAACGGCATCCCAATGTCCTCGCGTGTCGGTATCTCGTCACCCGCTCGAATCGACGAACTTCCCCGCTTTGTCAAGTTGGATTCAGCGAGCGTGCATCGAACGTCGCTTAGTCTCGCCCGACCTCGTGGCCGAGCGTCGCGAAATCGAGGCGTTCCATCAGGAAGATGACCTGGTAGATGTCCGCCTCATCGACGCCCGGGATGGCGAGCAGGCGCCCGAGCTGTTCGTGAATCGGCGGTCCGTGGCCCACCGCGTTCCAGATCCGGAGCTGCTTCGTGGACAGCTGGAGATCTTCAGGCGAGATGACCTTGTGATCGCAGCGGAAGAAACCGAGCTGCTCGCGACTGTCGAAATGACCCTTGAGCTCGTCGAGCGCGAGCCGCCGACACACGCCCTCGTTGATCAGCGCATAGGCACCGAGCTCGAGCGGTACGATCTGCGCCGTCGTATGCTCGCCGCGATAGAAGGCGTACCGCCCGGACGTCCAGGAGAAGACCTCGAGCAGCTTGGCCTTCACCTGCGAACTCAGGGCCGTGAAGAGGTCGTGCGGCGTCAGAAGTTTGAGGTGGACGAGCGCGTCGCCGAGGCGTCCGCCGTGGTCCGAGAGGGTCGCGAGCGCCTCGTTGAGGCGCGCCCGCGAGACGAGGCGGCGGTCGACGAGATACTCGCCGAGCAGCTCGCTGCGCAGGTTGCTGGTGACGTACTCGGGTCGGCCGTGACGCCAGAAGATCTCCTTGCGCTTGCTGCCCGCCTCGAGGTTCATGCGTCCGGTCGCCTTGCAGACGGCGTAGCGGTAGACGATGCGCGGGAAGTCCCGGCGGGCAAATCCGCCCTGGAAATCCGGCTCGCGGGGCGGGCGCTGGCCCGAAATTCCGTCCAGTAGACCGGGCATCGCGCCGGCGGGGACCCAGCCCGCGCCATCGACCGAGACCTCCTCGGCGGCGCCGAGGCCATCGCGGTCCACGATCTCGACCAGGGTGCGAAGCCCCATGGGGCCGTAAACGATGCCCTCGCCGTCGCGGATACGGAACCGGCTGTTCTCGTTCCAGCCCAGGCCCTCGGTGGGCGGACCGCTCGGGGACACGGGCGTCGGCGGGCGAGGACCCGTGAAGGCGGACGACGATGTCGCTGCGGACAAGACAGGCGCGGACGGTGTCGAACGCGTCGGTGCCGGGGCCGGGACGACCCGTGGGTTGGGCGTGCGGGAGACACCGTGCGCAACCGAGGTCCCGAAAGGGGGGCCCGTGGCCTCGCCGGTCAGACCGCGCGCCAACTCCGCGACGGCCTTGGAGATGTCCTCCTGACGGGCGACCTCTTCTTCGATCTCCTTGGCGAAGACCGACTTCATGAAGCGGCCCATGTCCTGAGTCGTCACTCGCTGCTTCTCATTGAAGAGATAGTCGAGCAGCGTGTCGAGCAGCTCCGTCGCCGTCTGGAAGCGGCGCTCAGGTTCACGGGACAACGCCTTGAGCACGATGCGACGCAGGGACTCGGGGACGTCCGGCGGCAGCTTGCCGATGGCGTCGGCGACGTCGCAGTCGCGCACCATCATCAGCGTCTCGAGCTCCGTCTTTCCATGGAAGAGCCGGTTCATTGCCAGCATCTCGTACAGGATGATGCCGGCGCTGAAGAGGTCCGCCCGAGCGTCAATCTCCTGCCCGGTGACCTGCTCGGGACTCATGTACCCGAGCTTGCCCTTCATCGTGCCCGCCCTTGTCGCCGCCTCGCGCCGCGTGGCTTTCGCGACGCCGAAGTCGCCAATCTTGACCTCGCCGTCGTAGCTGATGAGCACGTTCGAGGGTGAGACGTCCCGATGAATGACGTTCAACGGGTTGCCGCGGCTGTCGACGGCGTTGTGGGCGGCTTCCAGACCCTTCAGTATCTCGCACAGGATGAAGACCGCCAGCTTCTGCGGAATGCGGATGCGTAGGTGCGTACAGCGAATGAGCAGGTTCAGCAGGTCCTTGCCGAACACGTACTCCATCGCGATGAAGTACTCTTGGCGGACCGCGCCAAGGTCGAATATCTGCACCACATTGGCGTGCTGAAGCGAGACGGCGATTTTCGCCTCGTCGATGAACATGCGGACGAACTCGTCGTTCTCCGCGAGATGCATCAGGATCTTCTTGATGACGAGCTGCTTCTGGAAACCCGCGGCGCCGAGCGCCCGGGCCCGGAAGATCTCCGCCATGCCGCCGATGCCGATGCGGTCGAGCAGGATGTATTTGCCGAACTGGGTGGGCTGCACTTTGGGCAGCCGATCGTCGGGGGGGGGACGCACGGGCCGAAGATCGCATACCTCGGGGGAACCGGCAACATGGGGGGTGACGACGGTCCGCAGCCGCCGCGTGTACCGAGCGCTCGGCCCCGGCGGGGAGCGGTGGGTCGTTCGACGGGTCGCAGCCTGCCGCCGCGCGCGCCGGGATCGAGGGGGTTGTGGTCGACGGGTCCTCAGCCGCCGTCGCGCTCGGCGCGCACGCGCGCGAGCTCGGCTTTCAGGGCGGCCACGCGCAGCGCCAGCGCCTCGGCGAGCTTCGTCGTCGGCGCGGCGGACTTTCATCGTCGGTGCGGCGCACCGCGTCGTTCATCGCCGCGGAGAGCTCCGCCTCGAGTTCGTCCGCGATGGGGAGCAGCGCGCCGGTGCCCGGGGCTCGGCGGTGGGCGCTTCGGAGGCGGGCGGGTCGATCATCGTCCGATGATGCCACGGCGGCCCTTCCGGTGCCCCGGCGGACGTTGACGCGGGCGACGCCCGTTGGCGCCGTGACGCGCCGCCGGCTGGCCCGACGGATGGCACCGGATTGACCCACCGGGCGGCGACCCGCTACCCTGCGCGCCCCATGCTCCAGACCGTTCCCGCGCACGTCGACACGCTCATCATCGGCGCCGGCCTCGCCGGCCTGTCCACCGCCCTCCATCTGGGGGCGGGCACCGATGCCTTGGTCGTCGAGGCGCTGCCCCACGCGGGCGGCAAGGCCTGTACGGAGCGTATCGGCGAGTTCCTCTTCGACGTGACCGGCCACTGGCTGCACCTGCGCGATCCGGGCATCAAGGCCCTGGTACTCGGCCTCATGGGCGAGGACGCCTTTCACCGCGTCGATCGCATCAGCCGCATCTGGTCGCACGGGGTCTACACCGAGTACCCCTTCCAGGCGAACACGCACGGCCTGCCCCCCGCGGTGGTGCACGAGTGCCTGATGGGCGCCATCGAAGCCGCCCGCGCGCGCCCGGCCGGCCCCATCGCCCCCGAGCACGAACCCGAAAATTTCGCGGACTGGATCCGTTTCTATTTCGGTGACGGCATCGCCCGGCACTTCATGATCCCTTACAACGCCCGCCTCTGGGGCGTGCCGGCCACCGAGATCACCAGCCGCTGGTGTCAGCGTTTTGTCCCGAAGCCCGATCTTTCGGGCATTGTCGCCGGCGGCGTCGGCTTGAACGCGCTGAAGTTGGGCTACAACGCCCACTTCCTGTATCCAAAACACGGCGGCATTCAGACGGTCTCCGAGGCCCTGGCGGACGCCGTGGGGCGCGACCGCATTCACCTCTCGACGCGGGTGACGGCGCTCGACCTTGCCGCGCGGCGCGCGACGCTGGCGGACGGTCGCGTCGTCGGTTTCAAGCGCCTCGTCAACACCATGTCGCTCAAGGCGCTGCTGCGGGTCGTCGCCGACTTGCCGGACGACGTCCGCGCCGCGGGCGAGCGCCTGCGGGCGACCCCGGTGACCTATTTCAACGTCGGCGTGCGCGGCACTCTGGGCGTGCGGGACCACTGGGTCTACGTGCCCGAGGCCGACTGGCCGATGTACCGCGTGGGCAGTTTCTCCAACGCGGTCCCGACGATGGCCCCGCCGGGCCACGCCTCGCTCTACATCGAGCTCGCCGACCGGGAGACCCCGCCCGAGGCGTTGAAGCCCCGCGTCGTCGAGGGCCTGATCGCCATGGGCTTCATCGAGCGTGCCGAGCAGGTGTTGTTCATGGAGGCGCGGCACATCCCCGACGCCTACGTCATTTACGACTTTCACTATCACGAGAGCCGCGCCGCGGTGCATCGCTGGCTGGCGTCGCAGGGCGCGCAGTCCATCGGCCGCTACGGCGACTGGAACTACTCTTCGATGGAAGACGCCCTTATCGACGGTCGCCGGGCGGCTGAATCCTCGGGCGTCCGCCGGGAGCCCGGAGCATGAAGTCCACCCCCCGCAAGTCCCGCGACAACGTCGTCGAGCTCGACCGCGCGCCGAAGACGCCCGAGGTCACGATCGTCATTCCGGTCTTCAACGAGCAGGCGATCATCTCGTCGTCCCTCTCGGATCTCGTCGACAAGCTCTCGCTCGAGGGCTTCAGCTACGAGATCATCGTCGCCGAGAACGGCTCGACGGACGACACCGTGCGCATCGCGCAGGAGTTCGCCGCGCGACATCCGCAGGTGCGGGTCTTCTCCGTCGGCGAGCCCAACTACGGCCGCGCGCTCAAGCAGGGCATCCTCGACGCCCGCGGCGAGTTCGTCATCTGCGACGAGATCGACCTCTGCGACGTGGAGTTCTACCGCGCGGCCCTCGCCGAGATGCGCGACGACGGCTACGAGTTCGTCGTCGGCAGCAAGCGCGTCGCCGGCTCCAACGACCGCCGGCCGCTCTACCGCCGCGCCGCCACCCAGATCCTCAACGGCATGCTCCGCGTCGCCGTCGGCTTCAAGGGCACGGACACGCACGGCCTGAAGGCTTTCCGGCGGCAGGCGATGCTCGACATCGTCGAGGCCTGCGTCGTCGACCGCGACATGTTCGCCAGCGAGCTCGTCGTGCGCACCCACCGCGCCGACAAGCGTTGGACGGAGATCCCCATCGATCTGCACGAGAAGCGCCCCCCTTCGGTGCACCTCTTCAAGCGCGTCCCGAACGTGCTGCGCAACATCGTGCGGCTGACCGGCATCATCCGCTTCGGCCATGACCCCCTCCCCAAGAAGCCCCGATAGGCCGAACCCGATGACCGGCCCGCCCGCCGACGCAAGGACGCGCACCGCCAGCGTCGGCGTGGACGTCGACAGCCTCTGGCACTACTACCGCATCCACGGCCTGCCCGGTGAGACCACCGCCAACACGGCCTGGCGCGAAGGCGTGAGCCGGTTCGTCGAACTCTTCGGCACGCTCGGCATCCCCGCCACATTCTACTGTGTCGCCGCCGATCTCGAGATCCCCGGCAACGTGGACCGCCTGCGCGCGCTCGTCGCCGCCGGCCACGAAGTCGGCAATCACAGCCTGAACCATCGCTACGACCTCACACGCATGGCCCCCGAGGACCGCATCGTCGAGGTCGGGCAGGGGCGCTACCGCCTGGAGATGGCCGCCGAAGCGCCTGTCTTCGGCTTCCGCGCGCCGGGCTACAACACCGACGCCGGCCTCCTGTCCGACGTGCGTCAGACGGGGCACGTCTACGACAGCAGTATTTTCCCCTGCGCGCCCTACTACCTCGCTAAGGCCGGTGTCATGGGTGCCATGACTCTCCTCGGCCGCACGAGTCGAAGCATCCTCGGCTCGCCGCTCGCCCTCACCGCCCCGCGCGAGCCCTACCGCATGTCCGAGACGGATCCGCACACCCGCGGCGAGGGCCTGACCCAGTTCCCCATCGGGGTCGCCGCCGGCGTGCCGCTCATCGGCACCGCCTTCACGGCGTTGGGCGAGCGCGCCGCGGTCGCCGCCGCCGAGGTCGCCGTCCGCCTGCGCCGCCACCTCACCCTCGAGTTCCACGCCGTCGATCTGTTGGGACTCCTCGACGACACCCTCGACCCCCGCCTCGCCGTGCAGCCCGACCTGCGCGTCCCCGTCGCGAAGAAGCGCCGCATCTTCGAGGCCGTGCTGAAGACGGTCGCGCGCCGCGCGAAGTTCGTGCGGTTGTGTGACTTGAAGGTGGGGTGAGGCCACCGTGGATTCAGGGCCCTCGCCGCCGCCCGCGGAGACCGCACGTGAAGAAGAGATCGACCGTCTGGCTGAACACCCACTTGAACTGCGTCGCGCTCATCCGGCAGGCCGACACCGCGGGTGAGTTTCGCCTCGTGACGTCGTATCGGAGCCAGAAGTACAAGGCCGACGCCTTGCTCGCGGATCTGTTCGAACTCGAGCCAACGCTCGAGGATGGTGAGTACGTCAACTACGCGCTCGACTTCGTCACGCGTTACGGAGTCGACATCTTCTTTCCGGGCCGCAAGATGGAGGCAATTGCCCATCGGCGGGCGGAGTTCGAGGCGCGGGGCGTGAAGCTCGTGCTCGCCGGAGACGCGGAGACGCTCGACATCTTGCGAAACAAGGGGCTGTTCTACGACGCGCTGGCCGGCGACAGCGTACCCGTTCCCCGCTATGCGGTCGTGCGGACCGCGGAGGAATTCGGTGCCGCTGTCGATCTGCTCCAAGCAGAGATGCCCATCGTGTGCTTCAAGCCGACGGTCGGGATCTTCGGTCGGGGGTTCAAGGTCCTTCGGACCGAGGGCAATGCGCACCAATTGGGCGACGTCCCGAAAGAGCTCGTGACCGATCGCGACGCCGCGCTCGACGAGCTGTCCCAAGGAGGCTCGTTCCGTCCGCAAATCGTCCTCGCCTACCTGCCGGGCGAGGAGCGCAGCGTCGATTGCTTGGCCGACCGCGGTCGTCTCGTGCGCGCCGTCGTGCGCTACAAGCTGCCAGACGGATCGCGCGTGCTCGAACGAAATGACAGGGTGGAGGCCCACGCCCGGAGGCTCACCGAACGCTTTGGCCTCTCCGGCGTGTTCAACGCGCAGTTCAAAGACCACGAGAGCGTCTCCTACGTGCTCGAAATCAACGCGCGCATGTCGGGCGGAATCGGGATGTCGTGCCTGTCGGGGGTGTCGCTCCCCTATTGGGCGCTGCGTCTCGCCCTGGGCACGTGCACCGACGCAGACATCCCGCTCCCGAGGACGGGTCTGCGCGTCGCTGAGGTCACGCAGGCGGTCGTACTCGGCGAGACGGGGTGAGGGAACACGCAGTGTCACTGTCTTGGCGGAGGCCGAACGCGGCAAACCGAGCCTCGATTCGCTGCGCCCAGCGCGTATGGGGGGCGACCTCGCACATCGCGCCACGCGAGCGGAACACGGCCTCGTCCGATGAGAGGATCGCCCGCGCCTCTTCGACCTCCTCGGGCCTCACCGCGAAGGAGCGGTTGATGATCGCGACCTGCGCAGGGTTGACGGCCGTCTTGCCGATGAAGCCGCCCTCGACATCGCGGCGGACTTCGGCCTCCATCGTGTCGTCGGGGCAGAGGGTCTCGCAGACGGGGGCCGTCGTCGGGAGGCGACGCGACATGAGGTAGCAGGC
>Ga0194132_10010238_pt1 | contig 12536 bp, 11 predicted proteins | sample TA2KigOf80mmetaG_FD_148612 | JGI IMG/M metagenome (GOLD analysis project Ga0194132, IMG submission 148612) | Freshwater microbial communities from Lake Tanganyika, Tanzania - TA2015054 Kigoma Offshore 80m | ecosystem: Environmental > Aquatic > Freshwater > Lake | place: Tanzania: Lake... | reverse complement strand
ACGCTCACCGCGAGCGGCCAGCTCCCGCACTTCGACGAGAATCTCTATCGCGACGAGGACGACGACGTCTGGCTCGTGCCGACGGCGGAGCCGCAGCTCGTCGCGCTGCACCGCGACGAGACGGTCCCGGCCGACGCCCTGCCCATCCGCTACGTCGCGTACACCGCGTGCTTCCGGCGCGAGAAGATGAGCGCCGGCCGCGACGTACGCGGGATCAAGCGCGGCCACCAGTTCGACAAGGTCGAGATGGTCGTGATCTGCAAGCCCGAGGACTCGCCCGCGGAGCTCGACCGGATGACGGGCCTCGCCGTCGAGGTGCTCGAGAAGCTGGGGATCCCGGCGCGGATCGTGGAGCGCTGCAGCGGCGACCTCGGGTTCAACGCGATGCGCGGCTTCGATATCGAGGCGTGGGCGCCCGGAGTGGGCGAGTGGCTCGAGGTGTCGTCCGCGTCCAACTGCGGGGCCATCCAATCCGTGCGCGCGAACATCAGGTTCAAGCGTGAGGGCTCGACCCGCAGCGACCACCCCCACCTGCTGAACGCGTCGGGCCTCGCCCTGCCGCGGCTGATGATCGCCGTGCTCGAGAACTTCCAGGAGGCCGACGGGTCCGTGTCGGTTCCGCCCGCGCTGCGTCCGTATCTCCGCGGCCGCGAGCGCATCGCACCGGGAGAGTTCGCGCTCTAGGTAACGGACCGTGAGCTCAACCCGTCAGCGCAACGCCGCCTCGGAGGATAGCCGCGGCGGTCTGATAGCCGAGCGTCTTCCGCGGTCGGGTGTTGAGGCTTTTCGCGATCGCGTTCAGCTCCGCCTGGCTGTGACGGGAGAGGTCGCTGTCCTTCGGCAGGTACTGGCGCAGCAGTCCGTTGGTGTTCTCGTTCGTGCCGCGCTGCCACGGGCTGCGCGGATCGCAGAAGTACACCTGCACGTCGGTCGCGATCGTGAAGCGCCGATGCTCGGCGAGCTCGGTGCCACGGTCCCAGGTGAGCGTCCGCGCGAGCTCGCGCGGCAAGGTGCGGATCCGCCGGCGGAGCGCGCTCGTGACGGTGCGCGTGTTCTTGCCCTTGACCTTCACGAGCATCGTGAACCGCGAGCGCCGAGGCGCGCCGCCGCCGCAGGCGCGGGACGAAGCCGCCATTGGACGCCACCACGCCGTGGATCGAGCCCGCGTGGCGCTCGAGCGCACGCCCGATCTCGCTGAGCGACTGCCCCGCCTTCCAGCGCTGCCACAGCTCGTGCTTCTGCGCCGGGGACAAGCCCGGTCGTCCCATCTCCGCCACGTCGATCCCTCCCGATCAGCACACGCATCATCGATGCGTTGCGCTGACGGTGAGGATCCACCACTCCTTACCTTTGTCGCACGCGCGTCGAGCGGTTCGACGACATCGTGAGCGCCAGCCCGGCCCGCGTCGAAGCGCGTACCTTCCGCAGCGAGGCGCTCGGCCGGGACATGCGGTACGTGGTGTGGCTGCCGCCGGGATACGACGACTCGCAGCGGCGCTATCCGGCGCTGTACCTGCTCCACGGCATGGGCGGCAACGAGCGGCAGTGGCTCGACGTCGGGGTGGGGAAGATCGCCGAGCAGATGATCCGCACGCGCGAGATCAAGCCATTTCTGATCGTCATGCCCGATGGCGGCACCGCGTACTGGACCGACCACGCCAACAACGGCCCGCGCTACGGCCAGTACACCGCCGTGGACCTCGTGCGGGAGGTCGGATCCACCTTCCGCGTCGAGCGTGATCGGGACGGGCGCGCGATCGGCGGCATGTCGATGGGGGCGCACGGCGCGCTCCAGCTCGCGGTCAACTTCCCGGGCACGTACGGCGCCGTCGGCGCGCACAGCCTCGTCCTCCGCCGCTTCGGCAGCGCTCCGGCGTACTTCGGCGACCGGGGCGAGTACGCGAAGCGCGACCCGATGCAGCTGGTGGCCAGCCGTCCCACCGAGGCCCGCGCCTTCAAGCTCTGGATCGACATCGGCACGTCCGACCCATGGGCGCCGCTCGCGCGCCAGTTCGGCGGCGAGCTGCGCCAGCTCGGCATCTCCCACGACTGGCGCGAGTGGCCCGGTGACCACTCGGGCCTCTACTGGAGCGCGAACGTGCGCGAGTACCTGCGCTTCTACGACGCCGCGCTCTGCGGAGCACGCCCGGGCGCCTGACCCCCGGCTAGTTGTGCTGCCCGCGGAGATCGTTGACGAGCCTCTGCATCGGGGTCAGCCCTCCCAGCTCGCCGTGGGGACGGCGGTGATTGTACGAATGGATGAAGCGCGGGAAGGCGCGAGCCCGCGCCCCGTTGCTGGCCCCTCTACCCTCTGCGCTGTGTCAGCAGCCCCGGTCACGGTCCCCCCGTTCGGCGCGCGGCGCTGGCGATTCGTCGGACTTCAGCTCGCAGGCCAGGGCGTGATGGGGCTCGCGCCCGGGGGTCTGTCGCTCTTCCTCCCATTGATCCGCGCGGAGCTCGGCTTGACGTTCGCGGAGGCCGGCTCGCTCGTCGCGGCCGCCTCGGTCACCTATGCACTCATGCAGATCCCCACCGGCTACCTCGCCGACCGCTTCGGACCGAAGCGCGTGTTCCTGGTCGGATTCCTCGGGGCCAGCCTGTGCGTCGTCGTCTTCGCGCAGCTCTCGGCCCTGTCGCTGCTGATCGTGATACAGGCCGTGGCCGGGGTCTTCCGGGCGCTCACGTTCGCGCCGGGCATGCTACTCATGTCGGCCCTGTTCTCGCGCGATCGCCTCTCCACAGCCCTCGGCATGATCACGATCGGGGGGTTCGGGTCGATGCTCGTGCTCAACACGCTCGGACCGGCGCTCGTGCAGCCGCTTGGATGGCGCACGCTGTTCGTCGCGTTCGGCCTCAGCGGCGTGATGATGTGGGTCGCGTACTGGCGGTGGGGACATCCGGGACCCCCGGGGCGGCGTTCGGACCGCTCGCCGCTCGCCGAGATGACGCATCTGTTCCGTTTCCGGCTCATGTGGATGATGGGGGTCGTCCATTTCGTCCGCTTGGCCGCCACGATGGGCGTGGTGACCTGGCTGCCTTCGCTCATCGTGCTCGAAAAGGGCTTCTCGCTCCAAGAGGCCGGGGTGGTGGCCATTGCGGCCGCGGCGTTCACCGCACCGTCGAACCTCCTGGGGGGCTACGTCAACGACCGCCTGCGGAACCCCTACCTGGTGATCGGCGGATCGATTGGGGCCCTCGCAGCGTGCACGGTGCTGCTCGTCCGCGCCGAAGGGCTGCTCGCGATCATCGTGTGGGCCTGTGCGAGCGAGGTCTGCCGCCAGGTCGGCTTCGGTCCGATGTTCGCGCTGCCGATCCAGCTCCTCGGCCCGGCGACGGCCGGACGCTCCACGGGCTTCGGCAACTTCTTCGCCAACGCGGGCGCCTTCACGTTCGCCTACCTGATCGGTGCACTGAAGGATCTGTCGGGCTCGTTCGCGCTCGGGTTCGACACCGTCGCGGCGCTGTGCGTCGTCGGCGTCGCGTTCACCGTCCTGCTCGCGCGCATGAAGCCCGCCGTCCGCGGGGCGGCGGAGGCCGCGACCGCCGCGCGGTAGGCCTACCCCAGGCGGCCGGCGGCTCTCGCCCAGCGGTACTTCGCGGCGAGCACCTGAACGGGCTTCTCCGTCGTGTACGGGTAGGCCACGATGCGGTGCTCGAACAGGAGCTTGCACGCCTCCTCCACCTCGACGTCCCCGGCGAGCGAGGCGACGATCGGCTTGTCGATCCCCTTGGCGCGATGCTCCTCGACCACGCCGATCAGCATGTTGGCGAACACCATCGGCGGGGTCACGATCGTATGCCAGTACCCCAGGACCAGCGCGTGGATCCGCTCGTCGGTCAGCCCAAGCGCGACGGTGTTGCGGTACGTCGACGGCGGCTCGCCGCCCGTGATGTCGACCGGATTGCCCGCCGCGCCGAAGGGCGGGATGAACTTGCGGAACGCGGCGTCGAGGTCCGCCGGCATCGGGGTGAGCAGCCGCAAGCCGTTGTCGGCGCAGGCGTCCGAGAGCAGCACGCCGGAGCCTCCGGCGCCGGTGATGATGACGACGTTCTCGCCCTTGGGCGTGGGCAGCATCGGCAGGGCGCGCGCGAACTCGAGCATCTCGTTGAGGCCCGGTGCGCGCACCACGCCGGCGGAGCGGAGGATGTCGTCGTAGACCTTGTCGTCTCCGGCGAGTGCGGCGGTGTGCGAGCTCGCGGCCTTCGCGCCGTACGCGGTGCGCCCCGCTTTCAGGACGACCACCGGCTTCTTCTTGGACACGCGCCGTGCGGCCTCCGCGAAGGCGCGGCCGTCCTTGAGGTCCTCCATGTGCATCGCGACGCACTGCGTGTTGTCGTCCTGCTCGAAGTAGGTGAGCAGCTCGTCCTCGTCGATGTCGGCCTTGTTGCCGAGTCCGACGATCGCGGAGACGCCCACGCCCGCGGAGCGCGCGAAGCCGAGGATGGCCATCCCGATGCCACCCGACTGCGAGGAGAGCGCGACCGGTCCCTTGAAGTCGTAGGGCGTGCAGAAGGTGGCGCACAGGTTCGCGTGCGTGGAGTAGTAGCCGTAGATGTTCGGTCCCATCAGCCGGACCCCGCTGCGCTTCGCGGTCTCGGTGATCTTCGCCTGCAGCTCGACGTTGCCGGTCTCCGAAAAGCCCGACGGGATCAGGATCGCGGCGGGGATGCCCTTCCTCCCGCACGCCGCGATGGCGTCGTTGACCAGCGGCGCCGGGATCGCGAAGAGCGCGACGTCCACGCCGTCGGGCAGCTCGTCGATGCTGTGGGCGACCGTGCGTCCCTCGATCTCGTCGCCCTTGGGGTTGACCGGGTGGATCGCGCCGGGGAACCCTCCACCGATCAGGTTCCGCATGATCGAGTTGCCGATCTTGCCGTGCTCGGCCGACGCGCCGATCACGGCCACCGCCTTCGGCTTCATGACGCGCCTCATCAGCCTGAGGATCTCGTCGCCGCTGAAGCGCTGCCGTGCGGGGGCAGGATCGAAGTCGAGGACGACGCGCACGTCCGCCGCCGTGGCGCCGCGTTCATCGACGAAGACCGGGTTCAGGTCCACCGCGGCGATCTCCGGGTGGTCCGCCGCGAGGTCGGACACGCGGCGGATGAGGTCCGCCAGGGCGTCGCGGTTCACTCCCGGCCCGCCGCGGAACTGGCCGAGCACATGACCGCCGCGGATGGAATCGAGCATCCCGAGGGCGTCGGCGGTCGTTGCGGGGGCGAGGCGGAATGTCACGTCCCGGAGCACTTCGACCAGGACGCCGCCGAGCCCGAACGCGACCAGCTTGCCGAAGCTGGGGTCCGTCGTCGCGCCGACGATGACCTCACGCCCACCGGCGACCATCTGCTGCACCTGCACGCCGTCGATCCGCGCTTTGGAGTCGTACTTCCTCGCGCTCGCGATGATCTCGTCGTACGCCCGCCGAGCCGCCTCGGCGGACCCGATCCCGACGCGCACCCCTCCGGCCTCGGTTTTGTGCAGGATCTCGGGTGAAACGATCTTCAGGACGACGGGGAACCCGATGCTCGCCGCCGCCGTCGCCGCCGCGTCCGCCGAGGTTGCGAGCACTTCACGGGGCGTCGTGATTCCGTATGCCTCGCACACAAGGCGCCCTTCCGGTGCGGTGAGCGACGTGCGCGCCGCATTCCGCGCCTGCTGGAGGATCTTGCGCACCTCGGTGCGGTGGTAAGAAGTCTCGGCGGTCATCAGCACTTCTCCTGTTGAGGGGCCGCGCCTGGGGCGCGCTCGGCGGTCAAGTATCCCATTCAACGGGCGCGTGCGATGCGATGGCCGCGCTGACCCCCGTGCCAGATTCGCCCCGCACTGACCGCAGAACCTCGCAGCGGCCCGGGCCGCGGCACCGCGCGAGCCGCAGAACCTCGCCGCGGCGGATGCTCCCGACGTACTCGGCGGTGCCGGGTCGGGCGCGGCTTTCTCGATTCCCGCTCCCTGCTTCACCGCGGACTCGATCCGCTTCTGCGCGATGTCCTCGACCACATCCGACGTCCCATCCAGCGCACCGTCGCCGTCCGCGATCGTCGTGACCGTCTCGTAGCCCAGCGCGACGCGCCTGCCGACCGTCCCCGTCTCCTTCGTCATCTTCGCCGCGAAGTCACCGCCCGCCTTCACCACCCGCTCCTCCATGGAGGGTCGGCGCGGGTCGCCTCCCGCTCCGGAGGCATCCGGCTGGCCCGATGCGGTTGGCGTGTCCGCCCCGGCAGGCGGGTCCGCGGGGCCCGTGCTCGTCTCGAGGTCCGATGCGGCCGGCGCGCGCTTGGCGAGCGAGTCGCGGGTCAGCGCGGACGCGAGCACGGCCGAACCGAGCGCGGCGCCGCCGGCCACGACGCTCATCGTCATGTACCAGCTGGCGCCGCACGAGTGCGAGGAGCGTAGGAACGGCGAGCGCGGCGACGCGCGTCCTCACGCACGCTCCTCCACGAGGCGGCGCACCGCACCGAGCACGTCACCATCGCGGGACACGAGCGTGAGGTACGAGCTCCCGAGACCGATGAGGACCAGCAGCTGCTCTTTGAAGGCCACGCCGCCGTCGTCGACCGCGAAGATGAGCGCGCAGGCGAGCGGCACGGCGGCGGCGATCGCGTAGCGGCGTCGACGGTCGAGTCCGTCGCGGCGCGCGGAGAACGCGGCAAGCCAGCGCTGGATCGCGCCGCTCCACTCGGTGGTCGCGGACGCCACGAAGCCGATCAGCGCGGGGAACACGATCCGCGGCACGATGCCCACGCGAGCGGGTCGCGGTGCGCTTGCGCCCAGGTCATCGTGAACAGACCGCGCGCCACTCCGGCGGGCACGAGGAAGCGGGCCTCCGCGGGAAGCCGCGCGATCCCGGCGCGCACCGCCCCGCTGATCCGCGTCCGCAGCACGTAGACGAGCACGAGCCACGCGATCGGGGACGCGAGCGTGAGCACTGCGACCTTGACCTGGCAGAGCACCGCCACGATGCCGGTGCCCGCGAGCGTGCAGTTCCGGGGCTGCACGATGCTCGACACGAGTGCCGAGGGGATCCCGAGCGGGATCCAGCCGAGGATCGAGACGATTGCGCCCGCGCCGAGGACGGCGAGCGCGGCCGTGGGCCTGCCGTGGTCCGCGTCGGCCCGTGCGAGGAACGCCCGGACACCGGTGCGCGCTCCCCCCGCAATCGCGGCGCATGGTCGCCGCCGTGCCTGCCATGATTGCCCTCCGTGGATGCCCGGGCGGTGATCGTGGCGAGCGCGAACGGGCGGGAGGCGCTCGCCGAGGGTATGGCCGTGCTGCGCCGCGGCGGGACGGCGCTCGACGCGGTCGAGGCGTGTGCCCGCATCGTCGAAGCAGATCCGCGCGACGAAAGCGTGGGCCTCGGTGGACTGCCCAATCTGCTCGGGGTCGTCGAGCTGGACGCCTCGATCATGGATGGCACCACGCTCCGCGCGGGGGCGGTCGGCGCACTCCAAGGCTTCCTGCATCCGATCACCGTGGCGCGAGCGGTCATGGATCGCCTGCCGCACGTGCTCCTTGTGGGCGCGGGCGCGGCACGCTTCGCTCGTGAGAGCGGTGCGGAGCCCGCCGAGCTGCTGACGGACGCCGCACGCCGCTACTGGGAGGATCGCCTGCGCGCACTCGGCGAGAGCGCTTCGGACATCGGTTCGCGCGGGGAGCTCGCGACACTGGTGCGGCCGGTACGCGAGCACGGCACAGTCAACTTCATCGCGCGCGACGCGAAGGGCGGGCTCGCGTCGGCGGTTACGACGAGCGGCTGGGCCCTCAAGTACCCCGGAAGGCTCGGCGACAGTCCGGTGATCGGGGCGGGGAACTATGCCGACGCCCGCGCCGGCGCGGCGACATGCACGGGGTTCGGCGAGTCCGCGCTGCGCTGCGGGACCGCGCGCATCGCGGTCGACCGGATGGCCCGCGGGATCTCACCCCGGGCCGCCGCGCGCTCGGCGGTGGCCGATGCCTCAGCCATCGCGCTCAAGCCCTTCCACGTTCTCGCGCTGGGTGCGGACGGTGCGCATGCCGCGGCGAGCAACGTCGCCGGCCGTTCGTACGCCGTGATCGAGGATGGGATGGCGGAAGCGGTGCTCGTCCCGCGTGATCACCTGCACACCGCCGGTCCGGACGGCTCGCCGCTGAGCGGCGAGCTGTGGGACAGGACTTAGGGGCGCTTCGCCGCGTCGACGTCGTACGCAGCGATGACCGCCTCCTCGCCGGTGGTCGAGGGCATCGCGCTCACCCGGCGGACGTTCGAAGCGGCAGGGCGCCGGATCGGGCTGTGGGTCCCCGTCGATCCCGACAAGCCGTTCTACGCCCTGACACAGAACGAGTTCGCGGTAACGGACGAGCGCCTGCCCTACTTCACGATGGTGGGGGCGTCGGCGGAAGCGCTCGCGGGAGGATCCTCGCGGACGAGAGCCTGGACGGCCGAGCGGTGATCGACCTCGGCTGCGGCCTCGGGCTCGTCGGGCTTGCGGCCGCGGCGCGCGGCGCGCGCGTCACGTTCCTCGACTGGGAGCCGCGGGCGCTCGCGATCGTCGCGGCGAGCGTGGAGACGGCGGGCGTCGCGGACTGCTCCTACGTGACGGCGGACTGGCGGGACGCAACGCTGGGCTCCTTCGACGCCGTCCTCGGTGCCGACATCCTCTACGAGTCGCGCAACGTCCACGCGGTCGCGGACTTCCTGGCGCGGCACCTCTCGCCGGCGGGTGAAGCGTTCATTGCCGTCCCGGGACGGCTCAACGCGGCGGCGCTCCCGGCGGAGGCCGCGCGGGTGGGCTTGTCCGTGCTCGCCGCCGACGCGCACGGCGGAGTCACCGTTCACTGGCCGGCGCGGGCCTAGAGTCAGGGCATGGGGACCGCACCCCGCGACCAGGTCACGCCCGAGGGCGTCTACCTGCACCGCCGGGAGCTGCTCAAGAACGGCCTCTACGCCGCGGGCACCGCGCTCGCCGTCGGGAGCGGGATGACGTGGCTGGTGGGGAAGGCGCCGCCCCCCGACGCCCCCGAGCTGCCCGCCCTCGCCGGCTATCAGGCGGCGGCCGCGCCGTACACGGTCGCGGAGGCGCTGACCTCGTATCACGACGTCACGACGTACAACAACTTCTACGAGTTCGGGGTCGACAAAGAGGATCCCGCGCGGAACGCCCACACGCTGCGCACCAAGCCGTGGCCCATCCAGATTGACGGCGAGGTGGCGAAGCCGCAGGCCGTCGACGCGGAGACGCTCGCCGGTTGGTTCACGGTCGAGGAGCGGATCTACCGCATGCGCTGCGTGGAGGCGTGGTCGATGGTCATCCCATGGCTGGGCTTCCCGCTCCGGGACCTGATCGCGCGCGTCGAGCCCACCGCGAAGGCGAAGTACGTCGAGTTCACGTCGCTCGCCGACCCGGAGCAGATGCCGGGGGTGCGCCACCGCGTCCTGCCATGGCCCTACGTCGAAGGCCTGCGCATGGACGAGGCGCAGCACCCGCTCTCACTCATCGCGGTGGGCCTTTACGGAAAGGTCCTGCCGAACCAGAGCGGCGCGCCGCTCCGCTTGGTCGTGCCGTGGAAGTACGGGTTCAAGGGCGCGAAGTCGATCGTCCGCATCCGCTTCACCGAGGCCCAGCCCAAGACCACGTGGGCCGTCGTCGCGCCGAGCGAGTACGGCTTCTACGCGAATGTGAATCCGGCGGTCAGCCATCCGCGGTGGAGCCAAGCCACCGAGCGCCGCATCGGCGAGCTCGGGCGCCGGCCCACGCTTCCCTTCAACGGGTACGGCGAGGTCGCCGACCTGTACAAGGGGATTGACCCCCGCACCCTCTATTGAGGGGTGGAGGGCACGGCGGAGCCCGCGTCCACGCGGCGCCCTCTGGGGCGCCCGCCGCTGCCCTGGCTGAAGCCCGGGGTCGTTGCCGGTGCCGCCTTCCCCGCCGCCTCGCTCGCGCTCCGCGCGGCCTCGGGGACGCTGGGCGCCAATCCGATCGCCGAGACGCTCAACCAGCTCGGTCTCGCCGCGCTCGTGCTGCTGGTCGCGAGCCTCGCGTGCACTCCGGCGCGTCTTCTGTTCGGCTGGACCTGGCCGCTCCGCATCCGCCGCGAGCTCGGGCTCCTCGCCGTCGCGTACGCCTCGATCCATGTGCTCGTGTACGTGGTGCTCGACCAGGCCGCCAACCTCGCCGCGATCGCCGAGGACGTTGCCGAGCGTCCGTTCATCACCGCGGGTGCGGCCGCGTTCGTGCTTCTGCTTCCGCTCGCCTACACGTCGACCAACGCCTCGGTCAGACGGCTGGGGTTCGCGCGCTGGCAGCGGCTGCACCGGCTGGCGTACGCGGCCGCCGCGCTCGCCGCGCTCCACTTCCTCTGGCGGGTGAAGGTCGACGTGACCCAGCCCCTGCTCTACGCGGCGATCCTCGCGGCGCTGCTGGCCGTGCGGATCATCGTGCGCCGCTCGCGGCGCCAGGGCAACACGCGCGCGGGCGAGGGCTGAGCGCGCGACCCGGGCTCACGCATACTGCTGGGGACTTCACTTCGGAGGGCGTCATGCCGGCCAAGAAGACCGCGTCCGAGGGGTTCAGTGCCGAGGAGCGGGCCGCGATGCGGGAGCGTGCCAAGGAGCTCAAAGCGGCGCTGACCGGAGCGGAGGCCGAAAAGGCACTGCTTACGAACGGCGCCGCGATGCCGCCGGCGGACCGTGCGATGGCGAGACTGCCGAGCGCTCAAAGAAAGCGCCGCCGCGCGACCCTCACCCGGCCGGAATGGTGCGCCGAGGCTCTTCGGTGCCGGCCGCGCGCGCCAGGTTCCATGTCCCTGCGAGGTCGATCCGGCATGACTTGGTGCCTCGGGGTGGGAGACGTGATCGTGACCTTGATGCGGCAAGCCCTGCTGCTCGGCGTCGTGGGTTTGATCGCCGTCGGCTGTGCGGCCCCTTCGGTTGCCGGCCGCTGGCAGGTCGTCGACAACCCGAAGCCGGGCTCGAGGTTCGCGCGAACGGAACCTTCGAGGGCGAAATCGGGCCGACCGGGGGGCCGCGGGTTCGCCTCAATGGAACGTGGGTCGCCAGCGGCGCCAACGTCACCTTCACGCCCGCCGCAACGGCGCAGAGGTCCACGACGGTCCCCTTGGTCGGGAAGATCGACGGTGACACCATGGCGCTGACGGCCACGGTTCCCGGCGCGGGCTCGCTTTCGCTCACACTCAAGCGCCGGAGCTGAGGCCGCACCGGCGTGCGGACATGTGGATGGGCGGCCGGGAGGTGAGCGTGGTCGGGCGGAAGGGCGGCACGATCGAGCGGTCGCTCGACGGTTTCGCGTTTCGGTGCATCGGGCCCTACCGCGGCGGCCGCGTGGTCGCGGTGGCCGGTGACCCACTGGACTCCCGCGTCTTCTACATGGGCGCGAGCGGCGGCGGCGTCTGGAAGACGACGGATGGCGGCGTCATCTGGGCGAACGTCTCGGACGGATTCTTCAACCGCGCCTCGGTGGGGGCGATCGCGGTTGCCCCCTCGGATCCCCGCGTCGTCTATGCGGGCATGGGCGAAACCTGCATCCGCAGCAACGTCTCGCACGGCGATGGGGTCTATCGCTCGGTCGATGGCGGGCTGACTTGGGCGCACGTCGGGCTCGCGCCGACGCGGAACATCGGCAGAGTGCGCGTCCACCCGCGCGATCCGAACACCGCGTACGTCGCGGCCTTCGGACACGTCTACCGGCCGAATCGCGAGCGGGGCCTCTACCGCACGCGTGACGGGGGCACGACCTGGGAGCTCGTGCTGCACCGCGGCCCGCGGGCGGGGGCGATCGATCTCGCGCTCGACCCGCACGACCCCGCGGTCATCTACTGCAGCCTGTGGGAGGCCCACCGCACGCCCTGGACGCTGAGCAGCGGCGGGCCCGGCAGCGGCCTCTTCAAGTCGACCGACGGCGGCGACACCTGGTCGGAACTCACCCGACGCCCGGGCCTGCCCGAGGGGGTATTGGGGAAGATCGGCGTCGCGGTCTCCGGCCCCGATCCCAACCGGGTGTACGCGATCGTCGAGGCCGCGGACGGTGCGGTCTTCCGCTCGGACGACGGCGGCGAATCGTGGACGAGGTGCTCCGAGGACCGCAACCTGCGGACGCGCTCCTTCTACTACCACCACATCTACGCCGATCCGCTCGACCGCGATGTGGTGTGGGTGCTGAACGCCGACTGCTGGCGCTCCGCGGATGGGGGGCGGACCTTCGCGATGGTCGCGACGCCCCATACCGACAACCACGACCTGTGGATCGACCCGCGTGATCCGCGGCGGCTCATCCTCGGCTGCGACTCGGGCGCCGTGATCTCCTCCAACGGCGGCGAGAGCTGGTCGGGGACCACGAGCCAGGCGATCGGCGAGATGTACCACGTGACGACGGACCGCCGGACTCCGTATCGCGTCTACGGCGGGCAGCAGGACGGTTCGACGATCGCCATCCCGAGCCGCTCGCTGCACGGCAGCGCCATCCCGGCCGGCGAGTCGTATGCCGTCGGCGGCGGCGAGAGCGGACACATCGCCGTGCGCCCGAACGAGCCCGACGTCGTCTTCGCC
>Ga0194132_10010230_pt1 | contig 12541 bp, 8 predicted proteins | sample TA2KigOf80mmetaG_FD_148612 | JGI IMG/M metagenome (GOLD analysis project Ga0194132, IMG submission 148612) | Freshwater microbial communities from Lake Tanganyika, Tanzania - TA2015054 Kigoma Offshore 80m | ecosystem: Environmental > Aquatic > Freshwater > Lake | place: Tanzania: Lake Tanganyika... | reverse complement strand
TCGCACCTACCTGGCCGAGACCGCACGCGAATCGGGTATCGAGCGCCACATCCGCTACAACGTCAGGATCCGGCGGGCGGACTGGTCTTCGATCACGCAGCTGTGGACGCTGCAGGCGGAGAATGGAGCCGATCAACAGCCCATGCAGTTCCGCTGCCGCTATCTGGTGATGGGCACCGGCTACTACGACTACCAGACCGGTCACACCCCGGCGATTCCAGGACTGGATAGCTTTGCTGGACGCGTCATCCACCCGCAGCATTGGCCGGAGGACTTCGATCACGCCGGCAAGCGCGTCGTGGTGGTGGGCAGTGGCGCCACTGCCGTCACCCTGGTGCCGGCAATGGCACAGACCGCCAGCCACGTCACCATGCTGCAACGCTCACCGACCTATTTGCTTAGCATGCCGCGTAAAGATGTGGTGTCGCGCCTGCTGAGCACCGTGTTGCCTGCGCGCTGGGTGTTTGCCGCCGTGCGCCGCCTCAATACCTTTGCGCCGGCGTTCATCTACCGGGCATCGCGGCGCTGGCCCGCTGCCTTGCGGCGGCTGCTGTTGGCCGGCGTGCGAGCGCAACTGAAAGGCGCCGCCGATATGCGCCACTTCCAGCCACGCGACCTGCCATGGGACCAGCGCCTGTGCGCGGTCGCCGATGGCGATTTGTTTGAGCGCATCCGTGCCGGCAAGGCCGAGGTGGTCACTGACGATATCGCGCAGGTCGAGGCAAACGGCGTCCGACTGCATTCCGGCCGCCGCCTCGACGCCGACGTGCTGGTGACCGCCACCGGACTAAACCTGCAGGCGTTCGGTGGTATCGCTCTGTACGTTGACGGACTGCGCTACCAGCCCGGCGAACATCTACTCTACCGGGCGGTGCTCCCCGAGGGTTTGCCCAATCTCGCCTGGATCATTGGCTACATCAATCATTCATGGACACTCAAGGCCGACATGGCGACCGCCTACGTCTGCCGACTGCTCCAGCACATGGACGCTCACGGCCAGACGGTCGCCGTGGCACACGACCAGGAAGGTTGTGTCACGGAAGGCAGCATCATGTCGGCGCTGAATGCCGGTTACGTGCACCGCAGCAGCAACGCCATCCCGCGCCAGGGGCGCAAGGCGCCATGGCGCGTGACCCATGATCTGCGCGACGATCGCCGGCTGCTGCTGGAAGAACCCATCGACGATGGCATCCTTCAATTCAAGCGCGAAGCTGCGGTGGGGCGCTCCGCTCGACTCGAGAGCTGCGGTGCAGAGGCGCTGGCACCCACACCTTTGCACACGGGTCAGTCAACAGGGGACCCCTACATTCCCCAGTCGTGACGCCAGGCTCCCCGCTGACCGCACGGGATTCCTTGAAGCGCCGAGACAGTTAGTTCCGGCACGGCGACATCCAGCGCGCCTCGATGGATTCGTGATGCGGCGCGCGGTGGGTCACGCCGGTCACGGTCATGCGGTAACTCGTATCGCTGTTTACAACGAAGGTGGTCACTGCGTCAGACTCCCAGTGCCGGCCCTGCTCGTTTACCTTGCGGCAGCGGGAGGTGATTTCCCAGCGGTCCTCGGCCAAGCGCTTGACATTGTGGTCACAGCCGCTTGATTGTTGCTCAGCGTGTTGGCGCAGCAGATCGACAAACGGCTCCATGCACTGCTGGGTCTCATAGGGCCGTTTGTTTATGACTTTCTTCAGTTGCCAGATGCCTTTGCGCAGTTCAGGAATATCGGCTGCCTGCACCGCTAAAGTCATCACCCCGCCACACGCCACCGTTGCCAGCCACCATCGCTTCATCGCGACACCCTCGCCTTGATTCACGCGCCCATTGTGCCATCGGTCTCGAGCACCGCCGGGGTAACATCTACCGTGTCGATCATTTCCTAGCAAGGAGGTTTGCATCATGGGTACACACAATAAAGTCGCGGTCATCACTGGCGCCGGGTCCGGCATCGGCAAGGCGGTGGCGCTGACGCTGCTGCGCGATGGTTATCGGGTCGCGCTGGCCGGCCGGCGCGCCGACGCCTTGCAGACGGTCGTGACGCAAGCTGGTACCGCCGGTGAGCGTGCCCTGGTGGTCAGCACTGACGTCAGCGATCCCGATTCGGTGAAGGCGCTGTTTGCACGTGTGAAAGAGAAGTTCGGTCGCTGCGACGTGCTCTTCAACAATGCCGGTGTGAGCGCGGGTGCGCCACTGGAGGATCTCGCGTTCGACAAGTGGAAGATGTCGGTGGACATCAACTTGACCGGCGCTTTCCTCTGCACACAGGAAGCCTTCCGCATGATGAAAGATCAGCGTCCCATGGGCGGACGCATCATCAACAATGGTTCGATCTCGGCCCACGCGCCACGGCCGAATTCGGTGGCCTATACCGCCACCAAACACGCCATCACCGGCCTGACCAAGGCCACCTCACTCGATGGCCGGCGCTTCGACATTGCCTGTGGTCAGATCGATATCGGCAACGCCCTGACCGAAATGGCGGCGCGCATGGCCAACGGCGTACCCCAGGCCGACGGCAGTATCAAGCCCGAACCGCTAATGGATGTCCAACACGTGGCCGACTCGGTGCTCCATATGGCCAGCTTGCCGCTTGAAAGCAACGTTCAGTTTCTAACCGTCATGGCGACCAAGATGCCGTTTGTCGGCCGCGGCTAACGGATTGCTCATCCGTGACGCACCCGGCATCGCTGTGGATCGTCATCACCTTGCTGGCGGCGCTGGCGCAGACCCTGCGCAACGCCGCCCAGCGTTCGCTCACCGCCGAGCTGGGCGCGCTGGGGGCGACGCTGGTGCGTTTTCTCTACGGCCTCCCCTTTGCGGCGCTGTGGTACTTCGGTGTGGAACACTTCTCCGGTGCGGCCATGCCTCGCACCGACGGCGCCTTCTGGTTCTGGGTGTTGTTTGGCGCGGTGTCGCAGATCATCGCCACGGCGCTGTTATTGCGGGTGATGAAGGAGAAGAGCTTCGCCATCGGAGTGGCCTATTCGAAAACCGAGGCCTTGCAGGTAGCGCTTTTCGGACTGGTGTTCCTGCAGGATCCGCTCACCTTTGGTCTGGCGCTGGCAGTAATTGTCGGCACTTTCGGCGTGCTTCTATTCTCACCCGCCGATCGCGAACGGCCACTGCGCACCCTGCTACAGGGCTGGACCTCGAAGGCCGCGCTGCTGGGCGTGGCCTCGGGAACGGGCTTCGCTTTTTCCGCTGTCGGCTATCGCGGCGCCACGCTGGCGCTCGACAGCAGCCCATTCCTGCTGCAGGCCGCCTTTACCTTGCTGGTCGCGCAGACCTCGCAGACTTTGCTGCTTGGTGGCTGGTTGCTGATACGCAATCCCAGTGTGCTCGTGCGCACGCTCAAAGCCTGGCGGCGCTCCTTGTTTGCCGGCGCCATGGGGGCCACCGCCTCGGCAGGATGGTTCACCGCTTTCGCGATCGAACCTGTCGCCCATGTGCGCACGCTGGCGCTGGTCGAACTATTGTTCGGGGCCATCATCTCGCGCCGGTTTTTCAGTGAGACACTGAGCCGCACGGAACTCTTTGGGATGCTCCTGCTCATTGCGAGCCTGGTTGCAATTCTGCTGGCGTGACACGACAGCGGCGATTCGCTGCGAACTCAGTAGTTCTCGCGCTGGTAGATGAGTTCCTTTGGCACGTTGGGCATGCCGAACACGGCTTTGGCGCTGGGGTTCTTGTTGTACTGTGACGGGGTCAAGGGATCCCAATTGGACTGTAGATGGGAAAGCGCCACACCGGCTGCCGAACCCGGTGATGCGCTGCTGCTGGCACTGACGCAGGCGACACCGCTGTCGGAGCTGGCGAGCCCTGGCGTCAGATCCACACTACCGGTATTGCCCGCGCCAGGCTTGGTCAAGGCCAGGCTGGTCTTGCCTGCGCTCAAGGTAACCGACGACACCACGGTGGAAAGGAAGGTTTCACAGGCCGCCAGATTGCGCTGCCAGTTGCTGAACATGACCGCTGATTTGGCGAAACCGGTGCAACCGTCGTCGGCGTTGAGCACGAATGTCGTGCCGGTGTAGTACTGCGCTTCAACGGGCATCGACAAGTTGGCGAACTCGCTGCCGATCGCATTGGCGAGCTTGAGCCGGCCCCAGCGCATCGCCTTGCCGCTGCCGCTGAAGGCGATTCCATTGCCGGAGGTTGCAGTGCCGAAGCGCGCGGGGTTGGAAGCGTAGGCGACACCATCGCTGTCGATGACGTTGATCGTCAGTGCGATATCCGCATTAAATGGGGCCACCGGCGCGGCACGGGTAAAGCGCAATCCGCTGCCACCGCTAAAGGTAAGCGTGCCTGTACCCGGCGCGCCACCGGTTTCCGCCAGCACCGGGTCGCTGGTCGTGGCCGGAACACATGAACTATCCAAGGTGCCACTGGCGGCGGCATAGGTGCGGCTCGTCAAGGTGGCGTTGCTCAGCTTCCACCAGGTGCCCGTGTAGTTCTGCGTGGTGCCGCGCGCCTTGTTGCGCGCGGTAAGGGTGATGACCAGCGCAGTGGCGTAGTTGAAGGTCTGGCCGATGTAGGTAAAGCGCGTGGCCGTCGCGCAGCCCGGTGTAAATACGGGTGTGTTGAAGCTCAGACCGAAGTCAAAGGGCGTGAAGCGTCCAACCACTGCGCTCTGCGCGCCGGCGGCGGTGAAAGGGGTGGCCGTCAATGAAAGCCCGGCAGTGCCCAGATAGGTGCTCACCGATCCGGCCAGGGAAAAGCTGCCGACTTCGGAATAACTCAGGGTCGACGCCGTCGTGGTCCCGCCGCTGAAACTGCCCGCCAGGAGGCTGCCGTTACTCAACGTGCCGAGAGTTCCCGTCGAGGGGTAGTAGGGCGCGGTCGCGCTCAAGGTAGTGGCGTAGGCATAGCTCGGCGCCAGACCGCCGGCCGCCGCCTGCGCTTGCGTGGCTGCAACATCGAGTTCACCGTTGTCGTCGACGTCTGCCGCGGCGCTGTGACGATAGGCCCCAACGGTGGCTTGGAAACTCTCGCCCGCCTGCGTAAACACGCTACCGGTGGCGGATGAGGTGGCGGGATTCGCCGTGGCACCGCGAGCGATGCCGCTGATGACGAGGCCAAAGGGACGCACGGTCAGGTCATTCGACGCCCCAGTGATCGCGGCGGTCAAATTGGCGGTGGTGTCGTCGCGCAAATTCAGCGCAAACTTGCCGACGTCGGTGGTGGCGAGGTTGAACGATGCCACGCCGTTGATGAAACTCAGCGTCAGGTTGTTGCTGCCTGGCTGACTGTTGCCCAGACTGATGGCGCTGATGCTGGGGGCCGCGCCGCCGGGATCCGTGCCGGCTCGGGTGATCCACGCCTTGAGCGCCTTGCTGCCGTTGTAGCTGGTCGCGACGGAGCAGTTGCTGCTGGTGGGGGGATCCCGACGATAAAGCGTGGCGCGAAAATCGTGTGCACGGCCGGCCACGGCGATGTCGCTGCCACTGATGCGTGACGATAGATCCTCGGTGAAGACGAAGGTGTTGTCCGAGAAGCTGATGGCCGACGACGTGGTCGAGGTCGATGGCGTGACCGAGTCCACCGCGGTGAGGGTAAGTTGCTGAGCGAGTTGATGGGTCAGTCCCAGGGTCACGACACCATTGTCCGCGGCCACAAAGGTGTAGGTGGCGGCGCCGTCGTCGGCGGTGCCGTTGGCAGTGACCACTGCCCAATCGCCGCGGCTGGTTGAAGTCGACAGATTGACCGTGCCGGTATAGCTGGTCATGGTGCTGCCGCCGGTATCCCGCGCCGTCAGTGTGATGCTCTTCTGCGCACAGGTACTGCCGGTGGCGGCGCCAACATTGATGTCGAAGCTGCCGATCGTCAGCGTGCAGGTACGGGTCTGGTTCATGTCGCGTCGTACGATGCCGATACCCCCTTCCTGCGCAGCATAGACGCGAAATTCGTCGATCACGCCGTTGGCGGAGTTGCCCGTGCCATTGGCACCAACGAAAGTGCTGCGGTTATCACCGATATAGAGCGAGCCTATCCCAGTATTCAGGGGATTCGTCCTGGTGAGAGCCGTGCTGTTTGTCAGCACACCGTTCACGTAGATCCTCAGACGGTTGTTCGCGACTGTTGTCGTCATGTTCCAGGACACCGCGATGTGCACCCATGTGCCTGCGCCGAATGCATGGGCGCTTGTGGCGGACGAAGTATTTGCTCCGCTGTCGTTCACCACGAACTCCAGTTGTCCTGTGCTGCGCTTGACCAAGAAGAACCAAGTGTTGGCAGCGATGGTCGCGTCGAACAGCTGCCGGTCGCCACTGCTCCAGGCAAGCGTGCTGTTGTACCAAAACGTAATGATTCCACTGCGGTTACCTATCATGGTATCCACATCCATGCCCGTGTTGATGGCATCGATGGTGGCAGTGCTGGTGTTGTTGGGAATATTCGCACCTCGGCATACGCGCCCACCTGAAGTGGTCTGCGCGCTGCCGAGCGCGGTGCCGGCGTAGGCGCCACTGGTGTCGACCACGGCGCCGGCGCCACTCCAGCTGCCCTCCTCCATGCGGTACTCCACCGTGGGGTTTGGCATGTACCAGCGGTGGGCTGTGCCCGAAGCCGGCGCCGCCCCTGCGACCGCGGAATAGTCCGAGGTGTCGATCTGATAGCCGCGCTGCGCAGCGTAGCCGGAGCCTGCCACTGAGGCACCGTACTGCATGATGAAGTCGCCGTCTTCCTCGATGATGAGCTGGAGGTTGAAGTAGCTGCCGCCTCGGTTGAACTCTGGCACGCGCGTGTAGGTCACCACGAACTGTCGATTGGGGGCGGTTCCGATGCTGGCGTAGCGCACATGACAGGTCGCCGTCGGACACGTCGTTCCGTTTCCGCTCGCGCGGGGGTCCAAATCGATACCGTAGACGCGAATGGCGTTGTTCTGATCCGCGTCGGGAAATGGATCCCTGTTCCAGTCGTTGCAGTAGGTGTTGCCAAAGGTGACCCGGCCGTTGCTGGCGATGCGATTCTGGGTCTGACTTGTGCCCGCCCAGTTGAAGGTGAAGCCAAGATTGAGCAGGACAGTGATGTCATCGTCCGTGGCACTGCCGCCGCTGCCATTGCACTGGGCAAGCCCAGACCACGTTACGTTGGTGTGGCCGGCCGGATCAATCCAAGTGTAAGTAGTGGCAGCGGATAGGTAGGTCTGAGACGCCGCCCACGGTGAAGCGCCGCAGAACGCCAGCAGGATGACGATGCGGCGAACCGCTACGAGCCAGGCACGGCAGGTCAAGATACGATTGCGCAATGGCATGGTTGCGATGAAGGAGGCAGCGCCAGCCTTGCAGGCGCCTGACCCCACCTTATCGGCACGGATGTGCCCCGGGTTGACGCCCCGGATCGGCAATACCTCGCGTCTACGGCGTCAGCTTCAGATCAGCCCTTCAGCGGCTTGAAGCGCAGCCGGTGCGGGGCCGCCGCCTCCTCACCCAGCCGCTTCTTCTTGTCCGCCTCGTACTCCTGGTAGTTGCCGTTGAAAAACACCACCTGCGAGTCGCCTTCAAAGGCCATGATGTGGGTGGCGATACGGTCGAGAAACCAGCGATCGTGGGAGATCACCAACACCGAGCCAGCGAACTCGAGCAACGCGTCTTCCAACGCGCGCAGGGTCTCAACGTCGAGGTCATTGGACGGCTCGTCGAGCAGCAATACGTTGCCGCCGGCAATCAGGGTCTTGGCCAGATGCATGCGGCCACGCTCGCCACCGGAGAGGTTGCCGACGATTTTTTGCTGATCTGTGCCCTTGAAATTGAAGCGCCCCAGATAGGCGCGTGAGGGCATCTCGAACTTGCCTACGGTCAAGATGTCGGCGCCGTTGGAGATCGCTTCCCACACACTCTTTTCGTTGGGCAGCCCTTCGCGCGACTGGTCGACAGTGGCCAGTTTGACTGTCGGCCCGATGACGATCTGGCCCGAGTCTGGCTGCTCTTTGCCCGAGATCATGCGGAACAGCGTAGATTTACCCGCGCCGTTGGGGCCGATGACGCCTACGATGGCGCCCGCGGGCACCTGGAACGACAACTTGTCTATCAACAGCCGGTCACCATAGCCCTTGCTGACGTCCTTGAACTCGATGACGCTATCGCCCAGGCGGTCGGCCACCGGGATAAAGATCTCCTGAGTTTCGTTGCGCTTCTGATATTCGAAGGAGGTCAACTCCTCGAAGCGGGCGATACGGGCCTTGGCCTTGGCCTGCCGGCCCTTGGGGTTCTGCCGCACCCACTCCAATTCCTTCCTGATAGTTTTCTGGCGGGCGGATTCGGTGGATTCTTCTTGCTTGAGGCGCGCGTCCTTCTGCTCCAGCCAGGAGCTGTAATTCCCCTTCCACGGAATGCCGTGGCCGCGATCGAGTTCAAGAATCCACTCGGCGGCGTTGTCGAGAAAGTAGCGATCGTGGGTAACCGCCACCACGGTACCGGGAAAGCGGGTCAGAAACTGCTCAAGCCACTCCACCGATTCGGCGTCGAGGTGGTTGGTGGGCTCATCCAGCAGCAGCATGTCGGGGTTGGACAGCAGCAACCGGCACAGCGCCACCCGGCGCTTCTCGCCGCCAGAGAGCGCGTCGACCTTGACCTCCCAGGGCGGCAGGCGCAGCGCATCGGCGGCAATCTCCAGTTGATGTTCGCTGTCGGTACCGGACGTAGCCAGGATAGCTTCATACTTCGCCTGTTCGGTCGCCAATTGGTCGAAGTCTGCCTCAGGATCGGCATAAGCAGCATAGATTTCGTCCAGACGCTTTTTCGCCTGCATGACTTCGCCCATGCCCTCCTCTACCGCCTCGCGCACGCTGCTCTCAGGATTCAGCTGCGGCTCCTGCGGCAAATAGCCGATCTTGAGCCCCGGCATGGGCACGGCCTCGCCTTCGATCTCCGTATCCACCCCAGCCATGATCTTGAGCAAGGTGGACTTGCCGGAACCATTCAATCCCAGCACGCCGATCTTGGCGCCGGGAAAAAAACTAAGGGAGATATCCTTGAGGATCTGACGCTTCGGGGGCACGATCTTGCCCACGCGCATCATGGTATAGACATATTGAGCCATGGCCTGTCGCGTTGGATGAGAAACAAGCGCGCGATTATGCAGGACCACAGCCGGGGACGGGTCCCGGACCCGTCCCCAGTTCCTATTTGGCGGCGGTGATTTCCAGTTCGAAGTACACGTCCGGCCAGATGAGTTCGCTCACGAAACTTAGCATGGAGGCGGGTCGTGCATCGCCGAGGTACTTGGCGCGGATGGCGCGGTAGGCTTCCAAATCGGAGCGCCGGGTAAGGTATTGGGTGATCTTCACGATGTCGGCCACGGACATGTCGGCAGCCGCCAGCATGCGCAGGCAATGCTCCCAGGCCAGCGTGGCTTGCGTGCTGAAGTCGGCGGGCATCTTGCCGGTGCTGTCCAGACCGGGGGCCCGGAGGTGATCAGCCAGCGCGCACTTGCTGGGACTTCGATGGCGTCGCTGTAGGTGCCGATGCGTTGTGCGACACCGACGTTGTGGAGGCGATTCATGATCGGGGTTTCTGATGGAGTGACTGCCAAGGATGCATGGTGGCATAGGCGCGGAAGGGGCGCCAGCGTTCGGCGTGTTGAAGTGCCTGCTTGGCCGTAATTCCTCCCAGGGCCTTGCGCACCGCCAGATCGCCGTGCGGAAACGCATCGCGCCATCCCACCACGCGCAAAGCCAGGTATTGTGCGGTCCACTCGCCGATACCGCGGATCGTGGTGAGTTGTTGGGCGCAAAGATCAAGGTCGACACCCCAGCGCAGGTCGAGGCGGTTTTCGGCCATGGCGCGCGCCACTTCCACGATGCACTGTGCGCGTGAACTTACGATCCCCAGTCGCGCTATTCGGTCTGCCTCGCAACTGGCCATTTGTGCCGGAGTGGGAAAAAAGCAATGGGACTCGCCCGCGGCCTTGCCAAAGGTGACGGCAAAGCGGCCCGCCAACGTCCGCGCGGCCGCAACGCTGACCTGTTGTCCGAGCACGGCACGCACGGCCAGTTCGAATCCGTCGAACGCGCCCGGCACCCTCAATCCGGGTCGGATCGCTGAAAGCGGGCCCAACACGGCATTGACCGCCGCGGGATCACAGTCCGCATCGATAAAGTGCCGGATTAGCTGGATGACCTGGCCAGCCACCGGTTTCAGACCCGAAGACAGCACCCCTTCGAAAAGGCACCCCCGTGGTTCGAAGCGCAGAGCAATGAAGCCTTCGTGCGATCGACCGCCGCTGTCGACACGCAAGCTGCGTCGATAGCATCCGTCGTCGACCTCCTCCACCCCGGTGATGGCCCGAGCCGACAGAAACCTCAATAGTGCCGGCCAATCGAAGGGCGGCGCGACGTTCAACTCAAAGGGATACGCCTCCTTCACGCCCGTTGGGTACGCCGGCGCACCTGCTCGAACATCACGATGGCGGCGGCCACCGCGACGTTCAAGGATTCCGCGTGTCCTTGCATGGGGATGCGACAGCGACGCGTCGCTGCCTGGAGCAGCGCCTGACTCAAACCGGCGCCCTCTCCTCCCAGCACCACGGCCAGGGGCGAACCCATGGCAATGTCGAACACCGAATCCGGCGCGCGCACGTCGAGTGCCACTGAATCGCCGGTAAACTCGCTCACGAAACGCGCGAGATCCACGCGTTCTTCCATCACCAGGTCGAAGTGCGCCCCCATGCCGCCACGTAAGCACTTGGGCGACCAGACGTCGGCGCATCCTGTCGACAGGTACACCCGCGAAAAGCCTGCCGCGCTGGCGGTGCGAAGAATCGCGCCGACGTTCCCCGGATCCTGAACGCATTCAATCAGCACACAATCTCCTGCGACGCGTTGCGACGGTACCGGCATCGGCGCCAGTGCTACCACGCCCACCGGGGTGTTGGACGGACTCAGCGTGCCAATCAAGGCATCCTCGACTTCAATCACCGTTTCCACCTGGTCCGCGAGGCGAACAATCTCGGCATCGTCGCGACGGCTTGACTGCGCCACCACTACCTGGACACCGGTGGCACCATGACTTTGAAGATACGCCTGCAAAAGGTGCGGACCGTCCAGAACGATCAAACCTTGCTCACGCCTTTCGCTGCCTGAAGTCAGCAGCTTTCTGAGGCGTTTCAGCAAGGGATTGTCGCGGGAAGTGATAAGGGGCATCCACCGAGTCTAGCAGTTGCTTTTCGGGCAGCTTGATGCGAGAACGCCCAGCTTGGTCGCCAGATGAATCAGCGTCGCGTCAGCGTGGATTGAGCTCGCGACGCTGTCGAGCGAGTGTATTCAAGAACCATCGCCTATTCGCGCGCTGCGTGATCTGCTTCGCCTCCTAGAACTTCCTATCCCTTGGCATGCACGAGATCAGCCGCCGCCTCACCTGCCAGCCGCCCCGTGACGGTTGCCATCAGCAGCCCTGATCCTGAGAGGTACCCCCAGTCCGCTGGTCCCGACAGGCCGCGCGCGGCGCCGCCACCGGCGAAGAGATTGGGCAATGGTCGGCCCGACCGGTCCAGCACCCGGCAGCGGGTGTCGATCTCGAGTCCGCCTTGGGTGTGCGTCAACGCGCCGACGATCTTCGACACGTAGTACGGCGGGCACAGTGAGGGCTTGTGAGTGAAGTCGCGTCCGAACTCGTCGTTTCGCAAACCCGCGGCACAAGCCGCAACGTCGCCGATGCTGCGTTCCAGCGCCGCCGTTTCGCACCCGATCACCGCCGCCAGAGCGGTGATCGACTCACAGCGACGCACGCAACCGGACTCGACTGCTTGTTGATGACTGTGCTGCCGAATTGCGATCGCCTCGCAGCGCCCATCCCAGATCGCCCAAGCCTGATGGCCGGGCTGCCGGTGCACGCGCAAGGCGTGTTCGGAGTAGCCGGTGTTCTCGTTGCAGAACCGGCGGCCGGTGTTGTTGACGTGAAACCCACCTTCGGTGACGGTAGGCCAGCTCAGGTGCACCGCCGCCGGCCAGGCCAGCGCACCATGGCCTTGGAACGCGCCCATATCCTTGATCGAGGCGCCAAGCGCCTCACCCCAGCGCACGGCATCGCCCTGGTTGCCCGCATGGCCCTCGTAGAACAACTCCGTCGCTGCAGGGATGTATCGCTCCAGCATCGCCTTGTTGCCGCCAAATCCATTGCAAGCCAGGATCAAGGTGTCGCAACTGATTTCCTCGACAGCGCCGTCTGGGCGTCGCACGCGTGCCGCACGGATGCGCTTGTTGTCATCAGCGTAGAGTTCATATACCTGTGCACTGGTCACCAGGGCGATGCCTTCCCGATCGAGTGCGGCCAGCAAGGCGCTGAGCAACTCCGCACCGGCGCGTGAGGGCGTCGCATGCATATGCGGGCGGCTGTGACCCGGATACTGAAAATCCAGAATCGGTGTGATGGGAATGCCGTGACGTTGTGCCAGCCACTCGACGGTCGGACCGGCGGCATGGGCGATGTGCCGCGCCAGCGCGACATCACACTCCCCGTGGCTCTTGTCGACCAGGTCCTTGAACAGCAGTTCGGGCGTGTCATCCATCAATCCGGCTGAACGCTGCAAGCTCGTTCCACCCGCCGGAATC
>Ga0194132_10010227_pt1 | contig 12546 bp, 15 predicted proteins | sample TA2KigOf80mmetaG_FD_148612 | JGI IMG/M metagenome (GOLD analysis project Ga0194132, IMG submission 148612) | Freshwater microbial communities from Lake Tanganyika, Tanzania - TA2015054 Kigoma Offshore 80m | ecosystem: Environmental > Aquatic > Freshwater > Lake | place: Tanzania: Lake... | reverse complement strand
CCCATCTCCGCCGACTGGCTGGCGGTCAAGGGCGTATTGCAGGTGGAGAAGACGCTGAAGGCACTCGAGCATGTGTTCAAGCGTCGCCTGCCCAGACGCTATCTGTTGACACGCTTCGACGGGCGCCGTCGCATGTCGCATGCGATCTACAAACAGATCCAGGAGCGCTATGGCGCCGATGTACTGGAGACGCGGATCACTGAAAGCGTCAGTGTGGCGGAAAGCCCGGCGTCCAACTGTGATGTGTTTGCGCATGCGCCCAATAGCCGGGGCGCGCGCGATTACGACGCGTTGCTCGATGAGTTGATGGCGATAGGCTTCCTGCCCTGATGCGGGGTCAGGATTGGGAGCCGGGTTCCTGATTCTGGCGCGATATCAGCGCCAAGATGTTGTCCTTATCGGCGGCTTCCCCACGCTCGCTGTTGGCGAGTTCGCGTCGGTCCAAGACCTGACACCCCATGTACATCTGCATGAGTTTGCGCTCCGCATCGGGTTGGTCGCGACCCGCGATGGTGATGTTGTCGACGATCATGCCGCCGCGCGCGCGGATCTTGAACTGGAACTTGGTCATAGCGGGGGATTCTAGTCCTGGGGCATGGTGATGCACGCGCGAAGTTGATGTTCGACCTCTATCTGTGACGATTCAGGTCGATGATCCCTTGTGCCGCCGCGGTCGCTATCGGTGCGAGGGTAGAATTCGCCCGCTCAAATGCTGCCTTTGTGCGAATTGATGCGGCGCGCCATCGAATCTTTATTCGGGGGCCGGGCTGGCCCTAGCGCAACGTTTCTTGGGAGAACACATGACGGACATCGCTGCCCTGCTGGGCGCCGACGCGGAGAGTTTGCTCAAACACCAGTGCAAGACCATTTCCCGGGAGAGCTTGCACCTGCCAGGGCCGGATTTCGTCGATCGCGTGGTGAGTTCGAGCGATCGCACGCCGGCGGTGATGCGCGCCATGGCGCAGTTATATGGGCATGGCCGTCTGGCCGGCACGGGATACCTGTCCATCCTGCCCGTCGATCAGGGGATTGAGCACTCGGCCGGGGCGTCCTTCGCGCCCAATCCTGCGTATTTCGACCCCGAGAACATCGTCAAGCTGGCGATCGAGGGCGGCTGCAATGCCGTGGCCTCGACCTTAGGTGTGCTGGGTTCAGTGTCGCGTAAGTACGCGCACCGCATTCCGTTTATTTTGAAGTTCAACCACAACGAATTTCTGTCCTATCCCAACACCTACGACCAGAGCATGTTTGCGGACATGGAGCAGGCCTTCGATATGGGGGCGGTAGCTGTGGGGGCGACGGTGTATTTCGGATCGCCTGAATCCCGCCGGCAGATCTGGGAGGTGTCGCAAGCGTTCAAGCATGCTCACAAGCTGGGCATGGCGACCGTGTTGTGGTGCTACCTTCGCAGCAGTGGCTTCAAGCATGAAGGCATCGATTACCACGTTTCGGCGGACATGACCGGACAGGCCAACCACCTGGGCGTGACCATTCAGGCTGACATCATCAAGCAGAAGATGGCGGAGAACAACGGAGGCTTCAACGCATTGAAGTTCTCCAAGACCCACGCCAAGGTCTATAGCGACCTGACCTCCGAGCACCCAATCGACCTGGTTCGCTATCAGGTAGCGAGCTGTTACATGGGGCGCTCGGGCCTGATCAATTCGGGCGGTGAGTCCAAGGGCGCAGGAGATCTGCAGCAGGCGGTCCGAACCGCCGTGATCAACAAGCGCGCGGGCGGCATGGGCCTTATCTCCGGGCGCAAGGCATTCCAGAAGCCGATGAAGGAAGGCGTGCAGTTGCTCAATGCCATCCAGGACGTTTATCTGGACAAAGGGATCACCATTGCGTAAGGGATTCCTATCAGCAGTAGTGCTTCTGGCAAGCACCTCCGCGCAAGGCCAGGACAAGGGGGCGAGCGTAGGCGACAGCGACGAGGCCGCGCTCAAACGCCTGCGTCAGGAGATCGTGCAGATGATCGGTGATCCCGTCTGTGCCAATCTGGTTTACTGCCGCGTGCTTGCCCTGGGTGTCAAGTCGTGCGGGGCGCCTGACGAGTATCTGGCGTATTCGAATACCGCTAAGACCGATACCGACCAGTTGCAAGTCAAGGCATCTGAATACGCCTTTCTGCAGGAGGAGTTGCTGGCGGGCAAGCCGCCAGCCTCGGATTGCCGGCTGCCAAAGAAGCCAGCGGTCCGATGCGTCGACCAGCGCTGCAGATTGGTTCCATGATGCGCATCGGGGATTTCACCTGTTTGTTGCCGCTACTTCTGGGTGTGCCTGGCGTGGGAGCAGCGGAATCTGATGAGGCCGCCTTGACGCGGCTTCGCGTCGAGATCCATCAACTGGTCGGCAGCGCGCGCTGCAGGAATCTGGTGCATTGCCGTTTGCTGGCGCTCGGCGTCAGCCCTTGTGGCGGACCCAGCGAGTACGTCGCCTATTCCAGCGGGTTCACCGATATACCGGCGCTGGAGACGAAGGCATCGGAATTCGCTTTCATCCAGGGTGAAATGGTAGACCGGCAAGATCCACCCAAGCAGTGTGTGTCCGCCATCCAACCTCAGGCGCAATGCATCGATCACCACTGCCGGGTGGTGCCGGGGAAATAAGGACGATGTCGTGAGCGCGATCAAGGCGGTTGCCAGTCTGGGCGTCTCGGATATCGAGCGCTCCTTGGAGTTTTACCGCCACCACTTTGATTTCCAGGTGGCGGATTCCTATGAGGACGGCGACCAGATGGTGTGGTGCTGGCTGCAGACCGCAGGTGCCGATCTGATGCTGCAGCAGTTGTCTGAAGAACAGCAGATCACGCTGGATCCGGCGATCGGTCAAAGTTGGGTATCGTTCATTCGGGTGCCCGATATTCATGCGACGCATCGGACGCTGCGCCGGGCCGGCGTTGAAGCGGAAGTCGTACGCGAAACCAGTTACGCCACGCTTGAATTCTTGGCCAAGGACCCTGACGGCCATGATCTCTGGATCAGCATGCCCCGGCAGGACGATTAGTTGTCGATATAGGCAATCGCCTCAATCTCGACTTTTAGACGAGGGTCCACCAGCGCACTGACCTCCACTAGAGTGGAGGCTGGGCGATGCTCGCCAAAGAACTCGATTCGCAGCGGATTGATAAGTGGCCGCTCGCTGATATCTGTCATGAACAGCGTTACTTTCACTACATGGGAGGGCTTGGCGCCTGCCTGCTGCAAACAGGCACCCACGGTGGCGAGCGCGACACGTAACTGATCAACGGTACTCTCAGACACCGAGCCGTCAGGCAAGAAACCTACAGCGCCGGACACGTAAACATGCCGATCAGCGCGGACGACATGACAATAGTGACTGACCGGTGCGGCTTGGTTGGGCAGGATGTGGCGCGAAATCATTGCATTCCTCCGGGCGTGTACAGGGCTGCAAAAGTAGCATGTGCGTACGGGGCCTGGCGACGCCCTTGCGCTTGAGCGCAGCACGGCAAAAAAAACGGCCCCGTAGGGGCCGTTTCAATTTGAGGCTGAATCCGATCAGAGCAACGGTACTAGCAACAGTGCCACGATGTTGATGATCTTGATCAACGGATTCACGGCGGGGCCCGCCGTGTCCTTGTAGGGATCGCCGACCGTGTCGCCGGTGACGGCCGCTTTGTGGGCGTCGGAGCCCTTGCCGCCGAAGTTGCCATCCTCAATGTACTTCTTGGCATTGTCCCAGGCACCACCACCGGTCGTCATCGAGATGGCGACGAACAGGCCGGTCACGATGGTTCCCATCAAAACGCCGCCCAGTGCCTGGATGCCCGCCTCTTTACCCATCAGTGCGCCGATGCCCAATGCGACGATGACCGGCACCAGAACTGGCAGGATGGACGGGATGATCATCTCCTTGATGGCGGCACGCGTAAGCATGTCCACCGCGCGCGAGTAGTCGGGCTTGGCCTTGCCTTCCATGATGCCCTTGATCTCGCGGAACTGACGTCGGACTTCTTCGACGACCGCACTCGCAGACCGGCCCACGGCTTCCATCGCCATGGCACCGAACAGGTAAGGCACCAAGCCTCCGATGAACAGGCCGATGATGACCGCCGGGTTCGAGAGGTCGAAGGTCACGATGCGTCCCGCGGCTTCGAGTGCATGGGTGTAGTCAGCAAACAGCACCAGCGCCGCCAGGCCGGCCGACCCGATGGCGTAGCCTTTCGTCACGGCCTTGGTGGTATTGCCGACGGCGTCCAGCGGATCGGTGACATTGCGCACGTCCTTGGGTAGTTCCGCCATCTCGGCGATACCGCCGGCGTTGTCGGTGATAGGGCCGTAGGCATCGAGCGCCACAATGATGCCCGCCATCGACAGCATCGAGGTCGCAGCGATTGCAATTCCGTAGAGCCCGCCCAAGGCATAGGCGGCATATATGGCCGCGCATACAGCCAGGACAGGCCAGGCGCAGGATTTCATCGAGACGCCCAGGCCGGCGATGATGTTGGTGGCATGACCGAACTGCGAAGAACTCGCCACGTGTTTGACCGGCTTGAAATCCGTGCCCGTGTAGTATTCCGTGATGACCACCATCAAGCCCGTCAATACCAGACCGACGATCGCCGCGCCGTACAGACGCATCTGCGCGCCGCCGGTGATATTGAGGATGCTATCGAGAGCGTTGTCCGGCATCAACCAAGTGGTGATTGGGTAGAACGCGATCAGTGCCAGCACGCCTGCGACAAACAGCCCGCGATAAAGCGCGTTCATGATCTTACCGCCCGGGGAAGCCTTCACGAAATAGCAGCCCACGATGGATGCGATGATGGAGAACCCGCCCAAGGCCAGTGGATAGATGACCGCTGCCTCGGCGTTGGCTTTCAGCATCAGCGCACCGAGCAGCATGGTGGCGACCGTGGTGACCGCATAGGTCTCGAACAAGTCAGCAGCCATGCCGGCGCAGTCCCCGACGTTGTCGCCTACGTTGTCGGCGATCACGGCGGGATTGCGGGGGTCATCTTCAGGGATGCCCGCCTCGACCTTGCCCACCAGGTCGGCACCGACGTCGGCGCCCTTGGTGAAAATGCCGCCCCCCAAACGGGCGAAGATGGAGATGAGCGAAGAGCCGAAACCCAGGCCGATCAGCGGATGAATGATGTGATCGATGGTTGCATCAGTGGCTGCGGATCCTTTGAGAAATGCGTAGTAGCCCGCGACGCCGATCAAGCCGAGGCCGACGACCAGCATGCCGGTGATGGCGCCACCACGAAAGGCCACATCCAGGGCTGGTCCGATGCCGTTTCGGGCGGCTTCCGCGGTCCGCACGTTCGCGCGTACGGACACGTTCATGCCGATATAACCGGCGGCGCCCGACAACACGGCACCAATGACAAAGCCCACTGCTGTGGACATGCCGAGGAAGATGGCGATGATTACTGCCAGTACCACACCGGCGATGGCGATGGTGCTGTATTGCCGGTTCAGGTACGCCTTGGCGCCTTCCTGCACGGCATTCGCGATCTCTTGCATCCGCGCATTGCCTGCGGGCTTGCTGAGAATCCACTGAATGGAGATGACCCCATACAGGATCGCAAGGACCGCGCAACCCAGCGCGAACAACAGTCCACTAGACATGAAACCCCCTTGAGATGAAAAAAAATTCGACGGTGATCGGGTGAGAACCGCCACAGGCCGGACATTAGATCTCGGTCGCGGAATCCGCTCGACGTTATGCGTTCTACGTCTTCAACGCTCCCGCTGGTGCATAACCTTCACGGGAGGCGAATGAGATAACCCACTAGTTTACTTGATTGAATTGGGCGAGCGCCATGCTTTCGGCGCGTTTGCTACCCGGCGAGTGCCTGAAAGATGGCGTCACGAATGGCGTCCATGCTGCCTGTGCCCGTGACCTTGCGGTACTTTGGGGCGCCCCCCGCGCCGCTGTCGGCCCAGCGCGAGTAGTACTCGACCAGTGGCTTGGTCTGGCTGTGATAAACCTCGAGACGCTTGCGGATGGTGTCCTCCTTGTCATCGTCGCGCTGGATGAGCGGCTCACCGGTCACGTCGTCCTGGCCGGCAATCTTGGGCGGGTTGAACGTCACATGGTAGGTGCGCCCCGAGCCCACGTGGACTCGGCGCCCTGACAGGCGGCGAATGATCTCGGCGTCGTCGACCGCAACTTCCACCACGTAGTCGAGCGCTACGCCGGCCAGCTTCATGGCTTCGGCCTGAGGAATGGTGCGGGGAAAGCCATCGAACAGAAAACCTTTGGCGCAATCGCCCTGGGTGATGCGGTCTTTCACCAGACCGATGATGACCTCATCGGGAACCAGAGCCCCGGCATCCATGAATCTCTTGGCTTCCAGTCCCAGTGGTGTTCCGGCCTTGAGTGCGGCCCGCAGCATGTCGCCCGTAGAAATTTGCGGGATGCCATATTTTTGCGTGATATGGGCGGCTTGCGTTCCCTTGCCTGCGCCGGGAGCGCCTAGAAGTATGAGTCGCATGGTGATTGACCTTGTGGTGGAGAGTGTTGGGCGAGGGCGCCGGATTATAAGGGTCGCCTACTTTGAATTGGCGAATTGCCGTCGCACTTGTTCGAGATCTTCGGCGGTGTCGACGCCCGAGTCGGGCGGGTGCCGGCATATGGTTACGGCAATCGTGTGACCATGCCAGAGTGCACGCAATTGCTCCAGCGCTTCGAACTTCTCAAGGGGCGGTTGTGCCATGTTCGGATAACTTCGAAGAAATCCACAGCGGTAGGCGTACAGGCCGATGTGGCCATAGATGGGAAGGTCCGGCGGCAGCGCCGTCCGGTCCTTTGCATACTGGTCGCGCGCCCAGGGGATTGGAGCCCGACTGAAATATAGTGCCCGCTGCCGCTGATCCAATACGACTTTGACGAGATTCGGGTCGAAGGCGCGTGACGCGCTGTCCAGGGGGAAGGCTGCAGTCGCCATGCTGGCCTGGGCGTCTTGCGCTAGGGTGTTCGCCACCTCGTGGATCAGTTCTGGCGCGATGCGCGGTTCATCGCCCTGAACATTGACCACGATGTGGTCGTCCGCCCAGCCTTGGTGGGCGGCGACTTCCGCCAGGCGGTCGGTGCCCGACGCGTGGTGGGGAGAGGTCATGATCGCTTTATGTCCATGAGCGGCGACAGCCGTCTGGATGCGGCCGTCGTCAGTGGCGACCACCACCTGCGAGGCACCGCTCTTGCGGGCCTGGTCGGCGACGTGCACCACCATGGGTTTTCCGGCAATGTCTGCCAGCGCCTTGGCGGGCAGGCGGGTGGACGCATAGCGCGCCGGAATGACGACGACGAAAGAAAGGGGGGAGGTTGGGATCATGCGCGGTGCCCGGCCCCGCGTCAGACTTCTTCGCTATCGGGCAGTTTGCGGGCTTCGTCGTCCAGCATGACCGGAATGTCGTCCCGAATCGGGTAGGCGAGCCTGCAGGGCTTGCAGATCAATTCAGCGACGGCCTTCTTGTGGATCAGCGGGCCTTTGCACAAGGGGCAGACCAGGATTTCAAGCAGCTTGGGATCCATGCAGGCTTTTCAATTTGGTGAGGATAAGCTCGCCGAGCGCGGCATCGACTTCGGCACTAACCGGTAGATACCACCAGTTCGGGTGGGCAAAGGCGGCGCATTTTACGGCATCCTTTTCCGTCATCAGGACGATGTCATCAGCCGTATGCGCCAGGTCCACGTCGGTGTAGGCGTGATGATCGGCGTAAGCATGACAGACGGGATTGAGACCGAGGGCCCTGAGGTGGGCAAAGAAACGCTGCGGATGCCCGATCGCAGCGATGGCGTGGACCGATCTTCCCCGAAACGCGTCAGAGGTGACAATGTGGTCCGGCCGAGACAGATTGATGAACTGTGTGCCGCCAAGCCGCATGTAATGCATGGCGATTCCCAGAGCATCAATGGCTGGGGAAGGCCTGGCGCCATGGCAGACGACGGCGTCGACATCGCGCAGGCGGGAAGGTGCTTCGCGCAGAGGCCCGGCTGGGAGGAGCAAACCGTTGCCCAAGCCCTGAGTCGCGTCGACTACAGCCAGTTCGATATCCCGGTACAGCGCGTAGTGTTGGAGGCCGTCATCGCTGAGGATGACATCGACGTGCGGATGGACGCTGAGCAGGGCCCGTCCCGCCGCCACTCGACGCGGCGCGACGAAGACCGGCACCTGGCATCGCCGCGCCAGCAACAGGGGTTCATCTCCGACATCGCGCGGATCTGATTCGGGCTGGACCGCGCGTAGCACGCCATCGCCCCGATAGCCGCGGGATACGATGCCGGGCTGATAGCCGTGCTGGCGCAGGTGCTCGCAAAGCCAGATCAACAGCGGCGTCTTGCCGGTCCCGCCGACACTGATGTTGCCGACGATGATGGTCGGACGCGGTAGTTTGGTAACCCGGAGGACTCCGCCGCGAAACAGCCGCCGGCGGATTTCCGCGATCAGGGTGAACAGCCAGGACAGAGGCATTAGCAGCACCGTCAGGGCATTGCGCCGGGCCCATTGGTGAGCGATCCAGCTCACGTCCTAGATCAGCACCAGGTTGTCGCGGTGAATCAGTTCGGGCTCGTCGACATAGCCCAAACGCGCCTCGATCTCGCTGCTGGGTGTCTTGAGAATGCGGCGGGCATCGACGGCGTTATAGTTCACCAGCCCGCGTGCGATTTCTTTGCCCTCGGGGTCGAGACAACTGACTACTTCGCCCCGTTCGAAATCCCCCGATGCGGCGGTGACACCGACCGGCAACAGGCTCTTGCCCTCGCGCCTCAGGGCGCGGGCAGCCCCGGCATCGAGGGTCAGGCGGCCGCGCACCTGAAGGTGATCGGCCAGCCACTGCTTGCGGGCTTGCAGCGTCAGGGTCTGGGCGCGCAGATGGGTGCCGACGCGTTCGCCAGCCGCCAGTCGCAACAGCACATCCGGTTCGTGGCCCGAGGCGATCACGGTGTGGGCGCCGCTGCGTGCGGAACGCCGGGCGGCGAGTATCTTGGTAATCATGCCGCCGCGGGCAAAACTGCTGCCGGCGCCCCCCGCCATGGCTTCCAGCGCGGGGTCACCGGCTTGTCCTTGCTCCACCAGCCGGGCCTCGGGATTCATGCGCGGGTCGGCGGTGAACAGACCTTGCTGGTCGGTAAGTATGACTAGGGCGTCCGCCTCAACCAGATTGGTCACCAGCGAGGCGAGCGTGTCGTTGTCGCCGAACTTGATCTCGTCGGTGGCGACCGTGTCGTTTTCATTGATGACTGGTATGACGTTGAGCGTGAGCAGTGTGCGCAGCGTAGTGCGGGCATTGAGGTAGCGTTTGCGGTCGGCCAGGTCTTCGTGGGTGAGCAGCAGTTGGGCGGCGCGTAGACCGTGGGCGCTGAAGCACTTCTCATAGGCCTCCACTAGGCCCATCTGTCCCACCGCGGCAGCGGCTTGCAGCTCATGCAGGGCACTGGGCCGACGCGCCCACCCCAGTCGCTGCATACCTTCGGCGACCGCGCCGCTAGAAACCAATATGACTTCACGGTCGAGCCGTTTGAGTTCGGCGATCTGGGCGCCCCAGCGGGTCAGCGCCTGGTGATCCAGCCCGTGGCCCTGGTTCGTTACCAGACTGCTGCCGACCTTGACCACCAGTCGCTTGGCGCCGTTGATGAGGGAGAATTGTTCGTTCATGACTCAGATTGCGGCCGCGGTGTCGGGCGCTGTCTGGACAGACTCCTGTCCGAGGAACTCTGCCACGGCGTAGACCAGTTCCTGGCAGCCTTCGCCAGACAGCGCGGAGATGCAATACGGCTGCTTGCGGTCCTGACCTTCAGCAATACGTGATCGATAGTATCGCTGGACGAAGTCCTTGATCCTGCGCGCCCGATCCTCACTCTCCAGGGCGTCGATCTTGTTCAGCACGATCCAGCGGGGCTTCTGATACAACGTCTCATCGTACTTGCGCAACTCAGCGACGACCGCGCGCGCCACTTTGACCGGGTCGGTGTCCTCGCCCATGGGCGCCAGATCGATGACATGCAGGAGCAGCTTGGTGCGGGACAGGTGCCGAAGGAACTGGTGACCGAGACCGGCGCCATCGGCTGCGCCTTCTATCAGTCCGGGAATGTCGGCCACCACAAAACTGCGGTGGTGGTCTACCCTGACTACCCCCAAGTTGGGGTGCAAGGTGGTGAAAGGATAGTCGGCGACCTTGGGTCGAGCTGCCGAAATCGCCCGGATTAATGTGGACTTGCCGGCGTTGGGCATGCCCAGTAGGCCGACGTCCGCCAACACGCGCAGTTCCAATTGCAGCCGGCGGCTCTCGCCTTGGGCACCACGGGTGAACTGACGCGGCGTTCGGTTCACGCTCGACTTAAAGTGCAGATTGCCCAGTCCACCTTGGCCGCCCTTGGCCGCTACGACGACTTGATCGGGACTGGCAAGGTCGGCAATCACTTCGCCGGAATCGACATCCCTGGCAATGGTGCCGACCGGGACTCGCAGCGTGACATCTTCGCCGCCCCGGCCATAGCAGTCCGCGCCCCGGCCATTTTCCCCGTGCTTGGCGCGGTGGATGCGGGCGTACCGGTACTCGATCAGGGTATTGAGATTGCGGTCGGCCTGCAGGTAGACGCTGCCGCCCTTGCCGCCGTCTCCGCCGTCTGGGCCTCCGCGGGGAATGAACTTCTCCCGACGGAAGTGCGCGGAGCCATCGCCACCCTTACCGGCGTGGACCTCTATGATTGCTTCATCGAAGAATTTCATCTGAGGGAGGGAAACCGAGGGCCAAAACGCTGGGGAGGATAAAAACAAAAGAGCCCCATCTTACGACAGGGCTCTTGGCGGTACGGGATCCGTGAATTAAGCGGCGACCGGTACGATGGTCACGGTCTTGCGGTTGTGCTCGCCTCTGACAAGAAACTTGACGTGTCCATCGACCTTGGCAAACAGGGTGTGATCCTTGCCCATGCCGACGTTGTCGCCCGGATGTACCTGGGTGCCCCGTTGACGAACGATGATATTGCCGGCGCTAACCAGCTCGCCGCCGAAGCGCTTGACGCCCAGGCGTTTGGCCTGTGAGTCGCGGCCATTGCGTGAGCTGCCGCCTGCCTTCTTGTGTGCCATTGTCTAGACTCCTTATCGTTGTCCGATCGATCAGGCGGCGATGCCGCTGATCTCTATCTGTGTGTAATCCTGGCGATGGCCTAGGGTCTTGCGGAAGTGCTTCCGGCGGCGCATCTTGTAAATCTTGAGCTTTTCACCACGGTCGTGGCCGAGGATCTTGGCCTTCACTGTTGCGCCCGCGATCAAGGGCTTGCCGACCGTTACAGTGTCGCCGTCCACTAGCATGAGTACTTTGTCCAGCACCACTTCCGCGCCGATGTCCGCGTCCAGCTTCTCAACCTGGAGTTTTTCCCCAGCCTTGACGCGGTACTGCTTCCCGCCCGTCTTGATAATTGCGTACATGAGCGCCCTAACGATCCAGAAAAGGCGCGAACTATACCTAAAAAGAGGAAGCACGGTCAAACAGATCCCGCCTGCAAGGCTAGCGGCAGGGCTGCGGTGCGGAAAAACAGGGCATTCTGTTATCCTACCCGGACTTATGCTCGACACAATTCATAGTCCAGCCGCCGCGTCGCAAGGCGATCCGTTGGATGCGTTGCAGCGCCTAGTGGCCGACGATATGCGGGCGGTCGACAAGGTGATTCGCCAGCGTTTGCATTCCGAGGTCGTGCTCATCCGGCAGGTGAGTGAGCACATTATCAATAGCGGCGGCAAGCGGCTGCGCCCGATGTTGGTCATATTGTCGGCGGGAGCTTGCGGCTTCCGAGGGACGGCCCACCACGCGCTGGCGGCCGTCGTCGAGTTCATCCATACGGCCACTTTGCTTCACGACGACGTTGTGGATGAGTCCGCAATGCGGCGCGGGCGGCCCACGGCGAATAATCTGTTCGGCAATGCCGCCAGCGTCCTGGTGGGTGATTTTCTCTATTCACGCGCCTTCCAGATGATGGTGGAAGTGCAGAACATGCAGGTGATGGAAGTTCTGGCCGATGCCACGAATACCATTGCCGAGGGCGAAGTGTTGCAATTGCTGAATTGCCACAATGCTGATACCACCCAGGAGGAGTATCTGCGGGTGATCCGCTACAAGACCGCCAAGCTGTTCGAGGCCGCGGGCAGGCTGGGCGGCATTCTGGGCGGAGTGAGTGAGGTCCAGCGCGAGGCCTTGGCGCGTTACGGCGGGCAGTTGGGCACGGCTTTCCAATTGGTCGACGATGTCTTGGACTACTCGGGCGACCTGTCCCAGACAGGCAAGAATCTGGGAGATGACTTGGCGGAGGGCAAGCCCACTTTGCCGCTCATCCATACACTCAGGCATGGCGCACCACAGGACGTGGCCCTGATTCGTACTGCCATCGAACGGGGCGGTCTGGAGGATTTCGAACCAGTGTTGCGCGCCATTCGAAGTTCGGGCGCAATCGAATTCACCAAGCGGCAGGCACAACTCGAAGCAGAGCGCGCCAAGGCTTCTCTCGACAGCATTCCGAGTTCGAACTACAAGGACGGTCTGCTACAATTAGCTGCTTTCGCCGTGTCCCGCT
>Ga0194132_10010226_pt1 | contig 12549 bp, 8 predicted proteins | sample TA2KigOf80mmetaG_FD_148612 | JGI IMG/M metagenome (GOLD analysis project Ga0194132, IMG submission 148612) | Freshwater microbial communities from Lake Tanganyika, Tanzania - TA2015054 Kigoma Offshore 80m | ecosystem: Environmental > Aquatic > Freshwater > Lake | place: Tanzania: Lake Tanganyika... | reverse complement strand
TTCGGCACTAAAACTAAAGTTTAATTCGGTCTATCCTCGTCTTTGAACCTTTAACCACAAAAGAAAATACCGGCTTTTGAGTCTTAAGACTCGGCAAGATTTCTCCGGGCCAGGTCTCAGGCAAAACAAGCTCATCGATCTCCCACAGATACCAAGGTTCCCTTTGAAATCTCAAGCCTTTTGATTTCTGAGAATCTAAATCCAGTTGGATATACCTTTCAGTCGTAAAAAACTCTAAATACCCTGCGAGAGCCGGTTGAGGTACCCCCACAGTTCTAAGCCTTAATAGATTCGAGCCGTCACTGTTAGTCTTTGGCCATCGATATTCAAAAACTCCTCTTGAACTTTTTTCAAAAGGTTCAAAATGAATTGAGCGATCCAATTTAAGATCGTTGGGTTTGTGATTGGCTATCCATCGAAAAGCTGCAGGAACTTTTTTTCCCGACATCCATGAGGACAGCGGAAGAATTCCTCTAATCCATTCGTCTGCTCGCCTTTTTTTTACATAGGTTCGAAGAGTAAGAGAAAACACCATTTCGTCAATAGCCCATGGCACCCCAAATACTTTGACGTCTTGAAGAGTTGAAGCGACCCATGACACTACCGGTCTATTTTCAAATAGGTCTAACTCATAAGTCTTAGGAATATACGAAACCAACTCTTCTGATGCGACGTGATAATTAACAAAGCAGTGATGGAAATGGCCTAAATCCATGATTTTCATGAGTTCACTAAAAACACGAATCTTTAGTTTTTTTCAAGCCAATTATCCTCCCCCAGTAAGTGGGGCTAAGGTATTGAATCTCTTAAGATTGAAATGAATTAATCCGATAAGACAATGACCGGTTACATAACGCCATAAAATGAATAACTCAGCCAAAAAAGAATGGTTAGTCCGAACTCGCTCTAAGGAGATTCTAGGACCTTTCTCACAGACGGAACTCGTTGAGCAACTTCGTAAAGGGAACTTTAACACTCAAGATGAAATCTGTAATAGTTTAGGAACATGGCTCTCCGCCAACCTCATCAGCCATCTTGATCCCGAAGAGGTCACTCGAACCAGCTCACGAATGGGAACTCAGTCCATTGAGTTCACAAAGTCGGATCTCACTCCAACACCTTCAACGACTGAAAAACTTTTCCCTACCAATGAAAAACAAAACCCATCTGAGCCGCCTCTCCAAAAAAACGTTTTTTCTAAGGCTCGAAATGCCGAACCCAAATTTGAAGCTTTTTCAACTCCCCCACCGACTCAATCGGTGAAACCCAAAACCATAGTCTCTTCGGCCAAGTACCCTTTAGCTACCGCGGTGATCTTAAGTGTTTTAACTGTCTTCTTACTCAATCGCCCGACTAAAACCCAAAGAGAGACATCCGAAATCAATCCAAGCCAATTTAAAACCAAGGAAGAGCCTTCGGTTATTCGTAAAGCCAAAGAGTTAATTAACGTAGGAAAATCAAAGCAAGCCCTAAAGATGCTAGCCAACTATCATGAGGCTCATTCAAAAAGTGAGCTAAGCCATCTTTCCCTCTATGCTGCTTTACTGATTACCGAAGGAGAATCGGTATTAAGAGCTAAACGACTCTTAGAACAGCTACTGCAGTCCTCAACCGACTCCTTAACAAAATCAGAAGCCCATTTGTGGTTGGGCTATTTACTTCTCTCGGAGGACGAAGGTGATTTGGGAGAAAGCCATTTTCTCGAAGCTCTTCAGCTCAACCCTAAAGACGTGCAAGCGAGATTTAACTTGGGACGCACTTATCTTAAACAGGAAAAATACCAACAAGCGTTAGATTATTTACAGCTTGCTGAATTAGCTTTGCCCTCATCATGGCTCGTTCAAATTTGGAAAGGCTGGGCAAAACATTCGCTCGGGTTAAATGAAGAGGCTAGAAAAGCTTTTCACGACGCTCTAAATAATTCTAAAGATCGTTGGGTCATCTACATCTATCAATCGATCTTTTATCTTAAAACAAAAGACCTTGAAGCTGCACGAGAGACCCTGTTGAAGATGTTAGGGCGAGACCCTGATTACGAACGCTTCAATCCCCTCCCTATCGGGTTTTATCAAAATCGTAGCCATTATGAAGAGTATCTTGTCGCGTTCAACCAAGTGATGGAAAAGGCGAACGAAGAAGAAAAACTCATGGGCAAGCTATATCTGAATTACCTAGCCAATCCCCTCTCTAGAACCGAGGACTGGAAAAAAATGGACGCTTTGGCTAATCACAGCCACAATATTTTACCTCGAATTCTAAGTCTCAAAATGATGCTGCCACATGCTGTCGATTCAGCTTATTTAAAATCCAGTCTTTCGAAACTTCCCCCCAATTTAGATTACTTTGGCCCCTATGCTTATGTCTTAAGAGGATTAGCACGTGAAAAGCTTAATCAACTCCCAGAAGCTCAACTTGATTACAAAAGAGCTTTAGCCCTCGACCCCAACTGTGCCTCAGCTATGTGGTACCAATATGATCTCTTTCGCAAAGCCCACAGGGCTCAAGAGGCCAAAGAGGTTTTAAAAAATATTCTTTTAGCCCATCCCAATTATATTCCGGCCCTTGAACAATACTCAAATATTGAATAGAGTCCCTCTCATGAATATTCTGGTTCTAGGGAGCGGTGGTCGAGAACATGCTCTGGCCTGGAAGTTAAAAAAACACCAACACCAAGTGTTTCTTCATCCTGGAAATGACGGAACCCTTCAAGAGAACATTCCCAATTTCGGTGAAGCTACCACTATCGAAGAAATCTCCCTACAAGCCCAAAAAAGAAATATCTCTTTAGTTGTGATTGGTCCCGAAGCACTTCTAGCGCAAGATTTTGCGACTCACCTTAGACTTGATGGTTTTCTAGTTGTGGGGCCCGGCAAAGAAGGAGCTCAACTCGAGACGAGTAAAGTTTTTGCTAAACAATTTATGGCAAAAGCTTCCCTACCCACCGCCCCTTTTAAAATTTACTCAAACCTAAATGAGTTCAACCAAGGTATTAAGCAAGGCCACTATCCCAAAGTTTTGAAGTTAGACGGGCTCGCTGCAGGAAAAGGGGTTGTCATTGCCCAGGATCTCTCCCAAGCTTTAAACTTTGGCGAGTCGGTTTGGAAAAAGAATCTCTTTGGCGCTTCTTCTCATAAAATTTTGGAAGAGTCTTTTATTTCAGGAGTAGAACTGAGTTACTTAGGTTTTTGCGATGGAAAACATTTTGTACCCCTCTCTTCCTCAACCGATTTTAAGCGCGTTTTTGACGGAAATAATGGCCCCAACACCGGGGGTATGGGGGCTATTTCTCCTTCCCCCTATTTTAATTCGGAATTAGAAAAAAAGATTTCCGATCAAGTTCTTACTCCCCTGCTCCACACAATGAGAAAAGAGAAACTCGACTTCAGAGGGATTCTCTATATTGGGATCATGATAGACTCCGATCAAAATCCTTATGTTCTAGAATTTAATACTCGTTTCGGAGATCCCGAAACTCAAGTCTTGATGTTAAGAATTGAAGAGGATCTCGCACCTATTTTAATAGCAACGGCAAGGGCAGAACTCGACTTGGCTGCTCCTCTAAAATGGTCCTCGCAGACGGGGATCTATGTCGTAGGTGCCGCCCCCGGATATCCGGAAAAACCCGCTCTTGGGAGTCCCATTTCAGGTTTGACCCCCACGGATCCCAACACACAGATCTTTTTCTCCGGAGTTAAAAAAAAGAATGTTCATTTGCTGACTGCTGGAGGCCGGGTATTGGGAGTTGGCGCGCTGGGGAAAGATGTTCATATGGCGCGACAAAGAGCGTACCAACGGCTTGAACAAATCTCATGGGATGGGATGCACTATCGTAAAGATATCGGTCTAACCCTCTAATATTCATTATGAATTGAGTAGGGTTTGACAATCCCTCTTGCCTATTCTTTAAGAGCCCCTCACCCAAAGGCAGAATGATGAATCAAATTACGTTCCCATGGCTAATCCTTTTGTTAACCTCTTCACTTTTGGTCTTAGGTGCGCCAGTCCAGTCTTGGAATGTTTTTGGCCCCGACCAAAGAAAGCCCATGACCTCTTACGATTACCCTTTTCGCACGATCGGTTACATCGACAATACTCGGTGCACAGGAGTTCTTGTCGGGCGAGATTTAGTTCTCACAGCAGGGCATTGCGTTCTAGATCTTAAAACTCGGGAGATCAGAAAAGATCTCACCTATTTTAGACCCAATCTCATTAACGGAAAAAGTTATCAAAAGTCCTGGATCAGCCACATTTGGGTGGGAACCCGTGATCTCAATCAGAAACAGGAAGATGATTGGGCAATATTGAAACTCAAGGAAAGTTTGGGCGAAGGATTCGGCTGGATGGAAATCGCGGAGGAAACTAAAGAAAATGTTCAATGTGGCGGGTACTCGGCCGACTTTGCCGGGGGAAGAACCCCAACTCTCCACGAAAGTTGCCAAATCGTTTCGGAATTCCAAGGGATTTTGCTTCACAATTGTCACGCAACTCGTGGCTCCTCCGGAGCCCCTATCTTTATTGTCAAAGATGATAAGGCCTACATTGTCGGTTTAAATGTAGGGGAGTTTCGCGGAGACAGTGAGCGCTCTTTGTTTTTACCTGCCTATGAAGAAAAGTGGGCGAACACTGCAGTCCAAGCGTCACGGTTTAAACAGACAGTTGAAGATCTAAGAAATAAATAGAGCTAAAATCCAATCACAAACCTGAATCTACTAGAACCACTTTCCCAATATTTTTTCTCTCTTCAATGTATCGATGTGCTTCAATGGCTTTTTCGAAACTAAACTCACGATCAACATTCACAGTGATATGCCCTTGTCGATATAGATTCAAAATCTCTTCCATCCAAATGCCTATTTCCGAAAAAGATCGCTTCCATAATGTAGCCAAATTAAACCCACCCACTGAGAGATTGGCTTGGGCAAGTTTGAAAAGATCAACTCCATACCAAACACTGTTCTCACCAGGAATAAAAGCTGGAACCCCGGTAGTAATTTCATCTAAGCAACTTGAAAATCCGAATGCGATCATTTTTCCAAAGGGAGCCATAAGATTAAGCCCCGATTCCCAACTTTGCCCACCTCGCGAATCAAAAATCGCATCAAACCCTCTTGAACCCGAAATTCTGGAAAGTTCACTTTCAAATTCAGGATGATTGGGATCAATTAAAGTATCAAATCCCAGATCTTTAAGAGTCGCGTGCTTAAAAAGTGAAGCCACGCCGACCGACTCCACTCCAATCCATCGACACAAATCTTGAAGAGCCAATCCGACCCCTCCACCTGCCGAGTAGATCAATACCCGATCCCCTTTTTTTAACTTTGCCATCTTTACGGCAGTGCCATAAGCCGTTAGATAGTTAACTGGTAAAGCCGCTCCTTGTGAAAAACTCATCCCTTCAGGTAATAAAAAAACCTGTTCTTCGGGAACGTTGCATCGAGTCGAGTATCCTCCGAAAAACACCGGTGCCAACACTTTTTGTCCAATCTTAAATTGCGAAACAGACGATCCTATAGCCTCAACTGTTCCGCTGACTTCATAGCCAACGACCACCGGGGGGCTTGGCGCCTCAGGATATCTTCCACGTCGCGCAAGAATATCAGAAAAATTAATTCCCGAAGCTCTTACTAAAATCATCACCTCATTAGGGCCCGGAGTCGGATCAGCACAGTCTTTTATCTGCAAAACCTCAGGAGGTCCTTTTCTTGTTATCCAGATTTGCTTCATATCTATTTAACAAACGATAGTACGAGTATTATAATTCAACAAGCCCAATGCGAATCGACCCAAAAACTTGGCCAGCTTTAGAAGTCTTAAAAGCCCTTGCTATTGTGTGCATGATTGTTCTCCATAGTTGGGGAAGTGTGATTACACCTGAAGATCTTATAAATTCCAAGGACTCTTTACTTTTGCGGTTGGGTCATGTCCTCCACTTTTTCTGCTTTTTTGATATTTGGATTCCGGCCATTGCAGGCGCCGCATTGAATATTCAAATATTAAACCAGAAACCACCTTCTCGCTCGCTATATTATGCTAGCAAAACATCATTTTATTGGGGGAGTATCCTTCTAGCTTCAGGTTGGGCGTTCGAGATTTTTTTACAAAACCCCTATCCACTTCTAGCTTATAATCCTCTTCACTTCATGGGTGTTTCATTTTTAATTATTTCAATTCTTCTCTTGTTAACAAAAAATAGAAACCTAGAATTATGGACTTTGTCCTTTTTCATCCTTTCATTTTTCAAACAACAACTTATGGCTTTATTTCCTTTCGAGTATCCCGAAACATACGAAATGCTCATGCTTGAAGGGCCCTTAAAAACAATTAAGTTTTACCTCTTTCGAATGCTCTTTGGAATCGCCTCTCAAGGTTGGGCTTTGATCCCGTGGTTTTCATTTGTTTTAGTTGGTTTTTCATTCGCAGGGTTTTATTTCCAAAAAAGGCTATCTTCAGCAAAGATCAAAATGATAACAATTTTCTCCTTTTTGGTTACATTGGTTTTCTTGTTTTTTAGATCTTCTTTAGCCTTCATTAAACATCAAACACTGCTCGACCAATACAGCGCTCTGAGTATGCCCATTTCACTCTTTATTTCTTGCACCAGTGGTTTTATTTTTACTTTGTCACTTTTATCTAATTGGCCAAACTATCTAAGTAAACTTTCCCAATCCGCTCTTAACACGTTTTCACAGGGTTCTTTTTGGCTCTTTTTTATTCATCTTCCTTTAATCAAGATCATGTATCCCCTTTTTGAGACTTATCCCTTAGGAATTAGGCTCTTGGGATTTCCTATCTTCATGTTAACCTGGTGTTTTTTGGTTGGTCTTATTATTAAAGAGCTAAGCAAAAAGAAGCTCAAAATCACACTAACTAAATCAACCTCATGATGAATTCATTCGAACCTATTGCCATATTGAGCGCGGGATGTGTTCTACCGGGAGCGTCGGACGTCAAAGCGTATTGGAATCTATTGATGGCGGGAAAGGACCAATTTAGCTTCATTTCTGACAACCGATGGCCTCTAACACCTTATTACGACCCTAATTTTAGATCGCCCGATTCCACTTATTCCCATAGAGCAGCCCTCATCAATGATACCTTTTTCCTAGATCCGAAAGTTCCCCTACCCAGAACTCACCAGATGTTTCTCAAAGCTCTTAAAGAAGCTCTTATCCCTTTTGAAACCAACCTATTTTCCGAATCGAAAACGGGCACTATTTTGGGGTGTATGAACCCCGGAGATGAATCCTCAAAAAGTTTTTTAAAATCAAATGTAAATTCGACAAAACAGAAACTCACTCAAATCAATTGGAGCAATAATCTTTCAATAGAAGATGTTTTATCCTATTGGGAGTCATTTTTATCAAGCGCGTCCCTAGACCCTAAAATTCACTATCCCTCTTCAATAGCAAAACTCGCAAACGACTATTTAAGAGTAGAGGGTTTAGCATTTTGTGTCGATTCAGCTTGCGCCTCTTCGATGACCGCGATTGATGTTTCATGTCAATTATTACATCAAAGAAAACTCGATTTCGCGATTTCTGGGGGGATCGAGGGGAATCTGAGCCTTGAGACTTTTATTCCCTTTAGTCATCTGGGGGTTTTATCGAGGAATCATTGCCTGCCCTTTGATTCCAGAAGTGATGGGATTATCCAAGGGGAAGGCGCGGTCGTGTTTGTTCTTGAACGGCTTGAGGATGCCATAAAGGCGGCCCACCCTATTTTAGGAGTCATAGAAAACATCACGAGTTCAAGTAATGGTTCAAATGCCAGCCTGTTTTCCCCGTCGTTTGAACATCAAAGTGTGATTTATAAAAAAATGAATGAGGCCCTCAATGAGTATTCTCCCGATTTTATTGAAGGCCATGGAACAGGAACTCCAGTGGGGGATCTCGCCGAACTCACAGCTTTGCTCCACTCATTCGAAGCCACCGCTAAACCAATCTACTTAGGTTCAGTGAAATCTCTCATTGGTCACACCAAGGGAACCGCGGGAGCCGCTGGAATCTTAAAGGCCCTACTTACTATTCAAAACCGAACTATTCCACCCTCGAGCTATTTTGAAAAATCTGTTAACGGCTCTCAACTTCTGCCCTTAATTATTAATACTGAACCAGTACAGCTTCCCAAAGATGCCACACCGATTAAAACAAGAATAAATTCCTCGGGATTTGGGGGCTCTAATTACCACCTCTCTCTCAAAGAAGCTCTTCTCGATGAAATGGTGCCGAGCTATAAACCAAAAAAAACGCCACAGCCAATTTGCTTAGTAGCTTACTCCTGTGTTCCTTTCTCTTCAGAGAAGTTCACAGAGTCACGCCCTAATTACAAAATTCCTCCCAACATTTTAGCGAAATTAGATCCTTCTCAAACGCTCGGTTTATTAGCTATCACAGAGGCTTTAGAGAGAAGCTTGATCGAACTTACTCTTTTTGATCCCTCCCGAATCGGGGTCATTTCCGCCTCTATCACAAGAACAACCAAAATTGAGGCTCTAACAGAAGCAATTTATCTTAAGGAACTGGAGCCTTTTTTTTCGAAATCGCTTCCAGAGGATCTGGCTAAATTCCAAGGCCTTCGCGCTTCGCTAACAGCCTTTGATGAGTCCTCTTGTCAAAGCATCAACAGCATGACAAGTGGGCGGCTCACCCACGAGTTAAATCTCCACGGAGTTAACTTTCATGTGGATGCCGATTTCAACTCCAAAGAACACGCCTTTTTAGTTGCACAACTTTTTTTGCAAAATGAAAATTGGGACTTGGCGGTCATTTTAGCTACAGAAGAATCTCCGCTCGCCGATTCGATCCAAATGATAAGAAGCGAAATGAGTTGCTATCTTTTCGCTCTGGAATCTTTTGCTATAAAAAACGCTCTACCCGTTTTAGGAGCTTTAACCTTACAGCAAAAACAACCGTGATTTTCCTAAACTCAAATCCTCACTCTCTTTTCAGCCAGCCCCTTGAGAGCGTTTTTATACCCACAACTGAAACCGTGGAATCTGGAGTTGTTTTTGTCTATTCAGGTCAAGGAGCCATGTTCCCAGGAATGGCCAAACAGTTTGAACATGATCCAACCTTCAAATTATTTTTCCAAATTGCAGACTCCTTTTGTGAAAAAGCTGATTTTCCGAAACCATCTTTATATGCTTTCTCACCAAAACTCTTAACTCAGGAAAAAAGAGACAGGATTGAAAGTATAGCCCTATTTACATTTCAAATAGCACTGACTCATCGATTAATTCAAAGCGGCCACTCTCCTCAATGCGCGACAGGCCATAGTTTTGGGGAGTTTGCAGCCTTAGTCACCTCGGGAGCCCTGAGCTTTGAACAGGGTCTGCAGACTGTGCTGCATCGTGAGTCGCTTCTCCCTGAAAGAAATGCTTTAGGCTATATGATGGCCATTGCGGCTACCAAGGAAGAAGTTGCAGTACGACTTCAAAAACATAGTTTTGTCTGCTCTAATCTTAATTCCCCCACCCAAACAGTGATCTCGCTACCATGGGATCAGGTTATTCCCATAGAAAACACTCTCCGAGCAGAGAGGGTCAAATTCTCGCGTCTATCAAGCCCTCAACCTTTTCATTCCCCTTGGCTTCAAGAACAGGCTAATCAAATGTCAGCCCGAGCCAAAGAGACCTTGCCGCCCACGTTTCTGCGAAGAAACTTTTTTTCTGGAGTGACAAAAAACTATTTCCCTCTAGCTAAAGATGTCAAACCTGATCTCGAAGAGGCCCTAGGACAACAGCTAGTATCGCCTGTAGACTTTATACAGCAGATTTGTACCCTTTCCAAAACTTACCAGTCCTTTATCGAGGTGAGCCCGCGTCCACTGCTAGTTAATTTGATAAAATCAAACTTAACAAGCCCCTCCTCTAAAGTCATGTTTGCTCTGGATCTTGTCAGTCCTGAAATTAAGAGAGTCGAACGTCACCCAATTGATCCAAATACGGTTTCAAAGCAGATTCTGCAAAAAATTAATAGGATCATTTCAAAATTTACTGGCTACAAAGTAAACGAAATAAAATTCGAGGATCGCCTGCAAGAAGATTTAGGAATTGACTCCATTAAAACAATGGAAATTTCAGTTGAAATATTAGATGAGTTAAAATTACCTAGGGAGGCACTCTCTTCGCTTCAAAGGGTTAAAACTGTAGGTGAAGTAGCCTTCGGTGCGCAGCAATTGCAACAGGGCTCATTGACCTCACAAATTAAAAACTCAAAACCACACTTTGAACTTTTTGAGGAACATTATACCCCAAGCCCTCTTCCTAATTTTGCATTCGAATCGCGTCGTGAAAAGGCTTTTATTCTTGTCGATTCAAAGAACCAGTTAGAACTATCCCCTATTTTTGAACTCGAACCCAACCACAATCTTGATATCATCTTTCAGTTTTCCCACAATCAACAAATCTCGACATTCAATCTTGATTTTTTTGACCAATTCCGACAGTTCTGCCTAACAAAAAGGGTTACCCACAAAACAAGAATCGCCATTATTTCACAATCCACACCTACTCCTTGGGCTAGATCTCTTCTCGCCTTTCTGAAATCTCTAAAAAAGGAAGGACAGATCGGTTTTGTTAGCCATCTTGTTTTTGAAGACTTAAACATCTCCCAAGCTGAGCAAATTCGGCATGCTAGAGCTGAACTTGTTTTCGGAAGCGCAACGGATGTCAAATACAATTCGCATATTGAAAGGTTCGAACTGGCTCTCTTACCCGCAACAGCTTCCCATCTCAGAAGTATAAACAAAGGAACTCTAGTTGCTGTTGGCGGAGCTAAGGGGATTACTTTTGAAGTGATCAAACATCTTGCTAAAACAGGAACTTGGAATCTCTATCTAATGGGTAGAAGTTCAGCCTCGGATCCATTGGTAGCAAACAATCTCAAGGAGCTTTACGAATTATCACCTCGGGTTGTTTATTTGAACGGTGACGCCCGAGACAAAGAAGCTCTTGAGTCGCTATTTCATTTAGCCATTAGCACTCATGAAAGAATCGACCTTGCAATCCAAGGGGCCGGAGTTGAAATCAGTCAAACATTTATCAAAAGAACTCCTGAACAGGATACTCTTGAATTTCAAACCAAAGTTAAATCCACTCAAAACATGATCACCCTTACAGAGCGGTTCAACGTCCCTCTTTCCCTTCTTTTCTCCTCAGTCATTTCTCGTTTTGGCAATTTTGGTCAGGCGGTTTATGCAGCGGCGAATGCTTTTGCAGAAGGGATATGGACCTCACCCACGAACTCTTCCACTCGACTTTCAGTTCAATGGCCCCCTTGGGATTCGGTAGGAATGACAGAAAAAGGAATTGTTTTAGATCTTCTAAAGACAGCTGGAGTCGCTCTGCTCCCGAAGGAAGAGGCTGTTGCATGGGTTGATCAAATTCTTACCGGTTCGAATTGCACTGTTTTTGATTCCAGAGATTCATTGCTTTATCAAGGACCGCTTAATGCTTGGGATACCATAGACCTCCCCTCGGCTCGTATGTTTCCAAATCAGGCCAAATTACAATTGAGCTTCCAACTCTCAATCCGAGATTTCCCTGAACTTAAGGATCATGCCATCCATGGTAAGGCCATCCTTCCACTAGCTCTGAATTGCCACTGGTTAATTTCCATGGGTAAAAAACTGACAGGAACCACACTTCGTTTGGAAGATCTTCGAATTTTTCTTCCTTTAGAGCTCACAACCGCGGCAGAAGAATATTTTTTTCTTTGCGATACCTCTTTTTCTAAAAACTACGAATACAGAATAGAACTTTGGAAAGGGTACAAGTTGTTGGCTGAGGGCTACCTTAGACCAGAATACAGTTTGAACTCCCCGCAGACTTCTTCGCTGCCTACGAATAAGGTTAGAACATTCAGAGTCCTTCAGCCTGAAGAGTTTTATAATTCCCTGCAGCTTTTTCACGGTCCCAGTTTTCAATTTCTAAGAAAAGTAGAAGTCCTTACTAACTCTTTGTTAAGAGCTGAACTCATTTTTCCTTGGAAGGAAAAGGAAAATGTTCACCCTTGGTGGCCGACGGTCTCCTTGATCGATTCCGGTTTTCAACTGCTAGGTCTTTGGGGAATTCATATTAAGCAGTGGCGTGGATTGCCAATAGGTTTTAAATCAGTTTCTCTGCCAAAAGAGCTCAATTGGCAGGATCCTGTTTTCTGGGAACTTATTAATCCGCACATGGATGATTCTATAATCGAGGGGGATCTTCTCTTAAAAAACGAAGAAGACCTTATCATCGGTGAAATTAAAGGGGCCCATTACAAAAAAGTGAACTAGTTCTGAAAATAAGGTGTGTTGGTGTTAATAAACCCGTCATAGTTCAGTTGGGACCGCGTGTTTGGAGGGCAAGTGGGATTCCAAGCGACTCCCAACGTACGATTGACCCGTACAGGGTCATTAGGATCAGGCGGGATTCGACCAATGACCGGAGCCGTGCAGACGCCAAAAGTAATTTGAATTCGATAACGTTCCGGACCAATTCGACGTAGTATAACCTGAGGGTCGGTCTCAGGAGTCAAAAATGTAATAGGAACATTCGAATTTCTACCG
>Ga0194132_10010225_pt1 | contig 12550 bp, 12 predicted proteins | sample TA2KigOf80mmetaG_FD_148612 | JGI IMG/M metagenome (GOLD analysis project Ga0194132, IMG submission 148612) | Freshwater microbial communities from Lake Tanganyika, Tanzania - TA2015054 Kigoma Offshore 80m | ecosystem: Environmental > Aquatic > Freshwater > Lake | place: Tanzania: Lake... | reverse complement strand
AACGCGGTCCGCATCGCCCACCGTGAGATTCGCCTTCGGCCTCCCCGTCCGCATGCTCTACCTCCTGTAGAGCAAGACGACGGGGCCTGTCGATTTATTCGACTTTCTTCAGAGACGGGACACTAGCAGGTCGCTGAAGAATAATGCGTTCGGCGAGATCTGAGCTGCGCGGCGAAGCTCTCGGCGACCGGCGCGCATCGGGAGCCGCCTGAATCCGCGCCTTCGCGCCACTCCCCTCATTTTCGTAGGTGAATTCAGGCGCGTTTACGTGCTCACAGCTCCGCATCTGACCGCCCGGGCTCCCTCATCCCGCCGCTGTCTCGGCCTCCAGCTTCACGATCCGGACGAGGTTGTAGGCTGTTGCGACCAAGTACGCCCACAGACCCGTTCGGGCGACGCCTCGATAGCGAGTCTTCCTCAAACCGCCGATCACCTTCATCCAGCCGAAGATCTCCTCGACCTTCTTGCGGCAGCGCTGGCTCACGGCGTAACCCGGGTGCCGCGTCGTGCGGCGGTCGATCGACGATCGCCGGTTCGTGTCGTTCTGCGCAACGTGCGGAGTAACGCCGGCACCGTTCAGGACTCCGGTGAACGCCGCCACGTCGTAGCCCTTGTCGGCGCCCACTGTCCGCACTTTGATGCCGCGATCGTGCGCACGGCCGATCATGCCCAGAGCTTCATCGCGCTCCGCCCTTCCCGTTGCTTGCGCCACCGAGATGTCGAGACAGAGACCGTTGCGGTTCTCCATGAGCACATGCCCCGAGAAGGAGAGCTTTGCCTCCTTCCCCTTCCCCTTGCGCGCCAGAAGAGCCTCCGGATCCGTCGTCGAGGCGTGCGTCTCGTTCGACCGCCTCTCGCCATGGAAGTCCACGGTCGGATTGCCAGGATCATCCGTCGGCGGCCGCTCCTCAGGCTTCTCGCCCTTGGGCCGATAGCTCTTTGCCGATGCCCACGCTTCGATCAGCGTGCCATCGACCGTGAAGTGCTCGGTCGACATCAGCCGGCGTTCGCGCGCCAGCTGCACCACGCCGTCGAAGAAGAGTCGCGCGACCTCCGAGCGCAGCAGCCGCTCCTTGTTCTTGGCAAACGTTGAAGCGTCAAACGCATCCTCCTCGATGCCCATGTCCAAGAAGAAGCGGAAGAGCAGGTCGTACTGCAGCCGCTCGCAAAACTGCCGCTCGCTGCGCACGCTGTAGAGCGCGATCAGCAAGCACGCTTTCAGCAGCGTCCCGGGCGGGATCGAGGGACGACCGCGATCCGCGTACATCCGGTCGAAGACGGCCGACAGCCGGGCCAGCTCGCCATCGGCGATCTCCTTGATGCGCGGAATCGGATGATCCTTCGGCACCCGCCGCGACGGCGTCATCAGGCTGAACATCGACTCCCGCTTCTCCACCTCGCCCCGCATGCTCCACCTCCGGCTACGTAGGAAGTCGATACAGCCCGCGAGGCCAGTTGTCAAGCTAAAGTCGCTGCTCTGGGGCCTTCTTCAGCAACCTGCTAAGGCCCGATATCGCAGGAGAAGGGTCATGAAGAGGTTCATCTCCCACGACGAGCTCGCCCGCGACCGCCGCTTCATCCGACAGAACAACGCTCTCACGACGGTCCTGTCGCAGCTTCCCGACGACGTCGACAAGGTGGTCGAGACCTTCGAGTCGATCGACGCGATGATCGAGAAGGGGGTTCGCGGCACCGAGGCCGAGCCGCTCTACGAGGACTACGGCCCGGCGTTCGGGCTCGTCACGCTGAACGAGCCGCTCCGCCCGGACGACCCCGCGGCGCTGACGCGTCTCCGCGTGCGCATGCACGGCATCTTCGTCGGCGAGCTGCAGGCGCTCGAGGGCGCCGGCCGCTCGCTGTGGGACTTCCCGGACGCCCCGTGGGAGTTCAAGATGAACATGGCGCGCCAGTGCTGGGACGAGGCGCGGCACGTGCAGATCTACGAGAAGCTCCTCGAGCACGTCGGCGCCTATCCCGGGATGTTCCCGGAGAGCACGTTTCTCTTCGAGTGCGCCTGCTCGGACGATCCGTCGATGCGCGTCGCCGGCGTCAATCGCGGGCTCGAAGGGCTCGCCTGCGACGTGTTTCGCGACATGATCCGCTACGCCGAGGAGAGCGGCGACGAGGTGATGAAGCAGGCGGTCGACTTCGTCCTCGCCGACGAGCTGACGCACGTGCGCTTCGGCAGCGAGTGGGTGCGCGAGTTCACGAAGGACGACCCGGAGCGCTTCGAGCGCGCGCAGGAGTTCCGCCGGCAGGTCGACAAGCAATTCAGCTTCGGCGGCTCTCGCTCGGACCGGAAGGACGCGGCGATCCCGATCGCGCGCGAGGTACGGCAGGAAGCCGGCTTCACGGAGCAGGAGATCGACGAGCTCGTCACCATCTCCGCAGGCGGGCCCTCGAAGGAGACGATCAAGGCCGCAGCGCGCATCCTGCGCGAGCGCCACAGGGCGCGCCGCGCCGCGCGTGCGGCGGCGCAGGGCGGCGAAGCGGGCGGCGGGAAGTCCCCGGAGGGAGCGCCCGCGTGAGCGAGCCTCGCTTGTATCCGGGAATCGGGCGCGACGAGCGCACCGCGTTCCCGCCCTACTCCGCCTTCGACATCCCGGAAGACCTGCGCGAGCTGCGCGGCCGCTACGACGTCGAAGCGACCGCCCGGCGCATGCGAAATTTTCGCTACACGCACGAGTGGATGGCGATGATCCTCGGCGGGTGGATCGCGACGATCCCGGAGATCCCCGTGAAGACGGGGCTCGGAAAGATCGTGTGGGAGACGGCGCAGGCCGCCGACGCGTTCGGGAAGCGCTTGCCGGAGCTGCGCGCCGGGCGGAACGTCGCGACGGCTTCGCGTCCCGCGAACCAGGGCTTCGCCGACCTGATCCAGGAAGTCGCCGCACCGGAGTCGCCGGACCAGACGATCGAGAAGATCGCCGGGCTCTGCGACGTGCTGATGCCGCACCTGATCGCCGTCTACGAGGCGAACGCGCGCGCGACCGACACGATCTGCGACGCGCCGACGATCGAGCTTCTGGAGGACGCGACGCGGAAGCTCCGCCGGCACGTCGCTTGGGGCAACGAGGTCCTCGACCGGCTCTGCGACACGGACGGGAAGCAGGAGCGGCGAGCGGCTCGTGCGCGAGCGCTCGAGGCGCAGCTTCGCGCCTGCGGCGGCGTCACGGGCGAGCTGCCCTAGCCTGCATTTCTCACCAGATCCCTACTGCGGCGGCCGATAGCACCGAATCTTCGCGAGCTTCTCCCTCCGGGCTCCTCGACGTACTGTTCAAGTACGCCTGCGTCGCCCTCCGGTCCGAGGCTCGCGAATCTTCCGCACTCTCGACCGCCTCGCGACGTGATCTGGTGAGAAATGCAGGCTAGGCAACGAACTGCCGAGCGCCTGTGGGCGCAAGTTCTTGGATCACGTCGTCGACGTGCGTCGGGTCGACGTTGGCTTCGAGTTTTCGCTTCGGACCCTCGTAGTCGTCGAAGAGCGCTTGGTGCGCCGCTCGCGAGAGGTCGCCGTCGCGGACATCGTAGTCGCGCACCCAGTCGAGGAGGTACGCGAGGCGCTCGTCCTGCTCGCGCTTCGTGGGGTACTTGTGGGGCTCCCACGGGCGACTGCGGCAGTTCGCGAGGCACGCTTCGACGCCCGGATCGAGAAAAGGAAGGATGGGACGATACGCGAGCGCTTCGCGTGCGAGATTTGCGTAGCAGCCCTCGACGACCCAGCTCGCGCTCCGCTCGCAGAACGCTTGCAGATCTGGACCTCTGCGCCGAAGCGCGGCTCGCGCACACTCTCCACGATCTCGCCCGCGTGCAGCGAGCTCTCGGCGTCGCGGAAGCAGCGAGCGACTGCGCGACGCGCGCCGTCCGGATCGCGGCGCGCCTCGGCCTGTCGGGGCTTCTCGCCGATGCCGAACGGCTCGAGCCGGCGAGCACGGTGCAAAGCGAGCACGGCGAAGCGGCCGCAGGACCCTCCGACGAGTACGTCTTTCGCCGCCAGGGCGAGTACTGGGAGATCGTGTTCGGCGGTGCGGCTTCCCGTCTGCGCGACTGCAAGGGCCTCCACCCGATCGCGCATCTCCTGCGGAGCCCCGGGCGCGCGCATCTCGTCGTCGATCTCGTCGCCGTCGCGGAGCGGGGCGCCGGCGAAGCGCACACGAGCGAGGCGCGCACCAGCAAAGCGGGACGGCTCGGGCGGCCGGACGAGCACGCGCTTCGCTTCGGCGACCTCGGCGACGCGGGCGAGCTGCTCGATACGCGAAGCAGCGCCGCCTACCGCGAGCGGCGCCGTGAGCTCCTGGCCGAACGCGAGGAGGCCCGCGACTACAGCGACGTCGCCCGACTCGAGCGCATCCAGCAGGAGATCGAGGCGATCGAAGCGCAGCTCGCCGGCAGCATCGGACTCCGCGGCGGCGCACGGCGTGCTGCCTCGCACGCGGAGCGCGCGCGCGTCAGCGTCACGCGCACGATCCGCGACGCGATCCGGCGGATCTCGCGCCACGACGCGGCGCTCGGGCACTTTCTCACGAGCACGGTGCGCACCGGGCGTCTCTGCGCCTACGAGCCGCCGCCCGGCGCGGCCATCGAGTGGCGGATCTGAGCGCGCCTCCCTCCGCCGCTCAGCTCACGCGCACCGAGAAGCTCGGTCCCGCCTCCTCGGCGAGGAACGGCACGAACGACGGATCGCCTTCCAGGTAGACTTTCAGGAACGGCAGCACCCAGCGCTTCACGCGCTCGTGCGCCTCCTCCTGCGTCAAGACCAGAGGCGGCTCGCAGTCCGCGCTCGGGAAGCATCCGTCGGAGAACGCGTAGTGGCCCGTGCTCCGGATCGAGACGAGCCACTTCGGCGCCCGGCTCCGCTCGAACGCCGCGATGTTCGATTCATTGTCGACGACCGAGTCGACCTCGCCGATCAGCGTCATCGACGGGATCGTGAGAGCGCCCTGGGGCGGCGCAGCGGCGGCCATCGGCACGGCGACCTTGAAGCGCCCGTCCCGCATCGTCGTGAGGAACGTCGTCAGACCGCCGAACGAGTGACCCGTCATCGCGATGCGCTCGGGATCGAGCGCGCCGAAGAAGGGCGAAGCAGAATCCGCGTTGCGGGCGAGCACGTCGTCGAGCGCGAAGAGCACGTCGTCCGGGCGCTCGACCGCCCAGCGCGCGACGTCGACGCGGCACTGCGGGAACTCGAAGAGCGTGTTCCCGACGTGACGCGGCGCCACGACGATGAAGCCGTGCGAGGCGAGCCACGGCGTGAGGAAGAGGCTCTGGCGCTCGAATCCGCACGAGCCGTGCGAGAACACCACGACCGGGTACGGACCGCCGGAGAGGTCGACCGGCGCGTCGCGCACGGCGCGGAAGGCCGGATCGGGATCGCCCGCGCCGGGCGTCGTCGGGTACCAGACGGCCGTCTCGAACGTGCGCGGCTCGCCGTCGACGCTCGAAGGCCGCGTCAAGATCAGCTCACGTGCGCCTGCCCCGTACGGTCCGGGCTCGCGGACGTCGAAGCAGGTGCTCGCCGTCCAGTCGACGACGTCGTCGCAATGTGACAGCGAAGTGCACGCGTGCTCCGCGTAGCTCGCGCTCGAGCCCGGCGCGTGGATGCGGATGCGGCCGGACATGCTGCCTCCCGCGGGCGTCGTCGGAAGACGACGCGTGCCGCCGGTGCTGCTCCGACAACTGGCCTCGGGTGCGATCCGGCACGAGAAGACGGGATCGCCTTCCGGAGCGATCCGTCCGCACGCGACCCGGCGCGTGCCGCAGGTCGCGTCGGCGAGCGTCGCCGCGCCGATCTCGCGGCACTCCTCGCGCAGGTCGCCGTCGGCGATCGCGCGCTCGAGGACGTCCGCGACGCAGGCGTCGTAGTCGGAGCGGCGCGCTCCCACGCTCCCGTCGTACGAGGCGCACGGACAGGCCCCCTCGGCGGCGGCGCGGAGCTCGGTGATGGAGCGCTGGTCGACGGCGTCTCCCGCGAGGCACGCTTCGGCTCGAGCGCGCTCCGGAGAAGCAACCGCGAGGAGCAACGGGATCGCGAGGAGGAGAAGGGGTCGTGAGGGGCTCATGGGGCCCTCGTAGATCAGCCCCCCGGAACGGACCAACTCGATTCGGCGCGAACGGCCCTCGCTTCGCATCGAGCGGGAGCCTTCGATATCGTCCGACCCGACCGATGGCGCCCCAGGAGACCCCCGTCTGCCGAGCCGACGAGATCGCCGAGGGCGCCTCGCGGAAGTTCCATCTCCGCGGCGGCGATCGCGACGTCGAGTGCTTCGTGGTCCGCTTCCGCGGCGCGCTCCACGCCTACGTCAACGAGTGCCGGCACATCGCGATGACGCTCGACTGGGTCGAGAACCAGTTCTTCACCGAGGACGGCGACTATCTGATGTGCCCGACCCACGGCGCCTGGTACCGGCCCGACGACGGCGAATGCGTGGCAGGCCCGCCGTGCGGCAAGGCCCTCCACCGCGTCCCTCTCGTCGAGCGCGACGGCGACCTCTTCGCGCTCCCTCCCGAGTGGCGCTAGCCCCTCCGCGCGCAAAGCGCGCGGCCGAGCGGAAACGAGCGCGGGAGTGGGGCACAGCTTGGGCTTTGCCGCGTGGGGCGAGGGGCGCGTGCCCCTCGTTCGATGAACCCGTTACTCGGGCTCGTCGCCGAAGTGGGCGCGGATGATGCGCTGCTTCAGGTAGTCGAGCGTACCGAGATCTTCGACGATGTCGCCGCCGGTGTCGTAGAAGAAGATCTCGCCGTTCTTGTTGCGTCCGACCGCGACCAGCCACTCGAGATCGTCGCGATCCTCGAGCAGATAGTTGATCGTCTGGGCCACCCCACGACCGGGGATGATCGTGATCTTCGGCCGAAGCGTCGACTTCTCCTGTTTCGCCATGAGCCTGCCTTGCTCTTTACGATAGGGACGGCCGTATCACCAAGTCAACCGGAATACACCCATCAGTTCGGCGCGAAACGTCTGCGGCGTGAGGTCGATCAAGCGCACCGAGGAAAGCTCGTAGCCCCCGGCCCGGAGCCCGCGCGCGTCGCGGGCGAACGTCGCGACGTCGCAGGACACGTAGACGATCCGATCGGGCCGCCGCGCCAGAAGCGCGGGAAGGGCCGCGGCCGCGCCGGCGCGCGGCGGATCCAGCACGACGCAGGCGGGACGCTCGGGGAGCGCGGCTTCGAGACCGCCCGCTTCCGCGCGCAGGACGGTGAAACTCGTCCGCTCCGCGAGCGCGAGCCGGGCGGCCGACGCCGCGGCGGCGCGCACGGCGCGTGCGTCCGCATCGATGCCGACGACCCGCGCTCCCGCTTGCGCGAGCGGGAGGCTGAAGTTCCCTGCCCCGCAGTAGAGATCGACGATCTCCTCGCCGGCGACCGCGCCGACCGCTTCCGTCACCGCCGCGACGAGTGAGCGGTTCAGCGTGCCGTTCACCTGTGTGAACACGCCGATCGGGACGTGCAGGACGACGCCCGGCGCGACTTCGAGACGCTGCTCGATGTCGCCCGCTTCGCGCGCCCACGGCTCGCGAGTGCTGCCACGGCCCTTCTCGCGGGGACGTGCACCGTGGCGTGCCGCCGCCTCGAGGCGAAGGCCAGCGAGATGCGCTTCGCCGAGCGCGGACTCTCCCGAAGCGGTCAGTCGAGCGAGGAGCGGCTCCGCCTCGATCGGCACGGCGGACGCGGAGATTCCGAGGAGCCGGACCGCCGCCTCGTCGTCGACGAGGACCTCGACCTCCCGCAGGCTCGGAACGGCGCCGCCGAGCTCGCGGACGAGAGGAAGAGCCGCGACGAGCTCGGCCCGCGCGATCACGCAGTCGTCCACGCCGACGACGTCGTGCGAAGCGCGGCCGCGATAGCCGACCGTCGGGGATCCCGCGACGCGCGCGACCGCGAGGCGGATCCGGCTTCGCGTCCGCCACTCGTCGCCGACGATCGCCGGAAGGATGGCTCCGGGCCGCGCGCCCGTGCCGCGCTCGATCTCGCGCAGGACGACGGCTTCCTTCTCCACGAGCTGCCGCTCGTACGCGAGCGGCTGCCAGGGACAACCGCCGCAGAGGGCGACGATCGAACACGGCGGGGTGCGGCGTCCGGCCTCCGGCGGCGAAGCGAGAACGCGCACGACGCGCGCGCGCAGGAAATCGCGGCGCGCCTCCACGACGCGCGCGCGCACGCACTCGCCGGGCAAGCCCTCGTCGAGAAGAACGACCCGGCCGTCGTCTGCACGCGCGAGAGCGCCCGGTCCGTGGACGAGCCTCTCGATTTCGAGCTCGAGCTCGCGTCCCATCGCGGGGTCCACGGCGGTCACGCGCGAGCGCATCCTCGGCTTCTCGCTCTGCCGCGCGCGAAAGGCCAGCCGCGGCGTCGCGCGACGCATCGCGCGGGCCCGTGCGGTGCCAGCGCGGCGTCTCTGTGGTAGGAGGGGCTACCCCGGCGAGAAGCTCGACGCAGCGGGGACGTCGCGATGGAGCAACGATCGGCGGTCCGGGTTCGGCGCGCGCGTCGAGACGACGTCGGAAAGCTCGCCGAGCGTGCCGGCGGGCCCGCGGCGGGGCGGATCCGCGCCGTGCGGCGGCTGCTGAAGACCCTGGTCGCGGACGTCTACGTCCTCGAGCGCGACGGCGGGGTCGACGGCGTCGTCGCCGTCACCTATCGGCGAAGCCTCGCGGAGGGCGGCTTGCAGGCGACGATCGACGCGCTCCACTGCTTCGGCCGGGGCGACGCCGACGAGCGACGGGCCGATCTCCTGCGACTCCTCGACTGCGCCCTCACGCGTGCGGAGCGCCGCGGCTGCGTCGCGGTCGAGTGCACGAGCGACGCGGGCGAGGTACGGGAGGAGCTGCTGCGGAGAGGGTTCGCTGCGGGACCACCGCGCCTTCGCCAGCGGCTCGCGACTCGCGCGGAAGGGGAAGAGGAAGCATGACGAAGTTCATCATGGGCCTGCTGCTCGGGCTGATCCTGGGGATCGGCGGGACCGCGGCCTTCCTGATCACCGCGCAGGGCGGCGACTACCTCGTCGCGACGAGCCCGCGCGTGCGCGAGCTCGAGGCGACTCTCAAGCAGGGTGACTCGGAGCGCGAGTGGCTCCGTCACCAGCTCCGCGAGTCGAGCGACAGCCTGACCCGGCTCGAATCGCGCTTCGTCGGGCTGAGTGAGCGCTTCGATCGCCTCGGCGGCGCGGCCGCCGCGACCTCCGACGGCGGTTCGGCGACGTCCGGCTCCGGAGCGGCGAGCGGTGGAGCAGGCTCTGCGAGCGGGTCCGACGCCACCGCGAGCAGCGGAGACCTCGCGGAGACCGAAGAGGGAAACGCTGGCGCCGAGGGCGCACCGAGCGAGCCCGCTTCCGAGCCGACGCCCGAGGGCCCGTCCGCGACTCCGTGAGCGATCCGGCTCCGACCGAGTCGTTCCGAACGAGCCAGGTCCGCGGCGCGCCTCCTCTCGCGCGCGCCGCGGACCCCGGGCCGCTTCAGCCTCGAAGCGTCATTTCATCTTGCACGTCGTGACCCGCCGCCTTTCGACGGCCTTCGTCGTGCAGGCCATCTGACCGCTCGCGGTCAGACCCGGGAACTCGACCCGGACCAGCATCTCGTTGCCGATGACGTCGGCGAGCGCTTCGTCCTCGACCTTGAGGATGACCTGCGTCGAGTTCTTGCCGAGCTTCCGGATGGTGAGCTGGGAATCGCGGGAGAAGAACTGACCGCGCGTGCGCGAAGCGCTCGGGTCGATCTCGTCCCCGGGGATCGAGAACTGGACTGCGTCGTCGCCACGGACCAGCTCGACGTCGACGTCACGTCCGAGGTCCGCGATCCACGGCTTGAAGCTCACGCGGATCGAAGCGATGACCTTCTTCCTGCGGTCGATCACGATCTCGGCGTTGCCGTTGAGACCCGTGCAGGCCTCCTGCTGATCGGGGTTCGCGACCGTCGAGCAGGAATCGCAGGCGTCGCCGATGCCGTCGGAGTCGAGGTCTCTCTGGAACTCGTTCGGTACCGTCGGGCAGTTGTCGTCGGCGTCGTGGATTCCGTCGGAGTCGAAGTCGTCCGGGTTCGGTGCCGGGCTCGGAGTCGGCCGCGGCGACGGGCTCGCCGTCGGACGCGGGCTCGCGGTCGGATGCGGAGTCTGCGTCGGACGCGGGCTCGGTGTCGGCGTGACGACCGGAGTCGGGGTGGGAGATGGCGGGTTCGCGGCGCCGTCCTCGTAGAGGTACGCCACCGCGCCGCGCTCGTAGTCCTTCAGCCCCGCGCCGCGATTGTCGAAGTGCGCCATCCAGTACATCGTCGCGTTGATCACGAACTCGTCGGTCGTCTTGCCGAGGTTCGGGTCCCACGAATGCGCGAAGCCGATCGCGTGTCCGAGCTCGTGCGTCGCGATCTCCTTCAGGTTCTGCTCGTTCCAGAACCAGCAGTTCTCCCAGCCGTCGTTGAAGACGATCCCGCCACTCGTGATCTCGCGGAACGGCGTGCCGCCCACGAGACCGCCGCTCGCACAAAAGCCGCCAATCGCGAGCGCGCCGGCGGCGCAGCTCGACGGATTGCCGACCTGATTCTGGGGATCGCCGAAGCTGACCGTGACGTATCCCGGATTGCAGACGAAGCCGGGGCCGTTCTTCTCTCCCTTGTAGTCGGCGCGGAAGGACGAGCCCGCCTGGTTGCTCCAGGCCGCGCCCGCGCTCGAGACGATGCGGTTCGCCGCAGCCTTGCCGAGCACCTGCTCGCCGTTCAAGTCGCCCCAGATCGCGACCGGATCGTAGAACCAGCGCGAGCCCGGCTCCATCAAGCGGAACTGCGACTGAGCTTGCGAGATACCTTCGAGGCGCGGTGCGCTCGGCTGCAGCCGGCCCGCAAGCCGCACGGCACCCGGGCTGCGGCGGCCGACACCGAGGCCGCGCTCGAACGTCGAGAGAAGCTCGCGCACGCGGCTTCCACCGCGACCGACGCGCGTCAGCATCACGCGGCCGTCGCCGAGCACCTCGGCGTCGACCTTGCCGATCGCCATGTGCTTCGTGCGCAGACCATTGTCGGCCGTGCGCTCGAGATACGCGACCACGGTCTCGCCGATCTGATACTCGGCGGAGCCGAACGCCCACTGCGTGTCGATTCCCACGCGGCCGCCGACTTCCTGAAGGACCACGCGCTCACCGGGGACTGCGCCCTTGTATCCCTCGACGACGTTCAGCGTGACTTCGGTCGTGATCTTCGAGCCGTCGAATGCGCGGACGCTTCGAATGTTCTCGACCCGAGCAAGTACGACCGCGTCTGCGCTGGCGACCAACTCGTCCTGATCCGGTATGATCCAGGTCGTCGCCGCCGCTGGCTTCGCGCCGATCGACAACATCACGACCAGCGTGAAACCCAACCACCCCAAGTTCTTCCGCATCGCAGCCTCCTCGCGGGCGGAGTCAGCAATGGGGGTGCCATGGGGCGAGCCTCGAAGACTCACCAGGAATCCGCTCGTTCCTTTCGCAATGCGATAGGCTCTCGACGCTCACCGACGTAACGGTGACGCCCTGAGCTTGACGCGCGTCACGCTCGAGACGCCGAATGACGCTCTCCGAACGGCGTCACCGCGCGTCATCGCGCGTCAAGTCGCTCCCGTCGGGAGCCCGGAGCAGCGCCACAAAATGCGCCTCGCCTCTACGGTACGGTCGGCTGGGGTTCCCGCCATGTCTTCTGCAGGCGCGAGAAGTGTGTTTCAATCGAGGTGTGGCGATCGACTTGACCTGCCTCGGAACCGGCGACGCCTTCGGCTCCGTCGGAAGGCACAACGCCGGCTACCTCGTGCGGACCGCCGAGACGTCCCTCCTCCTCGACGCCGGGCCGAGCGTGCTCGTCGCGCTCAAGTCTCTCCAGCACGAGCCCGAGCCGATCGATGCGGTCGTCATCAGCCACCTGCACGGCGATCACTTCGGCGGCGTGCCGTTCCTGCTCCTCGATTTCACGTACGAGACGCGGCGCACGCGCGAGCTGACGATCGTCGGTCCGCCCGGCGTGGAGGAACGCGTCCGCACGCTCTATCACACGCTGTACTCGGAGCGGCGCGGTCAGCCGATCCCGTTCCCCGTCAAGTTCGTCGAGGTCGCGAACGGCTCGACGTTCGAGATCGCCGACGCACGGATCGAGAGCTTCGCGGTCCCGCACCAGACGTGCGAGCTCTCGCTCGGACATAAGCTCAGCAGCGGCGGACGCTCACTCGTCTACTCGGGCGACACGCCGTGGACGGACGACCTCATCCGCCAATCGAGCGGCTCGGACCTGTTCCTGTGCGAGTGCTCGACGTTCGACAGCGAGGTTCCGCGACACGTCCGCTACGTCGAGCTCGAGGAGAACCGGAAGCGCCTCGAGTGCAAGGACATCCTTCTCGTCCACATCGGACGGGACGTGCGCCAGCGCGCCGGTGAGATCGGCCTCCCCCTCGCCGACGACGGCCTCGTCAAGAAGGTGTAGTTCGAGCGAGGGGGCACTGCCCCCTCGCCGAAGGCTCGGCAAAGCCGAGCCTTCTCCACGGTTGATCGCAAGCGAGGGGGCACTGCCCCCTCGCCGAAGGCTCGGCAAAGCCGAGCCTTCTC
>Ga0194132_10010222_pt1 | contig 12554 bp, 14 predicted proteins | sample TA2KigOf80mmetaG_FD_148612 | JGI IMG/M metagenome (GOLD analysis project Ga0194132, IMG submission 148612) | Freshwater microbial communities from Lake Tanganyika, Tanzania - TA2015054 Kigoma Offshore 80m | ecosystem: Environmental > Aquatic > Freshwater > Lake | place: Tanzania: Lake... | reverse complement strand
GGCGCGCCTCCATGACGCCGTTCAGCGTGGAGTAGCGGTTCCCCGCGATGAAATGCAGCGGCCGCGTCTCTGGCTCGCCGACCAGCCAGCGGTCATCGAACGACGCAGGGTCTACACGGACCGCGGTCACGAGGCCCGCGAACAGCAGGTGATCGCCGATCGGGAACGCCTCCACCACATGACATTCGATCCAGGCGCAACAGCCCACGATCAGCGGCGCCGTGATCGTGCGGGCGGCGAACGTCTCCATCTGGGTCGCCTCGAACTTGTCGATGTGCTCGCCGGAGAGCGCGCCCAGGTACTGGACGTGATGGAGCAATGGACGCGTCGGGATGTTGATCGCGAACTCCTGCGCGTGTTTCGCCATCTCCGCGCTGTACCGCTCCTGCCCGATCGCGATCCCCACAATCGACGGCTTCGAGGAGAGCGGCATGTGCCAGGAGATCGGCACGACGTTCGACTTGCCGCGCCACGTCGTGGTGACCAGCGCGACCGGCCCGCCCATCAGTACCCGTCCGGCCAGCGCGTTTGCGCGGTCTTCGATGCCATCGGGAGGTGGGTTCAGCGCGGAATCAACGGACATGCATCGAGTATAGGTGCGCGCCCCTCGCTCATCGTCGGGAACGGGGGCGCACAGCGCACACGAAGAGGGCGCCTCGCGGCGCCCTCTCTCGGTCAACTGAAGCAGAAGTTACGCGTCGGCCGCAGCGCTCGCCGTCTCACCGTCCCCGGACGACCCCGGCTTTGCGGGCGCCGCAACCGCGGCCGGCGGCGTCTGCATCGTCCGCGGTTCCACCGCCGCGATCGAGATCAGCTGGCGGTCCGCAAGGTCTGTCTTGTCCAGCACCTGCTTGATGTGGTCGGACTGGCGTGCCATGCCCTCCAACTCGTTGCGGAACGACTGCATCGCGCGTCCGATCTCCTGCGGGTCGGTCGAGCCGGTCGCAGCGATCTGGCCCACGGCCTCCTGGCGACCATCGAGGTACGCCTTGACCGCAGCGAACGATTCGGAGCGCATGGCGTCCAGCATCCGCATCATCACACGGCGCTGTTCGGCCAGGTTCTACTCCAGCGCATCCAGGTCGTGGTCGAAGCGCGACAGCGCCACCTCGACGGCCTCGCGCGCGTCTTCCCCGTACTGGACGAACGGGATGCGCTGCTGGTCGATCTGGCCGCGGGTGGGGTTGATCCGGTTGCGCTGCTCCTCCAGGTATGGCTGGAACGCGCGGGCCACGTGGTCGGGCCCTCCGGCGGAGATCCTCGACTCAAGGGCGTGAAGGTTGGCTTCTTCACCGTCCGCGTACTCGTTCAGCGGGCGGAGGCGCTCCTCGAGGTTCGTCATGAGGCGCTGCATCGCCTGCGCCTGCCGGACCAGCAGGTCCTGCATCGGCGCCATCTCGGTCTCGAACTGCTCGCGCATCGCCGCGAGCAGTTCCCCCTGCTGATGAAAATGCTCGGCGACACGCTGAAGGCTCTTGCTCGGGGGGACCGCTCGTTCTACCGAAGGGGCCTGCGGGACGGTGCTCCCCGGCTGGCCAGAGCGGGCAGGCAGCGGAACCGCAGGCGGCATGCGGGCCTCGTCATCTCGAACGCGGGAACCGAACCGCATAGCGGACTCCCTTCGCCGTTATCAACGAATCATGCGACCCACGAGAGTGCGGGCCAACCTGTCAGATTCAACCGCTATCACATTTGGAGAACGGTTGACCGGGCTGGCGAATCCGAGGATAGTGCGCTCGCGCGCCCGACCGCGGCGGTCGGGAAATGGCGGGGGACGTCGCGCGCGACGTCTCCATGCCTTCGGCGTATGCCCGTGTCCGACGTGCTGATCCGCCCAATAGGGCGGTCAGAATTCAGTGACCGCGGCCGAGATGCCGCACGCCTTCTGCTGGGTTGCCGCACCGCGCAGCACCACCGAAGGAGATAGGGGACTCGATGGACTGGAGCGACAACCCCGAGCAGGCGAAATTCCGTCAGGAAGTACGCGCGTTCATTCAGACCAAGCTCCCCGAGCGCTATAGGCCGAAGGCTGGCGAGTCCGCGGAGGGTGGCGAGGGTTTCAGCGGCGGCTGGCAGGCTGACCGAAAGTCGACCGACCCTGAGCGCGTCGCCACGGCGACTGCCTGGGCCAACGCCCTCGCGGAGCGCGGCTGGATCGCCCCCGCGTGGCCCAAGGAATACGGAGGGGCCGGGCTCTCGACCATCGAGCAGTTCATCTACAACCAGGAGATGGCCGAAGCCGCCGCCCCCTCGGTGGGTGGCATGGGCGTCTCCATGCTTGGCCCCACCCTGATCGTCCACGGCTCGCCGGAACAGAAGCAGGAGCACCTCTCCCGCATCCTCTCCGGCGAGGTCGCGTGGGCGCAGGGCTACTCGGAACCGGGCGCCGGCTCGGACCTCGCCTCCCTGCAGACACGCGCCGTCCGCGACGGTGACGAATATGTCATCAACGGCCAGAAGATCTGGACCTCCGGCGCCCACTTCGCGGACTGGCTCTTCGCCCTCGTCCGCACCGACCCGGAGGCGCCGAAACATCGCGGCATCTCCTTTATGATCATGGACATCAAGACCCCGGGCCTCACGGTTCGCCCGATCATCGACATGGGCTGGAACCACCCGTTCAACGAGACCTTCTTCGAGGACGTCCGCGTCCCCGCCAAGAACCTCATCGGGGAGGAAAACCGCGGCTGGTATGTCGGCATGACGCTGCTCGACTTCGAACGCTCCGGCATCGCGGGCGCCATCTCCTACCGCCGGGCCATGGGCGAGACCATCGATTTCCTGAAGAACAGCGGCAAGAACTTCCGCCGCCAGGACTTCAACTCCACGCGTCTGGAGATGGCCGACCGCGCGATCGAGACCGAGGTCCTCTTCAACTTCTCCTTCCGCATTGTCACCATCCAGAGCCGTGGCCTGGTCCCGAACTACGAGGCTTCCGTCAACAAAACCTTCGGCTCGGAACTGCACCAGCGGATGTCCCGAACACAGACCAAGGCGTGGGGGCTGTTCGGGAATGTCTGGGACGGAAAGTCGAAGTATGCTCCAATGCAGGCAGCACACGTCCACGACTACGTCGGGTCGGTGCCGCATTCCATCTTCTCGGGATCGAACGAGATCCAGCGCAATGTCATCGCCACGCGGGGCCTGGGTCTTCCGCGCGGTTAGTCCTCGACCCTAGAGGACGTACGACGAGAGCAGCACGCGTACCGGTAGACTCGCCGGGCGCGATGGGAGGGACGCACTGTGGACCTGGGAATGAATGAACAGCAGGAGCTCCTGAAGAACTCTGCCCGCGAGTTCCTGGAGAATGAGTGCCCGGAATCGCACGTCCGAGACATGGAAGAGGACGAAAAGGGCTACTCGCCCGTCCTCTGGCAGAAGATGGCGGAACAGGGCTGGCACGGCCTCCTGGTCCCCGAGCAGTACGGCGGCGCTGGCTTCGACTTCATCGACCAGATGGTGCTCGTCGAGGAGCTCGGTCGTGCGCTCGTCCCGGGACCGTACATGTCCTCCGTCTTCGGTGGCGCGATCCCGATCATCGAGGCCGGCTCCGACGCACAGAAGCAGGAGTTCCTGCCGAAGATCGCGGCCGGTGAGGTCATCTTCTCGCTCGCCCTGACCGAGCCCTCCGCCCGCTTCGACGAGGCTGGCATCCAGGCGAAGGCCACCGTCTCCGGCAACGACGTGACGATCAGCGGCACGAAGCTCTTTGTCTCGGACGCGCACGTCGCCGACTACCTCGTCGTCGCTGCCCGCTCCGGCAAGGGCGTCACCCTCGCTATCGTCCCGACCAAGCAGGCCGGCGTGAAGACGACCGTCCTGCAGACCATCGCCCGCGACAAGCAGTGCGAGGTCGTCCTCGACAACGCCAAGGGCCAGCTCCTCGGCACCGACGGCGGCGGTTGGGCCGCCCTCGGCCCGGTGATCCAGAAGTACACCGTCGCCGAGTGCGCCTACCTCGTGGGCCTCGCGCAGATGGACTTCGAGATCGCCGTGGACTACGCCAAGGAGCGCGTCCAGTTCGGCCGTCCGATCGGCTCCTTCCAGGCCATCCAGCACAAGTGCGCTGACATGGTCACGGACGTCGACGGCTCCCGCTTCATCATGTTCAAGGCCGCCTGGTCGATCGCGTCGGGCCAGCCCGCCAACGACACCTCCATCGCCGTCAACATGGCGAAGGCGTGGTGCTCCGAGGCCACCCGGCGCGTCGTCGCCCACGGCCAGCAGATCCACGGTGGCATAGGCTTCACCAAGGACTACAAGATCCAGCTGTTCTACCGTCGCCAGAAGCGGGCCGAGCTCGCCTTCGGCGACGCCGACTTCCACCGCGAACTGGTCGCCCAGCAGCTTGGCCTCTAGCCGAGGCTGACCCGAGCGGCCTCGGCCGCCCCGGAATGCAAACAGGAGGCCGCCCGCACGGGCGGCCTCTTTGTGTCCGGCGTGGAATGGTCGAAGGGTTCTACCATCGCGGCCGCCGAGGCGGCGTCGTGTGACCGCGGCTCCACCCGATCGGCCCGCCCAGGAAGCGCATCCGCCGCCGGGCCAGCCGTGCCAGCACCCGCTCGCGGTCGTGCAGCCACTCCCCCGCCGACTCATGCGCGCGCTTCGGCGCCGCCACGAAGTAGACCACGAGGCCGGCCGCGAGCACCCCCAGCGCCGCCAACTGCTGACGCGTGGACGCCGCCGCAAGCAGCCCAACGCAGATCGTGATCGCCACCGCCGGCAGCAGCCGAGCCCCGCGCCCGCGCCAGCCGGCGTTCGGGCGCGCCACATCAGCGAGATCGACCGCGTGCCCGCGCTGGAACCGCCACAGCGACGCCGCGCAGAGCAGGAAGGAGAACGCCAGGTTCACCACCGCGAACGAGATCAGGCTGCTCAACACATCCACGAACGACAGCGCCGCAGCGATCGACCCCTGCGCGATCAGCGCGACGTGCGGCGTCCGGAACCGCCCGTGCAGCGACGCCATCCGGTGAGGCAGCAGCCCGTCCGCCGCCATCGCATACGCCAGCCGCGAGGCCCCCAGCATGTCCGACTCGTCCGAACCGGAGACGGAGACCATCGCACCCGCCGCCATCACCGCCGCACCCGTCGCACCGAAGATCTCCGTCCCGGCGAGGATCAGCGGGGTGCTGCTGCCCTTCAACTCCTCGTACGGCACGACCGCCGTCACCACCAGGTTCGTCACGAGATAGAACGACGTGACAATGACCATCCCGACCGCGATCCCGCGCGGGATAGTCCGTCGCGGGTCCCGCACCTCCGCAGCCGGGACCGTCGACAGCTCGAAGCCCACGTACGCCCAGAAGATCAGCATCAGCGCCGTGGGAAACTCCGCGAACCCGAACGGCGCGAACGGCGTCAGGTGGTCGCGCGTGGCATCCAGATGCAGCACCGCGTGGCCGAGGCCCAGCACGACGAGCAGGAACAGCGGCGTCAACTTCAGCACCGTCAGCGCATCGTTCACGCGCCCGGCCGTCCGCACGCTCACCACATTCACCAGCGTCAGCACCGCCAGGAATCCCACCCGCACCGCATGAGTCGAGAAGTCGTCGAGCACCACGAAGTGGCCGAGGTAGGCGCTGAACGCGATGGCGAAGACCGGCATCGCCGTCATCTCCGCGATCCACATCGACCACCCGGCGAGGAAGCCGGGCAGCGGCCCGAACGCCCGCGAGACGTACGCGTACGGCCCGCCGATGCTCGGGACGACCCGCGCACACTCCGCCAGCGTCAGCGCCAGCAGCGTCGCCAGCACGCCTGCCGCCACCCATGCCAGCAGCGAGGCCGGCCCCAGCAGCCCCGCCGTGATCGCGGAGGCGACGTAGATGTCCGCGCCGATGATCGACCCGACGGTGATGTTCGTGACATCGAAGGTGGTCAGGACGCGGGGGATTCCGCCAGACTCGGGGGAATCGGGCCGCCGGCCGTCCGAGCGCGGGGCACCCGTCCGATCAGGCATTTGGCCGGGCGCTCCGTCAGCCATTCACAGCCATAGCGGCCATTAGCACTTCGCTTGCAACTCGCCCGGTGGCCCGGCTGTAGGATATGCTTGTCAGCACTCCCACACCGGCTGGAGCGGATCGCATGAACAACCTCAAGACCGTAGTACTGCTTGCCGCGCTCAGCGGTCTGCTGATCGCGGTCGGCGGCGCCATTGGCGGGGCCAGCGGCGCCATGATGTTCTTCTTCTTCTCGCTGCTTCTGAACGTCGGCTCCTACTGGTTCTCGGCCGACATCGTGCTGCGCTCCGCGCACGCCCGCGAAATCACGCGCGACCAGGACCCCGCCCTCTTCGACATGGTCGCCGAGGTCGCCCGCCGCGCGGAGATGCCGATGCCCCGCGTCTACGCGATGGACTCCCCGCAGCCCAACGCCTTCGCCACCGGCCGCAGCCCGAAGCACGCCGCCGTCGCCGTCACCTCCGGCATCCGCCAGCTGCTCTCCGAGCGCGAGCTCTTCGCCGTCCTCGGCCACGAGATCTCGCACGTCAAGAACCGTGACATCCTGATCAACAGCATCGTCGCCGCCATCGCCTCCGCGATCTCGATGATCGGCTGGATCGGCATGTTCAGCGGCGGCAGCCGCGACAACCGCGGCGGCGGCCTGCTCGCTATCCTCATCGCCCCCATTGCCGCTTCCCTCATCCAGCTCGGCATCTCCCGCTCCCGCGAGTTCGAGGCCGACCATGACGGTGCCGTCGTCTCCGGCGACCCGGAAGCCCTCGCCTCCGCCCTCCAGCGGATTGAGATGGGCGCGCGCCGCATGCCGATGGACGTCCCCCAGTCCACCGCCCACCTCTTCATCGTCAACCCGTTCGCTGGCGTCAGCGCCCGCACCCTCTTCTCCACCCACCCCCCGACGGAGGAGCGCGTCGCACGCCTCCAGCGCATGACCCGCACTCGCTAGTCCTCGCGCTACGCGTACACAGAACGGGGCGCCCGATGGGCGCCCGTTCTCTTCATTCCACTACCATCGAAGACGAACCAACGTGGCCACACGATCGCGAAGTAGGCTCGATGCGCGGTCCTCACCCGGCGGCTGCCCCCTCTCGCGATGGCCGTGCATCTCGCCGCACGTCTCGACCCGCTCCGATACGCGCGTGGCCACGCCGGTGAACTCCTCGCCCATCACCACCGCCAGCGCCGCCGGGCCGGCGATGGGGTTGCTCTGGGCCCGGGCGCTGGTATTCGTTGCCTCCGCTGCCGTGCTCGTCCTCGAGATCCTCGCTGGGCGGCTGCTCGCTCCCTACGTCGGGGTCACACTGGAAACGTTCACGGGGATTATCGGTGTCGTACTCGCAGGTATCGCGACCGGCGCCTGGCTGGGCGGGTGGGCTGCCGATCGCTCGGATCCCCGCTCCCTCCTCGCTCCGGCACTGGGCTTGTCCGGCATCCTCGCGATGCTGGCACCCTCAATGGTGGACCTGCTGGGCCCCGGGATGCGTGGTGGAGGCTCTGTCGAGATTGTCCTATTGACCGCGGGTGCATTCCTCCTTCCCGCAACAACGCTCTCCGCCGTCACGCCGATCGTGGTCAAGCTGCGTCTGCAATCGATCAGTGAGACGGGAAGTGTGGTGGGCTCGTTCTCCGCCATCGGGACGATGGGCGCGCTGGCCGGCACCTTCGTGACGGGGTTCGTGCTGCTCACGGCGATGCCTTCGCGTCCGTTGGTGATCGCGTTGGGGGCGGTCCTGCTGCTGACGGCTGTACCCCTGGCGTTCCGAGGCGTCAGCGGACGGCTCGGGGCAGTGGCCGCGATCGCCCTGCTCCTGACGGCAGCCAGCATCACGCGGACTCACGGTCCCTGCGACACGGAGACCTCGTACTTCTGCGCCCGGGTCGAAGTCGATCCTGCTCGGCCCACCGGACGCCTCCTCTGGCTCGACACCGAACGTCACAGCTATGTCGATCTGGAGGACCCCTCATACCTCGACTTCCGGTACGCGAAGGTCGTGGCCGACGTGGTCGCCACCTTGAAGCCTGGGCCGATCGAGGGCGGCTACATCGGCGGCGGTGGGTTCACGCTGCCCCGATATGTCTCTGCCACCAGGCCGGGCTCCAGCGCGACGGTCTTCGAGATTGACCGGGCGCTGGTGCGCCTCGCCGAACGAGACCTTGGTCTGCAACAGGGCGAGGGCCTTCGCGTCGAGGTTGGAGACGGGCGACTGCCGCTGCCATCACAGCCCACCGGGCGTTTCGGCCTCATCGTGGGAGACGCGTTCGGCGGGCTCAGCGTGCCATGGCATCTCACCACCCGCGAGTTCCTGCTGGAGATCAGTCGCGTCCTCGCCGACGACGGCGTCTACGTGGTGAACGTGATCGACTATCCGCCGCTCGGATTCGCCCGCGCCGAGGTGGCCACTCTGCTCGATGTGTTTCCGCACGTCGCGGTGATCGCGCCGGCGCAGTCGCTGTGGGGCGACCGTGGGGGCAACTTCGTCCTGGTGGGCGCGCGCAACTCGTTCGACTGGAGCCGGATCCAGGAACGCATCCTGCAGCGCGCGGGCCTCGAAGTGGTCCTGACTGCCTCGGACGCTGCCAGGTTCGTCGCAGGCGCACGCGTACTCAGAGACGACTTCGCGCCCGTCGATCAGCTGTTGACTCCGCGTTAGGAATCTACCCCGCAATGCTGCCCGCGCGACGCTTCGCCTGCGCCTGCCGGTCCGCGCGCGCTCGGTTCCCCTCGAGCCGCGCCATCATCGTCATCGCCTTCTTCGTGTCCGAGGCCACACGCGCCGGCTCGACCGTCCTCAGACGGTACTTCGACAACCAGTAGGTGAACGCCTGCATCGCACCCAGGTCCATCTCCTCGGAGACCTCGCGGCCCTCTTCCAGGAGGTAGAGCGCCTTCAGCTCCTCCAGCGGTTTGCCGTACACATGCTCGTACGCCGCGATGTCCGCGTTCCGCCGGCCGTAATGAGTGAGCCCGCCCGCCTTCAGGATTTCGAGCTCGGTCGCCAGCAGCAGCAGCTCCTCGATCACCACCCCGTACTGGAAGTTCAGGTGCGCCCGGTACTTCGCCGGCCCGATCGCCCGCTCGAAGTCCTCCTCCGACTCGGTGCGCGGCGCGAGCCCCATGACCAGCAGCCGCTCCGCCTCCGCGCGGGGTACGAGGTCGCCCGCCGCATCGATCAGGCGCTGCGCCAGCCGCAGCCAGTCGAACGCCTCGCCGCCCACGAGGTAGACCTGCTCCACCCCGTCGAGGAACTCGGACGGGGCGACCCATCGCGCCACAATCGCCAGCAGCGCGTCGTACCAGTCTTCCCCCCTCCGGAGGGCGCGACGGTAGGCCTCCACGGCCTGGTCGGGGAGCAGCGGCCCCTCCGAGGGGACGTGGAACTCCAGCGCATCCGCGACGGTAGATGTGGTGGCAGACATAGACCTTGAGTGTAGATCGGTACGACGGGAAGCACGCGCAGCCGAGGCAGCCGCAACCCGCGTTACAGCGGCGGCAGCAGCGCCTCCGCCTCCCGTTCGAGGATGGCGTCCGCCGTCGCCTCCACGCTCAACGCCGACGAGTCGACCCACAGGCCGAACCCCGCCAGTTCCTCGCGCATCGTCGCGTCGAGGTGCCCCCAGCCGTCGCCGGCCTTCCCCCCGCGCGCCCGATCGCGCTCCAGCGTCACCGCGACGCTCGGCGCGAGGACCACGAGCCGCAGGCGCGCCCCGCGCAGGTACCCGCGGAACGCCTCCAGGTGGTACCGGGTGACCACGACCAGATCGAGGAACGGCGTGAACCCACCCTCCGCGTACGAACGCGCCAGCAGGCACATATTCCGGATCGCCAGTTCGTACTGACGCTCCGCCTCGCCCGTCATCGTGCCGCCCTCGGGCCAGGCGGCGCCGCGCACCACCCATTCCCGGAGCGCGTCGCCCTCCACCACCGCCGACCGGTCGAGCCGCTCTGCCAGCGCGCGGGCGACCGTGGTCTTCCCAGCGCCCGGGATCCCCGTCACCAGCCAGATCTCGGGCGGTCTGCCAAACGTCATCGGCGGCTCCCTGAGGCCATTCTCTCGCCCTTGCGCGCTTGAAGGGAGCACCGTGTGCGACCATCGAGCGAAAGGCCGCTACCCAGGACCTGGGCTTCGGAGGATGTCGATGTTTATCGCAATGAACAATTTCCGGGTGAAGGCTGGCCACGAAGCTGAGTTCGAAGAGCGCTGGCGCGCACGCGAGTCCTACCTCGCCGACGTGGACGGCTTCATCCACTTCGCCCTGCTGAAGGGCGAAGAAGCGGGCGACTACGCCAGCCACACGATTTGGCGCGACCGCGCCGCCTTCATCGCATGGACGGAGTCGCCGGCCTTCGCGGCCGCCCACCGCCAGGGCTCCGTCGGACCCGTCCTCGACGGCCCGCCCCACGTCCGTCTGCTGGAATCCGTCATGATGGAAGGCGCCCCAATCGGCGTCACCTAGCGCTCCCACCCCGGCGCCAGACACGGGCACGCCCTCGGATCACTCCGAGGGCGTGCTTCTTGGAGGGCGGCGAGAATGATCGCGGGGCTTACTCGCCGCGGATCGCGACCGACTTCGGGCCGCGCTGCTCGAGCAGCGGCAGGCTGACCGTGAGGACGCCGTTCCTGAGCTCGGCGTCGACGGCGGTCTCGTCCACCTTGGCCGGAAGCGTCACGCTCCGGCTGACCGCGCACCACGAGCGCTCGCGGCGGTGGAACTTCTCCGTCCGCTCCTCGCTCTCCTGCTGACGCTCGCCCTTGACGGTCAGGACGCCGTCGTGAACCTGACCTCAACCTCTTCCTTCTTGAAGCCGGGCAGCGAGGCCTCCACGACCAGCTTGCCGTCGCGCTCGGAGATGTCGACTGCCAGAGCCGACTCGATCGGCACGAACGAGGCGATGGTCGGGAAGCCGCGGAAGAACGGTTCGTCGAAGAAGCGATCAAAGGCGCTGCGGAAGACGCTCGGGACAAACGGGTCGCGGATGGTTAGGTCGGACATGGGTTGGGAACCCCATTCTCCGGACGGGGATGGCAGCCCGACGGGCTACAGTCGGAATGATAGATATCATGAGTCATTGATGTCAAGATATCTGAGTCGACATGACTCAGATAATCAATTAGATTCGAACCATGGCAGAAGACCTCTACTCCGTCCTCGGCGTGAAGCGGGACGCCTCCGACAAGGACATCCGGAGCGCCTACCGCCGTCTGGCGCGGCAGCTCCACCCGGACGTCAACCCTGGGAACGCCGCCTCCGAGGCGCGCTTCAAGGCGATCAACGCCGCGTACGAGGTGCTGTCGGACGCCGAGAAGCGGAAGAAGTACGACCGCTACGGCGACCAGTGGCAGCACGCCGATGAGATCGAGGCGATGCGCCGGCAGCGCGCGGGCGCGGCGTACGGTCAGGGCGGGCCCGGGAACGGCGCGACGTTCACCTTCGAGGGCGGCGACCTGAGTGACCTCTTCGGTGGGGCACGCGGAGCCGGCGCCGGGATGTTCGACTCGCTGTTCCGGCGCGGGAATGCGCGGCAGCGGGGCCAGGACATCGAGCACGCGGTCCGCGTCACCCTCGACGAGGCGTACGCGGGGACGACGCGGACGGTCGAGCTGCGCGGCACGGACGAGGTGTGCGCGACGTGCGGTGGCGCGGGCCAGCTCGCCAGCGCGACGTGCCACGCGTGCCGCGGTTCGGGGAGCACGGGCGCTTCGCGACGTGTCGAGGTGCGGGTGCCGGCCGGTGTGGCCGATGGCGCGCGCATCCGGGTCGCGGGCAAGGGCGGGCCGGGGGCGAACGGCGGCGCGCCGGGCGACCTGTTCCTCCGGGTGCAGGTGTCAGCGCATCCCGTGTTCGAGCGGCGCGGCGACGACCTCCATGTGACGGTCGACGTGCCGGTCGCGGACGCCGCGCTCGGCGGCGAGGTGAAGGTGCCGACGTTAAAGGGCCGCTCGCTGGCGCTGCGCGTGCCCGCGGGGACGCAGGGCGGTCGCGTGCTGCGCCTCGCGGGGCAGGGGATGCCTCGCGCGGGGGGCGGCTTCGGCGATCTGTTCGCGACGGTGCGGCTGACGTTGCCGGACCCGATGACCGCGGAGCAGCGCGCACTCTTCGAGCGGTTGCGCGCGATGACTGATGCGAAAGCGGAACAGCCTGACGCGGCGGCGGAGGGTGTGGCATGAAGTCGGGGTTCTCCAGGGACGAGCCGGTATTCGCGATCTCCGTGGTGTCTCGGATGGTGGGGCTGCACCAGCAGACGATCCGCACGTACGAGCGTGTGGGGCTGGTGCAGCCGTCGCGGTCGGACGGGAACACGCGGCTGTATTCGACGGCGGACGTGGAGCGGCTGCGGCAGGTCGTGCGGCTGGTGAACGACCTGGGCGTGAACCTCGCGGGTGTCGAGGTGATCCTCGGACTGCTGCGGCAGATCGAGGAGTTGCGGGCGGAGCTGGATGAGACGCGTGGCGCTCTTGCGGAGTCGCAGGAATTGCTGGCGAAGGCTCGCGCGTTTGTCGAACGAGTGCGTGATGAGACGCAGGGCGGGAGCCCTGAGCGGTAGGCGAATGATCGAGGGGTGGAGCGATGCTCGTACCGCCTCGATGGCGC
>Ga0194132_10010220_pt1 | contig 12555 bp, 10 predicted proteins | sample TA2KigOf80mmetaG_FD_148612 | JGI IMG/M metagenome (GOLD analysis project Ga0194132, IMG submission 148612) | Freshwater microbial communities from Lake Tanganyika, Tanzania - TA2015054 Kigoma Offshore 80m | ecosystem: Environmental > Aquatic > Freshwater > Lake | place: Tanzania: Lake... | reverse complement strand
TTGCGCGAACTGCTGACCTCCAAGACGGGCAAGACCGTATCCCTGCGGGCTCAGGCGCTACGGGCGTTTGGGGAATGGGCAAAACAGCGCGGATATTTGGAGCGCCAGCCCTTGGAGGGCCTTGCCCCCTTCGACACCTCCCCAAAGAGTATTCGGCGGGCCTTGAGCATTGAAGAAATAACACAATTTCTCGATGCCTGCGCCCCTTCCCTGCGCCTGACCTATGAGGTTGCCTTCCTCAGCGGTTTAAGGGCCAATGAACTGCGGAGCCTGACCGCTGACCATCTCGACCATGAGCGCGGCGGGCTGATCCTCTCCCCCGAGTGGACGAAGAACCGGCAGGCAGGCTTTCAACCCCTACCTCAAAGCCTTGTGGCCCGCCTGGGCGCCCTTGTCGCCTCTGGGGAGGTTGACGGGCTCTATGGGGCAGCTTACAGGCGTAGCGGCGGCAGGCAGGCCCAGGCACCGCGAGGGCGGCTCCTGTACGTGCCGGCACACACAGAAAAGGCCATAGCTGAAGACTTGAAACGCGCCGGCATTCCTGTTTGGACCCCAGCGGGCCGGGCTGACTTCCATGCGTGCCGCGTGGCGTTCATCAATCTGCTCCATGAAGACGGGGTTCCCCTCACCGATACCCAAGCCCTGGCCCGCCACAGCGACCCCAGGCTGACCGCCAACGTGTACGGCCGCACACGCCCCGAGCGCCTTGCTGCTGCCGTTGAAAGAATCGCCGCAAAGCTCGCCCCAGCGCCTGAGCATGTTCCCAGCATGTACAAGCAAGCGGTGGGGGCAGAAACAAAAAGCGCAACCCCTTCGGATTTAAAGGAGTTGCGCTTAGGTGTTCTGGCTCCGGCGGTAGGGCTCGAACCTACGACATGGTGGTTAACAGCCACCCGCTCTGCCAGCTGAGCTACGCCGGAACACGGTCGAAAACAGGGTTGAGAAAATAGGGGCGGGGTGCGGCCCTGTCAAGGCGGCTCAGGCGGTGTAGTGCTCCTTGAGGACCTCGCTGCGGGTGGGGTGGCGGAGCTTCTGCAGGGCCTTCTCCTTGATCTGGCGCACGCGCTCCCGGGTGCGGCCCACGTAGGCCCCGATCTCCTCCAAGGTCATGGGCTCGTGCCCGTCGAGGCCGTAGTACATGCGCAACACCCGGGCCTCCCCCTCGGTCAGGGCATGCATGGCGCGTTTGATCTCGTCGCGCAGCTCCTCCTCCGACAACACGTCGTCGCTGGCCGGCAGGGATTCGTCGGGCAGCAGATCCCCCAGGCAGCGGTCCTGTTCGTTGTCGTCGCAGGGCATCTCCAGCGACACCGGCCGCTGGGCCAGGCGCAGCAGGAGGTCCATGTCGCCGGGGTCGGTCTCCAGCTCGGCGGCGATCTCCTCCAGTTCGGGGGGCCGGCCCAGCCGCTGCTCCAGCTTGGTGAGCACCTTGTTCACCCGGGTCAATTCCCCGATGCGGTTGAGGGGCAGGCGGACGATGCGGGACTGTTCGGCCAGGGCCTGGAGGATGGCCTGTCTGATCCACCACACCGCGTAGGAGATGAACTTGAAACCCTTGGAGCCGTCGAAGCGTTTGGCGGCGATGATGAGGCCCAGGTTCCCCTCGTTGATCAGGTCAGAGAGGGGCAGCCCCAGGTTCTGGTACTGCTTGGCCACGCTAACTACAAACCTGAGATTCGCGCTGACCAGGCTTGCCAGCGCCTCCTCGTCGCCCTGCTTGATCAGCTTGGCGACCGCGATCTCCTGCTCCGCAGACAGCCCCACGGAATTCTCGATCTCGTGGAAGTACTGGTCGATCAGCGTATCGGTTTGCAAGGTGGTCATATAATCACATCCCTCCGTGTACGAGTGAGCGAGGAGACTGCGCCCTCTGGGGAGGTGAGATCAGTCGCCCGCGAACGAGGCGGTGGCGAATGGAAGACGAAACGGGGATTTGTCAGAATTAGAACACGCCGAGGGGCGCACTGCGCGACGCGGGGGAGTGTCGCGGTTGCACGGCAGCGGGGCCCAAACGGTGGTTAAGCAGGGGAAGTGGAACAAATATAACGCATTGCCAGGCGGGAATTCAAGCTTTTTATAAACTTTTTTTAACGGAACTTCACCTGCTGGTGTTATTTTTTACTGATTCCGCTCGAGGAGGAGGTCATGGATCTGAGTCCCTACAGTCTTGAAGGGAAACGCGCCTTGGTCACCGGCGCCGGCCGGGGCATTGGCCGGGCCTGTGCCCTGACCCTGGCCCAGGCGGGGGCACAAGTGGCCCTGGTCAGCCGCACCCAGTCCCAGTTGGAGGAGACCGCAGCGCAGATCCACGCCCTCGGGGGCCAGGCCCAGGTGCGGCCCGCCGACCTGGGGGACCCTGGGCAGGTGAAGGTGCTGGTCGAGGAGGTGGAACACCAGTGGGGCGAGATCGACATCCTGGTCAACAACGCCGCCATCAGTCCCATCTTCAAACGCGCCGAGGAGGTGGAGGTGGCGGAGTGGGAGGAGATCGTGCGGATCAATCTGGGGGGGGCCTTCTTTGCCCTGCAGCAGATGGGCGGCCGCATGGCCTCACGACAACGGGGTGCCGTGGTAAACATCACCTCCATCGGGGCGGTGCGCGCCCTGTCCCGCCTCAGCGCGTACGCGGCCACCAAGGCGGCCCTGGACCAGTTGACCCGCACCCTGGCGGTGGAATGGGCCCGCTGTGGGGTCCGGGTCAACGCCGTGGCGCCGGCCTACATCGAGACCGAAATGACCGCCGGCATCCAGGAACACCCCCGCCTGCGGCAGCGGGTGGAAGAGCGCACCCCTCTGGGCCGCTTCGGCCGACCGGAGGAGGTGGCCTGGGCCGTGGCCTTCCTCGCCTCGGAGGCGGCCTCCTACATCACCGGCACCACCCTATACGTGGACGGGGGCTGGACCGCGGCCTAGGCCGCGCCGATGGCCTCCTTGGCGAGTTGCACGCATCGGCCCAGGTCAAAATCGCGGTAGATGGTGATCTTCTGCGCCTCCAGTGAGCCTTCGGCGTGGATGGCCAGAAGCTCGTTGTAGCCGCCGAAATCCGAGGCCGTCAGATCGCGCACCAGGTTGAAGGCCCCCAGCCGGTCGCGGGTGGCAACCCCCTTCTTGCCGCCCAGCAGTCGCTCGATGTAGCCCCTGGTGTCCGGGTTTTCCAGGTCTTCCTCGGCCGGCCCGGTGACCACCAGCCCCCCGGCGATATCCTGCACCCAGCAGACAGCCTGGTGGTAGTTGCTGGCGAAATGGTACTTGGCCAGGTTGGTCTGGACGATATTGGGCACCGCCGTACCGTTGGCGGCAACGCGGCAGTCGTGGGCCGCCGCCCGGCTCAGGCCACGCACCGTCTCGGTGTAGGCGATGAGCTTCATCAGTTTCTCGCGCACATGGCTGGCCTTCTCGATGCCATTATACTGGGCCATCAGGGCCGCCGCACCGATGAGCAGGTCGCACAGGGGCGGCTTGTAGGAGACGGCGGTGAAGCGGTGGAACTCGACGAAGGTATTGGCCAGCACCCCGGCGAACTGCACCTCCCCCTTGAGAAAGACCCGCTCCCAGGGCACAAAGACCTGGTCAAAGATGGTCAGGGTGTCCACCATGCGGTGCCGGCTACTGACCGGATGGTGGAAGCGGCTGGGCGAGGGCGAACCAAAAGGGCTGGCGATGAGCTTGACCCCCGGAGTGTTGACTGGTACGGCAAAGGCCAGGGCAAAGGCCCCATCCTCTGGGCCAAAGGCCCGGGTGGGGAGGACGATGAGTTCGTCCACGTACGGAGCGCAGGTGGTGTGGGCCTTGGCCCCGGATACTACTATCCCGTCCGCACGCTCCTCGACAACGTGGACATAGTAGTCTGGGTGCTCTTGCTGGGAGGGCAGCAGGCTGCGGTCGCCCTTGACGTCGGTCTGGGCCACGGCCAGGGTCAGGTCCTGTTCTTTGCAATGGCGGTGGAAGGCGGCCACCCGCTGGCGGTACTGGGTGTTGTGGCGCTGGTCCACCTGCCCTGCCACCAGATCCAGGGCAAAGAGGGCGTCGGTGCCGATCTCCTTGACCAGCAGCACCACGCTGCCCCCCAGGCGGGTGGAGCGCTCGATCATCTCGCGCCGGTTGAGCAGGTCCTCGGCATTGACGGGGATCTTGTAGTAGCGGGAGCAGGGCTGGCCGGTCTGGGGGTCCTCCCAGGTCATCAACTCCCGGTGCTGGGGGTCCTCGGCGAGTTCAAAATCGAGCGCCACATGATCCACGGCGATGCCCAGGTCCTCGTGGGCGGTCACGTCGGGGACCCTTTGCCCCTTGAAATACACCGTGCGGCCGTCCCGCAATCCCTCCTTGAACTGTTCCACACTGCGCAGGCCCATCGCACTGCCTCCTAGTTTTTCAGCGGTTTGCCGGTCTTGAGCATGTGCTCGATGCGCGCCTGGGTGGCCGGCAGGCGGCAGAGGCGGTGGAACTCCTCCCGCTCCAGATCGAGCAGCTCCTGTTCCCCTGCGGTGCGCGGCGGGCCACCTCCACCGCACAACACCCTGGCCAGAGCCTCCCCCACCACCCGATCGTGTGGCCCCAGGGAGACGACCTCTTTCTCCAGCCAGACCCGGCACCGGGAAAGCCCGGGCTCGCCGGCCACCTCCAATTTTGCTGGAGCAGGGGGCGTGTAGTGGTCGGCCAGGGCCGCGGCATCTGCCAGCGCCCGGCCCAGCACCCCTTCCTCGTCGAGCAGCACCGGATCTGCCCCGGCGAGGTAACCCCATTGGCGGGCCTGGTGGGCGTTCTCCGAGTAGCGCCCTTCAAGGAGCACCGGAAAGACCGCGGCCAGGTCCGGGCCACAACGCCGCACCACCTCCTTGCAGCCCCCGGCGCCGGGGATCAGACCCACCCTCGCCTCCACCAGGCCCATGCGCAGCTCGGCCCCGGCCACCCGCCCCCCCACCGACATCCCGAACTCGCAGCCCCCGCCCAAGGTCAGGCCGCGCAGGGCGGCCACCACCGGGAAGGGGGCGAAGCGCAGGGCCATGATCGCCTCCTGGAAGGCGCACAGGAAAAGCTCCAACCCCTGCCAGTCCCCCGCGGTACTGAGGGCGGCGAGGTGTTTGAGATCCGCCCCGGCCGAGAAGAGGCCGCTGCTGCCCCACAGCACCAGGCCGCGCAGAGGCTGGTCCAGGATCCGGCGCACCAGGTCCAAGGTCTGGGTGTCGATGACGTTGAGTTTGCCCCGCAACACCAGCACCCCCATCCCCTCCCCCACCTCGACGAGGGCCGCCCCAGGGGCCTCCAACCGGACCCGTCCCTTTTCCAGCAGCCCCTCCCGGCGCGGCTGGTCGCGGTGCCGGCCCTCGCGCAGGGAATAGACCTGCCCCGGCGGGTAGAAGCGGCCCACCGGCTGCAACTGGCGGATCAGTGCCGGGGCGGACTCGGCCTGGAGGCCCACCAGGTCCCAAAGCTCGAAGGGACCGGCCTCCCAGTTGAACCCCCAGCGCATGGCCTGGTCGATGGCCTCCAGGTCCGGGGCCATCTGGGCGGCGTGCTCGGCGGCGTAGTCCAGCACGGCCTGGAGGTGTGACCGGGCCAGCAGACCCAGCCGCTCTTTCGAAGCCCACAGGGCCCGCAGCCGGTCGCCCAGGGCAGGCAGGCGCAGGACCGGCTCCAGTTCCCCCAGGCCCACTGGGGCTAGCGGGACATAGTTGAAACTGCCCAGGTCCAGCACCTGCAACCCTTCCTCCCCCTTGCGGTAGAAGCCGGCCTTGGCCTTCTCCCCCACTAGTCCACGCTTCAGCATCTCGCCGACAAAACCGGGCAGGGCAAAGCAGGCGGACTCTGGCAGCAACTGGCGGGCGGTGCCAGCCACGTGGGCCAGGGTGTCCAATCCGATCAGGTCGCACAGGCGCAGGGTGGCGCTGCGTGGCCGGCCCAGCAATACCCCACTGACCGCGTCCACCTCGGCGACCCCGAACCCCTCCTCCAGCCGCCGCAGCATCTCCACCAGGGCAAAGACCCCGAGGCGGTTGGCGATGAAGTTGGGGGTGTCCAGGCATTCCACCACCCCCTTGCCCAGCACCTCACTGGCAAAGCGGCCCATGACGGCGACCACCTGCGGGTCGGTCCGGGGGCCGGGGATCAGCTCGACCAGCTTCATCTGGCGGGGGGGATTGAAAAAGTGGAGGCCGAGGAAGTGGCGGGCCAGCAGTTCGGAGCGCCCCTCCACCATGCGCCCAATGCCCAGCCCGGAGGTGTTGGTGCTGAACACCAGACCCGGCCGAGCCCAGGGGTCGAGGCGGGCCAGCAGGGCCTGTTTGGCGCCCATCTCCTCGACGATGGCCTCGATCACCCAGTCGGCCCCGGCCAAGCAATCGAGGGTTTCGAGACTGCCCGGATGCACCCGAGCGGCGAACTCGGGAAGGAAGAAGGCCCCGCGTTTTTTGACCCCTTCCAGCCCTTTGGCGGCCAACTCGGGGCTGAGGTCCAGCAGGTCCACCTCCAGGCCGGCGTTGGCCGCCAGGGCGGCGAGCTGGGAGCCCATGACCCCGGCGCCCAGCACCGCGGCCCGCCGGATGGAGGGCAAGGGCGGCTGGGCCATCTCACTCCACCTTGACGATGGGGGCATCCACGTAGATCAGCTCGGGCAGTTCGATGAGACTGGCGTCGTTGCGCGACTGGTCCAGGGCGCTGGCCACGCTCTGAACCTGGTCAAAGACCGCCAGCCGGAACACCGTCAATACCCACAGGGGCGCGTACCCCTCCTGGCCGGGTAGGCGGGTAGCCACGTTGTGGGTGCCGGCGCCCTGGGGATCGAGGGCGAAGCCGTCGCTGATGTCCACGTCGTTCTCGAAGAAGGCGAACATCTCCGGGGCGTTGATCCTGCCGGCCCCGAAATCCACCTGGGCGACGCTGTTGGGGTGCTCGAAGAGCAGATAATCGACGATCTGGTCGCGGTACCAACCCTGCTGGGCCTCGGCAGGGGTGGCCGGGTCAAAGCGCAGGCTGGCGGTGGAGCCGGGGGGGACCAGAGCGCAGTGCATGATCTCCTCACTGGGGGTGATTTCGTACCCTCCGGCGCTGAGGGCCTCCAGGGAACTGAGGCTGTTGAGGGGGTAGTCCCGGTCGAGGATGCGCACCTGGTGGATCTGCCACAGGTCGCTGTACCCGGCCTGGCCGGGCAATAAGTCGAAGATGGGCAACTGGCCGGCGAGGGGCTGGCCGATGCGGTCCACCAGCACGTAGACCGGGGCGGGCTGGGTGGTGCGGACGTCGAGGTTGTAGAACCAGGCCACCTCGCCGTTGGGCCCGTACCCCCGGTGCAGGAAGAGCGGGCCGTCGAAGTTGATCGCTGCGCCGGGACCGGGCAACTGGGGGCGATTGGAGCGGCGGTAGATCACCGCGGCCTCGTCGCTGAAACGGTCGATGGCCACCCGTGGGACGTAGGGGGGGAAATGGGCGGTGATCTGCAGGGCGCCGATCTGGGCGCTCAAGGACAGGTGGGCCACCAGATCGTCGCGCACATCCGCTGCCAGCCGCCTTTCGAGGAGCACCTGCTCCTGGTTGTCGCGGCCCCACAACTCGACCTGCACCCCGGTGCCGGTGGGGATGCCGTTGATGCGGCCTTCGTGCAGGCCTTCCACCTCATAAACCTGACTGAGGGTGTCGCCACCGGCGATGACCCTCACCTCCAACTCGGCGATCTCAGGGGGGAGCTGCGCGCTCAGCTCCACGCTGCCCTGCAGGCGCTCCAGGCGCACCCGCACCGGGGCCGGCGGGTCGGCCACCAGCACCGTGTCGGCCCCGGCAAAGGTGCGGATGAGATTGGCGTCGAAGGCTTCGACCCTGAAGATCCGCCCGGAACCGGTGGGCACCCCGCGCACCTCGGCGCGGGCCTCTCCCCCCACCAGGTTCATCTCCCCCCTCACCGGGCTGCCCAGGTCCGGGGCACTCACCTGGTAGCGCAGGTAGGCAATCAACTCGGCGGAGGGCTGGGTGCCGGGGAACCGGGCCACCAACTCGACGCCGGCCCCTTCGGGATCGACGAAGCGAGGGTCGAGGGGGTTGTCGCGCTGGGGCGCACCACAAGCACCCAGGCCCCAGACCAGGCCCACCCACCCGCACAGCGCGGTCAGGCGCACGGGGGGACCCTCAGTTGGCGGCCAAGGGGAAGAGCGAGAGCTGGGCCGGCTCCGCCTCCAGGACCCGCGGCTCCACCAAGGGCCAGTCCCCCTCGCGGTAGGCGTCGAGCCAGCGGTCCAGTTCGGCACGCCGGAAACGCACCAGCTTGCCCATCCGGTAGTGCGGCAGCACCCCCCGCCCCACCCAGCGGCGCACCGTGGACCGCGAACACTGCAGGTACTCCGCCACCTCCTGCATGGTCATCAGCCGCTCCTTTGTCATCAGTGCGCCTCCCCCTCCCCTCAGATGACCACGCTGCGGTCGAGGGTGTAGAAATTATTGTCGGTCTCCTGGATGGTCACCTCGATATGGTACTCGACCTGCCGGCCCGGAAAGAGCTTGGCCAGCACCTCCACCGCCTCGTTGAGGCAGTAGAGGGCCACGTTCTCGACGCTGGGGTTCTCACCCGGCATCACCACCACCCCCTCGGGGGCGAAGCTGGCCGCCTCCAGGAACTGGGCGTCGTTCTTCGAGACCAGCATCTTGTGGTCGAGGCCGGCGAAGATGTCCTTCAGCGCCCCGAAGTCCACCGACATGTCCAACTTGGGGTCGCGCGGGAAGCGCTCGGCCTTCACCACAAAGGTCCCCCTCCAGGTGTGTCCATGCACAAAGGCGCATTTGCCCTGGTAGTGGAGCTGGCGGTGGGCGGCGTGGAATTTGCCCTGGGCACGCAGGGTCTCCATGGCGTGGGCCCTCCTCTAGGTCCCCATTTTTTGCTGGCTTTTCTCCATCCGCACCCGGTACAACCACACCCCCAGGGAGGCGAAGGCAGCCAGGACAACCACGTAGTAGAGCACCTTGCCGCCCACCTGCACCGCAGGTCCGGTGGAGAAGGTGGTCATCAGGATGATGAGGGCGATGGCGCCCAGGATGATGCCGGTCATCAGCCGCAGGAAGCGCTGACAGCCCTGGATGCGCTCCTGCAGGTCGAGCTGGGAGAGGCTGGGGTTCATCGGGTTCCTTTGGGGATTCGGTTGGCGATCCATTCGGCGGCCAGCCTTCGGCCCTGGGCATCGGCCGCCAGCACCGCCGCCAGCGAGTCGGCCGGGCCCACCGGCTGGGCTTCGAGGACCTGGCGGTTGAGTTCGGCGATGTCGAGGAAGGAGATCCGTCCCTCCAGAAAGGCGGCCACCGCCACTTCGTCTGCCCCGCTGAGCAGGGCCGGGGCCGTCCCCCCTGCCCGCCCGGCCCGGTAGCATAGGTCCAGGCAGGGGAAGTTCTCCCGGTCCGGAGCGGCAAAGCGCAACTGTCCCACCTGGGTCAGGTCCAGCCTTTCCAGGGATGCAGGCCGGCGGGCCGGATGAGTGAGGGCATACTGGATGGGCATGGACATGTCGGTCCTCCCCAGGTGGGCCAGCAGGGCCCCGTCGGTGAACTCGGCCAGGGAGTGGACCACGGATTCGGGGTGGATCACCACCTCCACCCGATCCACCCCGACCCCGAAGAGCCAACTGGCCTCGATGACCTCGAACCCTTTGTTCATCAGAGTGGCCGAGTCCACGGTGATCTTGGCCCCCATCTTCCAGGTCGGGTGGCGCAGGGCCTGCTCCGGGGTCACCCCGGCCAGTTGGTCCCGGGTCCGGCCGCGGAAGGGCCCCCCCGAAGCGGTCAGGATCAGGCGTGCCAGCGACCCCGGTTCCTCGCCCTTGAGGCACTGCCACAGGGCATTGGGCTCGCTGTCCAGCGGTAGAAGCCGGCCCCCGCCGGCCCGCGCTGCCTCCAGGAGCAGCCCCCCGGCCATGACAATGGGCTCCTTGTTGGCCATACCCAGGGTCTTGCCCGCCTCCAGAGCCGCCAGGCTCGGCCGCAACCCCACTGCCCCCACCAAACCATTGATCACCAGTTCGGCCTCGGGCAGGGACGCCAACTGGCACAGGCCCTCCTCCCCGGCCACCACTCTGGCTCCTGGGAGCCGGGCAGCCAGGGCCGGGGCATCCCCCTCCTCGGCCACCCCCACCCAGGCCGGCTGCCATACCTGGGCCAGGGCCACTAGCTTGTCGAGCTGCCTGCCCCCGCTGATACCCACCACCTGGTATTCGGGCCCCAGGCCTTTGAGCACCCGGAAGGTGCTGTCGCCGATGGAGCCCGTGGCCCCCAGGACCACCACCTTTTTCACCTCAGGCTCCCCGGCCTCAGTTGGGGCTGGGTTTGCCCTGGGGGCGGGAGGGCTGACGGGAGGGGCCTCCACCCCGGCGGCGGTTGCGCAGCCGGCCGGTGTAGCGCACCGCCCTGGTCTCGCGCACCACCATCACCTTGACCTGACCGGCAAAGGTCAACTCGTTCTTGACCCGCTCGGCGATGTCGAAGGCCAGGATGGCCGCATCGTCGTCGCCGATACGATCCCCCCGCACCATGACCCGGATCTCGCGGCCGGCGTTGATGGCGAAGACATCCTTCACCCCCTCGAAGGAGTTGGCGATCTCCTCCAGGCGCATGATCCGGCGGGCGTACCCCTCCAGATCCTCGCGCCGGCCGCCGGGACGTATCGAGGAGATGGTGTCGGCGGCCTTGACGATGAAGCAGATGGGCGAGAGCCGCTCGTTGTCCTCGTGGTGTTCGGCGATGACCTCCTTGACCACCGGGTGCTCGTCGAACTTGTCGGCCAGGTTCACCCCCAGCTCGATGTGGGAGCCTTCCATCTCGCGGCTGACGGTCTTGCCGATGTCGTGCAAGAGGCCCGCCCGCCGGGCCAGGCGCACATCGAGACCGATCTCGGCAGCCATCAGCCCTGAGAGGTGGGCCACCTCAAGGCAGTGCTGCAACAGATTCTGGCCAAAGCTGGTGCGGTACTTGAGCATGCCCACGTAATGGGGCAGCTCGGGGTGGGTGTCGTTGGCGCCGATCTCGGCGAGAGCCTTGCGGCCGGCCTTCTCCATGTCGTCCTCGACGCTCTGCTTGCACTGCTCGACGACCTCCTCAATGTGGTTGGGGGTGAAACCCCCGTCGGCGATCAGCCGCTCCATGGCCCGGGCCGCCACCTCGCGTTTGGCCGGGTCGAAGGAGGAGAGCAACACCGTGTCCGGGGTGTCGTCCACCACCACCTTGACCCCGGTGGCGGTCTCGAAGGTGCGCACGTTCCGCCCCTCCTTGCCGATGATCCGGCTCTTGATGCTCTCGTTGGGCAGGGTAACGGTGGAGGTGGAGACCTGCACCGCCTCGTCCACGGCGCAGCGCTGGATGGCCTGGGCGATGATCTTCTTGGCCTCGCGCTCCGACTCCTCGCGCACCCTGGCCTGTTCGGCGCGGATCAGGGCCGCGGCGCGGGCCCGCACCTCGCCGGCCAGGTGCTCCAGCAACTGTTCCCTGGCCTCCTCGGCGGTGAGATTGGCGGCCAGCTCCAGTTTCTGGCGGTAGCTTTCGAGGGTGCGCTGCACCTCGGCCTCCATCTCCTTGTTGGTCCCCTCCTGGAGGGCCAGCCTTTTCTCGTGGGTGCGCAGGCGGGTCCACTCCTTCTGCACCTCCTCCCGCTGGCTGTTGATCTCGCGGCTGCGGGAGGCCAGTTGCTTCTCGCGCTGCCCCATCTCCTGGGTTTGTCCTTCGAGGGTCTTCTCCTGCTCAGTGCGCAGCTTGTACCAATGGTCCTTCTCTTCCAGCAACTGGAGGCGTTGGGCCCGGTCCTCCTCGGCCAGGCGGCGCTGGGCCCGTTGCTCGGCCTCGGCTTCGAGCTGGGCCCGGGTGTTCTTCTTCATCTGCTGGCTGAGGAAGTACCCCAGCCCCCCTCCCAGGATCAACATGCCCAGGCAGTACAGGACTGGCACGGACTCATTCATGAAAGGGTCTCGCTGGCGTGCAGGTTTTTAGTTCCGGCGCGGCCGGCTGGCCGCCCGGTCTAGGGCGGTGCGGATCATGGCCGCCCTCTCCCCCTCCTCGGCCCAGCGCCGCTGTACCTGCGGCGACAGGGTGTGGACCGGGTCGAAGTACAGGAATTGGGCCCCGGGCCTGACCGTGGGGCTGGTGAACACCGCGATCCCCTCCTCGCGGTCGTAATACTCATACGAATGTACATCGCGTTTGCCGCCCCCGCCCATGGTGTCCAGGACAAAGGTAGGGACATGGAAGCCGGCGGTGGTGCCGCGCACCTGCTTTTCCAGGTCCATGGCCTGCTGCAGGGTGGTGCGCAACTCCTCCACCCCTTTGACCATGTCGTGGACAAAGACATAGTAGGGCTGCACGTTGAGGAAGCTGAGCCGCTTGACCAGCAGTTGCATGGTCTCGGCCCGGTCGTTCACCCCCCGCTGCAGCACGCACTGGTTGCGCACCACCACCCCCCGCTCGGCCAAGAGGTCCAGGCCCTGGCGGGTGATGGCGGTGATCTCGTTGGGGTGGTTGAAGTGGGTGTGGAGGGCCACCGCCTTGTGCAACTGCCGGCTGCGCTCCACCACCCGCAGGAAGGCCCCCACCCACTCCTGG
>Ga0194132_10010218_pt1 | contig 12555 bp, 9 predicted proteins | sample TA2KigOf80mmetaG_FD_148612 | JGI IMG/M metagenome (GOLD analysis project Ga0194132, IMG submission 148612) | Freshwater microbial communities from Lake Tanganyika, Tanzania - TA2015054 Kigoma Offshore 80m | ecosystem: Environmental > Aquatic > Freshwater > Lake | place: Tanzania: Lake Tanganyika... | reverse complement strand
CACCTTGCCCTGGATGCCTTCCTCCCGCATCAGCCGAGCCACGCGCTTCTCGCTGACGGCTTCGCCATCCTCCTGCAGGTCTTTCCACAGATTGGGGCGTCCGTAGCGATGCCCACTGGCGGCATGGAACGCGCGCAGCTTCGTGCGGAGCACCAGATCGCGTTTCGCGCGCGGCGACAGCCCACGCTTCACCCACGCGTAGAAGCCGCTGGGCGTCACCTGCAGGCAGCGACAGAGGATGCTCACCGTGTGCCGGGCCTTCTCCGCCGCGATGAACGCAAATCTCATCGCTGGTGCTTCGCGAAGAAGGCCGCGGCTTTTTTTAGGATTTCGCGCTCCTCTTGGAGGATCCGATTCTCCTTGCGGAGGCGTGCCAGCTCCTCGCGTTCGGCCGTTGTCAGCCCGGTGCGGCCTTTCGAACGATCGGCCCGCGCCTGCTTGACCCATTGGGCCAGAGCCGACGGCACCAGGTCCAGCTCGCGAGCGACGGCGGTCACGCCTTTGCCCTCGTCCAGCACTAAACGAACGGCCTGCTGTTTGAATTCATCCGTGAAGCATCGGCGGGGGCGCCGACTCTGTGATTCTGCTACTGCGGACATCGTATGCACCTTTCGGAAGATGTCCACCGATTCGGATCAAGCCCAACGGAGGTCTGCGCCGAAAGGGTCTCGGAAGCGATGTGATAGACTCCGCGCGCCATGCCTGCATCCTGCCCACGCTGGCGCGAGGTACTGTCGGCCGTTCCCGTGGCAGCTGTGATCGTGTCTGTAGGCTGCGGGTCACCGGGCATTCCAGTGACAACGGCTGTCGATCTCATCATTACCAACGGCACGGTCGTCACCATGAACGACCAGCGCGATGTGCTCGAAGGCGGCACGGTCGTCATCCAGGGTTCAGACATCGTGGCGGTGGGACCGGCGTCGATTGCCGCGAACTATCGGGCAGCCCGCACGGTCGATGCGCGTGGCGGCATTGTCATGCCGGGCCTGATCAATACGCATACGCACGTATCGATGACGGTCTTCCGTGGCCTCGGCGACGATGTTCCCGACCGGCTGCGGAGGCTGATCTTCCCACTGGAAAAGGCCCTCATTGACCGGGAGCTTGTGTTCTGGGGTGGGCTGCATGGGATGGCCGAGCTGATCGAGGGCGGCGTGACGACGTTCGTCGACATGTACTACTTCGAAGACGAAGTGGCCAAGGCGACCGTACAGGCGGGTCTGCGTGGCGTGTTGGGCGAGACCATCGTCAATTTTCCCGCGCCCGATGCGCCCGAGCCGTATGGCGGCCTTGACTATGCCCGTTCGTTTGCTGCCGCGTACCGTAATCATCCGCTTGTGACGCCTGCACTTGCCCCCCACGCCCCGTACTCGCTTGACGAGGCGCATCTTCGCGAGGTCGCGAGGGAGGCCGAAGCCCTGAATGTGCCGATTCTCATGCACGTTGCCGAGATGACCGACGAGGTCGAGACTCTGCGCATGGAACGTGGGCAGACGCCGGTGGAGTATCTCGATGCCATCGGCCTGCTCAGCCCCCGCCTGCTGGCGGCGCACGTTGTGTATGTCAGCGACAGTGACATCGCCCTCCTGAAGGCGCGTGATGTCGGCTTAGCACATGCTGTGGTATCCAACGCCAAGTCTGCACGGCCCGTGGCTCCAGCGACGAAGATGTTCAAGAGCGGCCTGCGCATCGGCCTTGCCAGCGATGGCGCGATGAGCGGCAACACCCTCGACATCATCGGGCAGATGGGCTATGTCGCGAAGATCCACAAGCTTGACCAGCGCGACCGGCGGGCAATGCCGGCTGTCGACGTGGTCGAAATGGCGACGCGTGGGGGAGCACGTGCCCTCCACATGGAGAACCGTCTGGGTTCGCTTGAGCCCGGGAAGTTCGCCGATGTCATCGTGCTAGACGGCGATGCGACCACCCTCGTGCCTCGCTATGACGTGTATTCATCACTCGTCTATGCCACGAGCCCGAAGGATGTGGTCACGACGATTGTGCACGGGCGTGTGCTGATGCAGGACCGCCGCCTCACGACCATTGACGTGCGCGACGTCCGAACGCGTATGCGGGCCATCGGCCGGAAGATTGAAGATGCCGTCGCCAAGGGCATTCCCGGGGTCCGCTGATCGTGCCTCCTATCCGTCTTCAGGTGCTCGGCGTCGGCCTCGCCTTCGCGGCGCTCGCCGCCGGTGGGTGCCGACGAGAGTCACCCTCCCCGTCCTGGACGCTGGCGGTTGAGTCATCCATTCGAACGGATGACCAGGCCCTGCTGGGGCGTATTGGCAAGGCGCTTGACGCCGCTGCGAAAGCCGGCACCGACCCGGCCATTTCGCAGTTTCATGTCCGGACAGCCACGGTGGTGACTATTGACGGCACCGAGCAAGTGGTGGTCGGTGGCAATACCGAATATCCCTGGCCGCAGGCCGTGCATGGCGAGGTCTCGGTCATGAACCACGTGATCGCCAGATTCGGAGCGGCGGCAGCGAGGCAGGTGCAGTTCATCGCGTTCCATTCGCAGAGTTGCGGTAACAGCCGGGGTTGCGGCGACTGCCGAGACTATCTCAAGGCCACCACCGAGTACAACGCACTGATGCTCGTCTGCGGACGGGCCGCCGACCGGACGATCCACATCCGGAAACTGGCAGACGGCCTCGTCGATGAAGAACACTTCGCTGACGCCACACCCGGGGCGGTTGGGCTGCCAGGCATCGATCTGCAGCGCCTGCTGGCCGCAGCGACCGAGGCTCGGGCTGGCGGTGTCTCTCTGTTCACGGCACCAGAGCAGCAGGTCGGTGTCGCCGCTCTGACCTCGACCGGGCGCATCTACCGCGCCGCCGGAGCCGATGACGCCGCCTTTCACTATCGCTATCCTGTGGGTGCGGTCCTGCAGCAGGCAGCAACGGAGCGGGATTATTTCGTACGGGCGGTCGTCATGGTTGGAGCCGGCCCCGCGTGGCCGAGGGTGACGTATCGCGATCGGCAATACGGCTTCGAGACGAGCACGTTTGCCACGACGCGTGGTCTATCGCCGACCATGCTCATCCTTTCTAACGGGCACGGTGGACTCAAGGCGACGACCTTTGAAGCCGCTCTGCCTCACCCATTCAGCGTGGCGCGGTTCAATCCCGACGCGATCGAGCGGTTCCTGACGCGCACCGGGGCCGCCACCATACCAAGGTAGGCGCACCGCCGGCCCTGAGTCGGGGCGAGCGGATGCGCCGTGCCTATGGATGTGGCGGTGCCGTGCGCGCGGTCCACTCATCGTCGGCGCGCTGTCGTGTCACAAACGATTTCTGCGAACCGATGCCTGTCGTCGACAGTGCCGCGTAGAGGTTGGCTCTCGCAATCGCCTCACGCTCTGGAAGCCCCTCGCCAAGATAGACGGCGAAGCTGCCGACGAATGCATCGCCTGCTCCTGTCGTGTCCTTGGCCGTCACTGGGAACGGGGGGATGTGCGTCGCGCCGTCAGACGTGGCCAGCAGCGCCCCGTTGGCGCCGAGCGTGATGATGACACGCGTCAGTCCCTGGCCGACCAGATGCCTCGCGCACGAAGTTGCGTCTTCGATCGTCCGCACCGGCATGCCCGAAATGGCTTCGGCCTCGGTCTCATTGGGCACAAAGTAGTCGACACCTGCGAGCTCCCGAAGCTCGAACGCCTGGGCGGGTGCCGGATTCACGATGCAGCGGATGCCATGGGCACGGGCGAACCGGACGGCATGGAAAACCGTGTCGAGCGGAATCTCAAACTGCAGCACGATGCAGTCGGCGGTGGCCAGCATCGGTGCAGCAGCATCGACATCGCCCGGACGCAACCGGTCGTTGGCACCCTTCACCACGATGATTCGATTCTGTCCGTTCGATTCGACGAAGATCGGCGCGACGCCGCTTGAGACACCAGGCACCACATGCACGTGCGACGCGTCGATGCCCTGGGCATCGAAGTTGGCAATCGTGGCCGGACCGAACAGGTCGTCGCCGACTCTGGCGATCATGGAGACGTCGGCACCGCCCAGCCGGGCGGCCACCGCCTGATTGGCGCCCTTTCCGCCCCAGCCGAGGTCAAAGTGCTGACCGAAGATCGTTTCGCCAGCCCTCGGAAACCGATCGGAGAAGGTCGTCAGGTCGACGTTCGCGCTGCCAATCACTGCAATTCTGGGTCGTCTGGTCATGTGCCCTCCGGTTACTGGCGCGCCCGCGTTCTACTCATGAGCTCCACGAAGTGATCATAAAACTTCGGCAGGTTGAGATCCCACTGCACCGTGGCCACGCGCCACCACGACGGCATGGTGCGCGGCCTTATGGGCGTGCCCGGCACCACGTCTTCGACGAAGATCGTCTGGCCGTATCCCGCACCGTGGCTGATGTCGATGTTGACGAATAGCTGTTGCTGCCTGGTGATGAGGCTGGGATCGAGGAAGGCCAGCACCGAGATTTCGTCCCACATGTAGCCCGCGCCCTGGCCGACGGGATGGTATCGCGTGATGAACTGTGCCGCCGGCGAAGAGGACGCCGCGAGGCGTCGCTTCACGTCGTCTCCGAGCGACGTCTTGACGGAAATGTCAACGGGCGTGATCACGATGCGTTTCCACGGGGCACTCATGGCGATGCGGGTAGCCTCGGGATCCCACCACCAATTGAATTCACGGCGCCCATTGATACGGTGGTTGCCGCCTCCGTCGACGTTGAACCCGGCACCCATGAGCACCAGTTCCTTGGCCAGAGAGGCGATTTCGGGATCGAGCCCGAGTGCGAGTGCCACGCTGGTGAACGGCCCGCCGACCCAGAGCGTGACCTCGCCAGGATACTTGCGAATCTGCTGAATCATGAACAGCGCGCCGTGCAGATCGATGGGCTTGAGTGTGGTCTCACCTGTGGGCGGCGTCGGGACGACGGTTGGCTCGTGGTAGCGACTGGGGTTCCATGCGCCCTTGTATGAGAACTCGCCATACTGGGCTTCCCATGCGGTCGCCAGATCCCGCGAGTTGATGAGGGGAAAAGCGGCGCCGGCGGCCACCGGCACGTCGCCGTGCCCGGTCAACTCGAGCATGCGCAGCATGTGCGCTGTTCCGGCCTTGACCCACGCGTCGCCCGCCGTCACGGTGATTCCCAGAACCTCGACATCAGGAGACTGCAGCATGGCCAGTGTCGAAATCATGTCGGTGCCGAGCGCGGCACCATCCTGATCAATGAAGACCCTTTTCCGTGCTTGTGCCTGAGCGGCGGGTGAGATCCCTCCGGTCAGCAGCGTCGCGATTACGGCAAGGGTCCCGAGAAGCACAGTCCTGTGCGTCATGGTGGCCCTCCTTATTGCCTGGTGCTGCGAACGGGGCGGGTCATCAGATCGATGTACAGATCCCAAAACTTCGACTGATCGATGGCCATCAGCACCTTCACTTTCTGGGTGCCGGCCGGGAAGTCGTTCGGGGTGGCAAATGACCGTCGGCGCGACTCGTGGTAGCCGATGGAGCGGCCGTAGTTGGGACCATAGGTGACGTCAACGTCGATGTAGCGTTCGACAAGCTGCGTAGCGAGGGACGGCTTCAGGAAGATTGCTGTGGCGAGTGCGTCCCAGATGAAAGAGCGTGACCGGGGCTCGCGTTCAAAGCGCGGTCCGTGGAGCTGCCGGAACAGCCTGGTGATCGGGGTTTCCGGTGCGGACACGATGCGGTCGTACTCGGTCTTCGTATAGAACATGCGCTCGGCGATATCCGTCGGCACGATGAACTGCTCGCGGAAGGGCGTACGGAGCGCAATGCGAGCAGCCTCGGGATCGAACCACCAGTTGAACTCTGCTGCTGGTGTCGAGTTGCCTGGCACATCCACCGAGCCGCCCATGTAATACACGCGCTTGACCAGCGGCACGATTTCGGGATTCTTGCGAACGGCCAGCGCCACGTTCGTGGCGGGGCCGATGACGAAGAGCGTCACCTCGTTGGGGTATGCCTTGACCGAGCGGACAATGAAGTCGACAGCATTTTCGGCAGAGGGGGCTATGGTCGGGTAGCCGATGACCGGTTCCCGATCGAGGGCGAGGTATGACGTCGCACGTGGGCGACCGTAGGCCCCGAGCACCTCGGTGCGTCCCCAGAGCAGCTCTTCGGCTTCCAGCCAGGGCTGTCGGGAACCCATCAGCGGCTCACGGACGCCCATGAACACGGGGATATCGGTGCGGCCAATCAGTTCAAGCTGCCTGAGTGCACTGGCCGTGCAGTGCTCGGCCCACGAATTCCCAGGGACAATTGTGACGCCGAGTAACTCGACCGCGGGTGAGTTGACCAGCATGAACAGTGCCACGGCATCGTCATTGAGCACGCCCATGTCCGCATCGACGATGACACGCTCTGAGGCGGCAGCTGGCGTCGGGGCCGCGAGGAGGGTAACAGCGAGGGCGAGCGTGGAGAACAGGCGGGCGGGCAATAGTCTGTGCATGGGAGGAGCCTCCAAAATCCGTGCGCAGGTGCGGACGGCACGGGAGAGAACGGGCACGACGAGACGATCACGACACGGAGGCATGGGGTGGGTCATCGCTTGGAACGCCTGACTGGCCGTTTAGTGGCTGGGACCTGACGGATCGCCGGCCCGATTGGCCATACGAGTGATGGACGCTGACCGCGGCGCGCCGGCAAGGGTATCGGCTGTGCTCGGACGTTCCGGCGTCAGCGCCTCGCGTCGTGCGCGGCCCAAGCTTACTCTCCGACCGCGATTGACATCAGGTGTGCTCCGTGCTCAACTCTGCCGAACATTTTCACGGTCATTGGAATCATACGGGTAAACAGGTTAAATTTAGGCAAATGTTGGCTCCAGGTGTGAAAACGTTTTTAAGCAAGGGTTGCCTCGGGAACAGGGAGCCCTCGAACCGGCAGCTCTCGGCGCTTGGTCGCGGAGGCCGGGTGCGGTGTCGGTGACTCAGGATGTGCCGCGGTGGCATGGCAGATTCAGCACGGTGAGGCGGGCTAGCGATGAAACGACTATTGCAGCGGATGGTATCGGTGTTCGGGGTGGTAAGCGTGTTGCTGACATCGACGGCGTGGGCGCAGTCGACCGGCTCGATTTCTGGAACGGTGCTCGATGGGTCGGCCGCGAGCCTGCCCGGGGCCACTGTCACCGCAAGGAACGAAGGGACGGGGGCTGTTCGTGAGGTCGTCACGGACGAATCGGGCCGATTCACCCTGCCGCTCCTGCCGATTGGCCGCTATGCCGTCACGGCAACGATGAACGGCTTTCAGTCGCAGGAACGCACAGGAGTCACGCTCGAAGTGCAGGCCTCGCTGACGCTCGAGTTCACCCTTGGACTGGCCGGCCTGACCGATTCGGTCACGGTGACCGGCGGAGCCACCGTCGTGCAGCTGCAGCGCAACGATGCGAACCTGGGACAGCTCATCAACGCTGAGCAGGTGGCCGAGTTGCCCCTCAACGGCCGCAACTTCGTTCAGCTGGCACTTCTTGGCCCCGGGGTCGTGACCGGACGCGCCGGTAGCTTTCTGGCGCAGGGACCGACGAGCGAGGTGTCCTATCGCGGCAGCATGTCGGTATCGGCGCAGGGCATGCGCGAGAACGCCAACGACTGGCTCTACGACGGCATCGATGACAACGAGCTCACAGCCGGTGGCGTCGGCATCCTGCCGAATATCGACTCAATCAGAGAGTTCAAGGTACTGACGCACAACTACCAGGCTCAGTACGGCAGCCGTGGCGGCACGACTATCCTCGTCAGCAGCAAGGCGGGTGAGAACTCATTCCGGGGTTCGGCCTTTGACTTCTTCCGCAACGACGCGCTTGATGCCCGTAACCCTTTTGATGGTGCCACCAAGCGCCCGTGGAATCAGAACACGTACGGCGGGTCGCTCGGCGGTCCTGTTCGTCGCAACCGGACATTCTTCTTCGCAGGATTCCAGGGCAACAACATCGATGAAGGCGTAACAACCGTCCTCACCGTCCCGACGGCCCTCATGCGCCAAGGCATCTTCACCGAATCATTTCCGGGTGCCCCGGCCACGAACATCTTCGATCCGGCAACGACCCGCATCGATCCGAACACGGGCCAACTGATTCGGGACCCCTTTCCCGGCAACCTGATTCCTGCCGATCGCATCAGCCCTATCGGCCGTGCGCTGGTCGAGCTGCTGCCGTTGCCGACGCGTACCGACCGCCTTGGGGGCAATTTCCTCGCTAATCCAGTGAAGACCCTAAACAACTACCAGGGTGACCTGCGCATCGACCACAATTTTTCCAATAATGACCGTATCTTTGCGCGATACAGTGCCGAGTTGGCGGACCAGTATTTACCCACGGGGCTGCCTGACTTCGGTGCGCCTGGGGCCTTCCAGAGCAATCAGTCGTTCGACACCTCAGCCAGCAATGTGGCCCTGTCGCACACCCATGTCTTCAAGGGAGGCGCGGTAAATCAGTTCACCGCCGGCTACAACCGGGTCTACAACACCATCACCTCGTTCGGCTACGGGTCGAACAAGTCACAGGCGCTCGGCATTCCCGGTGCCAACCTCGGCACACCCGAGACCTCGTCGCTGACCCGCATGACATTCCAGAATTTCGCAGGCGTCGGCGATCGCGGTTTCTCACCGTTTATCGGTGGCACGAATGTGTATCACTACACTAACGCCTTTACCGTCGTGAAGGGGAACCATACCCTCAACACGGGCGGTACCTTCCGTGCGATGCAGTTGAATCTGCTGGGTGACACGGCGCTGGCGGGTCAGTTCGCCTTCACGCCATTCTTCACATCTGGATTCAATGCCGCGGGGGCCCTTAGTGGTGCCACCGGAAACTCGATCGCCAGCCTGCTGCTCGGGTTGCCAGCCTCCGGCGGACGTAACGATCAGCTCAACGGATCAGTCAAGGGCCGCCGCTGGAAGGAATACCGAATCTTCTTCGACGACACTTGGCGCGTCAGCGAGTCGCTGACGATGACGCTCGGCATGGCCTACATGGTCACGACGCCGCAGAGCGAGGCCAAGGATCGCTTTGCTAACTTCGATTTTTATACCGGCGAAATCTTTGTAGGGGGGACCGTCGGCGTGAAGACCGACTGGAGTAATGTTCAGCCTCGCATCGGCTTCGCCTGGAGCCCTGGCAGTGCGAGGACAGTGGTGCGCGGCGGCTATGGGATTTATCACGATGTCTCGGCTATCGGCGGAGCAACAGGGCCGTATCAAAACCCACCCTACGCTAGAGCCTACTCTTTTGTCAGCGACAACATAACCCCGGTACGTACGCTGGCCACTGGGTTTCCATCCAATAATCAACCAATTGACCCAGCCACGCATCGGGGCGATTGGACCACCATTGACCCCAACATCAAGCAGGGCCGCATCCAGCAGTGGAGCCTGAACGTCGAGCGGCAGCTGCCCTTCGACGCGGTGTTCGGTGCAGCCTACGCCGGCACCTACGCCGATCGTCTGTTTGACAAGAGCCGTAACCTCAACACGGCCACGCCCGGTAGCGGATTCAACCCGGCGGCCAGACGCCGGTATCCGAACCTCGTCAACGTTACCGCAGCCCTGAGTCGCGGCTGGCTCAAGTACAACTCGCTTCAGCTGCGGCTCGAGCGACGGGCTACGGGCGGCAATTACATCTTGGCAGCCTATACCTATGCGCGTGCGCTGACCAACGGCGTGTCCGGCTTCGGCGGTGATCCCGGCATTGTCTACTTTCCTGTCGTCACCGATAACAATGCCGATATCGGATCGGCCAACACCGACCTGCGCCATAATCTTTCGGTGAGCACGCTGGTGCAGGTGCCCTTCGGCAAGGGCCGCCGCTTCATGAGCAATGCTGGGGCGCTGCCGCAGGCGCTGTTCGGCGATTGGAGCATAAACACTATCTTCATTGCTCACAGCGGCTATCCCCTGGGCATGAGTATGGCTAGCAACCAGTCAGGAACGGCGTTCGGCAACCGGCCCAATCGGGCCTGTGATGGCCGTATCGACAATCCGACGCCCCAGCGATGGTTTGATACGAGCTGCTTTGTCGCGCCCGCCGTCGGTGTGCTCGGTAACGCTGCCCGCACTACTTTGTTCGGTCCGGGCCGCTACAACATCGACATGGCCGTGGTGAAGCGAATGGCCCGCTTTCAGTTCCGTGCAGAGGCCTTCAACCTCCTGAACAACCCGCAGTATGCCGTCCCGAACACCGTGGTAGGCTCGCCGCTTTTCGGTCAGATCACGTCGACGGTCAAGGGTTCCCGCCAGATTCAGCTGGCCCTGAAGTACGTATTCTAAACGCCACGGGGTGGACCATACCATGCCCTTGATACGCATCGGCGCCTTGTGGCTGTACGCATCGCTGCTGGCGGCGGCCGCCGCCGCCCAGCCTGCGCAGAAGGTGATCTTTGACACGGACTTTGCGTTTCCACCCCAGGACGATTCGCTGGCACTGTTCTTTGTCCTGAATTCGCCCGACATCAACCTGCTGGGAATCACAACAGTTGCAGGCAACCGCAGCCTGAACGTCGCGACCGCCGATGTGCTCAAGATCCTTGAGGCCGTAGGTCGAACAGAGATTCCCGTGTACGAGGGCGCAGCTGCGCCGCTGATGCATGTGGGCACCGACTGGGATAGCCGGACTCACGGGGGCTGGTATAGCAATCCCCCGGCACGCGAGCCTCCCGGGGGATTTGCGACCAGCAAGCGGGCTGAGCGGCAGAGTGCGGTCGACTATCTCGTACAGACCGTCCGCGCTCATCCACGGGAGGTCACCATCCTGGCGATTGGCCCGCTGACCAACATCGCCATGGCGATGCGGACGGACACCACGTTCGCGTCGAATGTCAAACAGCTGGTCATCATGGGCGGAGCTATCGCGGCACTTCCAGACGGCGCGGGGAATCACACCCCAAACGCTGAATTCAACATCTACGTCGATCCCGAAGCAGCCCAGATTGTATTGAGGTCGGGCATGCCCATCCTGCTGTCACCCCTCAATGTATCCCGGAAGGCGCGATTCACGAAGCAGTGGCTCGATCGCATCATTGCCGTCGACACCCCGATCACCAGACTGATACGTGAGCACCTGGGTCCGCTGTATGAGGCGCGTCCCGATCGCGTGATGCTGATGTATGACCAGGTGGCGGCCGTCTCACTGGTGGCACCGTCCGTGGCGAAAACCGAAGAGTTGCTGGTCGATGTCGACGTGAACTTGGGACCCAGCTACGGCGTGACGGTGGGCGGCCGGGAACGATGGCCTGGTGGCGAGCAGGCGCATCCCATGCAGGTGCAGACCGATCTCGACTGGGATCGCTTCATCCAGCTCTTTGTCGAGCGCGTGACGGCGAGGCCAGCCGCGATGCGTCGACAACCATGACGGGCGGTGCGGTCGCCATGCCGGAGGAGGAAAGATGACCGTAGTCGAATCGTACGTCGTGGCCGTCGTACTGTGCGTCGTCACCATGATCTGCTGGGGGTCGTGGGCGAATATGCAGAAGCTCGCCAGCAAGGAATGGCGCTTTGAGCTCTTCTACTGGGACTACGCCATCGGTGTGCTGCTCTTTGCGCTGGCACTGGCTTTCTCGCTCGGCAGCACAGGGACGGCCGGCCGCGGTTTCCTCGCAGATCTCAATCAGGCCGACAGCGCATCGATGCAGTCGGCGTTCATTGGCGGGGCCGTCTTCAATCTGTCGAACATCCTCCTCGTGGCTGCCATCGACATTGCTGGCATGGCCGTGGCCTTTCCCATCGGCGTCGGACTCGCACTCGCGCTTGGCGTGATCACAAACTACCTGGCCAGCCCGGTGGGCAATGCACCTCTGCTGTTCATCGGTGTGGGCTGGGTGGTCGCGGCGATCCTCCTCTCGGCTCTGGCCTATAGCCGCCTGCCGGCGCAGGGGCAGCGCACGACCAGCAAAGGCATCGTGCTGTCGGTAGTGGCGGGCGTGCTGATGGGCTTCTTCTATCGCTTCGTGGCAGCATCGATGTCTGCGGATTTCATCAACCTTGAGTCCGGCAAGCTCGGTCCCTACACGGCCATCGTCCTGTTTTCGGTTGGGCTGCTGGCGTCGAACTTTCTCTGGAATTCGCTGGTGATGATGCGCCCGTTCGTGGGTGAGCCCGTGCCATTCGGTGACTATTTTTCCAAGGGCACGATGCGCCTGCACCTGATTGGCGTCCTGGGCGGAGCGATCTGGAATCTGGGCATGTCGCTGAGCATCATTGCAGCTGGCGCTGCCGGCTTTGCGATCTCTTACGGACTCGGACAAGGGGCCACGCTTGTTGCAGCCCTGTGGGGCGTGTTTGTCTGGCAGGAATTCAGGGGGGCACCGGCCGGGACATCACGCCTGCTGACCCTGATGTTTGTGGCGTTTGTCATCGGCCTGTCCCTGATTGTCGCAGCGCGCGTCGTCTGACTACGGGAATAGCCGACCGGGCGACCCAACGATCCGGCTAGAGCGCATCAGCGATGCTCGCGTTTGTTGCCGCTCGTTGAAAACTGACCAGGGAATCGCGTTTCTGCTCACTGAAAATTGACCAGAGTGTTCTGAGCATCCCGGCCGGCGTGGAGGCCTGCGAGGGATAGCAGGTGCACACCATGGCGACG
>Ga0194132_10010211_pt1 | contig 12563 bp, 11 predicted proteins | sample TA2KigOf80mmetaG_FD_148612 | JGI IMG/M metagenome (GOLD analysis project Ga0194132, IMG submission 148612) | Freshwater microbial communities from Lake Tanganyika, Tanzania - TA2015054 Kigoma Offshore 80m | ecosystem: Environmental > Aquatic > Freshwater > Lake | place: Tanzania: Lake... | reverse complement strand
GCCGACCACCGCGACGGCCGAGCGGCCCATCGTCGTCGTCACGCGCCGGCTGCCGCGCGCGATCGAGACGCGGCTGATGGAGCTGTTCGACGCCCGGCTCAACCCCGACGACCGGCCGATGGCCGGCGCCGCGATCGCCGCCGCCGCCCGCGACGCCCTGGTCCTGGTGCCGACCGTCACCGACCGGATCGACGCGGCCGTCGTCAAGGCGCTGCCGAGGACGCTCCGCCTGATCGCCAATTTCGGCGTCGGGGTGAACCACATCGATCTCGACGCGGCGGCGGCGCGCGGCATCACCGTCACCAACACCCCGGGCGTCCTCACCGAGGACACCGCCGACCTCGCGATGGCGCTCCTTCTCGCCGCGCCGCGCCGGCTCGGCGAGGGCGAGCGGCTGTTGCGCGGCGGCGCCTGGAAGGGCTGGGCGCCGACCTTCATGATCGGCCACCGCGTGTCGGGCAAGCGCCTCGGCATCATCGGCATGGGCCGGATCGGCCAAGCGGTCGCCCGCCGCGCCCGCGCCTTCGGCATGTCGATCCACTATTACAACCGGCGCCGGCTGCGACCCGCGCTCGAGGCGCCGCTCGAGGCGACGTGGTGGGAGAGCCTCGACCAGATGCTCGCCCACATGGATTTCGTCTCGGTCAACTGCCCGCTCACCGCCGAGACGCACCACCTCCTGTCGGCCGAGCGTCTCGGCCGGTTGCAGCCGCACGCCTTCGTCGTCAACACCGCGCGCGGCGAGATCATCGACGAGGACGCGTTGACCCGTCTCCTCGCGGCCGGGCGCATCGCCGGCGCCGGGCTCGACGTCTACGAGCGCGAGCCCAGGGTCGCGGCCCGGCTGCGGCGGCTCGAGAACGTCGTCCTCGCGCCCCATCTCGGCTCGGCGACCCAGGAGGGCCGCCTCGCCATGGGCGAGAAGGTGCTGGTCAACATCAAGACCTTCGTCGACGGCCACACGCCGCCCGACCGCGTGCTGCCGGGCTGAGCCCGCCTCAGACGAAGACGATCTGGCTGCCGGCGTCAGCGAGAAAGCTCGCGAGACCGCCCTCGGTGATCGCGATGTCGCCGCGCAGCGCGGCGCGCGCGATGCCGGTCGCGCGGAGCCCCATCTCGCACACCATGAAGACGGCGCCGAGATCGCGGCAGGCGGCGATCAGCTCCTCGAGCCCGGCGACGCCCGCCTCGACATGGCGGAGATCCGCCGCCGCCGCGCCGGTCGCCTCACCGTCGAGCGCCGACCAGCCGGGCCGGCCGTCGGCACCGGCGCCGAGGAGCGTCCGCGTGCCCTCCATCGTGAAGAAGAGCGTGACTGGGCGGCCCAGCGCGATCGCCGCCGCCGCCATCGCGAGCGCATAGTGGACGCGCGCATAGGCGCCCGAGAACACGATCAACGCGAGACCCGGGCGCCGGGAGGCCGCCGCGGCCGCCATCACGCCGCGGGACGCAGGGGGTCGACGATCGTCGGCCGGTCGCCGCAGAGCGGGCAGGACGGGTCGCGGCGGAGCTTCATCTTGCGGAAGGTCTGGGTCAGCGCGTCGTAGACGACGAGCCCGCCGGCGAGCGTCTCGCCGATGCCCATGATCTCCTTCAGGACCTCGATCGCCTGGAGCGATCCGACCGCGCCGGCCAGCGCGCCGAACACGCCGCCCTCCGAGCAGGTCGGCACCAGGCCCGGCGGCGGCGGCTCGCGGAACAGGCAGCGATAGCAGGGAAAGTCATGGCCGAGATGCGACTTGAACGTCGCGACCTGGCCCTCGAAGCGGAGGATCGCCGCCGACACCAGCGTCTTCCGCGCGAAATGGCAGGCATCGTTGAGCAGGAACCGCGTCTCGAAATTGTCGCTGCCGTCGGCGATGATGTCGTAGTCGGCGAGGAGTGCACGCACGTTCGACGCATCGAGGCGCATCCGGTGGGTGCGCACCCGGACCTCGGGATTGACCGCCGCGAGCGCGGTCCGCGCGCTCTCGACCTTGGCGACGCCGATCCGCTCGGTGGCGTGGATCACCTGGCGCTGGAGATTGGAGAGCTCGACCACGTCGTCGTCGACGACGCCGAGCGTGCCGACGCCGGCGGCGGCGAGATAGAGTAGGAGCGGCGCGCCGAGCCCGCCCGCACCGACCACGAGCACGCGCCCGGCGAGGAGCTTCTCCTGCCCGACGCCGCCGACCTCGGGCAGGATGATGTGGCGGGCGTAACGCTGGAGCTGGGCGTCGCTGAACTCCATCGCCTCACCCCGTCCCGGTGGAGCCGAACCCGCCCGAGCCGCGCGCGCTCTCGGGCAGATGCGCGACCGCCTGCCACGCGACGCGGGCGACCGGCGCGACCACCATCTGGGCGATGCGCATGCCGCGCGTGATGGTGACCGGCGCGGCGCCGAGATTGGCGAGGATCACCATCACCTCGCCGCGATAGTCGGCATCGATGGTGCCCGGGCTGTTGAGGACGGTGAGGCCGTGGCGGAGCGCGAGGCCGGAGCGCGGACGCACCTGCGCCTCGAAGCCGGACGGCAGCGCGATCGCGAGACCGGTCGGCACCAGCGCGCGCGCACCCGGCGCGAGCGTGAGGTCGGTCTCGACCGCGGCGGCGAGATCCATGCCCGCCGCCTCCGCCGTCGCATAGTCGGGAAGCGGCAGGCCGTCGCCGTGCGCGAGCCGCGTGATCGCGACCGCGAGCGCGCTCACGGACGGCCGCCCTTGGCCGCGAGCGCGGCCGCGATGCGCTCGGCGAGCCGCTCGGCGACGGCCTCCTTGCTCATGCGCGGCCAGGCCTCGACGCCCGAGGCGGTGATCCAGTGGATCGTGTTCACCGCGCCGCCGAACGTGCCGGTCGCCGGTGAGACGTCGTTGGCGAGGATCCAGTCGCAGCCCTTGCGCGCGCGCTTGGCGGTCGCGTTCTCGACCACGTTCTCGGTCTCGGCGGCGAAGCCGACGACGAGCGCCGGCCGCCGGTTGCCGGCGCCCGCGAGCGTCGCGAGAATGTCGGGATTCTCGGCGAGCGCGATCCGGGGCGCCTTGCCGGCGTCGTTCTTCTTGAGCTTCTGCGCCGCCGCCTCGGCCGGACGCCAGTCGGCGACCGCGGCGGAACAGACCGCAACGGACGCGGGCAGCGCGGCGAGCGCGGCGGCGAGCATCTCGCGCGCGGTCTCGACCCGCACCACGGTGACGCCGGGCGGATCGGCGAGGGCGGTCGGGCCGGTGACGAGCGTCGTCGCCGCGCCGCGGCGCGCGAGCGCGGCGGCGATGGCGTGGCCCTGCCTGCCGGACGATCGGTTGGCGATGAAGCGCACCGGATCGATCGGCTCGACCGTCGGCCCGCTGGTGACGAGCGCGCGCAGGCCGGCGAGCGCGCCGTCATCGGCGAGGGTGCCTTCGATCGCGGCCAGGATGTCCGCGGGCTCGGCCATGCGTCCGGGGCCGAACTCGCCGCAGGCCATCGGTCCCTCGCGCGGCCCGACGAAGAGGATGCCGCGCGCCGCGAGCGTTGCGACATTGGCCGCGGTCGCGGCGTGCTCCCACATCCGGACGTTCATCGCCGGCGCGACGAGGACGCGCTTGTCGGTCGCGAGAAGGAGCGTCGTTGCGAGGTCGTCGGCAAGCCCGCCGGCCATGCGCGCGAGGATATGCGCGGTCGCCGGCGCGACGACAACGAGATCGGCCTCGCGCGACAGGCGGATATGGCCCATCTCGTGCTCGTCGGTGAGCGAGAAGAGATCGCCGTACACCTTGTCCTCGGAGAGCGCGGCGACCGAGAGCGGCGTGACGAACTCCGCCGCCGCGCGCGTCATCACGCAGCGCACGAATGCGCCCCGCTCGCGGAGACGTCGGATCAGCTCGAGGCACTTATAGGCCGCGATGCCGCCGGCGATGACGAGGAGGATGCGCTTGCCGTCGAGCACCATGCGGGTCCGGCCCTGTGGCTATGTCCCTAAGCTAGTCGTTCGCCCCGTCCCGGACAAGGAACGCTCAGCCGAAGAGGACGAGGGCGACGAGCGCCGCGGCGAGGGCGACGAGGGCGGTCCGGGTCCGCCCGCCGCGCCGCGCCGCCGCAAGCGCCGCCACGCTATCGGGGTGAAGCTTAACGCCGCCTTGCGCGATCTGGGCGACGGCGCGCTCGGCGTCGGCGAGGAGCGCGGGCAGCCGGCCGATCCGGTCGCCGACGGCGCCGAGCGCCTGACCGATGCGCGCCTCCGGCCCCATGGTATCGCGCGCCCAGGCCTCGATCAGCGGCCGGGCGAGCTCCCACATGTTGATCGCCGGCTCGAGCGTGCGGCCGACCCCCTCGGCGACCAGCATCGTCTTCTGGAGGAGGAGGAGCTGCGGTTGCGTCTCCATGCGGAACCGCTCGGTCACCTGGAAGAGCTGGGCGAGGAGGCGCGCGATCGAGATCTCGGCGAGCGGGCGGCCGAGGATCGGCTCGGCGATCGCGCGCGCGGCCTGCGCGAAGTCGTCGATCGACTGGTCGGCGGGCACGTAGCCGGCGCGGAAATGCACGTCGGCGACGCGCCGGTAGTCGCGGCGGAGGAACGCGAGCAGCATCTCGGCGAGATAGGCGCGCGTGCCGGCGTCGAGCCGGCCCATGATGCCGAAATCGACGACCACGATCGCGCCCTTCTCGTCGACCGCGAGATTGCCGGGGTGCAGATCGGCGTGGAAGAAGCCGTCGCGGAAGACCTGGAGGAAGAACGCCTCCGCCATGCGCGCAACGATCGCGCGCACGTCGTGGCCGGCCTCGATCAGCCGCGCCCGCTCGTCGATCGGGATGCCGGGCGCCCATTCGGTCGTCAGCACGCGCCGGCTCGTCTCCTGCCAGAACACCGCGGGCACGCGGAAGCCCTCGGCGTCGGCGAGGTTCACGGCGAGCTCGGCCGCCGCGGCCGCCTCGAGACGGAGATCCATCTCGGTCGCGACCGAGGCCGCGAGCGTCTCGACGACCGCGACCGGCTTGAGACGGCGGAACCGCGGCTCGATCCGCTCGAGCCCGCGCGCCGCCCAGCGGAAGAGATCGAGATCGCGCGCGAACGCGGCCTCGATCCCGGGACGCAGCACCTTGACCGCGACCTCGGCGCCCGCGGCGGTCGTCGCGCGATGGACCTGCGCGATCGAGGCGGCGGCGATCGGCCGCTCGTCGAACACCGCGAACAGCGCGCCGACCGCCTGGCCGAGCTCGGCTTCGACGATCGCGCGCGCCTCGCGGCCGGGAAAGGGCGGCAGATGATCCTGGAGCTGGGCGAGATCGGCCGCGATCGCCTCGCCGACGAGATCGGGGCGCACCGAGAGCATCTGGCCGAACTTGATGAAGCTCGGCCCGAGCGCATGGAGCGCCGCGGCGAGCCGCTCGCCCGGCCGGCCGCGCGCCAGCGCCGGGTCGGGCGGCGCCAGGCGGCGCAACAGGCCGCGGAGACCGGGCACCACGGCCGCCTGGTCGAGCACGAAGAGCGCATCGAAGCGGCCGAACGTGCGCAGGATCGTGAAGGTGCGGCGGAGATTGCGCGCGGTCGCGAGCATGGCGCGCTAGAGACGCCAGCCGGTGTGGATCGCGACGATCCCGCCCGAGAGGTTGCGCCAGCCGACGCGCTCGAAGCCGGCCGCCTCGAACGCCGCGGCGAGCACCGCCTGGTCGGGAAAGCGCCGGATGCTCTCGGCGAGATAGCGGTAGGACTCGGCATCGCCCGCGACGACGCGCCCGAGCACCGGCAGCACGCGGAACGAATAGGCATCGTAGAGCGCGCCCAGCATCGGCAGGACCACGCGGCTGAACTCAAGGCAGACGAGCCGGCCGCCGGGGCGGAGCACGCGGCGGATCTCGGCGAGTGCGGCGTCGCGCTCGGTGACGTTGCGGAGCCCGAACGCGATGGTGCAGGCATCGAAGCTCCGGGCCGGGAAGGGAAGCCTCGCCGCATCGACCGCAACCGGGACGAGGCCCTCGAGGATGCCGTCGTCGATCGCGCGGTCGCGGCCGGCGCGGAGCATGGTCTCGCTGAGGTCGGCGACGACCGCGACGCCCGCGCCGGCGACGCGGGCGAGGAAGCCGCGGGCGACATCGCCGGTCCCGGCGGCGAGATCGAGCAGCCGGTCGCCCGGCCGCGGCGCGAGCCGGTCGAGGAGTGCCGCCTTCCACAGCCGGTGCAGCCCGCCGCTCATCAGATCGTTCATCAGGTCGTAGCGCGGCGCGACCGAATCGAACACCGCGCGCACGCCGGCGCGATGCGCATCGCGGGAGACCCGGCGGAAACCGAACTCGGTCTCGCCGGTCTCGCCGGTCTCGGAAGCCTTGGCGGCGTCGGGCGGCTCGGGCATCGGGCGGTCTCTCGCCGGAACATAGCGAAGCCGATCCGATGGCGCTACCTTGCGCCGATGCCGGAGCTCCCCGAGGTCGAGACGGTGCGCCGCGGTCTCGCGCGCGTGATGGACGGCGCGACGATCGCGCGCGTCGTCGTGCGTCGCGGCGATCTGCGCCGGCCCCTGCCGCCGCGCTTCGCCGAGCGTCTCGCCGGGCGCCGCGTCGAGGCGCTCGAGCGGCGCGCGAAATACCTCATCGTCCGCCTCGACGACGGCAACGCGCTTCTCGTCCATCTCGGCATGTCGGGGCGGATGGTGATCGACGGCGGCACCATCGCGCGCTTCGCGCATGATGTCGGCCCGCTCGCGGCGCACGAGCACGTCGTCATCGCGCTCGCGAACGGGACCGTCGTCCGCTATGCCGATCCGCGCCGGTTCGGGCTGATGGACCTCGTCGCGGGCGCCGCCCTCGCCGACCACCCGCTCCTCGCCCGGCTCGGTCCGGAGCCGACCGATGCCGCCTTCGACGGCCGCGCGCTCGCCCGCCGGCTCGCCGGCAAGCGCACGCCGATCAAGGCCGCGCTCCTCGACCAGACCGTCGTCGCCGGGCTCGGCAACATCTATGTCTGCGAGAGCCTGTTCCGGGCCGGGCTGTCGCCCCGCCGGCTGGCGCGCACGATCGGCGGCGCGCGGGCCGATGCGCTCGCCGCCGCCATCCACCGCGTCCTCGACGAGGCGATCGCAGCCGGCGGCTCGACGCTCCGCGACCACCGCCTGCCGTCGGGCGAGCTCGGCTATTTCCAGCATCGGTTCCAGGTCTATGACCGCGAGGGCGAGCCCTGCCCGGGCTGCGATTGCGGCCGCTTCATCCGCCGGATCGTCCAGGCCGGACGGTCCACATTCTACTGTGCAGCGCGGCAAAGATAGGTGTACAACCCGCCGCGCCACCCACCCGGCGGCCTTCGAGCCTTTCCCGCACCGCAACCCGTGGTCCAGGAGACCGCCATGGCCTTTCAGAACATCCTCGTCGAGACGCGCGGCAGTGTCGGGCTGATCACGCTCAACCGGCCGAAGGCCATGAACGCGCTGTCGAACGGTCTGATCGCCGAGCTCGGGCAGGCGGTCGCGGCCTTCGAGGCCGACGACGCCATCGGCGCCATCGTCGTCACCGGGTCGGACAAGGCCTTCGCCGCCGGCGCCGACATCAAGGAGATGCAGGCGAAGACCTGGCCGCAGACCTATCTCGAGGACTTCATCACCGCCGGCTGGGAACGGCTCGCCGAATGCCGCAAGCCCACCGTCGCCGCCGTCGCCGGCTATGCGCTCGGCGGCGGCTGCGAGATCGCGATGATGTGCGACGTGATCATCGCCGCCGACACGGCGAAGTTCGGCCAGCCCGAGATCACCATCGGGATCCTTCCCGGCGCCGGCGGCACGCAGCGCCTGACGCGCGTCATCGGCAAGGCGAAGGCGATGGAGATGTGTCTCACCGGCCGCATGATGGATGCCGAGGAGGCCGAGCGCGCCGGCCTCGTCAGCCGCGTCGTCAAGGCGGCCGATCTCCTCGACGACGCGATCAAGACCGCGAGCCGCATCGCCTCGATGTCGCGTCCGGTCGCGATGATGATCAAGGAATCCGTCAACCGTGCCTACGAAACGACGCTCGCGGAAGGAATCCGCTTCGAGCGGCGGCTGATCCAGGCGAGCTTCGCGATCGCCGATCAGAAGGAAGGCATGGCCGCGTTCGTCGACAAGCGGCAGCCGCACTTCAAGAACGGATGATCGACATCAGATGATCGTTCGGGCGCGGTTGGCGCTGCCCGGTCTTGACGGCGCGCGCGCGCGGCATTAGAACACGCGCTTTCCCGCACTCTCGTATCGGAACGGGCGACCATGGCGAACACACCACAGGCCCGCAAGCGCATTCGTCAGATCGAGCGGCGCACCGCGGTCAACCGCTCGCGCATGAACCGCCTGCGCACGTTCATGCGCAAGGTCGAGGCGGCGATCGCCTCGGGTGACAGCTCCGCCGCCAAGGCCGCACTCCGCGAGGCGCAGCCCGAGCTGATGCGCGGCGTCAACCACGGCCTCGTTCACAAGAACACCGCGTCGCGTCGCATCTCGCGCCTCTCGGCCCGCATCAAGTCCCTCTAAGACCGTCCCCGGCCGCGCGCGGGTTTCCCGCCACGGTCGTACTGCATTCGCTAGCCACGCTTGTGAGTAATCGTTAACCAACAACAAATTGACGCGTTCGCCATTCGGACCTGTTGCCAGAGGGCGGCGCGATCGATTACAGTAAAAAGTCAGGGAACGGGCACGCTGATACTAAGTAAAGCGGCCCCGACTAATTTCCGACGACTTACAAATACTTGCACTGCGCTGCTGATAGTTAGGGTTTACGCGGCGGGCAAACGAGATTTCTGGCGTCGCGCGACAGGGTCTCCGTCGCAGCGGGAGCGCGGGGGTGGTATGGCGGACAAATCGGCGACTGCGGGGACGGTGGGGGGCCGCTATGCCGGCGATGTCGATGCGCGGCGGGCCTGGGACATGCTGGAGAAGGACCCGGCCGCCGTCCTGGTCGATGTGCGCACCCGGGCCGAGTGGGAGTTCGTCGGCATCCCGGCGCTCGAGCCGCTCGGCCGCCAGCCGGTGCTCGTCGAGTGGCACGGCTATCCCAACACCGGCACCAACCCCGCCTTCGCCAAGGAGCTCGCCGCCAAGGGCGTGACGGCGGACCGGACCGTCCTCTTCCTCTGCCGCTCGGGCGGCCGCTCGGCCTCGGCCGCGGCGGCGATGACGGCAGCGGGCTATGCGCGCTGCTACAACATCGCCGGCGGCTTCGAGGGACCGCCCGGTTCGGATAGGCACCGCGGCCGCGTCGACGGCTGGAAGGCGCTCGGCCTGCCCTGGATCCAGGGGTGAGGCGATGGGCGGGGGTTCAGCCGATCCACGCCTCGCCGGGCAGTGGGTACGCATCCGCGGCGTGCTGCGCGCCGAGGCGGGCGATGCGGCCTTCCGGAGCTGGCTCAAGAAGCTGACGCTGATCGAGCGCGACGATCGCTGCGTCAGGCTCGGCGCGCCGACCAAGTTCATGCGCGACTGGGTCGTCACCCATTACGGCGAACGGCTGGGCGCGCTGTGGCGCGAGGAGGATCCGCGCGTCGAGACGGTGGATGTCGTGATCCAGCTCGAGGTGCCGGCCGCCACCCCGCCGCGCGCCGCGCCGGCGCCCGCCGAGGAGCGGGCCGACGAGCCCTCGATCGCCGGCGTCGCCATCGGCGCCGCGCTCGACCCGCGCTTCACGTTCGAGAACTTCGTCGTCGGCAAGCCCAACGAGCTCGCCTTCGCCGCCGCCCGCCGCGTCGCCGAATCGCCGACCGCGCAGTACAACCCGCTGTTCCTCTATGGCAGCGTCGGGCTCGGCAAGACGCACCTGATGCACGCGATCGCCTGGCACATCCGCGCCCAGACGCCGCAGCGCAAGGTCGTCTATCTGTCGGCCGAGCAGTTCATGTTCCATTTCATCCGCGCCATCCGCTACAAGAACACCATGGCGTTCAAGGATGAGGTTCGCTCCGTCGACGTCCTGATGATCGACGACGTCCAGTTCATCAACGGCAAGGAATCGACCCAGGAGGAGTTCTTCCACACCTTCAACGCGCTGGTCGATTCCAACCGGCAGATCGTGGTGTCGGCCGACAAGTCGCCGCACGATCTCGAGGGGATGGAGGAGCGGCTGCGCTCGCGGCTGGGCTGGGGCCTGGTCGCCGACATCCACGCGACCTCGTTCGAGCTCCGCCTCAGCATCCTCCAGACCAAGGCCGAGCAGCACGGCATCCGGGTGCCGGAGGAGGTCCTGAAGTTCCTCGCCCAGCGCATCACCTCGAACGTGCGCGAGCTCGAGGGCGCGCTGACCCGGCTGATCGCCGAGGCGGTGCTGATCGGGCGCGACATCACGATGGAGCTCTGCCAGACCAAGCTCCGCGACCTCCTCAAGGCCAACGAGCGGCGGGTCACGATCGAGGAGATCCAGAAGAAGGTCGCCGAGCACTTCAACATCCGGCTGTCCGACATGGGCTCGGTCCGCCGCTCGCGCGCGGTGGCGCGCCCGCGCCAGGTCGCCATGTACCTCGCCAAGCACCTCACCACCCGCTCGCTGCCCGAGATCGGGCGCAAGTTCGGCGGTCGCGACCACACCACCGTGATCCACGCCGTGCGCAAGATCGAGGACCTGATCCGGACCGACGCCAGCCTCGCCGAGGACGTCGAGCTTCTGCGCCGGGGCTTCGAGCAGTAGCGCGAGCGCGTTCGCGCATCCGGCGCGCGATTCTCGCCGGATTCCCCCGATTCATGGTATTGTTTTCGGCCGCTCCGGGCGAATCCGGGCGTCGTCGCGCCCCGCCGCGGCGGGTCCCCGGCCGGACCGGACGAGACGATCGCCTTCACACCCGACAGCTCGCCGAGTGTCGCCATGAGACTGACCATCGAACGCAGTGCGCTGCTCCGCTCGCTCGGCCACGTCCACGGCGTCGTCGAGCGCCGCACCACGATCCCGATCCTGTCGAACGTCCTGATCCGCGCCGACGACGGCCGTCTCGTGCTGACCGCGACCGACATGGATCTCGCGATGCAGGAGCGCGCCGCGGCCGACGTCACCCAGGCGGGCTCCACCACCGTCGCCGCGCACACCTTCTACGACATCGTCCGGAAGCTCCCCGACGGCGCCCAGGTCGAGGTCCGCACCGGCACCGAGCAGGGCGTCCTCCAGCTCCGCTGCGGCCGCTCCAGCCTCAAGCTCTCGACGCTGCCGAGCGAGGATTTCCCGGTGATGGCCGAGGGCGAGCTCCCGTACGTCTTCGCGATGCCGGTCGACGTGCTCGGCCGCCTGATCGACCGCACCCGCTTCGCGATCTCGACCGAGGAGACGCGCTATTATCTGAACGGCATCTATCTCCACGCCGCCAAGCAAAGCGGCAAGGACGTGCTCCGGAGCGTCGCGACCGACGGCCACCGGCTCGCCCGCGTCGAGCTGCCGCTGCCGCCCGGCGCGCGCGGCATGCCGGGCGTGATCGTGCCGCGCAAGGCCGTGCAGGAAATCCGCCGCCTCCTCGACGACGCCGAAGGCGAGGCCGAGATCGCGCTCTCCGACACCAAGATCCGCGTCTCCGTCGGCGACGTCGTCCTCACCTCGAAGCTGATCGACGGCACCTTCCCCGACTACGAGCGCGTGATCCCGTTCGCCAACGACAAGCCGCTCCGGGTCAACGTCGCCTCGTTCGCGCAGGCGGTCGACCTCGTCTCGACCATCACCAGCGACAAGACGCGCGCGGTCAAGCTCAAGATCGACAAGGACACGCTCACTTTGTCGGCGACGAGTCCGGACAGCGGCAGCGCCACCGAGGAGATCGAGGTCGCCTATCGCGACGGCCCGATGGAGATCGGGTTCAACGCCCGCTATCTCCTCGACATCGCCCAGCAGATCGTCGGCGAGGACGCCGAGTTCATGCTGTCGGATTCGTCCTCGCCGACGCTCGTGCGCGACGACGCCGATCCGTCGGCGGTCTACGTCCTCATGCCGATGCGCGTCGGTTGATCATGACGCGGCCGCCGACCGTGTCCCGCCGTCGATGACGGCCGCCTCGTCTCTCGCGCCCCTGACCGATCCGCTCGACCCGCGCGCCGCGGCGCCCGCGCGGCTCGCCGTGCGCCGTCTCGCGCTCACCGACTTCCGCTGCTATGCCGGCCTCCGGCTCGAACTCGACCCGCGCCCGGTCGTGCTGACCGGCCCGAACGGCGCCGGCAAGACCAATCTCATCGAGGCGGTGTCCTTTCTCGTCCCCGGCCGCGGACTCCGCCGCGCCCGGCTCTCCGATGTCGTTCGCCGCGATACCGACGCGACGCCGCGCGTCTGGGCGGTCGCCGCCACGCTCGCGACGCAAGCGGGCCCGGTCGAGATCGGCACCGGCCTCGATCCGGCCGCTCTCGCCGCGCCCATCGCGCCGACCGCTCTGGCCGCAACGCTCGCGCCCGTCACCTTTTCCGCCGCGGCCGAGAGCGGCGAGGACGGCGCCGGCCGGCGCCTCGTCCGGATCGACGGCAGCGCGAGCCGCGGCCAGGCCGCGCTCGGCGCGGTCGCGTCCGCGGTCTGGCTCACGCCCGAGATGGACCGGCTGTTCGTCGAGGGCCGGAGCGCGCGGCGGCGCTTCGTCGACCGGCTGGTCTACGGCTTCGACCGCGCGCATGCCGGCCGGGTCGCCGCCTATGAGCAGGCGATGCGCG
>Ga0194132_10010210_pt1 | contig 12563 bp, 16 predicted proteins | sample TA2KigOf80mmetaG_FD_148612 | JGI IMG/M metagenome (GOLD analysis project Ga0194132, IMG submission 148612) | Freshwater microbial communities from Lake Tanganyika, Tanzania - TA2015054 Kigoma Offshore 80m | ecosystem: Environmental > Aquatic > Freshwater > Lake | place: Tanzania: Lake... | reverse complement strand
CGGGCCTGCGGCCGGGATTGCCGGCCGCACCGCCGCCGGGATTGCCGACGCGGCCGGGCGGCGTGGCGAAGTAGGAACTCAGGCGCCGACGCGCTCGATCCAGGCGGCGTCGAGGGTGACGTTCTCCTCCTCGTCGGTGCCGTCGAGGTGGACGGTGACGGCGAAGCCCTGCTGCTCGACCACCGTGCCGATCTGACCCGCCCACGGCGAGCCGACGCGGAACTCGACGCGCTCGCCGGGACGGAAGGTGTTTGGCTTCGTCATCGCGACAACAAACCGATCCTGGATTGCTTCGCTTCGCCCGCAATGACGCCTTAGGGCGTCACTTGAGCGCGGCGCAAACGCGGGCAATGCGCGCGCAGGCTTCTTCCAGCGCCTTCATCGACGTCGCATAGGAGATGCGGAAGTACGGCTCGACGCCGAACGCCGCGCCCTGCACCACCGCGACGCCCTCCGCCTCCAAGAGGTAGGTGACGAAGTCGGAGTCGTTGGCGATCGTTTTGCCCTGCTGAGTCTTCTTGCCGATGGCGCCCTGGCAGCTCGGATAGACGTAGAACGCGCCTTGCGGCTTCTTGCAGGTCAGCCCCGGGATGGCGTTGAGCCGGTCGACGACGAAGTCGCGCCGCTCGGCGAAGCTCTTGCGCCAGCCGGTGAGGAACTCCATGGGACCGTTGAGGGCGGCGACGGCGGCGGCCTGGCTGATCGACGACGTGTGCGTCGTGCTCTGGCTCTGCACGTTGGCCATCGCCTTGATCAGGTCGATCGGCCCGCCGGCGTAGCCGACGCGCCAGCCGGTCATCGAATAGGCCTTGGACACGCCGTTGATGGTGAGCGTGCGCGACTTGAGCGCCGGTTCCACCTGCGCCAACGAGGCGAACTGGAAGCCGTCGTAGGTGAGGTGCTCGTAGATGTCGTCCACCATCACCCAGACTTTGGGGTTGCGCAGCAGCACCTTGGCCAGACCGGCGAGCTCGTCGCGCGTGTAGGCGGCGCCGGTCGGGTTGGCGGGCGAGTTCAGGATCAGCCACTTGGTGCGCGGCGTGATGGCGCGCTGCAGCTGCACCGGACCGATCTTGAAGCCCATCTCGGCGGTGGTCGGCATGGCGATGGGCGCGCCGCCCGCCAGCATGACGATGTCGGGGTAGCTCACCCAGTACGGCGCCGGGATGAGCACCTCGTCGCCGGGATCCACGGTGGCGAGGATGGCGTTGAACAGCACCTGCTTGCCGCCGCCGCACACGGCGATCTCGTCGGACGTGTAGGCGATGCCGTTTTCGCGCCGGAACTTGGCGCAGATCGCCTCGCGCAACGCCTTGGTGCCGTGCACCGGCGTGTACTTCGTCTCGCCACGGCGGATGGCGGCGATCGCCGCCTCCTTGATGTGGTCGGGCGTGTCGAAGTCGGGCTCGCCGGCGGCCAGCCCGATCACGTCGCGCCCGGCGGCCTTCATCTCGGCGGCGCGCGTGGTCATGGCGATGGTCGGCGACGGCTTGATGCGGCGGACGGCCTGCGACAGGAGAGCCATGTGACTCGCGGAACGGCCGTGCGGCCGGTGTGAAGGTGAAACCCTCGGAGGGCCGCCAACCTAGTCGGCGGAGGCGCGGGCCGCAACGGGCCTAGCGTCACACGCGGCGGCTTTGCGCCCGGGCAACAGCGCGGCCGCTAGGCGAGCGGCGGGACCCCTGCTACAGTCGGCAAAAGAACATGCGGCGCAAAGAGTTAGCACTCGCCTCCGCCCTCGCGCTGGCGGCCGCCACCGGCCTCTCGGCCTGCTCGGGCGCGCGCTAGCTCGCCGGCACCGGCATGCCGCCCGCCGCCGAGAAGGCGGTGCGGGCCGCGGATTGGAACAACCCCGCCGTCGCCGACATCATCCTCACCGAGTACGCCGTGGCGCCGACGACGATGACGTTCGTGGTCGGTCAGCCGGTGCGCCTGCGCATCCGCAACACCGGCGACAAGGCGCACACCTTCGCCGCACCCGGATTCTTCGACGCCGTCGCCGTGCGCACGCTGACGACGCAACCGGTGGAGCGTCCGCTGACGCCGACCGGGTACGCCGCCGCCAAGATGGACGATATCGCCTTCCATGGCGTCGGCCAGATCATCCGCCTGACGCCGCACGAGCAGGAGCTGGCGCGCACGACGCGCAACCCGTTCGACGCGCCGCCGGCGCCGGCGAGGCCGATCGATTTTGGCGACCTGCTCGGCGACCTCGGCGCGCTGGGGCCGGATCCGTTCGGCCTGAACGCGCCGGCGCCGGCCAATCCGTTTGGCGACATCGCCCCGCGGCCGCCGCAGAGCGCCGGTGCGCCGGCGCCGGGCGCGGCAGCGCAGGCGACACCCGCTCCTGCCAACCCGTTCGACGTGCTCGGCGCCCTAGGCGCCGCGCCGGCACCGCCCGCGCCCACCCCGACCCCGACTCCGGCACCGGCGCAAGCGGCCGCGACGCCGCGCGCGGCAACCGAGCCGGGCCTGCCCGAAGAGCGCGAAAACGAGCTGATCGCCGACTGGGGGCCGGGCGTCCTTGCCGGCCTCAACGGCATCACTCTGGCGCCTGGCGAAGCCGCGACGCTCACCCTGCTGCCGCTGCGCACCGGCACGTTCGGAATGTCGATGACGCGGCTCGCCGCCTTCCTCGGCATGACGGGGACACTGCGCATCGTCGAGCCGGACGCGGCGCCGCTGCCGCCGGAAGTGCAGCCGCCGGCCGCCGACCTCGCGCTGCTCGGCGGCGAGACCAAGTAGCCGAGACAAGGGCGGAGACAAGGACCGGCCGGGGCGTTCGCTCCGGCCCCCAGACAGACTCCGATAGACAAAGGCCGGAGCGCTCGCGCGCTCCGGCCCGCAGCGTCGCAAAGCTTCGGCTAAAGCCGCGCTTCGGCGAAAGCCCTCACCCACATGGCGCAGGTCTCCGAGCGCACGATGTCGGCGAAGGTGAGCTCGATGATCGGCACCGGCAGCATCTTCGACTTGACGAGGTGCAGCACCGTGGACAGGCCTGAGCTTTCCTTGAGGTCGCACTGGCTGACGTCGCCGTTGACGACGACGGTGCAGTTCTCGCCGATGCGGGTGAGGAACGTCTTGATCTCGGCGGGCGTGGTGTTCTGCGCCTCGTCGAGCAGGACAAACGCGTCGTTCCACGAGCGGCCCCGCATCACCTCGAACGGGACAAGCTCGATGTCGTTGTGCTTGACGGCGATGTCGAAGGCGGCGGCGCCCATGCGCGCCTTGATGGCGTCGGTGACCGGCGCGGCCCACGGCGCGAACTTCTCCTCGAGCGTGCCGGGGAAGGCGCCGAGCGTGCGGCCGCTCGGCACGTTGGGACGCGTCAGGATGATCTTGGAGATGGCGTGCTTGCGGTAGAGGTCGGCCGCATGGGTGGCGGCAATCCACGTCTTGCCGGTGCCGGCCGGCCCCATCACCACCACCTGCGGGCTCGTGCGCAGCGCAGCGAGGTAGTCGGCCTGGGTGGCGGTGAGCGCTTTGATCGGCGGCAGCGCGCGCTCGTGATCGAACTTGGCGTCCTGGTATTTGCCGCCCTGGAAATCGATGATCTCGGCGGTGCCGAGCGAGCGGACAATGCGACGCTTTTTGCGGTTCGCTTGCTTCATGCTCGAACGCTTACTCAAGTACGGAACCTCCCCTGCTTGGTTACCTACGCACGGCACAAAAAACCCGGCCGAGCGGGGCCGGGTCGAACGAGGTCGAGGTCGCAAGGGCTTGTTGGGGCGCACAGGAGGGGTCGGCCGAACCACGCGGCAAACCCGAGCGTCCTGCAACCACGATCCCCACTGGTAGTGATGCTACCCCATCCACATTACAAGATCATGTAGAGAACGAGGCGGTTGTGGATATTTCTCGCTTGACGCGCGAGGGCCAAAAGATTCTCCGGGCGGGCGCCGTCCTGGCGGCGCTGGCGACCGTGGCCATGGGCGCCACGCCGTCGCTCGGCGAGAGCGCCGAGGAGCAGTTCCGCCTCGCGACCATGTACGCGACCGGCGAGGGCATGCACCAGGATCCGGGCGAAGCGCGCCGGCTGTACCGCCTCGCCGCCGAGCAGGGACTCCTGAAAGCGCAGTACGCGCTGGCGCGCGTCTACACGCTCGGCGTCGGCAGCGCCTTCGACGACGAAGAGGCAGCGGTGTGAAACCGCGTCGCCGCCGAGCGCGGGCATGTGGGCGCGCAACACGACCTCGGCATGGTCTTCGAACAGGGCCGCGGCGTCGCCCAGGACCATGCCGAGGCGGCGCGGTGGTTCCGCCTCGCCGCTGCGCAGGCCGACACCAACTCGTTCTTCTGGCTGGGCCGCGCCCATCAGAGCGGACGCGGCGTGGCGCGCGACGTGGTGGCGGCGCAGCTGACCCCGGCGCAGCTCACGCAGGCGGACGAGCTGGCGCGGGCGTGCCGCGCGTCGGGCTACAAGGACTGCGGCTGAGCGCTGCGGCGCAAGCTGCGGTGCGCGACGACGGCAAGCACGAACAGCACCGCCACGCCGACCGCGACCGTGACCTGCAGGCCGAGCAGGAACGCCTCGCGCGCCGTGTCGACCAGCAGCTCGCGCGCCGGCTGGCCGAGAGTCCCGGCGACGGCAATGGCGCCGCCGAGGGTGTCGCGCGCCGCGGCGGCGGCGGCGGCCGGCACCTCGGGCGGCATGAGCGAGATCATCTCGCGCCGGTAGAGCCAGGTGCCGAGCGTGCCTAGCAATGCGACGCCAAGGGCGGCGCCCAGCTCGGCGCCGGTCTCGGAGATGCCGGCGGCTGCTCCGGCGCGCTCGGGCGGCGCAGCGCCGATGACGATGTCGTTGGCGAGCATGAAGACCGGTGCGCCGCCGACCGACCACACGAACGTCATGGCGACGAATGCGATCCAGCTGGTGCCGTCGTCGAGCGTCAGCAGGAACGCCATGCCGACGGCATCAACGATGAGCCCGGCCGTCATCAGCGTGGCGATGCTGTAGCGCCGGCGCAGGAGGGGCGTGACCATCGAGCCGACGATGAACGCCAGCGCCCATGGCAACGTCCACAGCCCCGCCGTGAGCGGCGATAGGCCGCGCACCAGTTGCAGGTACTGGTGGACCAGCACGAAGCCGCCGAACATCACCATGCCGGCCAGCATGTAGACCAGCGCCGCGGCGCTGCACGAACGGTTGTCGAACAGGCGGATGTCGATGAGCGGGTCGGCCATCGCGCGCTGGCGGCGCACAAACCAGATGCCGAGGGCGATGCCGAGGGCGACGGCGCCGAGGCCGAGGAGCGTGGGGCCCTCCTGCGCCATCTGCTTGAGGCCGAAGACTACGGCGAGCACGGCGACCAGCGACATGGCGGCGCTGACCAGGTCGACGCGGCCGGCTTTCGGATCGCGGTACTCGGGCAGCAGTACGGGCGCCAGCGCCACCACCAGCGCCATGATGGGCACGTTGAGCAGGAACACCGAGCCCCACCAGAAGAACTCGAGCAGTGCGCCGCCCACCAAGGGGCCTATGGCGGCGCCGGCCGAGTAGCTCGAGATCCAGATGCTGATCGCGACCGAGCGCTCGGCCGCGTTCGGGAACATGTTGCGGATCAGCGACAGGGTCGACGGCGCTACCGTGGCGCCGGCGATGCCGAGCAGGGCGCGCGCCAGGATGAGCATGCCGGCGCTGGTGGCGAAGGCGGCGAACAGCGAGCCGAACGCAAACGCCACGGCGCCGATCATCAATAGGCGGCGGCGGCCGATACGGTCGCCGAGCGTGCCCATGGTGAGCAGCGAGCCGGCGACCAGGAAGCCGTAGACGTCGATGATCCACAGGAGCTGGACGCTGGTCGGCTTGAGGTCGGCGGACAACGCCGGCACCGCCAGATTGAGGACGGTGAGGTCCATGGCGTAGAGCGCGCACGGCAGCATCAGCACGAGCAGGCCGACCCACGCGCTGCGCGGAGCGAGTGGGCCGGCCGTCGCCATTTGCCCAGCGGCGGTGTCCACCGGTGTCGTCATCAATGCGCCATGGCTTGGGGCTGTCCCTTGCTGCCGCGGATCACGACCAGGGCGATGACGATGCTGGCGGCCATGATGACGGCTCCGGTGGCGATGGCGAAGGTATAGCCGCCGGCAAGAGCCTGGAGCATCTCTTGTCCGGCGGCCGTGGACGCGCCGAGGTCGGCGGCGATCGACGGCAGCGCCGGCAGGTACATGTCGATGGCGAACGGCCCGACCGCGGCCAGCAGTCCGAGCACGATGGCGTTGCGCAGTAAGGATGAGGACATCGGAACCCGGAAGACTCTCTCGCCCCCACGCGGCGGCGCGAGGGCGGAACCAAGCGATATAGAGGGCTGACTGCCTTCATCCAGAGGTGACATCACACAGCGCCAAGGCAGGCGTGCGGCCCTCCGTCGCAGCTAGGACGCCACCTTTTTTGCCAGTTTCTGGACCCGCTCCAGCAGGCGGCCGGCATCCATCTTGGCGGCGAGCTTGGCAAAGGCCGGCGTCGGCCCGCGCCAGGCAAGTTCGTCCACCTTCTTGAACAGCTTGGCGTCGGTACGCAGCGTCGCGAGCTTCTTGAACAAGAGTGCATGCTCGCGGTCGGTCTTCAGCACCTCGGGCGGGAAGTCCTCGATCGCTCCGTACTGCTCGATCAGGCGCGCCGCGGTCTTGGGACCGAGACCGCGGATGCCGGGGTAGCCGTCGGCCGAATCCCCCACCAGCGCGAGGTAGTCGGGAATGCGCGCGGGATCGACGCCGAACTTGGCGCGCACGCCGGCCGCATCGCGCAGGACATTGGAGCGGCGGTCCATCTGCACGACGCGGTCGCCGACCACGCACTGGCCCAGGTCCTTGTCGGGGGTCCAGATGCACACCTTCTCCACCCGCTTGTCGCGGGCGGCGATGTGGGCGGCGGAGGCGAGCGCATCGTCTGCCTCCAGCTCCACCATCGGCCACGTGACGACGCCCATGGCGATGAGCGCGTCCTCGAGCGGATGGAACTGCTTCCACGGCGCCGGCTCGATGCCCTCGCCGGTCTTGTAACCGGGCCACAGGTCGTTGCGGAACGATTCGATGACGTGGTCGGTCGCCACACCGACGTGGGTGGCGCCGTCGGCCAGCATCTGCACGATCGTGCCGCACACGCCGACCACCGCGCCGAAGGGCGGGTCAGAGGAATGGAAGCGCCGCGCGCCGAAGAAGTGGCGGAACAACTCGTACGTACCGTCGACGAGGTGGACGATCATGTGCACTCCCAGGCCTGTGCTGCGTCAACTTTCGATCTGCCGCGGCGGACAGGAACGGGCTATCTTCCCGCGCCCGATGACGTTCCCTGCCCGCCTCGACGAAGGATACCGCGCCTTTCTCGGCGACCGCTTCGTGCGCGAGCGAGCGCGATTTGAGCGGGTCGCCGCGCGCCAGCGTCCCGAGGTCATGGTCATCGGCTGCTGCGATTCGCGCGTCTCCCCCGAAGTCATCTTCGACGCACACCCCGGCGAGATCTTCGTCGCGCGCAACGTCGCCAACCTGGTGCCGCCCTACGAGACGGCGGGCCTGTACCACGGCGCCTCGGCGGCGGTCGAGTTCGCGGTGCGCGGCCTGCAGGTGAAGCACATCGTCGTGCTGGGCCATGCGCGCTGCGGCGGCATCCAGGCGTTCGCCCGCGGCGCGACGCCTCTCGCCTCCGGTGACTTCATCGGCAACTGGCTGTCGCTGATCGCGCCGGCGGCCGAACGTGTCGCTCCCGGCATCGAGGGCCGCGAACGCCTGCACCGGCTCGAGTTGGCGACGGTGGAGCTGTCGCTGTCCAACCTCATGACGTTTCCGTGGGTCAGGGCGCTGGTGGAACAGGGCGGCTTGAAGCTGCACGGCGCCCACTTCGGCGTGGGCGACGGCGTCCTGCTGGTGCGGGACACCGCGAGCGGTGAGTTCCGCCGGCTGGTCGGCTAGCGCCCGCTGCGGAGACCAAGAACCGGGCGAGAGCCGCGGCGCCTGGATGCGCGCTGTTTCCGCTCCGCTCCCACCGCGCGCCGTCGTGATTCGACAACACCCCCGCACGTCAGGCCTATCATTGCCGCGGGGGCGCATCGATGCGGGGTTGGGTTCCGGGGCTGGCGGTCGCCGCCGCCGCACTTATTAAGCCTGTTCGCGGGCGAGCTTGTCGCCGCGCAGGAGCAGGATCTGGCGCTGCTGGAGATGGGCATGCGTCTCTACAAGGACGCGCTCAGCCCCGGCGACGGCGGCGCCGGCTGCGAGCTGTGCCACAACTGGAACGGCACCGGGCGCTAGCACAACATGCTCTACAACGAGCTGGTGCCGGCCGGCGGGCCCGCGCTCACCACGTCGAAGATGACGCGCGAGCAGATGCTCGAGATCGTCGCGTGCGGCAAGTTCGACGGCGGCTTCATCATGCCCAACTACGACAACGACGCGTGGGTGCGGCGGACGTGCAGCGGCAACCCCGCGGAGCGTCCGCCGCAGCCCGGCATGCGCATGCTGGCGCCGCGCGAGGCGGAGGCGGTGGTCGCGTACATCCAGGCGGTGTACCAGGGCAAGGCGATGAGCCGCGCGTGGTGCCTGCGCTGGTTCGAGCGCTCGCCGCAGGGCCGCGCCTTCGTGCCATGACGCCCGACGATGCGCAGACGCGACGGGCCCTGATGGAGATCCGCTCCGCCGCCAGCGAGATGCGCTTTGGCGACTACCTGCGCACGCGCCGGGCGCAGCGCAACTGGTCGGTGCGCGAACTCCTGGAGCGGCTGGCGGCGCACGACCACGCGCTGTTCGCCGACCTGCACGTGGTCACCGTCTCCAACTGGGAGAACCACAAGCAGTTTCCGCGCCGCGAGCATCGCCTGGGCCTGGTGTCGTTCTTCGCCGACGACGCGGGGCTGTGGCTGCCGATCTTCGCGCGGCATCGCGTGCGGCGCGAGCCGCGGCCGGGCATGCGCGCGGTCGCCGAGCGCCTGTTCCGCAGCATCCGCGGCCGCCAGTTCGCCGACTTCGCCACCGCGACCGACTCGAACTACAAGATGGTGACGATCGGCACGACGCCCGACTGCCCGTGGCTGCGCCAGGATATCCTCAACTTCGACCACGCCGTGTACCAGCCGGCGCAGCCCGTCACCCTGGAAGTGCTGGCCAACTGGGCGAAGTTCCCCAGTGCGACCGTGGTCGCCTGCACCCACGTGCCGCCGCAACGCCCCGGCGTCGCCGCCTACGGCCCGGGCACGATGGGACGCAGCTACGAGGGCCACCTGGTGGCGCTGCGCCTGCAGCAGCCGGTCTACCAGTCGCTGATCGCGGGGCGCATGGACGAGGCGTGCATCGCCGCGTCGCACTGCGCCGCCGACGGCGAGTAGGGATCGCTGTACGTCTACTCGGTGGCGGGCAAGGAGACGGTGGTCTCGGCGCGCATGGTGATGGAGATCGCGCGCATCCTGCTGCGCTCGCCGGAGGGCACGCGCCACGTCGGCGGCCTGGCGGCGACCGCCGACGGCGCCAAGTTCGCCCGCCGCTTCGGCCTGAGCGAGGTGACCGCAAGCGCGATGGCGGGCGACGTGCCGACCCGCGCCGGCCACCGCAAGTGGGCGACGTTCTCCGGCTCGGCCAAGACCGCGCTTCTGTTGCTCGACGAGGACCTGCTGGCGGGCGTCGGCGGTGGGCTGGGAGCGGCCGCGCCGTAGCAACGCGAAACACGCCGACATACATAAGACAAGCGCGGCTTGTGGTATGGTGCGCTGGGCGTTTTTGGAGTTGCTCCGCTGACCCAAGCAATCGAATCAGTACCGGCCGGCAAGGGCGTTCCGGGGCCGCTCGACGAGCTGGTGCGCGAGGCGCTGATCGTCAGCCGCAGCGTGGTGGGCGTCTCGGTGCTGGTCATGGCGCTGGCCGCCGCCGCGTTGACCCACTTCGCGCAGCTCACCGACGTGGCGGTGGCGAGCGGCGCCTTGGTGCCGCAAAGCCAGGTGCGCCAGGTGGCGCACCTCGAAGGCAGCATCATCGCTGGCATCTTCGTGCGCGACGGCGAGATGGTCGCCACCGGCCAGCCGCTGGTGCAAGTCGAGCTGGCGCCCACCGACCTCAACGCCACCGAGATCCGCGGCCGCCTCGACGGGCTGATGATCGCGCGCGCCCGCCTGACCGCCGAGAGCCGCGACCAGCCGCCCGACTGGCCGGCGGACGCGGTGGCGCGCCAGCCCAACATCGCCGCCGCCGAGCGCCTCGCCTACCAGTCGCGCCGCGACCAGCTGACCACGTCGCTGGGCGTGCAGGAGCGCCAGGCCGAGCAGCGCCGCCTGGAGATCCAGGAGTTCGAGTCGCAGCGCCAGAGCCTGCGCGCCGAGCTCGACCTGGTGACGCGGCGCTGGCAGATCTCGGCCGACCTGTTGCGCGACCAGTTGACGACGCGGGTGGAGCACCTGGAGCTCGAGCGCACCAAGACGCAGCTGGAAGGCCAGATCGCCACCATCACCGTGTCGATCCCGCGCGCCCAGTCGACGCTGCAGGGGGCGCTGTCGCGCATCGAGGACACCCGGCTGCAGTTCCGCCGCGAGGTGCAGCAGCAGCTGGCGCAGAACGAGGTGGAGATCGCCCGCACGCAGCAGCTTCTGAACGAGGCGACGCGCCAGCAGGACCGCACCACGGTGACCAGCCCGATCGACGGCGTCGTCAAGAACCTGAAGGTGCGCTCGATCGGCGACGTGCTGAAGCCGTGCGAGCCGTTCCTGGAGGTGGTGCCGCTCACCTCGACCCTGGTGGTAGAGGTGAAGCTGCAGCCGGCCGACCGCGGCAACGTGACGGTGGGCCAGGCGGCGGTGGTCAAGGTGTCGTCCTACGACTTCGTGCGCTATGGCGCGCTGACCGGCCGGGTGACGTACATCGGCGCCGACGCCGACACCGACGACAAGGGCAACGTGTACTTCCGCGCCCAGGTGGAGACCGACCGCGCCTACCTCGGCACTGAGTCGGCGCCGCTGCCCATCAGCACCGGCATGCAAGCGACGGTGGATTTCCTCACCGGCTCGAAGAGCGTCGCCGAGCGGCTGCTGCGGCCGCTGCTGCGCATCCGCTACGAGGCATTCAGAGAGAGGTAACGCACGATGGTCCGGTGGCTTGCACTCGCGATCATTCTGCTCGTCCCCTCTGGTGCGCTGCCGCAGGTGGCCGGCCCGGCGGCGCCCGACATGACGCAGATCGAGAACGGCATGAAGCTCTATCGCGCCGACGGCGTCGACTGCGAGTACTGCCACGACTGGCGCGGCGTCGGCAAAGAGCACGAGGCCGAGTTCGGCGACGTCAAGCAGGCGGGCGGGCCGGCGCTGATCACCTCGCTGATGAGCCGCGAGCAGATGATCGAGATCATCAGCTGCGGCAAGATCATCGGCCAGCGCGACCGCGTGATGCCGCAGTACCGCGGCGACGCGTGGACCGCCGCCCTGCCCTGCTACGGCAAGACGCTGGCCAACACGCCGGTCGAGGAGCGGCCGGTGCACGGCAAGCGCCAGATGAACCCGCGCGAGGTCGAGGCGGTGGTGGACTACATCCGCGCGGTCTACCAGGGCAAGCGCATGAGCGTGGAGTGGTGCCTGAAGTACTTCCCCACCAGCCAGCGGATCTGCGACACGCTGCTGTGAGGGAGCGCACTGACCCTCCTGGATTGCTTCGCTTCGCTCGCAATGACGCTGGGAGATTGTCATTGCGAGGAGAGTCGCGCGGGAGGCGCGCCTCCGGCGCGCGGCGCCCCTACGGGGCGACGCGACGAAGCAATCCAGAGACTCACCCTTCGACAGGCTCACCCTGCCGGGCGGTCAGCCCTTGAAGCTGGTTGACGGCACCATCACGCCGAACGAAAGCCAGCTGTTGGCCATCGACGCCGCCGGCAACAAGACGGCGTGGACCCGCAACTTCCGCTACTCGAACCAAGTCCCGGTCATGGCCACGGCCTCCGACCTGTTGTTCATGTGCGGCAACGACTCGGGTGTGTTCCGCGCCGTAGACGCCAAGACCGGCAACGACGTGTGGACGTTCCGTTGGGGCGCCCGCTGCCGTCAGTCGCCGATCACCTACCGCTACAACAACAAGCAGTACGTGGCGGTGATCGCGTCCTCGGCCGCGGCCAACACGGCCGTCGCCGCCACCGCCGCTCCGGACGATGCCAACCGCTATCGTCGTTCGGGCTCGACCCTGTACGTGTTCGCGCTGCCGGGCTAATCGCCAGCAGCAGACACCTACTCCCGAAGGGGGGCAGCGCAAGCTGCCCCCCTTTTTTCTCGGTTTCCGGCCCCTTTCCCGCCCGCCAAAGTCACGTCCGGGCGAGCGTGATTCGCACTAATATCAACACGGCGCCCGCCTAGGGACGCCGACACCTTGGGGAGGAAACCGATGACCAATACGTCGCGGGTCACCACTTCGCTGTTGACACTGTGTGCCGCTGCCGGAGTCGCGGGGACCGCAAGCGCCAACCAGGACGTTCTGAACCTGTCGCGCAATCCGGCCAACGTGGTGATGCCCAGCATCACCTACAACGGCTGGAACTACAGCGCGCTCGATCAGATCAACCTCAACAACGTCAAGAACCTGCAGGTCGCATGGACGTGGCAGGTCGG
>Ga0194132_10010209_pt1 | contig 12563 bp, 9 predicted proteins | sample TA2KigOf80mmetaG_FD_148612 | JGI IMG/M metagenome (GOLD analysis project Ga0194132, IMG submission 148612) | Freshwater microbial communities from Lake Tanganyika, Tanzania - TA2015054 Kigoma Offshore 80m | ecosystem: Environmental > Aquatic > Freshwater > Lake | place: Tanzania: Lake Tanganyika... | reverse complement strand
TCAGCCGGAAGGTTGGATCCTGCGAGAGCCGCTCGGCATCGTTGACATCCTCGTAGCCGGCAATCCGGCTGTAGACGGACTGGCGCAGTAGGTCCGCCAGCGGAAGCTGGGTATTCTTGCCGCGCCGTGAGTCAGTCAGGTGTTGGGCAATGAGAGCACCGAAGCCCAGCCGTTCATCCAACTCACGCACCAGGATCAGACCACCATCGGAAGTAACGCGCGATCCCTGGAAGTCGATCTTGAGAAGGCCGTTGAACGAGAGCTGAAAGGGCTGGTTTTGTTTGTCACCCATTGGGTGCTGTCCTCCGCAGGGGTCTTCGCTGCCTTCAAACCCCTATCGATATTGATGCGGACGAGCATCCAGGAGATTCGCACGCGCGGCTCAAAACGGAAATGTGGGACTATACAAGCCGTGCACCTGGAGTCAAGGACGCGCCGGTTGGACGCGCCGGTTGGAATAGGTCAGCTTCGGCCCGGCCGGCCGCGTCCGCGCCGCCTCATATACGCGGTCAAACCCAGACCTGCGGCCAGGAGGCTGATCGTCGAAGGTTCCGGAACCCCGGTGATCTCGAAGACCGGTGTAGAGAAACTTCCGTGCTCCCAGGTGAGACTCTGCGCGGCGTTCTGATAGGTGACCCCATTTTGTCCAATATTGTTCGCGTACCAGAAGCCATAAGAGTGCGCGGCATCGGCCAGCACGACCAACCAGTAGGTCAGCGTAGCGTCGAGAAGAGGGTTCGTCGCCGACTTCACCGTTACGATTCCCGGACGAGGGGGGAAGCTAACCGAGTAGATTGCCTCGATCGATGCACCCGGATTTCCGCCAAAATCGTTGGCGATGTAGACGATGTAATCGTTGTCGAAGAGCCTATGGTCCGCCGCGAACCGGATGGAACCCAGGTATGCCGTTTCCGAAGGCTTGAACGAAACCGCAATCCGCCAATCCGTTACTCCACCATTGCCAACTTCGAACGCTAGGCTGCTGTTAAACGAATCACCCGGTCCGAAGTTCGACGATAGCACCCCCCCGTTGAGCCCGCTGGCCACCGCGCTAACGAATACACACTGCCGAAATATGTTCATTTTGCAACTCCTCCTTTGGTTGACCTGTGCTGACCCGTACAGATTAGCACGCCCAAACGAGAACCGCCACCGGCTCAACTCAGCTGGAGTGAGTCCGTCGCGAGCGCTTCCTCAGAACCGGATCGTCAGCCCAATCTGGAACTGCCGCTGATCCTGCTCCGCGCCATTGATCTCACCAAACTGAGGCGACTGCACGTTGCCATTCGGGTTTCCGTAATGCGGCGTGTTCGTGAAGTTGAAACTCTCAATGCGCAAGGTGGCATTGAAGCGCTCCGTGATCCGGAAATCGCGATGCAGCGCGGCATCCAGGTTATTGATCCCCGGACCCTGCAGGATGTTACGGCCCGCGTTGCCCAGCGTGTTCTGCGCCGGAATCGCGAAAGCTGAGGGGTCGAAGTACTTCTGCCCCGGACCCTTCCGCTCCAGGTAGCGAATCGGACCCACCCAGTTCGGACGGTCTGCGTTGCCGGGAGCGTTGACGATGCCCGACACCGACGGCGAAAACCACGAACCCGTCATCAGGCTCAGCAATCCCTGAATCTGCCACCCGCCCGCCAGCCACATCGCCGGCCCGCTCTGCGCCCAGCGCTTGCCCTTGCCAAAGGGCAAACTCCACATGTAGCTCTGCGTGAACAGGTGCGTGCGATTGTCGCCCATCTGGCCCTTGTTCAACGCCACATTCAGCGGAATGGCAAGCCCTCCGTCATCCTCGGTCAGGTTGAGCCCCTTGCTGAACGTGTAGGACGTCGTCAGGAAGAAGCCGTCGCCCACGCGCCGGTCCAGCTTAACCTGAAGCCCGTTGTACCAGGTGCTGGTGCCCACCGGCATCGAAGTGTCGGTGTTGCGGCCGAAGAGCGCCGAAAGCGGCCTTCCCGCGTTGCCGGAACCGGGCCGCATCGACGCGTTGATGTTCCTCCCGCTCTGGTTGTTCACGCCCTTGTTGCCCACATAGGCCACGTCAAGAGCCAGCTTCCAGGGCAGGGCGCGCTGAATGGCGAAGTTCCAGCTCCCTACATAGGGGCTCGCCAAATCGCGCGGCGTGATCGAATAACCGTTCGTCAGCGGCGCATTCTGAATGATGCCGCTCGACGGAATCGCGAACGGCGCGAACGCCGGGAAACCGGTGGTCATCGTCACCTGGGCGGCCTGGAAAGCGTTCGGCGATGGAAACCCGTTGTTCTGCAGAATGGGGAAGTTGGTTTGCCCCATGCGGCGCGGATAGAAACTGATGCCCGCCCCGGTCCGGATCACCGTCTTCTCATTCCACCGGTACGCAAGGCCCAGCCGCGGGCCCCAGTTGTTGTTCGAGTTCGCGATGGTAATCGGCACCGAACCAAGCCCCGACAGTTCCAGCGTGTTGTTCGTCGGGTTGTAGTTCGAAAAGCCGCCCGCGAACCGGGGCCGGCTCCCGCGTTCCCGCTCCAGCCGGATGCCCATGTCCACCGTCAGCTTCGAGTTCACCTGCCACTTGTCCTGAACATAGAAGTTCAAGATCAACTCGCGTCGCGCCGGAAACACGAACGGCAGGTCGCGCCCGCTCTGGCTCGGCTGGTCCAGCAAAAACGCGGCGAAAGCGTTGGCGAAGTTGCGCCGCGTGTCGCTGAAGTCGCCCGTCTGCCCCGGGTTGTATTCGAAACGGCCGCGCGGATTGAACGTCTGGGTCTGAAGCAGGTCATTGCGTTCACGCCGGATTTCAGATCCGAACCGCACGATGTGCCGCGTCAGAGTCTTCGAGAAATTGTTCACGATACCGAACGTCGTCACCGACCGCGCCCAAGGCAGGCTGGGCGAAAATCCCACCAGCGGCGACGAGTAGCCGTTGATGCGGATCTCCGTCAGTCCGCTTGTCCAGTCATCCAGGTTCACACCGCGAATCCCGATCTCCTCGGAAGTCTTCTTGCCGTAATCGTTGTTGCGGGCGTCGTTGCGGTTCCGCACCATGCCCACGCGCGATTCCCACACCATCGTCGGGTTCAGAACCTTCGAATAGTTGATGCCGGCGCTCTGCGTCCGCGCCGGGCCGCTTCCACCAAAGCCGCCGTTGCGGAATCCGCCGTAGATGCCCCCGGGCCCGAACAGCGCCGGGTCGTCCACCACGGCCTTCTGCAGGCTGTACCGTCCACTGAAACGGTCATTGGCTGTGGCCACCCAGTCCACCTTCCAGTCCGTCTGATCCAGGGTTTTCACGCGCACGCTGTTCTGCGAATAGTTCAACTGGCCCTCGGCGGCCGGCAGGTTGGGCGCCGGCACAAAGCCCAGAATGCGGCTTGCGATGGGGCTGATGCGGCTGGCCGGAATCAAGGCGTTGGCGAACGGCTGGCGCCGGTTCTGCGCTGTGGCGCCGGTGCCTGTGGCCGGGTCGTAAATCGTCACGCCGCCGGCGGCCAGATTGCCGCCGCGGAACAATGCGCCCGGAAGATTGCCGCGATTCACCTGGCCCAGGTGGTCCCGGCTGCCCTGATAATCGGCGAAGAAGAACAGCTTGTCGCGCACAATCCGGCCGCCGGCCGTGGCGCCAAACTGGTTGTACACCGTGGGCGCCTTCGTGATCCCGAACGTGTTGCGCGCCTGAATGTTCTCGTTCCTGTGGAACTGGAACAGGCTGCCATGGAAGTCGTTCGTGCCGCTGCGCAGCGTCACGTTCGTCACCGCGCCGCCGGCATTGCCGAACTCGGGGTCGAAGTTGGAAGTCGAGACGTCCACCGTCTGAATCGCCTCCGCGGGAGGCACCAGCGCCGTCAGGTTGCCATTGTCGATCTTGTTCTCAATGCCCTCAATCTGAAAATTGTTGAACTGCCGGCCCTGGCCGTTCACGCGCACGGAAAGTGAATCCTGCGAGTTGTAGAACTCCGAATGCGGCCGGAACGGCCGCCCCACACCCGGCACCAGCACCAGCAGGCCCTGGTAATTGCGGTTGTAGAGCAGCGGCATGCTCTGAAGTTGTGCCCCGTCAATCTTGCCGCCCGTGTCGGCGCGGTCGGTCTGCAGCAGCGGGGCGGCCGAAGCGCTCACGTCAATCGTCTGCGTCACCGCGCCCGCCGCAAGCTCAAAGTTCACGCGGGCCGTGGTGTTGGGCGGCAACTCGATGCCCGCCCGCAAAGCCTTGCTGAAGCCTTCCTTCTCCGCCTCCACCTTGTACTCGCCCGGATCCAGGTTCACGAAGAAGAAGTTGCCCGCTTCGTTGGTCTCAGCCGTGCGCTGAAAATTCGTGCGCACATCCGTGATGGTCAGCTTGACACCCGGCACCACCGCGCCCGACTGATCGGTGATGGTGCCCAGAATCTGCCCCTTCAACACCTGTGCCGGCGCCTCCCGGGGAACAAGCATCCCAGCCATTCCCGCGGCCAGACACACCGCTGCCGCAAACCGGCGATTCCGTTGAAACATACCCGTTGACCACCCTTTCGAAGTGAAGTTGCCACAAGTATAGCAGCGGGCCGCGAACCCGGCGGCTTCTCTTCCCCGGCAAGCCCCGGTGCTTAGAACTGCATCCGCAGCACCACCAGGATGTGCGAGTTCGACGTCCCCACATCCGCGAACGAGCCCCGCGTGCCAAAGCCCCTCCCCAGCCCCGCCGGATTGTTCACATTGAACGTCGATGCCGGATTGCTGTAATTGGGCTGCTTCACCGGGAAGAAATTGTTGGCGTCCAGGCGAGCCTGGAACCGCAGCTTCTCACCCACCTGCCACCACTTCGCCAGCGAAAGCTGAGTCCATGAGAGCCCCGGGCCTTCAAACGTGTTCCGGCCCAGCGTGCCCGGCGTGAACGGAGCCGGATAGGCAAACGCGCCGAAGTTCAGATACGGATTCTGCGCCGATGTCGGGAACCGGTTTGGACCCATCGTCCAGTTCGGAGTCTGCGCCTGCTCCACCGTCGTCGTCATATTCGGCCGAGCCTCGCCAGGCAGATACCGGTTTGACGCTCCGGCAAAGTTCACCGTGAACGGCTGGCCCGTCTGTTGCGTCTGCGTCCAGGTAAGCTCCCACCCGCCCAGAACCTGGTTGGCGAAGCCCGATTGCATCCACCGGCGGCCCCGTCCGAACGGCAGCTCATAGTTCATCACGCTCACAAAGCGATGCCGGATGTCAGTGTTGCTCCGGCCCTTCTCCAGCCGCCGGTTGTAGAACGTCACGCCATTGTCGCCGCCATCCGCCTCGGTCTCATTCAGCGTCTTGGCATACGTGTAGAACGCGTTGAAGCTCAGGCCCCCGGCGTACCTCCGCTCCACCCGCATCGTGCCGCCGTGATACGTGTTGTGGCCGTAGTTTGAAAAGTGGGTGATGCCGCCGAACTGCTTGTACGGCCGGAAGTTTTGCGTCGCCTGGAAAATCTGGTTCAACACCGCCGGATCACGGGAGATATCCAGCGGAATGGCGTTGATGTCCCAGCCGTTCAGAAGGCCCACGCCGCCCTGGCCCTGGTACTGCATGTCCAGAAGGAAGTTCCGCGCGAACTCCCACTGCACGCCGCCAGACCAGCTCATCACATAGGGCATCCGCATATTGGGATCCCACCAATGCGCGCCCCGGCCGCCGAAGTTGGCGCCAATGAACGGCACACTGCCATCCGGCTGAACGTCATACCGGAACGCCGGCGGACCCTGCGAAAGCCGGAACACATGCCGCGGGTCCCCCGGCGGCGCCGCGATGTTCGCCGTCGCCAGATACTCCTGGAACATGATGTTGGCGCCCGTGGCGAAAATGTCCTGATGAACAATACCAAACGACCCGCGGAACACCGCCTTCGGATGGAAACTCCACGCCATCCCCAGGCGCGGAGCGAAATTGTTCAGGTCGCGCCGCGCCAGCGGACCCTTCTTGTGCACAATCGCCCCCGCCAGTCCCGAAATCGGATCCCGCGCCGTCGGGTCAAACTGCGCCTGCTGCCCATACTTCGTCGAAAAAGGCGACTCATACGACCAGCGAACGCCCAGGTTCAGCGTCAGGTTGCGAACCGGCTTCCAGTCCGTCTGCGCATACCACTGGTGCGACATCCACCGCGGCAGCCAACTGGCGAAATCCTGCGTGAACGTGGCGCTTGAAACCGTGCCCAGTAGAAATCCCGCAAACCCCTGGCCCGTATTGGGCGTGAACGGGGCGTTGGTCGCACCGAAATTGTAGGTGCCGCCGGGCAGCGCCGACGCCGTGCCGTTGTAGCGCGTCCGGATCGCCTCATAGCCAAACTTGAACGTGTGCTTGCCCGCGATCTTCGTCACATTGTTCTGGAACGTGAAGTCCTCGCCGATGTTCTGGAAACTCGGCAGGCCCGCCAGACCAAAGCCAATGTTGAAGAACGGGAACGTCTCGCCGCTCACGTTCGGAATGCCAAGCTGCTTGGCCCAATCCTGATTGCGTGTCAGAGCCGTCTCGCGGCGCGCCCGGCGGTTCATCCCGGCCCGGAACTCGTTGTTCATCGTCGGCGAAAGGATCAGCATGTCGGAAAAGACAATGTTGATGTGGTCCACCGGAGCCGGCTGCGCGTTGGGGTCAATGTCGCGCCAGGCGAACTGCGCCTGATGGTCGCCCTTCCACGCGCGATGCCGCGCCTGGGAATACCGGCCGTACACGCGGTGCGAAGGGCTGAACTGATGGTCGATCTTCGCATCCCAGCGCGTGCGCCGGATCTTCTTGATCTGGTTCTCCACCAGGTTCTCCACCGGTCCTGTGGCGGTCAGAATCCCGGGCTGGTTGGCCTCCGCGAACGGCTTGCGTCCCAGGAAGTTCACCACGGCCGGGTCGAACAGACTCCGCGGCACCTGGTTTCCCGGGAACGGATCCCGCACCCACGTGCCATTCGCCTGCCGCGTCGTCAATGGATTGAAAACAGGCAGCGGCGCGGGCGACCTCTGCCCGCCCAGCGAAAAGTCTCCCGCCAGCATCGCCGCGCTCGGCACCGTCGTGCGTGCCGAACTGGTGCCCGCGTTCTCAAAATGCCGCTCCCACCCCGCCAGCCAGAATGTCTTATCGCGACCCCGGTACAGCTTCGGCATGATCACCGGACCATGGAACAGAAACGTCGTTTCGTGATACGCGAACGGGTTCGTGCGCGGAAGCTGCTCCAGGAAATTCCGGTGGATCATCTGCTTGTTGATGTACCGGTTCTCGGCCGATCCATGAAACGCGTTCGTGCCGGACCGGAACACAATCGAAAGCAGTCCGCCCGCCGAATGCCCCAACTCCGCCGGCGCACCCGTCGTGTACAGCTTCACTTCTTCAAAGGCATCCTGTGTCGTGGAAATCTGGGCGTCTGTCCCGTTGGTCGCCCCAATGCCGGGTTCCTTCCCGTTGATCCCGTCCACCGTGTAGCCCATCGCGCGCGCCCGCTGCCCAAGCACGGTGAATCCCCCAATCGCGTTCGCCCCCGGCATATAGAAGAGGATGCGGATCGCCCGCTTCTGGCTCACCGGAATCTTCACCAGCAGATCGCCGTCCAGAATCTGCCCGGAAGTCGACGTCTCCGTCTCAAGCAGCGGCGGCGCACCCGTCACGTTCACCGATTCCGTCACTGCCCCAACTTCCAACTGCACATCAATGCGCGGCATCTCGCCCGTGCGCACCGTGATCCCCTCGCGAACATACTTCTTGAAGCCGCTGGCTTCCACCTGCAACCGGTAGTCGCCGGGCGAAAGGTAAGGGATGTAGTAGCCGCCCTCCGCCGTCGTCACGGATTCCGACACAAACGCCGTCGTCTGGCTGATCGCCGTCACCCGCACGCCGGCCACCACGGCGCCCGTCGTGTCGGTCACCGTCCCCACCAGAGTGGCTGTGCCGGCCACCTGGGAGAAGGCGGCCCCCGCCGCCACGAAAAACAGCAACCCTGATCGAATCATGCCAACCTCCATCCCTCGCCCAAGTGTACAGGATGGGACTCAAATCAGTACCGGCGCCGCGGCCGGGCACGCGCCATGCCATCGGCATACACATCGTGCGAACGAACATCGTGATCGACGACAAGCTGATGCGCGACACGCTGCGCGCCACTGGTTTGAATTCAGAACATCGCTGCTCTGAGATCGGGCGAAAGGGTTCCCTTTTGGTCCATGCCGCCGATGGCTCTACACTTCGCGACTTTACGGGTTCTACATTTCCCAAGGCAATGTTTTTCTGGGTTCCCGCGTTAGAATTGGGCAACGACGACGACTACCTTGGATGTGGGAGGCGCGCAGGCCATTTCGCCAGAGCGATCAAGCCAGGATCAGCTGTACGGTCAAGCCGTGGAGACGTTTGGCGCGGCATTGGAGCGCTTGGCGAGGGCCTACGAAGCGGACGCAGAGAAACGCCGCGACCTCACTCAGGATATCCACTTGCAACTCTGGTGCAGCTTTGAGCGCTATGACCGCGTTTCCTCTATGCCTACAGCTTTTCTGCTATCGAGCCGCTCGAGCTGCTTCCACACGCGCTGTTTGTGTTGTGCCTCGCTTGGAGCTTGGCCGGGGCGTATCTCCTCTGCAGGAATCGATCACAGCCGCCTGGGGCCCAGGTATCTGGACTGGAGTTCTGCCGGTTGGAACTGATGCAGCAACACGATCTGGTGAAACGCGGCCTAGTGTGGTCGTTTGTACCGATGCTGCTCAGTGTCGGCGCGTTCGTTCTCGCGCTCTCGATGGCGGCGGGAGCCCGAGTTGTGCGTGACGGACTTCCTTTTCTCGTCCTGGTTGCTGTTTGGATCGGCGGCTCCCTTGCTATGAGGCTGCGGGAAGAGCGTACGTTGCGGTCCGAAGTCGAAGAACTGGATGCGATTGCAAAGGAGAACCACCAATGAAGCACTTGTGCTGGATTCTTGTGCTCACGGGCTCGGCGGCCCAGCTTCCGCTTGTTGCGCACCACCCGATCCGCGGCGGGTGATCCCGTAGACGCGGTACACGCTCGTCAGCCTGGGCGCGAACTTGTCAAAGCTATGGGCGTGATTGTTGCCACCGGCGAGCAGAATCAGCGGACGGCCCGCCCCGCCCCAATTCACGACTTCGAGTTTCACATTCTTGTATCGGTCACGAAACGGATCTTGTGCGGCGTCCTGTCCCTCCGCCACGATGAGTCCTTGGTTGCGCGGTCCAGATCGAAAGGCAACGGCGAGCCCTGAGTGAGTGTGCCCTTGAATGAGTTCCTGGCTTCGTTCAATGTGTTTTCATAGGTGGCACGAATCGCATCGAACACAATTTTGATGGTCGACCCATCGAAGATGACGGAACTGGCGGGAACCGGATTAGTTAGAGCCGTCGTCTGGTGTGCACTCGGAGGCTGACCATCCGTCTCTTCCGTTTCTCGCAATCGTAACGACGACGCGCTCTTCGCTCTTCCCGGCTTTGAGAATGCCCTGCCAGTCGCCGACAATGTCCTGACCGCACACCATCCGGGTCGCAAGGACCGTTAGAATAGCGATGTTTTTCACGGCATTCTTCCTGGTCGAGGGTATCGCGCAACGCGTTGCATCGGTACGCCTTATCGATTGTACCTGCGATAGAGAATGAAATACGGCACAGGCAACCGCGATCAAGGGATCGCGGCGCCGAATGGCTTCATACCCTTCTCAAGGACTGTCTTCGGGAACTGGTCCGTGCCGCACAAAACGAAGGAGCCGAAGTCCTTGTACCAATCGCCGGCAGGTGCCACCGGACCGGTCTTTACCCATTCTTGGAGTGCCAACAAATCTGCGACGGAGATGCGGCGCTCATCGACTCGCTGGAGAAGATGCTGCCAGACTGGACGCGGCAGGTTAGCGAATTGAATCTTCGGCAAGCGCATCCTTCCCGAAGATTGCGCGGATCAGGTCTTGGCCCGCCTCGTTCTTGCGGGCGGGATCGTTCTCGGCAAGGAAACGATTGTACGAGACTTTCAGTTGTTCCTTCGCCTCCGCTTCGGCGCGAACTCCGCGTTCTGCCAGTGCTACCAATGCCCGACTCATCGTGACGTGCTGTTCTTTGGCAGTGCGCCGGACCGCTGAGACAAGCGTTGCAGGTATCGTGACGCTCTGTCGAACCGATCTCGCGGAGGCTGTTTTCCGGGTTGCCATGTACTTGAAGAATAGCAGACTGCACCAGTGTGGTGCAGATAGATCGCGGAAAACGCCACAGCGTTTAGCGTCGGACAAAAATGGGTCCCTTTCTCCCACCCGGGAACGCCTCCGCAAGTCACTGATTTCACAAGGGGCCTGATCGGGCGAAAGGGTATGGGCAAAAATGAAACGATGAAAATCGGCTCCAAAACCAAGCGCGAAGCCGTCAAAGAGGGCCTTCGAACATTACTGCGTCTATCAAGCCAGGCGAAGATTCGCAAAGTTCGCGGCAAACTGGCCTGGAGCGGCAACCTGGATGACATGAGGACGGATCGTTGATCCTTGTCGATTCCAGTGTGTGGGTCGATTACATTCCGGGGAAACACCACAGCGCAGATAGACAAGCTGGAGCGCGAAATTGCGACTAGGCGGCCAGGAACCACCGCCTCCTGCGAGGACACGGCGTCACTGTCCGCAAGACGATTGACACCCTGATCGCAGCCCGTTGCATCCAGAGCGGGCTCACTCTGCTTCACAGCGACCGGGATTTCGACGCCTTCACCACCTATCTCGGGCTCAGAGTCGTTGACTGAAGCCCGGGGGCGCCGTCGCCCCCAACGCATCCCCACGATTCCAGAAGTTCACACCTTCACCTCCGCCCAGCGCACCACCCGGTCGCGGCGCAAAGCCAGGTTCGCCAAATGGGACCCATCGGCGGCCAGGACGCCATCTTCAGCCGCGCAGGCAGGCCGCCGCCGGGTCCGAATGCACTCCACCCAGTTGGCCAGGTGCAGCGATTCACCGTCCGGTTCCTGGTAAAAGTCCGCGCCCCGCGGTCCTTCGCCCAGAATCCATTCGCTCGCCGAAAGCGGATTCTCAAGCGGCTGTCCCTGTGGGCCTCGTTTGCGTTCCGGCAGCACTTCATACCGGCCGCGGTCGATGTACATGGTGCCCTCGGTCCCCATCAACTCGGTCATGGCGGCATTGCGGTGATTGACGAAAGTGCCTTCAAAATAGGCCTGCACCCGGCGATCGGGATAATGCAGCAGGGTCTGCACGGTATCGGGCGTTTCCCATTGGCCATGGGCATGGATGTTGTCACCGATGGCGGTGGCCGACGTCGGCATCGGCAGGTCGAGCATCCAGTTGACCGTATCCAGCCAGTGAACCATCAGGTCGCCGAAGATGCCGTCGCCGAAATCCCAGAACCAGCGCCAGTTGCGAAAGCGGTACGCATCGAACTCCTGCCCCCGCGACGGTCCCACGAAGTCGCGCCAGGAAACGTCACGCGCCGCCACGTCCGGCGGAGCCGACAGCCGCCGCAGCATGTTGCGATTCCAGGTCATGTGGATCTTGTGGATGGTGCCCAATTGACCTGACTTGAGAATCTCGCGGGCCTTGATCAAATGCGGCATGCTGCGCTGCTGCGTGCCCACCTGCACGATGCGCTTGTACCGGTTCTGTGCCTCAATCACCTTCGGCCCTTCGGCGATCGTGTGCGTGATGGGCTTCTCGACGTACACATCCTTGCCCGCCGCGCAGGCATCGATAGTCATCTGCGCATGCCAGTGGTTCGGCGATCCGATAATGACCGCGTCGATGTCCTTCCGCGCCAGCAGTTCCTGATACTGGTGCGTGGTGTAGACGCCCGGGGGCGCCAGTTTCGCCGCCTGGGCCAGCGCGGGGTCCCACAGATCCGCCAGTCCGGCGATGCGTGTGCCTGGTACGCGGTCAAGTCCGGCCATCAGACGGCGTGCCCGGCCGCCGGTTCCGATGACGCCAATGCGCACGGTTTGGCTCGGCGTCTGCGCCGCGCCTGCCCAGCGCGGCGCGAGCGCAACAGCGGAGAGAAATGTCGAGCGTCGCATCAGAACGTGAACCTCATTCCCAACTGCATCTGCCGCGGATTCCGGGCCACCGTATACTGCCCAAACCCGCGGTTCACCTGCTCACCCGCCGGAGTGAAACGGGCGGCATTGTCGAAAGCCAGGAACTGCGTGTGGTTGAGAGCGTTGTACATCTCCCAGCGGAGCTGAATGGCGGCCTGTTCGCGGATGGGCACGTTCTTGAAGATCGCAACATCCCAGTTGTTGGCGCCCGGCCCGCGCAGCGGAAACTTGCCGGCATTTCCGTACGTGCCCACGCGAGGCAGTGAGAACGCGTCCGTGCGGAAGTTTCGTTCGAAGGTCCGCTCCCCGCGAGGCAGCTTCGGATTGCCGCGCAGGTCGAGACGGGCCCCGTCGGTGGGAGACCCTGTGATGTCCACCGGCGTCGTCGTGGTGAACACTGCCGGCACGGGCCGTCCGCTCAGAAAACTCGCGATGCCGGAAACCTGCCAGTCATGCAGCACCAGTTTGGCGGCGCGGTTCGTGAAGGGCGTTCTGGGTACGTCCCAAAGCCAATTCACCTTCAGCGCATGAGTCTGGTCCATGGCGCCCAGGCCGTAGTCCCATTCGCGAATCGGCACCAGCAGGCTCACCCGGTCCAG
>Ga0194132_10010207_pt1 | contig 12564 bp, 14 predicted proteins | sample TA2KigOf80mmetaG_FD_148612 | JGI IMG/M metagenome (GOLD analysis project Ga0194132, IMG submission 148612) | Freshwater microbial communities from Lake Tanganyika, Tanzania - TA2015054 Kigoma Offshore 80m | ecosystem: Environmental > Aquatic > Freshwater > Lake | place: Tanzania: Lake... | reverse complement strand
CCCGCCCCCGCAGCAGCCCCTGCTGCAGCGGCGCCGGCGGGTGGGCGCTACGCGACGCTCGCGAACCTCGAGAGCGCGCTCGCGCGCAGCAGCTGGCCCGTCGAGCTGTGGCCCCGCATCATCTCGATCGCCGGCTGCGAGTCCGGCTCGGACACCAACCGCGACGGGTACAAGGACACGTTCGACAACCAGGCGGTCGGCTCCGGGGCACCACGTACGGCGTGATGCAGATCCACCGCTCGCATCGGTTCTCGGTGCCGCTCGACCTGTTCGCGCTCGACGACAACCTAGAGGCGGCGTACATCGTGTGGGCGCGCGCGGGCGGCTCGTTCGCGCCGTGGAGCTGCGCGTAAGCGCACGGCGCTACGCCTGCAGCGCGATACCCGTCGCGGCGGCAAACGCTTCGACGCGGGCCGTGAGCGTCGCGGCATCCGGCGCGAGCAACGTGACGTGGCCAAGCTTGCGCGCGGGGCGCGGCTGCTTGCCGTAGAGGTGCACGTGCGCGCGCGGGTCCACGCGCAGCAGCGCGTGCAACGGCGGCGCCCCGCCGATCAGGTTCAGCATCGCGCTGTGTCCGGTGAGCGTCGCCGGTCCGAGCGGCAGGCTGAGTCCGGCGCGCAGGTGCTGCGCGAACTGGCTCGTGTGCGCGCCCTCGATCGTGCCGTGCCCAGAGTTATGCACGCGCGGTGCAAGCTCGTTAACAACCAGCTGCCCGTCGCGATCGAACAGTTCGACTACGAGCACGCCGACGTAATCGAGTGCTGCGAGCACGCGCGTGGCGATCGCTTCGGCGGCAGCCTGCAGCGCGGCCGAGACGCGCGGCGCCGGCGCGAGCGCAAGCCGCAGGATGCCGTCGCGGTGGTGCGTCTCGATCAGCGGGTAGCACGCGACCGCGCCGTCGGCGGCGCGCGCGGCGACGAGTGCGAGCTCGCGGGCGAACGGCACGAACGCCTCGGCGATCAGCGGCACGGCGCCGAGCGTCTGCCAAGCGTCTTCGAGGTCTGCGGGCTCGCGCACGATACGCTGGCCGCGGCCGTCGTAGCCCAGGCGGCGGCTCTTCAGCATCGCGGGCAGCGCCACGTGCGCTACCGCGCGGGCCACGTCGGCTGGCCCGTCGATCGGCGCGAAGCCGGCGGTGGCGACGCCGAGCTCGCGCAGGAAGCGCTTCTCGAGCAGGCGGTCTTGGGTGAGTGCGAGCGCGCGCTCGCCGGGGAAGACGCGCACGCCGCGCTCCGCGAGCGCCTGCACGGTCGAAACGGGCACGTTCTCGAACTCGTACGTCGCACAGTCGAGACCGGCCGCGAACGCGTCGAGCGCGGCCGCGTCGTCGTAGCCGCCGCGCACGCGCTCGGCGACGCCGTCGGTGGCGGCCTCGGCGACAGGGTCCAGCACGCGGAAGCGCAGGCCAAGCGGGTAGCCGGCGAGCGCGAGCATGCGCCCGAGCTGGCCGCCGCCGAGCACGCCGACGAGCATGGGATCGGCCTCGCTACGGTTGCGCGCGCGGATCGGGCGCGTCGAGCACGGCCTGCGTCTGCGCGGCGCGCCAGGCGCGCAGCGCGGACGCGATGCGCGGGTCGAGCGGCGCGAGGATCGCGGCGGCGAGCAGCGCGGCGTTGATCGCGCCCGCGCGCCCGATGGCGAGCGTGGCGACCGGGATGCCGGCCGGCATCTGCACGATCGACAGCAGCGAGTCGACGCCGCGCAGCGCGTGCGACTCGACGGGCACGCCGAGCACGGGCAACGGCGTCTTCGCTGCGGTCATGCCCGGCAGGTGTGCGGCGCCGCCGGCGCCCGCGATGAGCACACGCAGGCCGCGCGCCTCGGCGCCGGTCGCGTACTCGAACAGCAGGTCCGGCGTGCGGTGCGCGGACACAACGCGCGACTCGTACGGGATGGCGAGCGCATCGAGCGTCTCGGCGGCGTGCGTCATGGTGTCCCAGTCGGAGCGCGAGCCCATGACGATGCCGACGAGGGGGGACGGATCGGACGTCGTCATCGCGCCTCCGCTTACCAGCCGGTGGCCGCCATCGTACGCGGCAGGCGTGGGGCGGGCCACGAGCGCGCGCGAGCTGCCGCTATACTCCGGGTCGATCGCCGCGTGACAGGACTGAGGGGGCAGCGATGGCCGGTTCGGAACAAACGATCGAGCGCGACGGCGTGCGCGTGAACGGCTACCTCGCAGAGCCGCCGGGCGGCGGCGGGGCGCGGGGCGCGGTAGTGGTGCTGCAGGAGTGGTGGGGGCTGAACGACGACATCCGCTCGATCGCGGACCGCTTCGCGGCGGAGGGGTACGCGGCGTTCGCGCCGGACCTGTACCATGGCACGGTCGCGAACGAGCCGGCGGAGGCGCAAAAGCTGGCGATGTCGCTGGAGCAGGACGTGGCGGCGCGCGAGATCGACGCGGTGATCGGCTGGCTGAAGGCGGCGCGCGGGGCGCGCAAGGTGGGCTGCATCGGCTTCTGCATGGGCGGTGGGCTGGTGTTGAGCACGGCGATGCGGCCGACGTCGCAGGTGGACGCGGCGCATGCTTTCTACAGCGGCAACATGCCGACGCCGGACCAGGCGGCGGCGATCCGCATCCCGGTGATGGGCTCGTACGGGGCGCTGGACGACTACATCCCGCAGGACAAGGTGCTGGCCCTGCGCGACGCGCTGCAGGGCAACGGCGTGGCGAACGACTTCCGCATCTACGAGGGGGCCGGCCACTCGTTCTTCAACCACGGCGCGGCGTACCACGAGCCGTCCTCCGCGGATGCGTGGCAGCGCACGCTGCGCTGGTTTGGGGCGCACGTGGCGAGCTGAGCGCGCGCGGCACATCCGCGCGGGCGGCGGCGGCGTAGTGACGTTCGACCGGCACGCGCTGAACGCGTGTGTGATAGGCTTCCGTGCCATGCCTCCCCAGCACGCGGGGGCGCCCGCTTAGGGAAGGATCCGAACGTGCGAAGGAACTGGCAGAGCGCAGCGCTGGGCCTCGCCATCGTGCTACTCGCCGGGGCGGCGGTGGGCTGTGCGAAGCGCGACACGACGACCAGCGGCGGGATGCAGGTGGGCAGCCTCGGCAGCGTGCGCACGCCGGTGCCGGACCCCACCGGGCTCGTGGCGACGCTTGCGGCGCAGGGCGGGGGCAAGGCGGCGGGCACGGCCGAGCTCGTGCCCAGCGACGCCGGCAGCAAGATCTCGGTGACGATGCAGGGGCTGGCCGCCGGGAACTACACGGCATACATCTACCACAACAACTGTGACGGCGCGGGCGAGAAGCACGGCCCATTGACCGCGTTTACCGCGGCCGCCGACGGCGCCGGCACGAGCGTGACGAACTTCGTCACGTTGCGGCTGGTCCATTTCGCCGAAGACGTGCACTTCATAGCGATCCACCAGAGCACCCCAGCCGCGACTGGACCGCTGGTCGCCTGCGGGAAGATCGAGGCGAAGCCCTAGCAGCGGTGGCGGCGCGCACCCACGGCGCCGCGTCCGGCGGGCGGCCGCCGCCGCCGGCTAGGTGTCGGGTGCGGTGTGCTCGTCCTCGAGCTGCTGGGTGACGCTCACGACCACCGTGTTGGAGCGGTGGCGCAGCGCCTCGCGCAGCCGGGCGGCGGCGCGGTTGTGCAGGTAACCCTGCCACCAGTGCACCGCGACGAACTCCGGCAGCACGACCGTGAGCGGAACGTCGTCCGGCACGTTGAGCGCGTCGATGTACGCCATGAAGGGCGCCTGGAAGGTGCGGTACGGCGAGTCAAGGATGGCGAGCGGGACGTGCGGGAAGCGCGCTTCCCACTCCGCTTCGACGTCGCTCGTGTCGGATTGCTCGTCGATGACGACGTGGAGCGCGATGACATTGCTCGAGATCTCAGTGGCGAAGGCGACCGCGCGGACGACGGCGAGGTTGATCTCGCCGACGGGCACGATCACGGGGCGGTCGCTGGGCTGGCGGAGCCGCGGTACGATCGCGCCGGACGGGAGCGCGAGCCGGCGGCGCACGAACGCGTAGTGGCGGTTGATCGAGTAGAGCCCGAACACGAGCAGCGGGATCAGGACCAGCACGATCCACGCGCCGAGCACGAACTTCGTGTACGCGATCACGAGCGCCGCGGCGCCCGTGACCACCGCGCCGAAGGCGTTGATGACCACCGCGCGCTGCCAGCCGCGCGCGCGCACGCGCCGGCCGCGGCGCACCATGCCCGACTGCGAGAGCGTGAACGCGACGAACACGCCGATGGCGTACAGCGGGATCAGGCGGTGCGTGTCGGCCTGGAACGCGATCAGCAGTGCAACCGCGATCACACCAAGCACGACGATGCCGAACGAGTACGCCAGGCGGTCGCCGCGGAAGGCGAACTGGCGCGGCAGGTACTCGTCGCGCGCGAGGATCGACGCGAGCAGCGGGAAGCCGTTGAACGCGGTGTTGGCGGCGAGCACCAGGATCGTCGCGGTCGCGGCCTGCAACGCGTAGTACAGGACGTTCTCGCCGCCGAAGGCGAGCCGGCCGACCTGCGAGATGACAGACTCCTCTTCGGTCGGCACGATGCCGAAGCGGACCGCGAGGAAGGTGGCGCCGACGAAGAAGGTACCGAGGATGACCGCCATCCACACCATCGTCGCGGCCGCGTTGCGTGACTCGGGCGGCTTGAACGCCTGCACACCGTTCGCAATCGCCTCGACGCCCGTGAGGGCGGTGGCGCCGGAGGAGAAGGCGCGCAGCACCAGGAAGAGGCCCATCGCCTGCGCGGCCTCGACGTCGTGGCGGGGCGCGACGGACGTGGCGAGGGTCGCGCCCGCGATGTCGCCGGTGAGTAGTCGCACGACGCCGGTCACGAGCATCGCGCCGAAGGCCGCGATGAAGAGGTACGTCGGCGCCGCGAAGACGGTGCCGGCCTCGCGCACGCCGCGCAAGTTGACGGCGGACATCACCATGACGCCGCCGACGGCGAGCTGCACGCGGTAGTCCGCGAGCTCCGGCAGCGCGGAGGTGATGGCGAGCACGCCGGCGGACACGCTCACGGCGACGGTCAGCACGTAGTCCGTGAGCAGCGCCGCACCGCCGATGAGGCCGGGCCAGCGGCCGAGGTTCTCGCGCGCCACCGAGTACGTGCCGCCGCCCTGCGGGTAGGCGTGCACGGTCTGGCGGTAGGAGAGCACGACGACGCCGAGCAGCACCGCGATCGCAACCGCGACGGGCAGCGCGACGTGGAGGAACCCGGTGCCGGCGAGCACCAGCGCGAGCAGGATCTCCTCGGTGGCGTAGGCGGATGAGGACAGCGCGTCGGAGGAGAAGATGGCCAGCGCCTTGACCTTACTGAGGCGCTCCTCGATGGCGCGGGAAGTGGCGAGCGGGCGGCCGAGCAGCCAGTAGCGGAAGCGCTGCCAAAGGCGAGAGAGCGCCGAATGCGCTTCCTCCGCGCGCAGCGTGGCGGAGTAGCGCTGGTCACCGGTGCGCACGACGGTGCGCTCGGCGGCGCGCGTGACGCGCACGTAGCGCGTGCCGGGCTTCGCGCCCCGCCGCACCTCGCCGATGCGCAGCTCGGGCGCGAGCCGGCGCGGGGCGGTATCGGGAGGACCGACCGCGGCAGCGGGCGCGGCGGGCGCGGCCCTGGGTGCGGAATCGTCGGGCGCGGGGTCGGGCGAGGGTTCGCCGGCCGGCGGGTCGTCGCTCATTGGATCGAGCGTACGCACCGCCCTCGCCGGGGGCAACGCGGCGGGGAGGCGTGACGCCTCCCCGCCGCGGGGTTCGGGCTCGAGGTCGCGGCCGGCTAGTCGTCGCCCGCCGCGGGCATGGGCCGCGGAGCAGAGGCAGGACCACCTTCGACGCGCAAGTCGGGGAGCCAGCGCAACCAGTTCGGCAGGTACCAGTTGCGCTTGCCGAGCAGCTCCATCGCGGAGGGCACAAGGATGGTGCGCACGATCGTCGCATCGAGCAGCACGGCGACGCCTAGGCCGAAGCCCATCTGCTGGAACATCACCAGGTCACCGAGCGCGAACCCAGCGAAGACCGCGACCATGATCAGCGCCGCGCCGGTGATGATGTTCGCCGTGGAGTGCAGGCCGAACGCCACCGAGTCGGCGTTGTCGCCGGTCTGGTCGAAGCGCTCGCGGATACGGCTCAACAGGAAGACGTGGTAATCCATCGACAGCCCGAACAGGATGGTGAACAGGTACAGCGGCAGCCACGCTTCGATGACGGGCGAGCGCTGGAAGCGGAAGACGTCGATGAGGAAGCCTTCCTGGAAGACGAGCACGAGCAGGCCATACGCGGCGCCCACGGACAGCAGGTTCGCGAAGATCGCCTTGAGCGGCACGACGATCGAGCGGAACACCATCATCAGCAAGATGAAGCTGAGCGTGAGTACGAAGGCGAAGACGACCGGGGTGTAGCGTTCGACCTGGTCTAAGAAGTCTAGGTTGGCGGCGGACAGCCCGCTCACGAGCACCTCGGCGCCGCTGCCCTCGAACGCCTGCGGGATGATCGTCGAACGCAGCTCGCGCACGGCGTCGAGCGACGCGTCGCTCGCGGGGTCGCCCTGGATGACCACGGACAGCACGCCGATGTCGCGCCGCGGGCCCGCGAGCAGCTTCGCCTCAGCCACCTGGCCGTTCGAGGTGGCGAAGCGCGGGTCCGCCCTGAGCGTCCCGTTCAGCTTCGCCACGGCTGCCTGCACGGACGCGGCCGTCACGTCGGCCGCGGTCACGACCACATCGGTCGGCTGCGCGAGGCCCTGTGAGAACTCGCGCGCGAGGATCTCGTTCGCGCGGTACGCGCCGGTGTTCTCGGGCAGCGCCTCGGCGCCGGCCAGGCCGAGGTTGATCGTGAAGTACGGGATGGTCAGCGCGACGAGCAGTGCCGTGGCGCCGATCACACTCACCCACGAGTGGCCCATCACGACTCGCGCCGCGCCCGCCCAGAAGCCACGGGACTCGTCGACCTGGCCGCGCTTGGAGAAGAACGGCACGCCGAGCTTGTTCACGCGGTCGCCGAGCAGCGACAGCACGGCAGGCAGCAGCGTCAACGACGTGAAGAGCGCAGCGATGACGACGATGATCGAGCCGCCCGCGATTGCACGGAAGACGTTGTTCGGCACGATCAGCATGCCGGCCAGGGCGATCACCACGGTGAGGCCGGAGAACAGCACGGCCCGGCTGGCCGTGTTGCCCGCCAGCGCGATCGCCTCGAGCTTCGCAAGCCCGTGGCGCCGCTCCTCGCGGAAGCGCTCGACGATAAACAGCGCGTAGTCGATGCCGACCGCGAGCCCGATCATGAAGATGACGTTGGTGACGAAGAACTGCAGCGGCCAGATTTGCCCGACCAGCGTCGCCGCCGCGAGCGCGACGATGATCGACATGATCCCGAGCACCAGCGGCACGAGCGCAGCCACCACCGCGCCGAAGACGAGCAACAGAATCACCAGCGCGACCGAAACGCCGATGCTCTCGCCGGTCTGCAGGTCCTCCTCGGCGATGGTCTTGAACTGCTCGTTCACACTGGCGAGGCCGAAGGTGAGCACCTCGAAGTCCGGGTTGCCCTGGCGCGACGCGATCAGTGCCTGTATCGGCTTGAAGTGCTCCTCCGCCTGACCGGGGCCGTCGCGGAGCGTCACCGGCAGCAGCATGGTGCGCTTGTCGGCAGAGACGAGCGTGGGCGCCGACGTCTCGAAGTAGCTCGTCGCGCTCGCGATGTGCTCGTCGAGCGCGCGCGCGTCGGCGAGCAGCGCGTCGGCGAACTGCTTGAAGCGCGGAGCGTCGACGGTCATCGTCTCCGAGCGGACGATGAACACCTCCAGCACCGGCAGTTGCTCGCGCCCCGGGATGCCGCTGGTGGCGAGCACGTCGATGGCGCGCTGCGATTCAGGGTTGTTGGTGAGCTTCTGCTCAGTCGTGAGCACGCCGGAAAGGCCGGCGCTGACGATGCCGATGGAGGCGACGACGAGCCCGATCCAGATGCCGACGACGAGCCAGGGGCGCCGAGCGCTCGCGCGCGCCAACCCACCGGTCGAGACGAACGATGCCATCGCGTTACCCCTTTGTAGCAGCCGGCGCGAGCGCGCCGACCATGCGCCCGAGTGTTTCGTACACGCCCTCGGTGTCGAGCTCGCCTTCGAACTCCACGAAGAGCAAGCGCAGCCCATCGACGCACGCCACGATCGTGAGCGCGAACGCGCGAGCATCGATGTCGGGCGCGAGCTCGCCGTTGGCCTGTGCGGCGCGCGCGAGCTCGGCGAGCTGCTCGACGACGCCGCGATGCAAGCCGCGCACCTGCTCGGCGAGCGCGTCCGGGTGGCGGGCGGCGCTCAGCGCGGCGTCGATGTTGAGCGTGAACTGCTCGAGCGCGGCCGGGTCGCGGAAGCGGTCCCAGACGAGGCGCCCGAGGCTGAACAGCGCGGCGCGCGGCGAGCCCCGGCCCTCCAGTGCCGCCTGCATGTGCTCCCGGTTCTGCTCGTGGCAGAAGGAGAACACGGCCTGGACGAGCTGCTCCTTGCCCGGGTAGTACCGATAGAGCGCGCCGGGGCTGAGTCCGACCTCGGCGGCGATGTCCTGCATGGTCGCCTGCTCCACGCCCTTGAGCACGAACACGCGGAGGGCGGCGGTGCGGATCTCGTCGGCGCGCGCGTCGAGGTAGGCCTGCGGGACTTTCATCGACGGCCTCGCGGGGGTGGTGAGGTGCCTTGAGTGAGTGAACGATCATTCATTGTGGTGAACGTTCGTTTATCAGCGTGCTGCCGTCAAGCAGGTTATGTAGCACAGGGCGGCTTTTTCCTCGCGTGCGCGTTGCGGCGGCTTGGGGATTCGCCTGTCGGGAAGCCGCGCGGACGCCGCTAGGGTCGCGCCCGCGCGGCTTCGGGGCTCCCCGCGCGCGGGGAGCGGGGTACGCCGCACGCGGGAGCCGGCGCACGCCGCGATACTCGAGCCCGACAACGAGGCGCGAGGTCGCGAAGAGGCCCCTGATGCTGCACCCGACGAGCGCGGCCGTGTTCGCAGGCAGCTGGGGCATGCTGGGGTGGATGTTCGTGCAGCTGGGCGTGGGCATCGCCGGGCTGGCGGCGCACCTCGCCTCGCAGGGCAACGCGTGGGCGCCGCTGCTGGTACTTGCGGCAGCCGCGTCAATCTTCATCGCGCTCGCCTCGGTGCGCCGCGTGGCGGGGGCGCTGCAGCGCGCCCGCCACCGCTAGACTCGCGGCCCTGTCCGGACGGCGCCCGCCGGGGTGGGCGGCGAATACTGCTCTCGGTCACCGCGGCAGTCCTGCCCGGTACCACCACACCGAGCCAACGTCCAGCCAACGGAGCGCCCGCCATGCAGCAGCAGTCCACCCTCTACGTCGCCAGCTGGATCGTGCTCGGGTCGCTGTTCAGCGTGCTCACGATCGCGCTCGGCTACGTGACGCGGCAGTGGGCCGTCGAGGGCGGCGCGTGGAGCATCCCCTGGATAGCGCTCACAGCGGCGGTGTTCGGCCTCGGCTCGATCGCGCTGCTCGAGGTGGTGAACTCCGGCAGTGGCCGGGCGGCGCGCCCGCACAAGCTCGCGCCGGCCCGCCCGTACGTCCGGTAGTTACGCGCGGCGTTCTCCTTTTCGCCTCGCGCGCACGAAGAGGCGGCGCTCCCGCGGCGGGAGCGCCGCCTCTTCGCATCTCGGACGGCACCTGTCGCGGGTATACTCGACGGACGCAGCGCGCGACGATTGCGAGCAGCCATGACCCAGGCACCGGAGCGCGTCCCCGTCATCGTCTTCTCGGACTTCGTCTGACCGTGGTGTTATGTCGGCCTCGTGGAGGTCGAGCGGCTCGCGCGTGAGTACCCCGTAGACATTCGCTGGGCACCGTTCCTGCTGGACCCGACGGTCCCGCCCGAGGGGCGGCCGCGCGCGGGCTACACCAAGCCCGGCGACCCGCCCACGGCGCTTGAGCTTCGCGGGCAGAGCAGCGGGCTGGTGTTCACCCGCGGCCGCACCTTCCAGCCCAACTCGCACCGCTCGCTCGAGCTGGCGGCGTACGCGTACGAGGCGGGGCGCGACAGCTTCGACTTCCATCGCGCGCTGTTTCGCGCGCACTTCGAGACGCTGGAAAACATCGGCGAGCTGGACGTGCTGACGCGCGTAGCGCGCGAGCACGGGCTCGACCCCGAGGGCGCACGCGCTGCGATCGAGAGGGGCGCGTACCGCGAGCAGGTGGACCAGGAGCTGGCGTGGGCTCATCAGCTGGGCATCACGGCGGTGCCGACGTTCGTCTTCGCGGAGCGCTACGCGATCGTCGGCGCGCAGGAGTACCCGGCGTTCCAGCGCGTGATGGAGCGGCTGGGGTATGCGCCGCCGCCCGGCGCGGAGCCGCCGCCCGAAGCGTTCCGGCTGACCTTCGGCGACGAGGTGTCCGACAGCTAGCGCACTACGGGCGGCGCGGCAGCTCGACGATGGCGACGCCCTGCAGCGGGCGCTCGCCGCGGTCGTTCTCGAGGTACACATCGAGCTTCACGATCGGGCGGCCGTCGTCCTCGTGCGTGTCGGTGATGAGGCCGAGCACACGCAGCGTGTCGCCCTGCTGCACGGGGCGGCGGAAGTCGACGTCCATCGTCTGCAAGCGGCCCTGCGGCCCCATCCAGTCGGTCACGAGTCTTGTCAGCACGGCGAGGCTCATCATGCCCGGCACGATCGGGCGCTGCAGGCCGACCTCGCGCGCACCGGCGGCGTCGCGGAAGCGACCCATGGTCTCGAGGTTGCGCTGGCCGAGCGTGACGTACTGCTGCACGTGCTCGGGGAGCGCCTCCCACGACTCCTCGAACTCGTCGCCGGGGTCGATGTCCTCAAAGTAGCGCTGATCGGCGGTCACTGGACGCGCTCCACCTGGCGGTGCACGGTCGAGAAGTCGTTGGTCGCGACATCGAGGCCGTGCTGGTTGCGGTAGGTGGTGCGGCGCACGACGAACATCATCGTGCCGGTGCGGCCGGTCTTCGCGTAGACCTCGCTAATGGCGACGCGCGCGTTGATGGTGTCGCCGGCGTGCACGGGATGCATGACGACCATCTTCGAGCCCGCGGCGAACGTCGTGTTGCCGAACTTCACCTTCGGGTCCATCCAGCCTTGCGTCTGGATCGTGTGCAGCAGGCCGGGCGGCGCGATGATGCCGTCGTGCGGACCCTCGGCGGCGGCGCGTTCGTCGAGGTAGAGCGGGTTCGTCTCGCCGACGGCCTCGCAGTAGCGCGCGATCTGCTCGCGCGTGATCTCGACGTCGCCCGCGTCCACCTCGACGCCGATCACGCTCTCGTCATAGCTCAGATCGGGGGCGGCCTGCTCGGCGGTCACGGGTCATCCCTCCTTCGGTGCGGCGGCGGCGGCCGCGACGGTCTGCTCGACCGTCACCGCGTGATAGTCGCCGAACGTCAACTCGTGCACGAGCTCCTCGACGGAGCGGATCTCGCGGCGGAAGGCGGTGAGGCAGCGGCCGATCGCGCTCACGTAGTGGGCGTCTGAGCCGCCGACGCAGCGCAGGCCGAAGCGCTCCGCGAGCTGCCGAGCGCGCTCGTTCTCCTCGTCGGAGCTGCCGCCGTTCAGCTGCTCGATGGCGTCGATGCCGTCTGGGTCGAGCCCCGCCTCGACGTGGTGCGCGAGGCCGATACGCGGGCGGCCGGCGTGGGCGCCGACGGCGAAGCCGCCTTCGTCGCGCGCGGCGCGGAACAGCGCGCGGTGCGGCAGCGCGACCGAGCTAAAGTCGAAGTGGCGCGCGAGCGTCGGCGTGACGCCGTAGACGAGCACATGGCCGATGTCGGTCTCGAGCTCGGCGCCGCGCAGCACGACGACGCCGTAGCGCTCGGCGAGCGCGTCGTAGTGCAGCGCGGGGTCGAAGTGGCGGTGCTCGGTGAGCACGATGCCGTCGATGTGATAGCCGCGCTTGCGGCGCGCGACGATCCACTTGAGATAGCCCTCCACCGTCCCGCCCGCGTCGTCCGACGCATCGGTGGAGTGGGAATGCAAGTCGAGATACCAGTCGCGATCGGGCTGGGCCGTGACGTCGGTGATGGTGCTGTCCTGCCCGCTAGGTGGTCGGGCGGCCTCGCATCGGCCTGCTCCCTGGTGGCGTCGAGGCGCCGGGGGCGGCGCTCACGACTCATTCTCCCGGCGAGTCGCCTCGCGCGTCAATTCTCCCTCAGGCTCCGCGAGGTGGCGGGGCTCAGCGCCGCCGTTCCCGCCACGGGCCGGCGGCCACGCCGTCCAGCGCGGCCGCGTCGATAGCGACGCCGAGGCCGGGCAGCGTCGGGAGCGCGAGCACGCCGCGCTCGGGCACGAGCGTGCGCGCGACGACGTCGGCGGCGAGCTGCTCGCCAGTGCCCATGCCGTGGGCGCGGGGCGCGGCGGCCGCGGGCGACGCCTCACCGTCGACGGCCGCGGCGAGCTGCAGGGCGGCCGCCGTGCCGAGGCTGGAGTCGAAGGTAGTCGTGACCACGCTGCCGACGCCGAGCGCGGCGGCGCGGCGCGCGAGCGCGAACGCGGGCCGGATGCCGCCGAGGCGCATCGGCTTGAGCACCAGCAGGTCGGCGGCGTCCGCGGCGAGCACGCGCTCGGCGCTAGCGGGGTCGGCGGCGGCCTCGTCG
>Ga0194132_10010205_pt1 | contig 12565 bp, 14 predicted proteins | sample TA2KigOf80mmetaG_FD_148612 | JGI IMG/M metagenome (GOLD analysis project Ga0194132, IMG submission 148612) | Freshwater microbial communities from Lake Tanganyika, Tanzania - TA2015054 Kigoma Offshore 80m | ecosystem: Environmental > Aquatic > Freshwater > Lake | place: Tanzania: Lake... | reverse complement strand
CGTGGAGATCTTGGCCGCCGTCACGCCATGCCGGCGACTCAGGCCCTCCAAGTCGGTACCGCGTATCAGCTCGAGCACCCCCGAGACCTTCCGCTTCGCGGACCACCGCCCGGTGCCGCCGCGGCTCGGCGAGGCCGAGGCCTCGCCGGGCGCCCTCCGAGGCCCCCGCCTCGCCTGGTTTCTGTCTGGACATACCCCATTCTCCTCACTTCAATGGGCTGTCCAATCCTTTCGTGCCGCGCCCTACGCATACGACATGATCGACTTGCCGGCGCCGACCTCATAAGCATGTGCCGCCGATCGGTGTGGGCCACACGGTGACGCGACGGTGTTGCCGGCTGTGTTGAATGTGTGGTTTGCGCCAAACTGATGTCCGATCTCGTGCGCCACGTAATCCACCCAGAAGACATCGGCGAACGGAGTCGACGATCCAGACGCACCACGCGCCTTCCCGGTGTTGACACACACTGATCCCAGCTGCGCTTTTCCTCCGATGTCTGCGAAGCTGAGCACGTGCGCCATGTCGTAGTTGGCCGTTCCGATCGTTCCGTTCACGACGAACTGATTTTCGTCGAGGAGTCGGTCGATGTTCTCGTTGGTAAAGGGATCGTTGATTCCGTCCTGGTAGATCAGGGCATTCACCCAGGACAGCTGGACGGACAGCTCCTGTCTGTAGATGCCGTTGATGTGGTTCAGCATCGTGGTGATCGCCGACATGGCGTTGGCCGTGCCGCCGGCGGCCGTGGTGTATTCGCCTGTGGTCGAGATCACGACTCGGTACGTTCGGAGCACGGAGCCGTTTACCAGGGGCAGCTGGTTGTATAAGCGCTGTGCGTCGGTGGCACCGATGACGTCGTCGACGAAGGGCGCGCGTGGTCCGCGACGGCTCGTTCGTTCGTACGAGACATGATTGACGAGATCCCCGACGGCATAGGGATCGACATAAACGAGCCGCTCGCCCGCCATGATCATCGCGTGGAAGCCGAGCGGCGTGACGTCGAGACGGGCCGTAGCCGTGCGGTCCGTCAGGCCAACCCCGGCGTACGTCCTGATTTCGGGATACCGTGCTGCCAGCTCCGCGCCAAGCAGCGGCGATTCCTCCACCCGGAATCGACCAAATGTCCCGTCCGGCATCGGGAGGCTGACGACGACCTGGGGCTCCGTGGCACGTGTCGGTGAGGTCTCACTGGGAGCGCGAGCCAGCAACTGGCCGAGCGCGGCACGATTCAGCTGCGCCACCGCATAGGGGCCCGCAAGGTCGGAGCGGCGCTCCGCTGGTTGCAGGATCTGGTCCGTGGCTGGCGTCCAGAGCCCGTCAGGCGTCGGTCTCGAACCGGCCCGCGGCGTCTGTGCCTTCGCGGCTGCCGCAGAGCCCAGCGTCGCCCAGATCAAGAGCGCCAACGAGACCAGCAGACGCCGGGCGCGTCGAGCGTTCATCATCCGATTGCCGGTGTTCGAGTGGTGACGGCACATCACAGTACGTTCCCGTGTAGTGGCCCCATGGCGGGCGCGGATGTCGCTTCCGCCCCGGCAGCGCCAACGCTGAATCAGAGCCATGTGGTTCGAGGGGCGATTATAAGTGGCCACCACCTCGATCGGGTCAGTCCCGTCGATGTCGCAGACAATAGTCTGCGCGTCAGGCGATTTGACTCGGAGCTCCCGAGACCGTCTAACGTGGGCCGATTCCAACGACGGCCGTGCCGCCGCGTCTTCTCGCCCGCGGTCAGGATATTCGGTTTGCGCGTGTTGGGAAGGCCCGCTTGATCGTCCGCTCGGCACGACCGACCGGCAGGTCCTTCATCAAGGGTACTCGGGAGACGCGGCGACTCCGTCAGCGCGCTGGCGCCGCTTCACGCGACGAGGCCGTGGTGCCGGACCGACCGGCCGCGCGCGCGCCGGACAAGATGCCGCTCAGTCCGTAGTTGCCTTCGTGGCACGCGTACTCGTGGATCGGCTGATCGCTCTTCGACAGCGTCAGCGAAACGGTCCAGGGGCGCGTCCAGACGGTCGGGTCGTCGACGGTGTATTCGTACGACAGCGTGTTCGCATCGAGCCGACGCCATCGCTCGGTCAGACGCAGGTTCTCGTCGGGACTCAGGCCCAGGCCGCGCAGGCTCAGCGTGCCGGTCCCCTCCGGCCGGAAACCGCGCGTCTCGATGACGAGCGTGTCTCCCTCCCAGCGACCGCGGGAACTGCCCTTCCATTGCGGTAGGTGCGCCGGCAGGGGCGGGCGGCCGTCGAGAGGGATGATCCGGGCATCGTGCACCATCTCGGTGTGCATGACGAAGTGGTCGCGGGTCTGGAACAGCTGCACGTACGCGTTGTAGCCACCGCCTATCAACGGAGGTCCCGCATTGAAGCCCAGGAGACAGCGATCCCAGGTGGTGAGATCCTCGGGGCCCGCGGCCCCGGCCGACTTCGTCTCGAGAGCCTTCTCACGAGCTTTGCCGCGCTCGGTCAGCGGCGGCAGACGCCCATCCGGCGGATCAACGATGAGCGACGTGCGTCCGGTGCCCACGACCCTGGTGCCGGCGTCGATCCAAAAGCGGTTGTACGCGCCAGGATTCCCTGGTGGCGGCGCCACGTCCACGAACTGATCACGTGTGGCCTTCTGCTCGATCGCCGCGATCTCGTCCGTGGTGAGGGTCTCTCGACCGGCGAACTCCTTCGGCCGTTGGAGCGGCGTCACGGTTGCAAAGCCCCACACACCCTGGAGGTCTGGCCGGCCGTCGGACAGGCGCGGGATGCTGGCAGTCGGCCTCGGTGCGCTCGTGGTCTGGGACGTCGGCGCCTGCGACGCACGCTGCGCATGGGCCGTTCCGGCCGCCCCGATCACGATCATGAACGGCATCACAACGGCCGATGGGCGAAATAGACGCAGGTAGCCACGCATGTTGCCTCCGTTCGCTGAGCCTTCGGACATTGTCACCCTCTTGGTAGTGCCCTGCAAGCGCATGCGCCAGTCGGAGTACTGTTTACTGGCCGGCCGAGCACCTCTGTGTGGCCCGCCGACAACAGTCGGCGGGCCCCTACAGCCAGCATCACGTTCTCACCGTGGTCGGCCAAACGAGATGGCCTCGGGGCTGAGCGGGTGCAGCTGCTCCCACGTCGTGTTGTTCCTGAACAGCCACAGTCCGCCCACGCCGAAGTCGATCACCAGGTCAGCCCGGCCCCCGCCGTCGATATCGCCGACCACCACGTTCTGAGCGCTTCGCCCATGGAGCTGCCGCCAGATCGTGTTGTTGCCGAAGATCCACAGCCCATAGGGAGCACCGCAATCGACGACGAGATCATCCCTGCCGTTGCCGTCGAGGTCCGCGGTCGTCATACGCACGGGGCTGACACCATGCAGCGGGACCCAGGTGGCGTTGTTCATCAAAGCCCACACGCCGTACGCCACGCCGAAATCCACGACCAGATCGCCGACCCCGTTCCCATCGAGATCCCCGGTGACCGTGTCGTCAGGAGAGAATGGGTGCACCGCGGTCCACCCCACGCCGTAGCGAAAGCGCCAGAGCCCGAATGGCGCCCCGAAGTCGATGAACACGTCCGGCTAGGCGCAACCTTGATTAGCCGTGTCGACGGCCGCGTCGCCATCGTTGTCGACCAGATCATCGCAGGGTCGAACGTAGAGCGGGAGCAGGCTCGGAATCTCACGGTGCTCTGGCGTTTGATTGAAGACACTTGGGTTCGAACCCAGTCGCAGCTCTCCGCGGTCGCTCCAACCGTCGCCATCGCCGTCGGGTTCTGCGGTGGCGGCCCAGTGCGTGTTGCACACACCGAGGGCCACCGCGATGGAGAGCCCACCGACCCCCTGTTCGTGGGAGAGGTCTGCAGCATCGGCATCGAACAACACCCCAGCGATCTCGAAGGTTCGGCTATTCGGCAGCGCGATGTTCCTCGCCTCGAACCGACGCTTTCCATCTGCGCCGGTCTGTATCGGCGCAGTGCTCGGCGTCAGCGGTGCAATGAACGAGACGAGCTGCCCCAGGCAGCTCTGATTGGTGATCCTCACCTCTGACACGGACAGCCCGTCGGCAGCCACAGTCAAGGAGAAGAACGGCGTTGAAGGCGTCCGACCCGTGTAGACGACCTAGGCCTGCGCAGGCGAGCCAATCAGCAGCAAGCACGATCCGAAGGCCAAGGCCGAGTTCCGAAGGTGATTGTGAACTCTCATGTGACCTCAAGACGCAGAACCCAAGATTGGCGCGACGCTCAGAGCGCGTACCCTGTCAGCGTCAAGTCGACGGACACGAACGCGCCCTCCTGGACGACCACCACCATGATTCGGCCAGTCACCTGTCAGGTCATGAGTCGCTGCAAGCTCTGCTTCGCTCCTTTCGAAAACGATTACGCGCGGGCAAGACGATGAGGAATAGGAGGCGAGCGCGCACGCAGGTCACGTTGGTCCTCCGCGGATGAGAGGTGACGTTGCGTTCTCCCTGCAACTCTTCTAGCGCCCGTTTCTTGGACCCGCGAGGCCCTTCCCGGTTCGATAGCGCGGAAAGCCGCTTCAGCGCCCGATTCTGCGGTAGCCGCCAGCGGCTCGCAAGGGAAAACGGCTGCGGTGGCAAGCGGAAAACGCCGCTGGCACGAGCACCTGGGTTCCGTGGCCACACCACCCCGCCGCAAGGTCACGGTCGAGGGTCATCGCCCTACTGGCGGAACGGTGGCTGCCGGCAGGGCGAATGAGATGAGCGTTGTACCCGACGCGACCACGACGCGCTGGCGACCGTCGAGCATGTAGGTCATCGGTGCGGCGCCCCAAATCGGCGTGCCGGTTTGATAGCGCCACAGGTTCTTCCCCGTGCGCGAGTCGAACGCCATGAAGTTGCCTTCGTGGTCCCCCGCGAAGACCAGGCCCGCCGCCGTCGTCATCACGCCGGCCATCGTCGGAGATGTGTAGCGGAATTCCCACCTGCGTTCGCCGGTGGTCGGATCGAGGGCACGCAGGGCGCCGTATGCCTTCGTCGCATCGACGACGCGAACCGCACCGCCCATGTTCGCCCGTCCAGGAACCAGCTTCGGCTCCTGCCGCACGTAGGTCGCGCAGGTCGCGCGCGAATTGACGAAGAACAGTCCGAGCGTCGGGTCGAATGACGGTGGATTGAAGTTCGTCCCGCCCCATTGATCGGGGAGGCAGCCCTTGCTGCCGTCGTTCAGCACGATCGGACGGCCGCGCTGGTCGACCTCTCGCGCCCAGGTCGTTTCGGAGAACGGCTTGGCGAGCAGTAACGTGCCGTTCTGTCGATCGAACGCGTAGAAGAACCCGTTCCGGTTGGCGACCATCACGACCTTGCGCCGCGTTCCGCCGAACGTCAGATCCGCTAGGACCGGAATCTGATTCGCGTCCCAGTCGTGCGTGTCGTGCGGCGTGAACTGGAAATGCCACTTCAAGGTCCCGGTCGTCGCATCAATGGCGATGAGGGAGTTGGTGTAGAGGTTGTCACCCTCGCGTCCGCTGCCCCAGTAGTCGGGATTGGGATTGCCCGTGCCCCAGTAGAGCAGGTTGAGGTCCGGGTCGTAGCTCCCAGTCGTCCACGTGCCTCCCCCGCCGCGCGCCAGGACCTCGGCCGACGAGGGCCACGTCTCGCTGCCCGGCTCGCCCGGAGCCGGCACGGTATAGAAGCGCCAGATGCGCTTGCCGGTCTGCGGATCGTAGGCGTCCAGAAATCCCCGCGTCGGATACTCACCGCCCGAGATTCCGACAATGACTTTGCCGTCGATCACGAGCGGCGCCAGCGTCGCCGAGTAGCCGATCTTGTAGTCAGCCAGGACCGTGTCCCACACGATGCGGCCCGTCAAGCGATCGAAGGCGAGGAGATGCGCGTCGAGCGTGACCATGAAAAGATGGTCGCCGAGCATGCCGAAGCCGCGGTTGACCGGCGCGGACGCGCCGTACGTCAAGTCGTTCGGCAGCTCGCGCCGATATTGCCAGAACGGTCGGCCCGTTCGCGCATCGAGTGCCCAGGCGAAGTTGTTCGATCCCGTCACGTAGAGCACGTTGTCCCAAGCGAGCGCCGTCGCCTCGAATCCGCGACCGCGCGTCGTCGTTCCGGTCTGAAATGTCCACTCCGCAACCAGCCGGTGAACGTTCGACGGCGTGATCTGGGTGAGCGGGCTGTGACGACGAGCGGAGTAATCGCCTGAGTAGGTCAGCCAGTGGGACGGATCCTTCAGACCCTTGAGAATGTCGCGATACGTGACGCCGGGCACGGCATCGCTCACTGCCGAAGCTCGCCCGTCCGTCCGAGCCTCTGAGGCAGCATCGCCGCGGAGAATGTCCCGGAGATTCGCCTTGAGGTACCCTTGCAGCCGCCCGCGCCGATCGGCAATCTGAATCGAGAACGCGTCCTCGTTACGCCGCTCGCCGCGGATCTGCCGTCCGTCGCGCGTGACCAGCGTGAGCACGTGCGGTCGCTCCGCCGGCGCAGTGCCGGCCAGCGGCGCCGCAGGTGATGCAGCCAGAGTCTTCAGAAAGGCGATGACCGCACGGATTTCCTCGTCGGATGCGTCGCTCGGGGGCATCACGCTGCCAGGCACGCCGCGGCGAATGGTCTGGAACACGCGGTCGTCGGTCGCGCCCGACGCCCAGAGCGTCGTCAAGTTCGGGCCGTTCTGGCCGCACGCGTCGGCACCATGACAAGCGGCGCAGCGCTCGGCGAAAAGCGCACCGGCCGTTCGGCCGTCCTGTGCGCGCAGTTGCGACGACAGCAGACCCGCGATGGTGGCGATGAACGCAACAGTCGCCGGCGTGAATCGGCTCACGTCACACTCCTTCCCGCTGTGCGGCAGCGATCGGATTCTACTGCAAGAGCATCGGAGCCTCCGAGGCAGACGGTGCAGAAGCGAGCCAGGTTGGTCTGGCGCTGAGTGCGCGCTGGGCTATCGACGAGGGCATGGAGAACTCGGGCGGCTCCAGACGATCGCGCGAGGTTCACAATCGCCGTTCGGTACGGAACGTGTCGGAGGAGTACGGTGGGATTACGACGGGACTTCCATGGGCGATCGCGAGCCCGCGCTGTGCTTCGACGCCTACGTCCTGTCGGGCGGGGAAACGGTGGCCAAGGAAGAGTTGTTCCGTGACGCCTGACCTCGCGTGGCTGTGAGCGACGCCGCCAAGGCCCTCACGGGCGATGCGGTGTCGCGCGCGACTTTGCGCACCCGATCACGCCTGGCACTTGCGCTCGTCTTCGCGAGCGCCACACACCAGGTGTTGCGCGATGCTCAGGCCGTCAGGCGCCGGCCGAAGACGCGGAGTCGGTGAGCCTCGAGAATGGTTTCGTGCTGCTGTTGGCGTGGGCGCGCGTCCAACGTCGCGCTCACGTCGTCACGCTCCACCGCCGACCCCTGTCCGGTTTCGCGGGGCCTGTGGCGGCGCCGATCCTGACGGTTGCGCTCATGCTTCATGTCCCTCCGTCAGGTTAGCCGGCGAGCCTGAGCCTGATCCAGTGGCATTGGCCGCCGAGACGGCATCGCGACGAGTTGAAGCAGCAAGAGCGCGAAGTGGCGCCAAATCGAGGAGCAATGGGTCACAGACGAGGCGACCGTCGTGTCGATGAGGTTCGAGTCATCATTTGCAGCTGATGTGACCGGGCGGGGGGCCGGAGCATTCGAGGTTTTCCCGGCGCCACAGATCGTGCAAGAATTCGACCGACCGTTGCACCGGGAACGGTCGTGTGGCGCGGATGTTCCGCGCCGCCTTACTGACAAAGAGCGGAGTCGTCTCGCCCATGCGAAACCTGTCCTTCTCCATCGCCCTGGCCGTCGTGGCCGGCGGCAGCGTCTACAGCCTCGCGCAACAGCCGGCCGCGCCCCCGCAGCCGATGTCGTTCTTCATCACCAGCGTGGGTATGGGCGACGGCGCGAACCTTAAAGGTCTCGCCGGCGCGGATGCCCATTGCCAGATGCTGGCCACGGCCGCCGGACGCGGCAACGCCACCTGGCGTGCCTATCTCAGCACCCACGGGCCCGTCGCCGTGAACGCGCGCGACCGGATCGGCAAGGGCCCGTGGTACGGGCACGGCGGCGTGCGGCGCGTGGCCCAGAGCGTTGAGGAGCTGCACGGCGACACGCTCGAACAGGCTCGGTTGGGGAACGCGCTCGGCAAGGCGATCTCGCTGACGGAAAAGGGCGAGCGCGTGAACGGCGTCGGCGACACGCCGAATCAGCACGACATCCTGACCGGATCCCAGCCCGACGGTCGCGCCTACACCGACGGCATGGACCACACTTGCAACAACTGGACGGGCAACAACACCGGCAGCGCCCAGCTCGGCCACTCGGACAAGCAGGGCGGCAACAACAGCTCCTGGAACTCGTCGCATCCTAGCCGCGGCTGCAGCCAGGCGAACCTGGTGAGCACCGGCGGTGCCGGCCTGTTCTACTGCTTCGCCGTCAACTGAGCTGCTGAATCGAGCCCGACGCGCTCTAGAGCCGGTGGCGAATGGTCTCTGATGCGGACGCGTTCGTCACGATGATCGAGAACTCCCTCCGCTCGGCCCACCGATGCAGGCCGTTCGGATTGGCGCCGTTGGTGACGCCGGCGACATCGGGACAAGAGAAAGGGAGGGCGCCGCCCGGACGGAACCCCGCACCAGCCACGCCGCGGTGACGAATCCGGAAGAGTCCAGCAGGTGGCTCTCTGCTGTCAGGAATGGCTGGCATCTGAAATGTGAGCGCGACTGACAGGAGTCAGTCACGGCTCGATGTTGATCGCCGAGTAGGTGCCGTGCGGCAACATGTCGATGTTGTGCACCTTCACGATGAGCCTGGTTTCGGGATTCTGCTCAGCTTTCGTCACAACCTCGGCAAATTCCGGATCATCGCCCCTCGCCTTGAGGCGCTTGTCGCGTTCTTCTCTTGATGGATAGGCGCGGATGTAGATGAACGTGTGTTCGGCGCTGATGCCAAGCTCCGGATCGCTCTGCTGGGGAATCCAGTAGCCCACGTTCGTGATGCCGTGCCGGGCGTAGATGGCCGCGGTCCGGTTGGCGAATCGCGCCGCTAGCGCGTCCCGTTTCCCAGGCTGGGCGGTGTAGACGCGCAGTTCGTAGAATCCGGGGACCTTCTGCCGCTGTGCGTAGCCCCAGCCGATCCCAATCACGCCGCACGCGAGCCCCAGCAGTGCGGTCAATCTCCACGTCAACATACCGGCTCCCCTTGTTGCAAAATCCATGACGAAGGACACAACAATCAGACTGGATAGGGTCTTGCCATTGCATCTTCTGCGTTGAAGTGCTTGCCATGGCTTTAGCCTTGAATATGCGCGCCTGTTGGCCCAACGTCAACGGGTCATCATCGGCGCTGATATCTTCGTTCAGATCGGGCCAGTGAATGCCTTCTCCCTCGCCGATGAATCGCCATCGAGATCGCTGGGCCGGGCTGCCCTGGGCCAAGCGCGGGCACAATGTCGCAGCGGTCGCCGTGGCGAACAGGTTCGCCCGGATCGTGTGGGCCGTGTGGGCGCACGGTCGACCCTTCGGGTCGATCCCCGCGCCGCCTGATCCACGACGTCGATACTCCCAGGGCACTGCACCGAGTGCCGCATTAAGGCGCACCGGTCGGACCGGCGCGGGGGGCAGGCCGATAACTTGGCTGGCCGTGAGAGGCCGTGCATGCGATGGCGTAAGCCTCAGGAGGACCATCGCCTCCCGACTCGGATAGCACCTTTTCGTTAAACAGTGCCCGACATCTCAGGACCTATCTGAAAAAGTCGGCGATGCGTTCGAGATCGGCGGCAGCTTCCCGTGTCCAGCGAAGCTGCATTCAAGGACGGGTCCGAGCCTGGGTCAAGCGACGTTCGAGGCGTGCGCCGACCTCTTCATGCACGAGCACTTCTCCGCGCTCGACTTGAGCCAGGCCCTTCTCAACTTCACGCAGGAACCAATCGTCGTACTCGACCGCCCGCTCGATGGCCTCGATCACGAGTACTTCAGGGGTCATACCGCGGCGGTCGGCTGCCTGTGCGAGCTTGGAGGGGACGGCCTATCCGCCGCTGGTCGAAGAACTCGAGGGGCTGGAGGCAGAAGAACTCCGGCGCCGTGACCGCGTGCGGTTCACGGCAAAGGGCAGCAACCATGACGATGGGTGCGTGGCGCTGTGTCTCGCAGCGGAGGAGATTGCGGGCGGCCTGCGGCCAGAGGGCGTCGCGAATCAGTGCGCCCAAGCTGATGGAGATCACCGACTGCGTGGCGGGTCACGTCCTGGGTGAGTGGGACGTACCGTGCCCGCTGGCCGGGGAGACGCCTTCGTTGAAGCCCGGGTGCCGACGGTGCGAGATGGTCCGGCACCTCGAGCCGTTGCATGCGGCGCATCGGGCGAGCGGCGGGGCCTGGGTCAGCCTGGGAGACTTCGCGCAGCGCTTCGCGCCGAATGCCTGGCTGCGCGAGCGGCGGTTCACGCAGGTGTGCCACACGCTCTGATAACCCGTGTGAAGACGTTCCAACGTCGGGTGCAACGAGACGGGTTAGGCCGCACGCGGGGCTGCATTACGAGAAGAGCCCAACCGCGAGATGAGCCCAGATAAGCAAGAGCAACAGCAGGACAGCAGCGACGACAAACCCCTTGCCACGGCCTGTTGCCGCTCGGCGCACCCCAAGAACGATGGCCATGCCAGCGGTCACCAAGAGCAATGCGCCGCCCACGAAGTCGCCGACCGACCAATTCACTTCTCGCGTGAACTGCATAGCGACGAGCGGAATGGCCAGCAGCAGCGCCGTGACGGCTACTACGACAGACAACGACCGAATCAACGAATGAGCGGTCATATGCGACCTACGCCACATTTCAGCCGCGGCGGCCTCATGATCGGACAGGCCGCCGTCGGCTGCAAAAGTTGGTTGGGCGGTGAACACGCGGGTCGGGATTTACCGCTTCCTGGCGAGGTAGTAACTGTTGGCGATGTCACCAGCAATCCTGTGAACGTCTACTCGCGAGAAGCCTGCGTGCGCGAGCATCTCTCGCGCTTACTGTTCTCCCCACACCGCCCCCAGTCCCGCGCCGTTCTGCCCGAGCGACACGCTCGTGCAGTGCATGGTGCTGATGCCGTACAACGAGGGGCCGAACGGGTGTGAGAGGTTCTCCTCGAGGTTGCTGGACGCGTCGATGTCCACCATCAGATACGTTCCCTCCTGCCTCAAGGCTTGCGCGATGGCGCTTAGTACCCTTGCTGGAGCCGCTTGATCGTGAACGGCGTCGAACGTCGTGATGAAATCGTAAGCGTCGCGCTCAGCAAGGAGTGCGGCGTCCTGAACTTCGAAGCGGGCGTTCGCCAAACCCCAACCGGCGGCCTCTTCACGCGCGGCGGCGATCGCTTCAGGGGAGAAGTCATACCCCGCGAAGCGACTCCTGGGGAAACGCCTCGCCATCAGATTGATCGCGTGCCCCGAACCACAACCGAGGTCGAGAACGTCGATGCCGTCGGCAAGTCGATCCACAAGACCAGGGATAACGGGCAGCGTCCGATCGAGCAAGGTGTCGTCGTAGGTCTGACGCGAGCTCTCGGCCATAAGCCGATGGAAGCGGCCGTAAGCCGAGTAGGGAAGGCCACCGCCCTTGCGGAAACACTCGACGATCCCCTGTTCGACACATGCCATGCACGCCAGGCCCTGCATGTGCGTGGCGAGATTTCCGCTTCCGGCACGCCTCGTCAGCGATACCGCGTGCTCGGGCGGCAGCCCATAGGTGCGACTCGCGGGGGCGTAGTCGACGACGCGTGCCGTGGCCATGGCACCGAGCCACTCTCGCACATAACGCTCGTTCAACCCGGTTGCTTCGGCGATCCCTGCGCTCGTCGTGAGCGGGAGATCCGCCATCGCGTCGAACAGACCTGTCTGGTGGCCGATGCTGGTCATCAAGGCCAAGTATCCGTCGTTCAGGACGCCAACCATCCGCTGGCCACATTGCTCCGCTTTCGCCTAGTCGGGCACTCGATCCGGCATAGGTACCCCCTGTAACGAAGGAACGACTGTCGCGGCCGTCCAGTGCCTGCATTCTTTATGATCGACCACGCAGAATCTGAAATCGTCCGCCCAACGTCAACGCATCACCCGCGGCGCTCTCGATTCACGCGGCGCCGTCGGGTGCATGCGGTGTTAGGCCTCGTGCTCAGTACGGGTGTACAAAGATCTGGTCGAAGCGACGCTCGAAATCGCTCTGAACGGCGGGGCCAGACCGTACGCGCGAGACGTACGCCTGAAACGCCTGTTCGAGGTCTTCGAAGAGTGTCCAGAAATCGATGCTGACGTACCCACCGTTATCGAAGACGTACTCGCCAGGTCGTGTCGCGACCTCGTGACCTTCAATCGAGAATCCGTGAGCAAGGCCACATCTGAACTGCCCCTAAAGAATCTCAGCGTACGTCCGACCTCGATCCTGGGACTGTTCCCGATACTTGGGGTTCATGAACTCGGCTGACGTCTCCCCCATTCTGAGTAGCGTTTCGGTTTAGAGTCCGGCCTAGCGAAAGGGTCGGGCAATGAAGAAGCGGTTCACCGAAGCGAAGATTGTCGGGTTTCTACGGGAGGCCGATGCGGGCATCCCGGTCACGGAGCTCTGTGGCAAG
>Ga0194132_10010199_pt1 | contig 12571 bp, 11 predicted proteins | sample TA2KigOf80mmetaG_FD_148612 | JGI IMG/M metagenome (GOLD analysis project Ga0194132, IMG submission 148612) | Freshwater microbial communities from Lake Tanganyika, Tanzania - TA2015054 Kigoma Offshore 80m | ecosystem: Environmental > Aquatic > Freshwater > Lake | place: Tanzania: Lake... | reverse complement strand
CTCCGAAGTGAAGAGAGTCACCAATGAAGCGCATGGCAGTGAAGGTTTTCGTCAGATTAATGAAGAACAAAATAAACGACTCCAGGAATGCGTGAGTCGTTATGTGGAACAATCCAATGCTCAAAATGTGGTTGAACTTTTTTGTGGGAATGGGAACTTAACTTTTGCCTACTTTAATAAAGTTAAAAGCGTTTTTGCGATCGATGGCAGCCAAGCTGCTATTGATCAAGCAAAGAAAAAGAGAGAGGAGTTGGGGATCAAAGCCCATAACTCTTCAACCGCATTTATCTGTGACATGGTTAATCGGTCTACTTATCGAAAATTACCGTCTGAGATTAAGGGTCACTATGATACACTTATAGTGGATCCGCCGCGGAGTGGTTTGGCCGGGACCTTAACTCAACTAGTTCATAAAGAACTTAAAACTCTTATTTACGTATCATGCTCAGTACAAACTTTTGCTCAAGACGTTCAGTGTTTAAAGAATCAATTTTCCTTCGAAGAATTGCAGCCTATCGATATGTTCCCGCAAACTCGACATATCGAATTCGTTGCAAAGTTTACTCGTATTTAATTTTATTCCTGTTTTTATTTTCTCTTCCTATTAAGGCAGAAGAGTTTAGCGGAGGAAGTGCCGCCGAGCTTTCTGTGGGAACGGTTCTTTTACGGGGAGCTCAAAAGGACGCCGAAGTTATTGGGAGATTACCCAAAGGAACAGTTCTGACTATTTTAGGGGAGAGTGAAGGCGGATGGGTTAAAGTAGAAGTAGAGTTAGTTGATGGGGTAGAGCAGGGGTGGATAGATGAGTCCGCTATAAAGGGGGCAGAACAGCAAGAGCTAGATGACAATCGGTCACAGGCCAAGAAGAAAAAAAAGAAAAACAAAAAGAGATCCCGTTTACCTGAAGATGAATTAGCCGTTATTAAAAGGGATCCCTCGTTTACTTATGGTGTTTATGCAGGCGGAAATTTTGGAATTCTATCCCCCGCATACGAGGAAGTGACTCTTCAAGGAGTGGGCGGCCAAGGTGGCGCTTTTATCTGTTGGTATCTGAGTCGCGAATCTTCTCTGGGAGTTGAACTTGGGGTCACGCAGTTGAGCGGAAGTGAGTCTCAACCTACCGATACCCTTTCTGTAAAATCAGGCGTTGCACGGCTGTTTGATGTCTCGGCCGTTTTTGAATACCTCTATCAGAATTTTAGATTTTTTGGGGCTCTTCAATATTCGAAGGGGATTGGGATTTCCGATTTTCCTCTGGACCAGGTTGAGAGTGCTTCAGATTTCAGCGGGCTTTGGTTTAAAGCAGGTGCCGGATACTCTATACCCTTATCGGATGTTGTAAGTTTGGTTGGTAAGGGGACCTACGGTTATTCCTTCAATAGGGCCTATGTTGGATTTCAGGGTTTTTTCTTTTCCGCTTACCTAGAATTTCGTGGCTAAAGTGTCTAAACTTTAGACAATCCCCAAACTGTTTTAACTGTATCCATTTAGCCTTCAACTAGCTGTCAAAAAGCAGTTCAGTCTAATATCCCGGATTTACGAACAAAAAACCAGGGTTGAACCATGGCGTTACGATTCGAACAGATGTGAGGGATTTTTTATTTGAGTTTAGGCGTGATGAGGTTTGGCATCACATCTGCACTAGTTAAGAGATAAGAGAGATAAACCCGACACGAAAGAAACGGCAGGTGTAACGACAGCTAAAACAACATCGATAAAGCAACTTTGATAAAACATTTTATAGGCAACTTAAGAAAACAGCTTTGATTCAACAACTTGATAAACATTTTTGAACTCAACTTGAAACTCAGAAAACAAGCAACTTGAAATCATTGTTATCACCTTTAGCCGAATTTAAGGGGTTTCTTCCCTAGTGGAAGAAACCCCTTCAGTTTTTTTGCCTGCAAAGGTTTTCTCAAAAAAATGAACCATCCATCTCGCCTGTTCGAGTATGTTTTTCAACTTAACATTCCCATGACCTTCATCAGTAAAGATCTTCACTTCGATAGGTATTTCTTTTTTCTTTAGAGCTGTCTCAATCTGTTCTGTTTCAGTCACAGGAACTCTGGGGTCATTAGCCCCATGAAAAATCAAAAGCGGAGTCTTAATTTTATTGATGTGGGTGACGGGAGAAATAGACAAAAGAAACTCTTCATCGGCAAGCGGTCCATATTCCACTTCGCGAAGAGCTCGCCTATAGGGTTTCGTGTTTTTCAAAAAAGTGACAAAATTAGAGATGCCGACACTTTCAGAAGCTGCAGAAAAAAGGTCAGGAGCGTTTTCAATCATTGAAAGGACCATAAAGCCGCCGTAGCTTCCTCCATAAACCCCCAGCTTGTCTTTGTGAGCTAGACGTTGGTCAATCAGCCACTTGGCTGAATCAATGCCGTCTTGAACGCTGTTAATGCGTAATTTGTAGTTATCCAGGAGGGTGTACTCTCTTCCATAACCTGTACTGCCTCTGACGTTGGGGGCTAATATTCCATACCCGCGCTCAAGAAAATAATGAAAGATTTTGTTGAAATAGGGACGGTACTGGCTTTCAGGCCCTCCATGAATGAAAATGAGAAAGGGGATAGGCTTTGTTTGAGTTTCTTGATCTTGGGTTATTGGACCTTTTGGTCTATAGAGAAAAGCCGGTATTTTTTTTCCATCTATCGCCGGATAGTGAATGAGTTCCTCTTGGACTAAGCATTCTTTGCGCAATATATTTCCCGACGAGTCGGTCCACTGAGTTATATGGTTGTTTTGCCAAGAAAAGACTTGAGCCGGGTAGAGAGAGGAGGTTTGGGAGAAGAAAAGAGGAGAGTCTTTACTTCCGGAAGCAAAGCCCATGCCTCGGATGACGGTGCGGTCATCTTTTGGCAGTGAAAGAACAGATTTCCTTTGCCCTGCACTGTCGATAGAAATCCCTTCGAATTTCGAATAGCCCTCGTGATTTTTTAAAAAGATAACTTTTCTTCTGGAGGGATCCATGAATAGTTCTTCAACTTCATCTGAACCAGAAGTCATGAGTTTGGAGGCTGTAGGCTTCTTCATCTCAGTGAGAAAGGCTTGAGCCATTCCATTGTTTTTGTCCGAGATGTAGAAAATAGATTGAGAGTTTTTAGTAAATACGCCCCCTTTGGATGCTGCTAGACCTAGGTTCTCTGTTACATTGAGTATTTCCTTAGTTGTCAGATTAAATAACAGAACATCACTGTCAGTGACGGATCGGAATCGAGTGATGAGAGCCCATTTTCCATCAGGAGAAATATCGGTTACTACATGGTTTCCTTCAAGAGCCATGAGTAATTCCGAGCTACCTTTAGAGAGATCCCAACGGTAGAGATCCATGTCAATTTTGTTTCTGGAATTACTAGTGAACAGGAACCACTTGGAATCTGGCCCCCATTCGAAACTTTCAATCCGCTTATTTCTGTCAACTATTAGGGGGTGAACTGAATTGTTTTCCCATAAATAGAGATCGTATTGTTCGTCTCCTCCAACTTGAGAGGTTAACAGAATCTGGGTTCCCTTAGGACTTAGTTTGAAGGAGGAAATTCCCTCCGGTAAAAAACTGATTTGAGTAGGCCAACTTTTGGGTGTTTTTAGGAAAAAAAGTTGAGGGACATCTCTGAAGTCTGAAATAAAATAAACCCCATTCTGGGTTGCAGCAGGGGAGTGTTGATTGGTAATTTGAACCCAGGTTTCAATGCTGTGGGTTATTTGGCATGTCTCAGGTTTTAAATTAGGAAAAGAGCTAGAGTCGGGACGATTCCCTGAGGGGGACTCAGCAGAATGGGTCGTTGATTTGGTTTCGATAGTTCTTCCTGCAGGTGAGCCTACAGAGGGCGAAGGGGGTTGGGGTTTTAAAGTCGGGGGCGTTAGCGATTGATCATTTTTTTGAAAGAATAACTTCCCTCGATGCTTGAGTTTTTTATCTAGAGCTCTTGTCGAACTCAAATTCATGCTTAATATAGCTAAGAGTATGATTTTTAATGTAAGTTGATTCATGGGGTAAAAGTAACAAAAAGTTCCCCTGAAGTAATGTGACGAAGCAAAAATTCAGATGAGTTGAGAGAGTTCAAATGGACAAGGATTTATACGAATTATTAGGGGTTAAAAAAACGGCGAATGAATCGGAAATTCGCAAAGCCTTCTTGAAGTTGGCTAAAAAATATCATCCCGATGTCAATCCAAACGACAAAGTGGCTGAGCAAAAGTTCAAAGAAGTGAATTTGGCTTATGAAGTACTTAAGGACTCTAAAAAACGTCAGCAATATGACCAGATGCGAGCTCTGGGGGCTAATCCCTTTGCTCGAGGGGCTGGAGGAGCTGGGCCAAATTGGGGTGGGGGGCCGGGGATGGGAGGGCCGGACTTTGGAGATTTGGGGCTTGGAGATTTATTTGAAGAAATTTTTAGTTCGGGTGGTTTTGGAGGTCGAACTTCGGGGCGACGTCGAGGCGGAGCGGGCCCATTTGGAGGAGGGTTTCCGCAACGTGGTGCCGATCGAGAAGCTCAACTCACTGTTTCGTTCTTAGAATCGGCTCAAGGGGGAGAGAAGGCCATTGAACTAGGGGATGGTAAAAAGCTCTCGGTAAAAATTCCTGAAGGGATCGAATCCGGAGCTAAAATCAAGCTCTCGGGCCAGGGTGATAAAGGACTTTCGGGTGGGACGAAGGGAGATTTGATTTTGATTATTGACGTCTTACCTCATCCCTATTTTGTTCGCGAAAAAAATGACATTATTTTGAAGCTTCCGGTCACCTTTTCTGAAGTTGTTTTGGGGCACGAAATTGAAGTCCCCACTCTAACCGGTAGAGTTCATTTAAAAATCCCAAAAGGAATTTCAAGTGGCCAGAGACTAAAATTGGCCGGGAAGGGGATTCGTTCGGCCAAGAGCGGATCTCGGGGGGATCAATATGTTGAGATTCAGATCAAAATTCCTAAAAACGTCCCGCCTTCTTATATAGAAGCGGCTGAACAGATGAAGACCGATCCTTATAATCCTAGAGCTAACCTATTTTAAAAGAACTCTAGTTGATTCATTGCGTAAAATATTTCTGCTTCATTGGTGGAATGCATCTCCTGGGTTTGTTAAAATTAAAATTCACAACCACCTGTTTTTTCAAACTTTAAGGAGCTGATTTATGAAAAGAATTTTTAGACTGTTGGTTTTAACTGGGGCAATGGTAAGTGTTATTTCCATGACCGGATGTGCCTATGGTATGGCGACTTCCGTTGGAAAAGATTATGTTGTTGTGCTTAGACAAGATGGTTTTCTCTTTGGCGCGTTGAGAAAAGCCTTTGTATGTAAAGCTACCACCAGTGGTTTGACTGGATGTAGAGATAACGAGAATCCGTAAAATGAATTCTTCCTCGTTACTAGGTTGAAAGCCACTGTAATAGGGGAGATTTTTATATGTGCTCCCCTTGAGTGGACTTTTTAAGAGATTGGTCCGATATGCTTTTTCTTAAAGTGCAAAGACTTATAGAGGACCAAGGTCACAAGATTTGATAAGTTTTCTTGGAGTTTTTTTAAAAAATTCACCGCATAGTCAAACTGTCAGTAAATTTTGCGCCGTGAACGAACTCCAGGCCCGTTTAAACCGCTTTAAAAACGCACTCAAAGGGAGCGGGTATAAGATTTTTTATGAAAAGTTTAATTCAGTTGATTATGCTTTTTGGGATTCTCTCAGTTCCTACCTACGCAAATTCATTAAATACCGAAAATGAAATCACCCCATTCCCCTTGCGGACTGCTTTAGATGTCGACATCGATTTAGGAATCTCCATTAAAAGAGAAGACGCTCAAATTTCTTCTCGGTTAAGAGTTGGAAAGTTGTGGATGCTAAACTCCGATGTTCTCTCTTTGGGGGGGGCCTTCGGTAAATTTTCAAATTTTGGCTTTGGGGGAGGTGTCGAAGCCGAATGGATTCATCTCTCTTCGGGACTTTGGACTCAAGGAAAGTTGCTGACGACTCAAGAAGAAAAGTTAGTCCTGGGAGCAGGCCTCGGCTGGAGTGTTATCGGTATCGAGGGAATTATTTCTCCCTTCAGATTGAAGACTTTCGCAGTTTTTGCTAAAGTCCGACTTCCTATTGGACTTGGGATCCAAGCATTCTAAAGATTCCCTCGATGGTCTTTGGCGCACATCCTTCAAAACGATTATTGACTAAAATGTAGGCTCGGATGTTTCGAACCAATGATTCTTTTAATAAATCGACTACGCTTAAGCGGACCTCAGTCAGCTCTTGGTGAAGCTCATCGTAGGGAGAAAAAGCTTCAACGGCCTGTTGGTATTGAGTCCCTGGATTAAGCAGTAATCGAGCGACATAAAAGGGAAGTTTAAAAGGCAAAGCTTTTTCAAATTGTTCTCTAATCAGAGGCATTCGAGACCAACTGTTAAAGACATGACCTACTCCATGGCGAACCAAGCATTCAAAATAAGAAGGGTGGAGCCAATTAGCATTTCTGATTTCTACCGCAAATTTAAAATCTCTGTTGGAACTGACTTTTTCTAGAAAGTGGTCCAGCTTTTCGACGAATTCCGATCCTCGCTGAAACGTTCCTGGTTGAAATTGAGAAAACTCAAACATAATTGGGCCGATTCGGCTCTTGTAGTTTTCTAAAGGGGCTAAAAATTTTTCTTGGAAAATATTGGGCTCAAGAAACGAGTCATTGAGCTTACCAGCCTCTTTTCCATATCTAGGTAGCGTCGGATATTTAAAAACGGTTACTTTCTCAGTCGCTTTTAAAACAAATTGAAAAGAGTCTGTGGTTTGCTCAAAGTATTTTGAGAAACCCTTTGAAGTCGGCCAGGAGTAATAGGTGTGGTCGACACCAACGCAGGAATAGTAATTACTGTATTCTTTAAGACAGGACTCTTGAAAGTTTTTATCGCTAGAGTAAGGGTGATGGTAAATCAAACCTTGCCATCCGGGATACTTCCAGCTTGAGGTCCCAAAATACCATTGGTTTTTTAAAAGTTTAGCTATCTTGGAATTCATGGGGGCTATTCTGCCACTTTTGGCAGTTTAGCGATAGAACTAGATAGGGGTGTATTATTTTCGGGGATCAGCTTATCGGGTATGATATTAGTTACCAAGCTGTTTAAAAAACCTTGATGTGGTTTAAAGAAGTTTTCATAGAGGGCTGAAAGGGCTTCTCCTTCCTCATAAACTACCGAGGCCCCATCTTTTTGTTGCAGAGCTATGAAACGAGGAACCATTTCATGCGAATAGATTTTTGAATTGGGAAATAGTTCTTTGAAAATCTTTGAATCAAAAATGGATTCATCAGGGTCTTCAACGACGATGGAGTGGATTGTAAGCTTTGCTGGAGAAAACTTTTTGAAATAGGCCTCGAAAATAGCTCTGTACTCTTTCGAACTCGCACACCAACTGGGCGAAATAATAAAGAAGTTAAAGTCATTATTGTCTCTCTCTTCCAAAAAAGATTTTAAAAAGAAAAGTTGAGTGACCTTAGTTTGGATTTCCGGCGATTTGTCTTGTAGTGTCTTTTGAAAAATGAGTTTATTAGCGAAAGACAGACTGTCTAAAGCAGTGCGATTAATCCCTATTTTGTGGCTAACGAGGTGGGGTGATATTCTCACCTTCTTTCCTAAATCAATAGGTGTGGATAGGAATAATGAGCGCTTCTTCCAGTCTTCTCTGACTTCCTTCCAAGCGGTTTCTACCTTTTTCATATCGTCAGGATTGACCGTAACGGTAAGAGCTCCCATAGCGTCTCTAATCACAGGAAATACGTCATCCTTTTGGTTTCCAACTTTAAAGCCAATGTTAAAAGGCAAATAGTAAAATGAGTACATTTCTCTAAGCTTGTTGAATGGGATATCGGATAAGACTTCAGCTTTGTTCACCGAACAGAGAATGTTTAGGAGTAAAAGAGTCGTGAAATTTAAAAACGTAAGTTTCATAAAAATATTGGATACGAAGAGAATACTGCAACAGGTGTGCCCTTGAATAAGTGCTTGTAATCAGGTGCTTTTTTTTGTATTTCCTTTGTGGTGTTAGGCTTTTTTTTAGTCAACTGTAAAACAAGACGACGATCAGCTGTCTGCTAAAGAGGCAGTTGAACTTGGGTATGGAAAGAGGCAAATTGGGTCATGAGTCGATTAACAGAAAATAAAAGCTCCTGAGGAAAGCTGATTTCATCCCAGTGACTGAGTTTGAGTTGGTCGGCTATGTTGACTAAGTTTCTTTGAGAAGGATTTAAAACAAGGTTTTCGGCAAAGTTAGCTTTGGGGGCACAAAGGCGACAGAGGATGCCTCCGGAATTAAGATCAAAGATTCCCTCAATATCATCTTTTCCTTCGCATTTAGCACACACATCAACTCTTGGTTTTAGTCCAAGCAAGCAGAGCAAGCGTAGTTTAAAAATAGTGTTAAGCAATTCGAGTTTTTCTAGATTTTGCTCTTTCTCAATTAAAGCTAAAGATTGACCAAGCAAGCTATAAATAGAAGGCATCGGAGTGGGGGTGTTCGCTAGTCGTGTTATCCACTGGACTATTTTGCCGGCTAGAAGAACCTTATCCAATTCTTCTCTTAATTTAGGGAAAGAGTTTAAAACGGACAACTCGTTGAGATAGGGGCGATCCTTGGGATCTCCTCTAAGAAAGATTTCGTTGTGGCAAAAGAGGTCTAGACCGCCAACATAACGCCGTTTGCTCTTTCTGGCAGACTTTGCAAGAACTGAGATCATTCCCCAGTCTTTTGTAAAAAACTGAATGTAACGGTCTGCTTCTCCGAAGTTTTCGATTGAAAGAACAATGCCTCTTGAAGAATAGGTCATAAACAAGGGCTAGGTGCTTTGAGAGGATCTATAGACGCTTTTCCTTTAAGAGAATGGTTTCGTTGTTTTGTTTTTAAGTAGAAAACAGCACCTAAACAGTTATACAAAATGGTGTAGATTTGTACTAGCGTGCAAAGAGTTCCTCCCAATTCCGGATCCGGCACTCCCATCCACTTGAAGAGAGTAAAAAAAGCGACTTGACCCGTTCCTATTCCCCCGGGCAAGAGTGGAACTGCGGACACGGTTAATGCTAAAGGAATAATAAAAAAGCATTGTCCAAAAGAGAGAGGAATCTTTAGCAGACTTCCTAAATAGATATGAAAACAGAGTATCCCCAACACTGAAGCAGCAGACAAAAGAAGTGAGCCGGTAAAAAACCAGAAATGATCTCGGAAGTTTAAGAGGGCAGAGGTTACTTCCCCCAATCGTCTATTTTTACGTAATAGGTGAATCAGTTTTTGAGTGATTGATAGATTCCAAAAGGGCGGCCAGAAAAATAGAATTGCAAAAGCTAAACTCCCCCCACTAAAAAGCCAGACAGCCAGAGCTGTGACTTTGAGTTGATGATTGTTATCCAGCCACTGAGTAAAAAAGAGAAGAGTTACCGCCGAATAACAAATAATGACGGTGAGACCTATGACTCGGTCGATTAAGACTGAGAAAATAGCACGAGTTCTTTTTTCAGGAACTCTCCCCGCAATGTACCAAGCTTTGATCAGGTCTCCACCCACCGAGCCGGGCATAAAAGTATTGAAGAAATTTCCGATCATCGTTAACGAGAAAATGGTGGGAAAGGTTTGAGATAACTTTTGAATTCTCATGATGAGGTACCAGCGCATGGCACAACAAAGAATGGAAAAGCTCAAAAATAAAAAAGCAATAAGGAGATGCTCAGGAGTAAAAAGAAGTTGTTTCAATGAGGAGAAATCGACCATTTTTGACTTGAAAACATAAAGGACCAACAAAAATCCCACTAGGGTTTTTAACAAGGTTTTTAATTGTGGTTTCCATTGGGCCATAAGATTGACTTCCTGCGTTAGTTTTCTCGTTGCATTGACTTAAACTTGTAGATTAGTTTAGAGTCTTAGGCAATGTCACTCAATTAAAAAACTGTTTATAGACTGAAAAACTTTGTCCAAGGACAAGAGTTAAGGGGTGTTTATGCGGCTTTGTGTTTTGGGAACAGGATACGTAGGATTGGTTGCAGGGGCCTGTTTTTCGGATTCTGGAAATCATGTTGTTTGTGTTGATATTGATAAGGAAAAAGTGAAAAGGCTAACTGCCGGGGAAGTTCCTATTTTCGAACCCGGATTGGACGAATTAGTCGTTCGTAACGTCAAAGCCAAACGACTTGAATTTACGACTGATGCGTTGTCCTCCATAGGGAATGCTCAAATCATCTTTGTGGCCGTAGGAACGCCTTCGGGGAAAGATGGGGCTTTAGATTTAAGTTATGTTTTTGAAGCGGTCAAAACGGTTAAGGAAACGGCAAAGAATGATCTTTTAGTCGTGATAAAGTCGACTGTTCCGGTGGGAACTGCAGCGAAGGTAAGAGAGATTCTTGTTGGAAGTCGATTTCATATTGAGGTTGTTTCAAACCCTGAGTTTCTTAAAGAGGGGACAGCCGTTAATGATTTTCTTAAACCTGAAAGAGTGGTTATCGGGTGTCAAACGGCTAATGCCAGAAGAATGATGGCCGACCTCTATGCTCCTTATGTTAGATCCGGAAATCCGGTCTATTTTATGGATAATGCTTCTGCCGAAATGGCCAAGTATGCTGCCAATGCCTTTTTAGCCATGAAAATCTCTTTTATTAATGAGTTGGCTAATCTTTCTGAGAAAGTTGGGGCCGATATTCAGGAGGTAAGGAAGGCTCTGGTAAGTGACAGTCGGATCGGAAATAAGTTTCTCTATGCTGGATGTGGGTACGGAGGAAGTTGTTTTCCCAAAGACGTGCAGGGTTTAATCCATGTAGGTCAGCAGTTCGGCATGCCTCTAGAAATGTTCCGGGCGGTTCATGAGACAAACGAGAAACAAAAGACCATTATTTTTGAAAAGATCAAAAAACACTTTCGCGGTCAATTGACAGACAAAACAGTGGCGATTTGGGGGCTTTCATTTAAACCCATGACTGATGACATGCGGGAAGCCCCTTCGGTTTCTCTTGTTAATGCGCTATTGTCATCTCAGTGTCGGGTTCGGGCTTATGACCCCGTTGCTTCTCATGAAGCGAGTAAAGTTTTTGAAAATAGAATTAAACTTTGTGCTAATGCTTATGAAGCGGTTCAAGGGGCTGATGTTTTAGCGATTCTAACTGAGTGGAATGAATTTCGTTCTCCCGATTTTGAGTTGCTTAAAGCCAACTTGAAAGCTTCGGCGATTTTTGATGGGAGAAATCTTTTTAATCCAGAATCGGTTGCAGCCTCCGGTTTAGACTATTACTGCATTGGGCGACCCGATCCCAGGATTGAGACTCTATGAACAGCAATGAATTGAAAAAAGGTCGTTATCTAGTAACAGGAGGTGCAGGGTTTGTCGGCTCTCATCTTTGTGAACGATTATTGGCACTAGGGTGTGAAGTTGTTGTGGTCGATAACTTTATCACTGGAAGAAAAAGTAATGTTCAGCCTCTTCTGAGAAATCCGAAATTTCACCTTGTAGAGAGTGACATCATTCAACCCCTTGAGATTTCCGGTGGACTTGCTGGAATTTTTCACATGGCAAGCCCAGCAAGTCCTGTCGACTATATGAAGTATCCGATTGAGACTCTTAGAGTAGGGGCTATCGGCAGTGATAATATTTTAAATTTGGCGAGACAAAAACAGTGTCCCATTTTAGTTGCATCGACTTCAGAAATTTATGGGGATCCTTTAGAACACCCACAAAAGGAGAGCTATTGGGGAAATGTTCATACGATTGGCCCTAGGGGATGTTACGATGAGTCCAAGCGGTATTTAGAAGCCATCACCATGGCTTACCATCGGGTTTACCAGCTACCGACACGAATTATTCGTATATTCAATACTTATGGACCTCGGATGCGAACTGATGATGGAAGGGTGGTTCCAAATTTTTGTATGCAAGCCTTGGCGAATAAAGACATCACTGTCTATGGAGAAGGAAAGCAAACAAGAAGTTTTTGTTATGTGAGTGATTTAGTTGAAGGGATTTTGCGTGTCATTCAGTGCGATCATGTTGAGCCCATTAATTTGGGAAATCCGGTTGAGACTTCAATTTATGAATTCGCTCATCGAATTATCGGTATGGCAAAAAGCCAATCTAAAATTATTTATTGCCCTCTGCCTCAGGACGATCCTAAGACGCGTTGTCCGGATATATCAAGAGCTAAAAACCTTTTGGGTTGGGCTCCAGAGGTAAGTTTGGAGATTGGGCTCAAACACACTTTTGATTATTTCAAATCGACCCTTTAAAAAATTGTTTAACGCGCCCAGAGAAACTCATCGGGCGTATGATGCACTATTTAAACATCAATACCTGCACCCTTTGAATGGGCTTTTTAAGAGGCTGGTCCGAACTATTTTTTCTTAAATTGCAAAGCCTTATAGAGGACCAAGGTTATAAGATTTGATAAGTTTTGTTGGAGTTTTATTTGATAATTCCCCTCATCGTCAAACGGCCAATAAATTCTGCGCCTTAAACCAACTTCATGGCCGTTTGAACCTCTTAAAAAGCCCAATACCTGCACCCTTTGAATGGACTTTTTAAGAGGCTGGTCCGAACTATTTTTTCTTAAATTGCAAAGCCTTATAGAGG
>Ga0194132_10010196_pt1 | contig 12575 bp, 11 predicted proteins | sample TA2KigOf80mmetaG_FD_148612 | JGI IMG/M metagenome (GOLD analysis project Ga0194132, IMG submission 148612) | Freshwater microbial communities from Lake Tanganyika, Tanzania - TA2015054 Kigoma Offshore 80m | ecosystem: Environmental > Aquatic > Freshwater > Lake | place: Tanzania: Lake... | reverse complement strand
CGTGGCATTCGTGTTTCGGTGCTGTGTCCTCAGGCGGTGCGAACACCGATGACGGCAGGTGGCCCGGGCGTCGCCGGCGTGGATGGCATGCTTGAGACCGATGATGTGGCAGAGGCTGTGGTACAGACGCTTCGCGACGAACGGTTTCTGGTGCTGCCTCACCCGGAAGTGGCCGAGTACATCAAACGGAAGACGTCCGACTATGATCGCTGGCTGACCGGCATGCGGCGCCTTCAGGCACAGTTCGGCAAGGCAGTCTGACGAGAACCTCTCACCCAGAGAGGGAATGGTCCTGATCAGGCGGACAACTGATCCTGTGCCACGTTCGGAAAACCATCGAGCAGCGAACTTTCCGCACTGACCGAATTGACGGTACGGAAACGGTCATCATGACGAAAGTTGTAGATGATGCGACGACAGGTCTGTGGGTTCGACGCTTGCGCCAGCTGGGCAACCAGAAGCGCCGCAACCACGTCGGCATAAAATTGTGTGGGGTAGGATCCGAGCGGATGGCCTTCACGCGTTTTTACACGCCAGCCGTTGCGCGCAGCAAACGTACGGCCCGAGCGTTCGTGCTCGGTCGCGTACTCCCCTTCACGCGCGACACTTGTCATCGTCTACTTCGACCCTTGGTACTGCACCGCCGTCACTGCGAGCGGACAACCAGTATAACTGCTCCCACCACCGAGACACACCTCGTTGGAGGTGGTCTTGAGAATCAAACTGCTCTGCCGGACTCGGTGCTGAGCTCGGTGTAGGGTTCCGGGGAATGTCTCCCGGCACTTCCCGTGCCGCATGCCCAACGGCCGCTTCAAAACATTCAGCGCCACAACTGCGGATATTCAACGCAGATGAAGCGTATTCAGCAGAGTGCAGCGACTGCCCTCCTCGCCAGCACCTTGACGAGGTGGGCACGGTATTCCGCAGATGCATGCAGGTCACTGTTGAAACCGGCATCGGGAATTTCGACTGCATCCAGCGCCTCGGGTGTGAATGAACGATTGAGGGCATCTTCCAGCGCGGTGGCTCTGAACGCGCAGGGTCCAGCGCCCGTCACGCCGACGCGCACACGCCCGCCAAAGTCCGCAACCATCACGCCAGCTACCGCATAGCGGGACGCGGGATTGGGGAACTTCCGATAGGCTGCCCGCTTTGGGATCGGGAACTCGATCGCCGTGATGAGCTCAACAGGTTCCAGGGCCGTTTCAAACAGGTCCCGGAAAAAACTATCACCCGTGATGGTGCGACCGCTCGTGATTACGCGCGCGCCGAGCCCGACTACAGCCGCCGGATAGTCGGCAGCTGGGTCACTGTTGGCGACTGAACCACCCAGGGTGCCGCGGTTGCGAACCTGGTTGTCACCGATCTGTGCGGCAAGGTAACCCAGCGCAGGAATCGCGCGTTGCAGTTCCGCGGATGCGACCACTTCACCATGTCGCGTGAATGCGCCGATGCGGACATGATCGGCGCGCACTTCAATGCCCGTAAGACCTGTCACCCGGGAAAGGTCGATCAGATCGGTAGGTGATGCCAGACGCTGCTTCATGGTGGGAATCAACGTCATCCCGCCGGACAGGTAGGACGGATCATCCGCTGCCGCGAAGATCGCCATGGCCTCGTCGATGGTTGATGGACGGTGGTGTTTGAATCGATACATGACAGGTGCTCAGTCCGTTACCTTGTTATCGCCTGCTGCCCGCTCATGCGACCCTTCTCTGTGGCAAGCCCTGCAGAATCCGCCACACCTTCTCCGGTGTGGCCGGCATCGCCACCTCTTCGACTCCGAGCGCATCCGTGACTGCGTTCATCACCGCAGCCGGTGAACCGATCGCACCCGCCTCACCACAGCCCTTCACACCGAGCGGATTGTGAGTGCAATGCGTGACCGTGGTGTCGACTACAAAGTCCGGCACGTCATCCGCGCGCGGTAGGCAATAGTCCATCATCGAACCGGTCAACAACTGACCCTGTGCATCGTAGAGGCCAATCTCCAGCAGGGCCTGGCCGATGCCCTGCGCCACACCGCCATGAACCTGACCGTGCACGATCAACGGATTGATGATGCGGCCGAAGTCATCGACCGCGACAAAATTGACCACACGCACCACACCGGTTTCGACATCGATCTCGACTTCAGCGATGTGAGTCCCTGCCGGGTAGGTGAAATTCTGCGGGTCATAGAATGCCTTCTCTGAAAAGCCAGGCTCGAGATCCTCCGGGTAGTTGCCCGGCACATAGGCCGCGAAGGCGACTTCCTGGATTGACATGCTGCGGTTCGAGTCACGCAGGGAATAGCGGCCGGCTGCAAAATCCACGGCGTCGACCGAACCTTCCATCAGATGTGCCGCGATCCGTCGACCTTTGGCGATGATCTTTTCTGAAGCCTTGACCAGTGCTGAACCTCCGACCGCGAGAGAGCGGGATCCGTAAGTGCCGAGGCCGAACTCCACGCGTCCCGTGTCACCGTGTACCACTTCAACTGCTTCGAATGGCACGCCCAGACGATCTGAAACCACCTGTGCAAACGTCGTTTCGTGGCCTTGCCCGTGGGAATGCGCACCCGTGAAAACCGTAACCGAACCGGTGGGATTCATACGAACTTCACCACTCTCGTAGAGCCCCACACCGGCACCGAGCGCTATCGCGAGTTTGGAGGGTGCAAGCCCGCATGCTTCGATGTAACAGGCCATGCCGATGCCACGCCGCTTGCCGCGCGATTCGGACAGCCGGCGCCGCGCCGGAAACGCCGCGTAGTCGATCAGTGAAAGTGCCTTGTCGAGGCTCTTCTCGTAGTCACCGATGTCGTACACCAGCGCCACTGGTGTCTGATAGGGAAACTGTTCCGGCCGGATCATGTTCTGTCGTCGCAGATCTGCCGGATCCTTGCGCAGTTCACGCGCAGCGTTCTCCACGATCCGTTCAATGACATAGGTTGCTTCCGGGCGACCTGCGCCCCGATAGGCATCCACTGGCGCCGTATTGGTGAAAACACCTTGCACCTCAACGTGAATGTTAGGTGTCAGGTATTGACCTGCGAGCAAGGTGCCGTAGAGGTAAGTCGGCACCGAGGAGCCGAACGTCGACAGATAGGCACCGAGGTTCGCGACCGTGTGCACCTTCAGGGCGACGAAGTTACCTGCTGCATCCGTGCCGAGTTCCGCATGAGTCAGATGATCACGACCGTGGGCATCCGCAAGGAAGGCTTCGCTGCGGTCAGCGGTCCACTTGACCGGGCGGCGAATACGTCTTGCCGCCCAGATCACCGCTGTCTCTTCGCTGTAAATGAAGATCTTTGAACCAAATCCACCGCCGACATCGGGCGCAATGACACGCAGCTTGTGTTCCGGCGCAACGTTCACGAAGGCTGACAGCACGAGTCGTTCGAGATGCGGATTCTGGCTGGTGGTGTAGAGTGTATGATCCCCGGTTGCCACGTCGTACACGCCGAGCGCGGCGCGTGGCTCGATGGCATTCGGAATGAGGCGATTGTTGGTCAGATCAAGCCGGGTAATGTGCGTGGCCGCGGCCAGTGCTGCATCCGTTGCGGCGCGATCACCGAGTTCCCACTCATACGCCAGATTGCCGGTGATCTCCGTGTGAATGATCGCCGAGTCTGTTGCAGTGGCCAGATCTATCACCGCCGGCAGCTCTTCGTACTCCACAGCAACCGCCTCCGCACCATGGCGCGCCGCCTCGAGTGTTTCACCGAGCACGATGGCCACCGGTTCGCCGGCGTAGTTCACCTTATCAACGGCCAGTGGCGGGTGCGGCGGAGATCGCATGTCAGTGCCATCTTTCTGCTTCACCATCCAGCCACAGGGCAAGCTGCCGACGCCATCTGCCTGCATCTGCGAACCATTCAGCACGGCGATTACGCCCGCCGCGGATTCAGCATCTGCCGCGTCGATGCCGAGGATGCGCGCATGCGCGTAGGGGGAACGAACGAAACAGGCATAGACCTGACCGTCTTGCCGAAGGTCGTCGGTATACCGACCGTTGCCAGTGATGAAGCGCGCGTCTTCACGACGCAGTACCGCAGCGCCGATGCCTGTACCAGAGGTGGTCCCGATTGCAGTCACATCGCCCCCTTCTGCTCTTGTACCGGTTTCTGTTTTCTGGCGTTCGTGTTCTTGTTGCCGGCTATGAGACTTTGGCAGTCATTTTTTCGGCAGCCGACAAAACGGCCCGAACGATATTGTGATAACCGGTGCAGCGGCAGAAGTTGCCTTCGAGCCCTTCGCGCACTGAAGCATTGTCGAGCTTAGGGTTGTGTTCGACGAGGTCGATGGCTGCCATGATCATGCCGGGCGTACAGAAACCGCACTGCAACGCATGGCACTCCCGGAACGCGGCCTGCATCGGATGCAGATCATCCGGCGCACCGATACCCTCGATCGTGGTCACGGCACAGCCATCCACCTGACCCGCAAGCACGGTACAACTTTTTACGGCACGCCCATCGAGATGCACCGTGCAGGCACCACACTGGCTGGTATCACAGCCGACATGGGTGCCAGTGAGGCGAAGTCGCTCGCGAAGAATGTCGACGAGCAAAGTGTTTTCGGGCACATCCACCTCGCGGTGAGTCCCATTGACCTTTAGCGTGATCTGCATGTTGTCCCCTTCCCTGGCCGCATTGAAGAACCTCGGGGGCGCTGACGTCAATAGTCGTAGCCGCGCCAGAACTGGCGCAATCGTTTGCGCAAAGACGGTGCCTTACAACGCCAGCAGCATGGCCAGCACAAAGATGCCGAACACCACGGCCCAGACTTTCCACTGGTCACTGCCCTCAAAACGCTCCTGCACATGGTCTGACCCGGCGGCCGAATCCATCGGACGCGAGATTGCCTCACCGGCACCCGTGTTAAGCGGAGCTCCGGCCACACCGACGTCTGCTCCGACCTCTGAACTGACCTCTGAACTGATACAGGTGCTGAGCGCAGAAAAAAATTCATCGGCCATCTTTCGCGTAGCCGCGTCGACAAGTCGCGACCCGACCTGCGCAAGTTTGCCACCGATGGATGCTTCGACCTGATACGTGAGGCGCGTCTGCTGCCGGCCCATCGCCTCCAGGTGGACGCGCGCACCGCCTTTGCCAAATCCTGCCGGCCCGCCTTTCACCTGACCATCAATCCGGTAACTGCGCGGCGCTTCAATGTCTGCGAGGTCAAGCGCCACATCGAAGGTCGCACTCACCGGCCCGACCTTCGCTTTCACCTTGGCACTGAACCGGGTGTCATCCTGTTTTTCCATGGACTGACAGCCAGGGATGCACCGGGCGAGCACCACGGGATCATTGAGCGCCTGCCACACCACATCCTGTGACGCCGGCACCACATACTCGCCCCTCTGGTCCACGCTCAAAATCTCCAAGTCCGACGATTGACGATATTCCGCGAGTATCGGCCCCAAAAAGCAACGATTACTCGGACACTCCTCGCGTCGATTCCAGACGATTCCTGGTTGATACACTAACAAACAGCAGCTTACGGAGTCTTATTGCCTAGTAACTCACATCCTGTGGAAAAAACTTGCGTTCTATAATGTAAATCGAGTTGCCCTCCTCCCGGCATAGGTAGAGAATGAAAGCGGGTTTGACCCTGATGCTTTCGGCCACCCGGCCGGTAGCCACTGATGGCGAATGGCCAAGGAAACAACCAACCCTTCGAGACAGGTCAAATGGACAACCAGACTTCCCAGACTTCGGTAAACACAGCGGTTCAGGATGCTCCGCAGGAGTTGCTCATGCGCGGGCTTCTTCGCGCCTACTATTGGATGGACGAAAGCCTACAAAACGGACTTGAACGCGCCGGGTATGTGCCCCGCACCCGCACCCAGACGATGATTCTGATCAACGTCGCCAATGGCACCGCCCGCGCGGCAGAGCTGGCCCGCGTTCTTGGTATCAGTCGTCAGGCCATCCAGCAACAGATAAATGATCTGGAGCAGGACGACATCGTCACCCAGATCCCTGATCCCAACGACAAACGCGCCAATCGAATTGTCTTCAGCGAGCGCGGCGCCCGGCTGATCCAAACCGCCATGGGTACACTGCGGGAAGCTGAACAGGTTCTGGTGATGCGAATCGGCTATGACGCACTCGAGTCCATTCGCCGTGCCCTGTCGCTCGACTGGGGTCGGATCGTAGGGGACAAACGCGCTCCCGGCCGAAAGCGCTCGGTCGGCTGATTGCCGACCAGACCCAAGGAGCCTGCGCGGTAGCCGATCAACGGGCTGCAGCGCAGACCCCGAGCGCCGACACGGTTCCGTCGGCCCATTCCCCGGTTCATCCGATTGTAGTGGTCCGCACCTCCCGCGGCGCCTAGGCTGCCTTCCTGTCAGCAAACAGGAACAGTCATGAGCTACAACTTCCATACCCGCCGTCCCTACATCCTGCGTCTGCATCCGGCGATTCTTATTGCCGCACTGGTCATCGCCTTTTTCTGCAGTAAGGCACGGGCGGATGAACTGAGCATTACCCTCGAGGGGCTGCAGACCGCAGAGGGCAAGCTAATGGTGATGGTGGGCGATGCTGCGGCCTTTGATGGCAAAGGCCCGGCCGCTGCACAGTTCATCCTTCCGGCACGACAAGGCACCATAAAACTCACCACCGATGCACTGCCCGCAGGCGACTATGCAATCCGGGTGATGCACGACGTCAACGACAACGGTGAGCTCGACAGCAATCTGGTTGGTATGCCGAAAGAACCCTGGGGCATGTCGAACAACGCCCGCGGCAACTTTGGGCCACCGAAATTCGAAGACGCCCGTTTTGCACTCAAGGAGCGCGCAGAACAGACCATCCGGGTCGAGAAGTAATCAACGGGAGAAGTGAGATGGGGAACCGCCGCGACTTTCTCAAACGCGTACTGGTCAGTTACGCGCTGACGTCGTTCTTCTGCCTGTCCATCGCGATTCTGCTGGCGCCGCTCGCGCTCACTGAGAGCTTCAACACCACGCTGATCATTTCGTTCTGCATTGGCCTCAGCATCAATACCGCCGGGCTGTTGGGTGATCGCCTGTGCCGGTGGGAATCCTGGTACCTTGCGCCGATCCTGATCACGTGCAGCGGTTTGGGATTCGGCCTCATCATCGCCGGACAGTTGGTGATGGGTGACACCTGGTTCTTCTTTTCCAGCGACTACAGCAGTCTCATCGCCGGTATTTTTTTTGGTGTCGTCGGGTTCCTCGTGTTCAGCACCCGTGAGCAGCTGCTCAATACCCGCATGCAACTCGCGGAAGCTGAAGCAGCGCGTATCGCCCAGGAACGACGCACACTCGAAACCGAACTCAAGCTGCTGCAAGCACAGATCGAACCCCACTTCCTGTTCAATACCCTCGGCAACATCGCGAGCCTCATCCGTGACAATCCGGACGGGGCAGAGAGCACATTGCACAATCTCTCCCGACTGCTGCGCGCCTCCTTGAAGCGTACCCGCAATGAAACCAATACCCTTGCCGAAGAACTCGAGATCATCACCGCCTATCTCGACATTCAGAAAGTGCGCATGGGTGACCGGCTGGACATCGCACTCATCATCCCCGACAACCTGAAGGCGCAGCCCCTTCCTCCTCTCCTGCTGCAACCGCTGGTTGAGAACGCCGTGATCCATGGGCTCGATCCCAAACTCGAAGGTGGCGGGATCGGTATCGAGGCAACCGTCGAAGGGGACCAGACCGTCATCCGCGTCGCCGACACCGGGCTCGGTTTTCGCACGGTTTCGAGCGGCAACGGCGTTGGGCTTCGCAACGTGCGCGAACGCCTGGCAGCCCTGTACGGCACCGCTGCATCGCTGGAACTGCTGGAAAATCCCTCCGGAGGTATCACCGCTGAACTCAGGCTGCCGGGTTCACAACAATGACCACGGCCATCATCGCCGATGATGAGGTCAATCTCGCGAAGCATCTCGGCGACCTGCTCAAACGCGTATGGCCGGACCTTGAACTGCTTGGCACCGCACACAACGGTGTCGAAGCCCTCGCACTGATCGCTCGCACCACGCCGGACATCGCCTTTCTCGACATCCGCATGCCGGGTCTTACCGGGCTTGACGTGGCCCGCTCTGTTCCCGCGGGTACTCGTGTGGTCTTCGTCACCGCCTATGACCAGTATGCCGTCGACGCCTTCGCTGCTGCCGCCACCGACTATCTGCTCAAACCGGTGAGCGAAGAACGACTGCGACAGAGCATCAGCCGCCTGAACGTACAGACGCCTTTACAGGCGGATCGTCTCGCCGAATTGCTGGATCGTTTCGCTGCGCAGACGAAACCCGAACGACTGCAATGGCTGCGGGTCGGCCATGGTGAGACGACTCGGCTGGTTGCCGTCGATGACGTGCTCTATTTCCAGAGCGACAGCAAGTACACAACGGTAGTGACGGCGGATCGTGAACAGGTGGTCAGATTGTCCATCAAGGAACTCGAAGACCAGCTTGATCCCGAACACTTCTGGCGAGTGCACCGGGCAATCATTGTCAACGTGCGCGCGATCCTCGAAGCCAAACGCGATCTGCGTGGCCGATACGCTCTCCGAATTCGCGGCCGCAGTGAAGAGCTGCGCACCAGCGAAGCCTACGCGCACCTCTTCCGCCACATGTAGATTCCGCCGCATCTTCTGGTTTAACTTCGCGGACCCTGCTCGCAGCGAGAAACCGGTTTTTCCCATGACCGAAACGCCCAACGTCATCGTGGTTCTGCTCGACAGCCTCAACCGGCACATGCTCGGCGCCTGGGGTGGTACTGAGTTCGACACGCCGCACATCGACCGGTTCGCCCGCACGGCCATGTGTTTCGACAACCACTTCGTTGGCTCGCTCCCCTGCATGCCAGCGCGCCATGACATTCTGGTTGGGGCACTCGATTTCCTTTGGCGCCCGTGGGGATCCATCGAACTCTGGGAAGAAGCGATCACCGTGCCCCTGCGCAAAGCCGGGGTCACGACGATGCTGGTATCCGATCATCCCCATCTCTTCGAGTCAGGTGGCGAGAACTACCACACGGAGTTTCGCGGCTGGGAATACCTCCGGGGCCACGAAAACGATCCGTGGAAAACCCGCGCGGATCCGAGCTGGGTCGGCGCACCGGCATTACCCGCCCAGAATCCACGCGGACAGTACTATCGGGAGAATCGCACCTGGTTTCGCGATGAGCTGGATTTCCCGGGTCCACGCACGATGAACACCGCCGCCAGCTGGCTCGACCAGAATGCCGGCGGGCATCAACGGTTCATGCTGTTCATCGACGAGTTCGATCCGCACGAACCCTTCGATACACCAGCGCCCTGGGCCAATGCTTACGATCCGGACTGGAACGACGAACTCATCATCTGGCCACCCTACAGCGTCGGTACTGTTGCGCGTGGCGTGCTGACCAAACGCCAGGCGCGCCACGTAAGAGCCAACTATGGTAGCAAGCTCTCCATGATCGATCACTGGTTCGGTCGATTACTCGATGCCATCGACCGTAACGGTCTCGGCAACAACACCGCAGTGATCGTCTGTACCGATCATGGTCACTATCTCGGTGAGCGCGACATCTTCGGCAAACCCGGTGTGCCGCACTACGAAGCGCTCGGCCACACGCCGCTCATGATCCGCTTGCCGGGAAATCCACCGGGTCGCTGCAATGCGCTCACCACCAACGTGGACATCAACGCGACGCTCTATGCGCTCTTTGGTCTGTCACCGCGTCACGTCACCCATGGTGAGTCGCTGCTGCCTCTCATAACAGGCGAACGGAAACAGGTGCGCGACTGGGTGCTCGCCGGGGTCTGGGGACGCTGGGTCCACATTCACGACGGTCGCCACAAATATGCACGCGGCCCGGTGAACGCGGACAACATGCCGCTCTCGATGTGGTCGAACCGCTGGTCGACCATGCCCATCGTGCCGGAGCACATCCTCGACCTGCCGAAGCCTGATCGCCGCGCGTTCCTCGACTTCATGCCGGGTTCGGATGTGCCCGTCATTCGTCAGCCGTTCGCGTCAGGTGATGCACTGCCGTTCTGGGCGATGGGGCATCGCACAGGTGAACACCACCTCTATGACCTGCAGAATGATCCGGATGAAACGCAGAACCGCATGGGTGACGTACAGGAATCGCGCATGATCGAGTCCCTGCATGCAGCGTTGACGTCGATCAACGCGCCTGCAGACCAGTTCCAGCGACTCGGTATCAGTTGAACGAGAGACCCGAGAGGAAACACATGCGTGAACATACACCCGGTCCTGGATCGAGCCGGCGACAATCTCTACACCTGCGATCCGGTCTTCGGGCAGTTGCTGCAGCTCTATCTGCCGACATCACTGTTCACCCATCTCGAGCCTCACCTCGAACGCATGGGCGCGCTGGCCGGTGGTGTAATCGATGAACTGGCGCTGATTGCCGATAAACATCCGCCAGAACTTTCGCATCGTTCGCGCGTCGGGATCGACCAGCAGGAGATCATCAAACATCCCGCCTATGTTGAGCTGGAGCGGATCGCTTTTTCCGAATACGGTCTTGCCGCCATGTCCCATCGGCCCGGCGTACTGGACTGGCCCGAAGTCATGCCACCTCTCGTCAAGTACGCGCTCACCTATCTATTCGTGCAGGCGGAGTTCGAGTTGTGTTGCCCGCTGTCAATGACGGACTCCCTGACGAGAACGTTACGCAAGTTTGGCAGCACTGATCTCATACGCCGCTATCTGCCACGTCTCACCACCCAGGACTTCGACGAGCTGTACCAGGGTGCCATGTTCATGACAGAACAGGGCGCCGGATCGGACGTCTCTGCCACCGCTGTTCGCGCCGAACCCAGTGCGGATGGAACCTACTGGCTCTACGGCGACAAGTGGTTCTACTCCAACCCCGACGCGAACCTCGCCATGGTGTTGGCCCGCATTGACGACGCGTCGCCCGGACTTTCAGGTGTATCCCTGTTCCTTCTGCCACGACGGCTCGATGACGGGTCGATGAACAGCTACCGCATCATCCGTCTCAAGGAAAAACTCGGCACCCGCTCCATGGCGAGCGGCGAAATTCGCTTCGACGGCGCCACCGCTTTTCTCAACGGTCAGGCTGGCCGTGGTTTCAACATGATGGCGGACATGATCAACAACTCGCGCCTGTCGAATGGCATGCGTGCTGCGGGTCTGATGCGTCGTGCGACTACGGAAGCAATCTATGTCGCCACCCACCGGGAGGCCTTCGGCAAGCGACTCATCGATCTGCCTTTGATGCAGCATCAGCTGGTGAAGCTCTTGGTTCCGACCGAACAGGCACGGACCATGGTGTTGCAAACAGCAGAGGCACTGCGGCGCGCGGATTCCGGTGACAATGAGTTCGCGCCTTTGGCCCGTATTCTCACGCCGCTCATCAAGTTCCGCGCCTGCCGCGACGCCCGCAGGGTCACCGGGGACGCGATGGAGGTGCGTGGTGGTTGCGGATACATCGAAGAATGGAGCGACCCACGCCTGGTTCGCGATGCACATCTCGGTTCAATCTGGGAAGGCACGAGCAACATCGTCGCCCTCGATGTGGTGCGGGCCATGCGTCGTGATGCGACACTGCCTGCGGTAGAGCGCCACCTCAATTCCCTGCTCGAATCCATGCTACGGGAAACCATCGCCGTGGATGCAATCCGATCAGTGGTGCAGCGGACTCTCAACACAGCCCGGCAGGTGGCAGAATACGGTACCGACAACCAGGCACGACAGATCGCGACAGCGCTCTACGCGGCGGTGACATCGGTAGCGATGGCTTTCGAAGCGATCCAGATCCGCTCGCCGGTCCGCATGGCGCTGGCGCAGATGGTGATCCGTCACCGGTTGATGGCGCGGGATCCGCTGCAAGTGGATTCCTAAGACGATCAGTGGACCCGTGTGGTGCTGGGACTGAGCGAATCCCCCACCGATGTATCGGGTGTGAATCTGCTATCGCGGATCACTGCGTAACGCCTGCTCGAATACATCGTCCTTCACGAAGAGCTGTTGGAATCGAACCCAACCATCGCGCGCAGTCGGTGACATCGGTTCGGACTGCACCACCTGCCATCCGAATTCCGCGAGCTCTTGGACTACCCAGGCATAGCGGTACCAGGACATGAGCCACGGATCCACCGCCGTGCCTCCATATCCTTCCTGGAACGCGGCGACATCGAAAACCGGTCGCGGCAACTGGGTCACTTCCTTTGACAGCAGGAACATCAGGTCACGTTCCTTCGGCGCCAGTTTGCATTCATCCCAATCGATGATGCGCAAATCCCCGGATGGTTCGATCAACACATTGGCGAGGTGGATGTCAGCGTGACACGGGACAATCGCTCCCATTCGGTTCGAAGCGAACTTACCCAGATCCGCGCACCGCTCCGTCACTTTTGAAATCCGCGCTTTTTTGTCGTGCCAGAATTGTGTGAATTGCCGGCGAATCGTATCCGGAAACGTCTCGACTTCAATTTGTTCGGCCAACGCACCCAGTTGTTCGGCCTCTGGTGGCTCAAACGTCTCAACCCGCATCAGCGAACCAAGATGATCGGGAACTTCAACCGAATGGAGGTGATGCAAGAGCTCACCAAGCCGGTACGACTGGGAACGACC
>Ga0194132_10010194_pt1 | contig 12576 bp, 13 predicted proteins | sample TA2KigOf80mmetaG_FD_148612 | JGI IMG/M metagenome (GOLD analysis project Ga0194132, IMG submission 148612) | Freshwater microbial communities from Lake Tanganyika, Tanzania - TA2015054 Kigoma Offshore 80m | ecosystem: Environmental > Aquatic > Freshwater > Lake | place: Tanzania: Lake... | reverse complement strand
AAATCTATCCGCCCCAGGCTGCGTTGCACCGCACGATTTGGCCATTCTCCCGCTCCCCGGTCCCGGTTTGACGGCGAACAATGAGGCTTATGTTGCCCCACGAGCCGCTATTGGTAAGCATGTGCCGCTCGAACAATCGGGGATCGATGCTGATCCCATACGAGTCATGCTTGAGCCTCGTGCCGACGGCGTGATAGAGCAGAATGCGAAAGCCACAACGCCGCCCTAAGATCATCCTGTTCAAAGCAGAACAACCAGATATCGCTTTGGCGACTGTTCGCTTACAATTCATCTGTGGGTTATCTTCTGACGGCCAGACGATCCAATATTGGAGTGATCCGCCGTTTTCCCACTGTTCGCAATAATCGGCCAACCCCAATAAGTCCCCACGTTATCTCTGTACGCACTCTCTTGGCTATTCCCCGCCAATCCTTTTTGAAGTAATAGAGATTCCATTGCGCCATATTGTTGTCACCTGCAAACCTTCTCTTCATCACACTATGGCCTCGCCCATAGTCAAACTCCTTAAACCCATGAACACGCAATAGAGGAAGAATATTGAAAACTAGGACGCTTCCAGGAGAAAACCTCGCGTACTCTTTCAAGAATGCCATGTGGAAACCAAGGAGACGCGATTTATAGGCAACCCCCGCGTAGTGAGCAATAGGCTCGCCATTTAGCAATAACAAGGAGAGCCAGCAATTCTCGTTGAAGTGCTTTATAAAAGCGCGGATCCAAGCACGAAAATCATCGTTGTCCAAGACCGCCTTTCTCCGGTCTACCTTGGTACTGCCTCTCTCAATTGCAGTCATTATTTCTAAATCATCAGGGGCAAGCTTCTTCAACACGAACTCGACGGGAGCTTGCTTTTCTAGCAACCGGGTAAAACGTCTCAACTCATGCCGTTGTTTTGGAGACACGCTCGGCGAATCAATAAAAAACCATGGGTTTGCTGATGAATATTTTCTCGCGGCCCAAGCTCTCTTTAATTCTATGTCTGCCGCCTGGGATATTGTAGGGCTGAGTTCTTGAAAACATAGCCAATCGAATCGTTCAAGCAGTGCCAATACAAACTGGTGCCACTCATCCGGAGAAAGCTCTGGGTCGCACAGAATGGAAGCTTTATCCAGATAAGGAGCACCTGCTAATTGAAGGCCACGCTCTATCTGTTCGGCTGCCATAAAAACAAGATCGCGGTTCTTGGAAACAGCGCGAATCAGTAGACTACCTCGGTGGGGAAGAGCCTCCTGGATCACTCGAAACCACCGGGGGTGGTTGAACACATGCCCGGTCGGCCAGGCGTTCCATTTTTCTAGCCAGCACTTCTCAACTTCCGGCTTAAGTTCCCGGAGTATCTCGATTTTCACCAAACGGGTTCCCCGAGAAACTATTAATAGGCCAGATGCTCTAAGTAGATAGCACGTGCTATCTGTTCCGATCCTTGTGGAGTCGTATGGGCGACGTCGACGAACAATGAAAGAAGCTCGGTATCGTGAAAGTTCTCATAGTATCTATGCACATCGATCACCGGCACGTTGTGTTGACGCCCTACGTCGTGCAACATCTCGGAAATCAGTGATTTCATCTCCGCGTAAAACAGGTAGTTGTCGGCAGTCAAGCCGGCCCTTGCCATCGCAGACCTGGCTTCGACAGAAGTGATGTCCTTCTGTCTCGCCAGCCCCGGGAGGTTTATCAGCACAGCCTTTGCTCAGGCTGCTTCGGTTATGCGAATCATTTCGGTAAGGTTTTTTCTATAGACCTGTGCCCATTCGCTATCGCGTGAAAGCCGTGCAGAGAAGGCTCTGATGGTGTTCGTGTTATTAACAACCATGTTGAGGAAACGGGTGTGGAGATTCTGAAGCAAAAGAGAATGCTGCCAGACCGGCTGAGGCGTGTACATCGACCCGTTTGGATCGACCATATTCACCCCATGCCAGGCGTCGTTCCAGTTGAAGGCGATCATTATGCAGTCCGGGGAAAAACGAACGATCTCCCTCTGCAACAGCAACAGTCCTTCGCGCGATCTCCATCCGCTCACCCCGGCATTGATCACCTCGGCCCTGGACACGCGACGTGCAGCCAGAAACCCAGGATCATGATTCAGTTTGTCCTCAAGCCGAGCAGACCAGGTGTCGCCATCATCGACTTCTAGGTTCTGGACCGTGGAGCCTCCAAGGATCACGATCCGGTACACTCCGTGATCCTTTGGGACCGTAAATTCCTTTCCACGATAGCCGAGCGAATTAAAGTGCACATCTTTATCGAGCCAAAACGCGAGAGGTTTAGCCGATCGCCTGACCTTCGGATCGATAACGGTGGTGTCAAAATTTTTATAGGTCGAGAACCATAAAGAGGGTCCGCCACAAAGGCTTGGTGCCCTTTCAAGTCAGCCATTTCAACTATTCCGTACTTCTGCATCCGGTAGACCCGATAGCCGGCTTCGAGAATCAGAAAACAAAGGACAACTGAGACAAAGCTGACAATAGTCCCGTGCAGGACCGTACGGATCTGACTGGGACGACTGATCTGCCCTAGTTGGAAAGAACCCATCAAGAAACTCCGCGCCACCCTTTGGACAAGGAGCATGCGACTGGTGACCGCTTTACCGCCTGAGCAATTCTGACATCCAATCGCCATTGGGCATCACGATCATGCCGCGTCGGCAAGCCGAGACCGTCTCAGGTTCACGAGCGCACTTCCGACCCCTTAACGCCTCTGGCCGCCCAGCCCGCGATGGTCCTGAGCTTGGTAGTAACGAGGTTGCAGAGGCGGCAGGCCTCAAGGAGAGCCACGAGTTCTTCCCGGCCGTACCGGAGCTCGACTGGAGCTCCAAACCGATCCAGTAAATCTGTGTGCAACGAAAACAGCGAGTTCCCGAAATTGAAGGGCATCTGTGCGGCAAGTCGCCGCGTTGTCTGATAACGAAACATGATCCGCGCCGGGATCGAGAAGACCAGCACGACAAACGGCGACAGGAGGTAACACAAGCCGCTCAGAAGCCTGGCGTTGAGCTTCGTCGTGACGACCCTGATGGCATTGATTAGCCTTAGTGGAATCGCCTTCCAGGGATTATCGGCATGATCTTCATACAGGTACAACGATACAACCCCTCCTCCTCTGAGAACCCGCACAACCTCCCGCAGCCCTCCCTCCGGGTCGGTCGTGTGGTGTAACACCCCATAGGAGTATGCAAAATCGAAGATATCCGATTTGAGAGGAATGGAAAGCACGGAGGCTCTCACGACATGGACGTTCGACAAGCCGGTTGTGCGGTGGTATGTGTGGTAGACACCTTCGCTGATGTCAAGACTGATGAGTTCAATCGAAGGATGCCTTATGGCCATCGCGGTTGTATCGTTACCGCTCCCGGACCCGGCCCAGCCGTGACGCCGCTTGTACTCTCCCCACCCATAGGACTGATAGAGGGTATAGTTTGGCAGGGCCGTCAGCGCGGTGTCCCACTTCGACACTGCTTCCGCTTCAGACCATTCGACCCACTCGGTTACCACAGGAAGGGCACGAACATGACACGCCCATAATGATCCGGCGCATGCAGATGAATGGCAGCAGGGAGGTGGTCAGGCCATGACAAGATTGGAACCCCACGCTGCCCCCATGTCTTTATCAAGGAGCGGCGGTCTTTCCCTGCATAGAGGAACGGAAAGCCCTGAGGCACCACTCCATCCGGGAGGTGATCGAACAGGGGGCGGACGTCAGGAGCACCGTCGAACAGATCCAGGCACAATTGATAGAGGGTCCGGCGGCGCTGGCACTCCGCTACATAGTCACAGCGACGAAGCAGTTGGGGAGTAAGGGACGAACAAGCTTCTTGTAGCATGGTGATCTCTCGTCTGGAAGAAGAAACCGGGATTGCATGTCCGGTTGCAGCCAGTCGAGCCATCCGGATACATGCAAGGATGACCAGAGCACTCTTCAGACCGCCCCACTCTATCAACCGTTTCAAAACAACTTTGGATCGGTATCGCCATTCAGCCAGCCGACAGGACCCTCCATAGGAGAATCCATCGGGATCCATCTTGTTGTTGACACGATTATCTACTAGCGCGGCGCCGTTGGGGAGCGCCAGGGTCTTTCGCAGGCTGAACACGCCGAGGTCTCCACGTCGGCCCAGCGGCACTTCCCCATCTTCGCTGAGAAAGCCATGCGCATTGTCCTCGATGAGCGTCGCGCCATGCGCCCGGCACCAAGCCTGTACAGGACCAAGAAATTGCGGGAACCCAAAATAGTTCACCATCACAACGGCCCGTATGCTCCCAAAAACCTCCCGATCCCACGACGCCACATCGGCACGCAGCCGTTCGTCCACCGAGTAAAATCTTGGGACCGTCCCCAAAACCGCCAGGCTCGCGAGCACCTCGCCGCAGAGAAAACCGGGCAACAAGACCTCGTCTCCCTCCTTAACTCCAGCCAGACGGAGCGCTTCCGTCAGAGCCTGTCGCCCGTATCCGTAGAATCGGGTTCGATCCGCCGGCAGGATCCGACCCATGCCCGAGCCATCGCCCCCTCGGCAACGCGCGCTATAGACTCCGACCAATGCCGATTCCAAATCAGTCCCTGGGAGTCCTCGGTGCCCACTCCAAGCCGAACCATCGACTGCCCCACCCTTCATTGAGGCGCCATCCAGCATCAAGCCTCTTTCATTCGTGTCTAACCGGAAGAATGGCACACCCTATGCCGCTTGACCGTCGGACACGACTCTCACCTGAACCTGCCGATCAAATAGGGCTGTCAGCCTTGGAACTTTCGCAACAAGAGTTTCTTCCAGTCCGATCGGGTACCGCCGCGGACGGATCCGGAGGTCCGGGTGAAAGAACAGTTCAGAATAGCCACAGGTGATCCGCGTGCGCCCTCTGCGAAATGGCTGCCAGAAAGCAGCCCACTCTCCGGCAGACAGGCGGGTTAATTCCATGGGACCGACCTTTCCTTTGCAAGGCAGCCGTTTTCCAAAGAGACGATAAATCACTCGATGGAGCAATGCTGGATTCAGATTATAAAGCTCCATCACAAACTCATCTTTCAGGATTCGATGGAGCCCGGCCAAAACCGAATGGAGCACCTCCGGCGGAAAATGCTGGAATATCTGCACACTCCAAAGACCAGAAATGCTGCGTTCACGGATCGGCAGCGCGGCCGCATCCGCGCACACAAGTACCACGCGGTTGTTCTCTCTACCGAGGAGATGCCGAGCCAAGACAAGATTGCCAAGAGACATATCTATGCCAAGGATTCTGGCACCTTTTCTCCTGTCTGCCCAGTGCCAGCCATACCCTACCCCGATGTCTAGAATCCACTCGCGGGGGTCGAACCTCGCATGGAATTTCTCAGCCTGCTTTTGCATGATCGGAACACAATGGTGCCGTGCGACGATTTCCAGTAAAGTCTTGCTATCACTCCGAACATGTTCAGCTGCCAAGGCATCTCGAAATCGCCGGTCGCCATCCTGCGCTTCAGACTGCCCCTGGAGAAAAATCAGCACGCCGTCTTGGATCGGGTAGGCACGCTGACAACAGGCACACCGAACATCAAGGGTCGCCTCGCCAATGGAGAGGGTTCCTTGACAGACAGGACAGACGAGAATGTCCTTGATGGCTTCCCGCAATGCATCCAGAATCTCGCGGCCTGGTGGGTACAACGTGAATGACCTTGCAGTCACACGCTGATGCGTAACAGATTCAACGTGCTCAACGCCCACGCTTTCCAGGAAAAAGGATCTTGAAGCAACGATTTCATAAACCAGAGGCGAGCTTCCCGATGCCTCCCTACCTTAAGAGAGGCGCGGCCAGCCCCACGGAGCACGGCGGCGCGACGCCTTCGCATGAGGCAGCGGCAATAGGCAGTTTGCGGTTGCCAGGACTCGAAATGAGCCTCCAGAACATTCAGGTAATGCGCGCAATGCTCCTCAATACGGCTCGTGATCCCTCGACCGTGCACGCGGTAAATCCCCAGCGGCTCATGAATATATTCGATGCAACAACCAGTCCGCGCTAGCCGCAGCCACAGTTCGTAATCCTCAACGCCGTTGAATCGCGGGTTGTCGGAAAACCCTCCAACCTCAAGTAATTTTGTTCGACGAACGACCGTCGCAGACGTAGAGAGACAGTTTCCTTTAAAGAGGAGTTGCCGATAGGTTGCATACGGTCCGTATCGGAGCCGTCGCCGACGCCCATTTTCTTCCAGCCACTCATCGTGACAGAAAAGCTCAACCGCCTTCGGCTGCTGACAGTACAACGCCACTGTTTCCAGTTTCCGCTCCATCCATAAGTCGTCAACATCCAGAAACGCCACGTACGTGCCTGTGGCTCCTCGCACACCTGCATTTCTGGCCCTGCCAATTCCCCCATGCTCTTGTTGGATGACGCGCAGCTCGATCCGCGGATGATCAACGGCCCAGCACGCGACTTGTTTGGGGGTTCCATCGCTGGATCCATCGTCCACAACGACAATCTCATACTCAGTGAAGGTCTGTCTGGCAACAGAATCCAGCGCCTCCCGAACATATTGTTCAGCGTTATAAGCCGGGATCACCACGCTGAATAGCCATTCCTTGACTGTCAACGCTCCCTCACTTTGATCGAGCCCTTGCGTAGCCTTCACGTGGACTCACCTCGACACATCACTTGCCCTTCGCCGCTGCCACTCGTTGTGTGGCCGCACCATGCTCACCGTTGAACCATTGCGCCAAGGATGGCACAACCTCGGCCGGAACTGAACCGTTGAATTCCCCAAGGGCCGCTCTTAGTTCATACCTCTCGCCTCTAATGCAGTGCCTCTCCCACTGCGGCAACATTAGCAAGACCAGCAAACCTAACTGCGCACGGTCTTGCTCAGTAAAGCTGCTGAGTTCCCACGCCCTAGACGATCGTCGTCCCCATCCCCCGTGCATGCACGCTTCCGGCTAAGCCGGTCAATGACGTCAAGCCAGGCCGCGTCATTGACCGGAGGGAAAACACGGTCAAGCAGGCCGCCCCATTCACGCCGGCGCGGACCTCCCTCGCCCAACGACTGAGCCACCGAACACACCTTAGTTCTGAGGTCTTGATCTCCGCACTCCACGACATCTTCTTGCATGGGGAACGCCCCTCGGTCCATATCCAACAGGAGCTCAGGTCGGTACCGGATGACCCTCCGGCCCATCACCAGCGCCTCCATACCGGTCGAGGTCCCGGTATAGATCACAACCGCGCAAGGACGGACCGCCTCCTCAAAAGTCCCGGCAACGATGGTGGTCGGCCATCTGAGTGACTCCTCGCTCACGGCACTCATCGGATGGGATTTGACGGCAAATTCCACTCCCTCGGCTCGACCACCGTCCGGGAATGCCCGTCTCAGCGCGTGCAGGAGGTGCTGCACTAAGACCGATTCGATTGGTAAGGCGACTAGGACTCGAATGGGGCTCCCCAATGGTAATCTTGGCTCAGAATCAACGTATTTCCATAAATATTGATAACGAAAATTGCCCCCCAGGATCAGGTGTTCCCGTGGCGTCCCGCCTGCTTCCAACATCTCGTGTGAATAGGGTCCTGAAGTGACAATCCGGTCGGGAAGTGGTTCGAATTCCACCTCGCCCAAACCATGGAAGTATGGCAGAGTGAACCGAGCCAATCCGCCGCCGTGCTGGTACCCAAGCGTCGGGATTCCATGCGCCCGGGTGGCAAGCACCAGCATTTTTTCCCATGGCTGATTTTCATAAGGGTAGATCGCCAGGGTTACTTGGTCGGTCTCTACTAACCTCGACACACATTGAAAAAAAAGACGAAAGAGAAAGTGCGAAGATCGCCATCGGTCCAGCCACCATTCCCGGAGAAGCAGCCAGCGAATAGGTCGCCCGCCGACTTCAGGGTCAGTCGGCCAAGTGGGATGCCACGACGCAGAGACGGCACGGAGGAGACCTAGTGCAGTGATGAAAAGGATGAGCGGCCTGAAATACCTCGATCGCCTCCCGAGCGCCTCCTCAAATCCCCCGACTTCGGGGGGAGAAAATCGGCAAACCGCATACCCCGCTTCCTCCAAGATGCGATCCAAACCACCGAGGTAGGGATCACCCCACCCGTCGAACCCGTTGAGGCAACGCGCCTGGGGATAGCTGTAAATGGCTATGATCGGCTTGGAAGATTTGGGGTGATTGTTCCGCTTCCAGAACCGTTTCTGCTCGAGATAATTTCTTGCCAGGCGTCCCGTCCAGACTGCACGGGACGCGGTCCCAAGCATGAACGCCTTCGCCTGCTTGGACCACAATGAGGAGCCTCCTCGAAATCGGGCGTCCGGTCTCCCCGCATAGGCGTCTCTGAGTTGGCGAAACAGCCACGGGTCTTCGACCACGACGACCAGAGGCCGTTCACCTCCCTGACGTTCACGTGTGAGTTGTTCTACCAAATGCTCGTAACAGATCAGAAGAAACAGGTCGGACGCCCCTGGATCTTTCCACGAGCACGAACTGGACCACCAGCCGAGTCGGTCGGCCTGCATCTTCCCAAGAGCCGCAATAAAGTCCAGGAACGGCTGCCGAAGCCTCTCGGCCACCTCCTGAAGGCGATCGCCCAGGGGCAGGATCCCTTTTTCGCCCAACCAGCGCGCCACGACCTCCCTTTTTTCGAGATCTTTCCCCAAGTACAACCAGCCGTCATTCTCCGTGCCAGAAGAAGCAAGCCGGAGCGCTGCTTGAACGGAACAGACGATCAAGCGGACCATGACTCTCCCAACGAATCAATCATGCCGGACAACCCTGGCCCCAACGCGCCCGATCCAAGGCTAGTCGTCTCGGGCATGATATTACCTCACTAGCTGAGCGACGACGGAATCCCACTGATCTGTTAGATGCTTGAGATCTGGCACAACCCACTGGGCCGAATCCGGGAATGGACTTGCCTCGTCGGCACGGACTCGTCCGATAAAGTGGACACCGACCGAGTCGGCAGCCTCAAAGTCGGTCATGGAATCACCGACGAACACAATTTCTGAGGGCTGCCAATGGTGCTCAGTGAGAATCGCTCGCAGGAGCGCCTCCTTAGGACGCGGCGAACCGTAAACACCGCAGCAGTACCTGCCTAGGTCCCGTCGGGTTACGATATCATGAAGCTCATCTTCCGGTGTCCCAGACACAATAAAGACTGGCAAGCGGCTTGATTGGCATTTCAGAAACTCGAGTGCGCCTGGCACGAAGGGACAGGTGTAAATGTCACGCCCAACAAAGGTGGAGAATTCCTGGCCTAAGCGCTCGGCTTCCGATTCAGTTAACGACTCGTGAAGAATGTTGCGGTAAATGATCCTGAATTTCTCATATCGCGAGATCCCAGCCATGCCCTTGTGGAACCTGACAATTTCCTCGACCTTCGCGGGGTAGTTTTTGAAGAGGTGACGGAAAGCTCGTGTCTTGATATCCACGGACTCGAGGATCACCCCGTCAAAGTCAAGGGTAATGGCCTTCAACACAGCCCCTTTTCTACCCGTCGTGCCTGGAATGCGACGGTCGGCGGTTGCCTCTGTTCAATGCGCAGGGCCAGATCCGCACCTCCCGGCCCCGTATAAATCTCCCGACGATGTCGCCTCGATTTCAGATCGGGCCGGTAAACTGCCCGCCATCCACGCGGAGCACTTGGCCTGAAATGAAGTCAGAGTCCGATGACAGAAAAAACTCGATGACGCGACAGACATCGTCCGGCTCAGCAAGTCGCTCAAGGCGGCCCTTGCCATGCAGACGCTGGAGATCTTCCGGCGTTCGGTCCTTCAACGTGGCCCGAAACCGTGCCGTGTCCGTCGCGCCGGGAGCAATGCAGTTCACATTGACGCCTGCCGCACGCAGCTCCGTGGCAAGGCAGCGGGTAAAATGCGCCACAGCCGCTTTCGCCACGGCATAACTGGTCTCCCGCGCCACGCCGAAGCCCGCAGAGACCGACGCGACGGTGACGATCTTGCCCCGCCCGCGCTCGCGCATGCCGGCCGCCGCCGCCCGGCAGGTGAACGTGCAGGTCAGGAAGTTCCGGTTGAAGATCGCCATGAAGTCGTCGTGCGCGACGAATGCCGTATTGTTGGGAGCCTTGCCCCCGGCAGCAGCATCATCGGTTCCGCAAATGTCCCCTCCTGCCAAGGTCACCAGGCCGTCAATCCGGCCGAAGTCCTGTTCGACCGCCCGCACCACAGCCTGGGCATGGGACTCGTCGGAAAGATCGGCAGGGTAGAAACGGGCCTTGGCGGACGATGCCGCAAGTTCAACGAGAATTTTTTCTACTGACTCGGCTTCTCCATAGACCCGAACCGCTTTATCGCTGATATCGGTTAGTGCGAGGTTCCACCCTGCCTTGGCCATGCGCCGCGCGCACGCCAAGCCAATCCCCCGCGTCCCACCGGTTATCAATAGAGTCGGGCGATCTGTCATTCTCACACCATCAGTTGCTGCAGAAACGCCACCGATCGCATGATCTCGTTCTTTTCGGATTCAATGATGGCTTGGCCTGAGCAGTTTCGCTCCCACGGGCTCTTCCAATCCTCGCCATCATGCAGGCGCACATCGAGAAAGGCAAAGAACTCACCCATCTCGAGTCCGGCCTGGGGCCCATAGGCTTCCAGATAGGCCGGCTCAAACACGTCCGCGCGGCGGGCAATCTGCGCGCCCAGCTCGATGGCCATCGGGACCTGGCCCTGCCGGGCCTTCAGGCCGTCCAGAATGGATGCAAACTCAACCACGCCCTCCCCCAGTGCGCAACGCGAAAGGTAAAAGCCCTTCTCGCACCGGTACAGCCGGTAGTCCTTCAAATGGACGTTCCCGACGAACCCGCCCGCCTTCCGCAAAAAGGTCTCCGGCGTATCCAGCACGGCAAGGGAGTTCCCGATGTCCCAGTTGATGCCGATGCAGTCGGAGGAGGTCGCGCCGATGATCCGAATCAGGTCTTCGGCGCCGAGGTCCTGATGATTCTCGATCAACAGCTTGATCCCCGCCCGGCGGAGCTCCGGGAGCAGCGAGCGCAGGGCGCGGACGAAGTCGGCCACCTGCTCGGCGAACCGTGGCTCCAGATAGCGGTTGCCGCCGTAGAACCCCGACATCTTGATGCGCGCAAACCGCAGCCGATGCCGCGAGAGGATCGGAAGAACAGCCCGGATGTAGGGTGGATCGAAGTTCTCCAGATCCACGGCCACGTTCATGCCGTTCCGGAGCAGCCCGCCGATGAAGGCCTCCGCCCTGTCCAGCTCGTGGATTTTGAAGTACCGGTCCACTGGAAACTCGATGCCGCCGAGCCCGTGCTGCCGGGCGATTTCAGCGACGTTCCCGATCGTGACGGCCGGCGGCGCGGCTTCCGGACGGTCGTCGTGCAAAAATCCGGCGGCATAGCCGAAGCTGTAGATGCTGAGGGAGACCCGGCACAGGTTCATGGCAGCGGTCCGGGAGGAGGCGGCTCGCCCCTCTCCTTGGCTTCCACATAGGCGATGAGGTTGCGCACGGCCTGGAGCTCCATGCGGTAACAGGCCTCCACCGTGTTCGACCCGACGTGCGGGCTGAGCAGCAGATTCGGCACGCCGGCATAGGGCGCCGTCTCCGGCTCGGCTTCGAAGACGTCGAGCGCCGCGCCGCCCAGGCGCCCCGAGCGGAGCCGTGTCACCAGCGCGGCATCTTCGACGATCCCGCCGCGGGACGTGTTGATGAGCCAGGCCCCGGGCTTCATGCGATCCAGACTCGGACCGTCCAGCAGATGCCGCGTAGTGGGATCCAGCGGCAGGTGCAGCGACACGATGTCCGAGCCGGCCAGCAGCCCGGGCAAGTCCACCCGGGCCACGCCCAGGCGCTCCGCCTTCTCGCCATTCCATTTCGGATCGCAGGCAAGGAGGCGCGGCCCGAACGCATGCAGGCGCTCGGCCACCATCCCGCCGATCCGGCCGAAGCCTAACAGGCCCACGGTGAGGCCGGCCAGTTCGCGTCCCAGCACGGGATTCCAGACGCCCCGGTGAAAGTCCGCGTGCATCGGAAGGATGCCCCGCGTCAGGCAGAGGATGAAGCCGAGAGTCAGGTCCGCGACCGAGCGGGACGGCGCCGAGGGCGCGTTGTAGACCGCGACGCCGTGGGCCCGGGCCGCCTCCAGGTCAATCGAGTCCACGCCGATCCCGATGCGCGAGAGCACCTTGATGCGCGGATAGGCGGCAAAGACCTCCCGATCGTACGGTTCGAGTCCCGCCAGCACGTAGTCGATCCCTTCAAGACATTTGGGATAGTCCTGCCTGGTCAACCGGCGGTTGAGCGAGTTGCGATAGACGACGAACCCGGCGGCATCGAGCAGGTCCGCCGGCTCGCGGATGGAGCCGGCGAAGATCTCAGTCGCAATGAAGACCGTCCCGCGTCCCATCGCTCTCAGGTCTCACGCAAAAGGGATGTCCAGCGCGTGGTGCTGCCCCTCCAAGGGCAGGCGGACCGGCACGCGTCCCGCGGCGTCGGAGACGTGCACGGCTATGATCATCTCCATGACCGTGACCGCCTGGCGAGCGTTGGCCGCGTCCGGCAGGCCGTTCAACGCGGCGGCCATGGCAACGCCGGTCATCTGGACCGGATCGTAGCCGTGCGTCAATTCGAAC
>Ga0194132_10010191_pt1 | contig 12577 bp, 6 predicted proteins | sample TA2KigOf80mmetaG_FD_148612 | JGI IMG/M metagenome (GOLD analysis project Ga0194132, IMG submission 148612) | Freshwater microbial communities from Lake Tanganyika, Tanzania - TA2015054 Kigoma Offshore 80m | ecosystem: Environmental > Aquatic > Freshwater > Lake | place: Tanzania: Lake Tanganyika... | reverse complement strand
GCCGGATGGTCCACTCGGCGGTGGCTCGCACGCGGATGCCGATGATGAAGCTGAGCAAATCATTCGTCAGAGATTGTTGGCGGCCACCGATTGGAGCTATCTCGGCGAAGAGACTGGCTCGCATGATGGCAAAGATTCACGGCATCGCTGGCTGGTCGATCCGAATGATGGGACGGCCGCGTACTTGAAGGGCTGGCGAGGCAGCGCGGTTTCGATTGCCGCACTGCGCGACGATGTGCCGGTGTTGGGAGTCGTGTTCGCGTTCTCGTATCCCGATGACGACGGCGACTTGATCGCCTGGGCAGAAGGCTGCGGCCCGATCACTCGCAATGGGCAGCTGGTGAGCCACGAACTGTCGTCGGCAGCGCTCGACGCGAAGTCGATCGTCTTTGTTTCGCAAGATGCGGACAAGAGGGCGGAGGCTAATCAGAAGGCCGTGCATCCGGCTCGGTACATCGCCATGCCAAGCATCGCCTATCGGCTGGCTCTGGCCGCTGCGGGAGACGGCATCGCCGGTGTGTCGCTGAGCGGTCCGGGTGCTTGGGACTATGCCGCCGGTCACGCCTTGTTGCGAGCAGCCGGCGGGACATTACTCGACGAACGTGGGAAAGAAGTCACTTATTCGTCAGGACGAAGCTCGACTCGATTCTGTTTCGGCGGCGCTCTTGCCGCTTGTAAAACGCTTTGCCGTCTTGACTGGTCAGCGCTGTTGTCTGGCCGTTCCAGCACGGTCCCGTTGATTCGGCCTGAACGAGGCAAACTCATCCGCGATCCAGACCAACTCTCGCGTGCTCAAGGCTGCCTGCTCGGACAACTTGCGGGGGACTCACTGGGCGGCTTGGTCGAGTTCCAAGGCCCAGCGGAAATTCGCCGGAAGTACCCGCATGGTCTGCGAGAACTCGCCGATGGCGGCACTTGGGACATCCTCGCCGGTCAGCCCACCGATGATTCCGAGCTGGCTCTGATGTTGGCTCGGACGTTGGCCAAGGGATCGTTTGATGAAAGAAAGATTCTCGCCGCCTACCGAAGCTGGCAACGCTCTGCTCCGTTCGACATCGGAAGTACCACGCGACGCGGGTTGACCGGTCAACCCGACCTGCAAAGCCAAGCCAACGGCTCATTGATGCGCGTCAGCCCGTTGGGAATCTTCGGAGCACATTGTCCCTCCGAAGCCGTGGAATGGGCACGAATCGATAGCCGGATGACGCATCTGAATCTCGTCTGTCAGGATGCGTGCACTGTCTTCGTTGCCGCGATCGCACAGGCGATCTCTGGTGGCACCGACCCTCAAGCGTGCTACGAAGCCGCTTGCCAAGAGGCATCCAAGCCAAACGTCTCACCATCCGTCCGCGAGTGCCTCGACCAAGCCGCCCTTGCCGCACCGGACGATTTTATGACACACCAAGGCTGGGTGCTGATCGCCTTGCAAAACGCTTTCTTCCAACTCCTGCACGCCGAAACTCTCGTCGCCGGCCTGAGCGACACCGTCATGAGAGGCGGCGACACCGACACCAACGCCGCGATCACCGGAGCATTGCTCGGAGCCGTCCTCGGCCGCGAAGCCATCCCGCCATCCTGGCGGCAAGCATTGCTGTCCTGTCGCCCGCTGCCTGACACTCAAACAGCGTATCCGCGCCCGATGCAATTCTGGCCGGTCGACGCCTTGGAGCTTGCGGAGCGATTACTAGTGGCGGGAGCCGAATGACTGACCGCTGTCGCTTGATCGATTCGGCGTCGGTTGCGGATGTACTGAATCCTTGTAGATTGGTCAGCAAAGGTGGCACCTATCTTTCGGCAATGCCGTGGCCTCGTTCACCTGACATTGGGAGAAACATCATGCGTGAGTCGGAGGGATTTCGCTCGGCAAGCAGCAACTCGACTTCGACAGGAAACGAAGCACCAAAGAACCCGATGCTGACTTCGGTGCGGTCGAGTTTTGATCTGTCGTCGGTTCGTTGCCGTGTCGAGAAGCAACTCGACGAAAAAATTCTTGCTGATGAAAACCTACGTGAACGAATCGAATCAGCGGCCGAAGAAATGAAAGATGGGAGACTTCAAGGGCGTCTGGAATTGATGACGGATGCCTACCGCGTCGATGAAGCGATCACGCCAAAGCTCTATCGACTGGGGACCGTGCTGACCCGTGCCCTGCGCTTGGTGCATCCCTTGGACATTTTTGTGATGCCAGGCAAGGAGTTGAATGCGCTTTGCCTTCCTTCACGCAAGGGCAACCGATTGGTGATGTGCTTGTATTCGGAACTCGTCGCGTCCCTCAATTCCCAGGAGTTGTTGTTTGTAATGGGTCATGAGGTCGGGCACGCGATTTTGAAACATACGAGAATACCACGAATTGGATTTGAAAACCCAAACTTTAGCCCTCTCGAAGTTGTCCGCGTCCGAGCGCTTTATCGCGCCCACGAGATTTCATGCGATCGCTTTGGATTGCTCGCGTGTCAGGATGTTCGCGTGGCTTCGACTGCGCTCTTCAAAGTTGCTTCCGGGTTGAGTGAGCGATGGATTTCGTTTGACGAAACAGCTTACTCGCGACACTTTGACGAACTCTCTTCGATGGCGGAGTTTGTAAACCTTGAAGACGCCTCGCGAACGCACCCGCTTACCCCGCTCCGAGTCAAAGCGCTAGTTGCTTTTTCCAAGTCTAACTTGTTTGCAGATGCCTTCGGGAAAATGAATGGCACAATTCCCACCGAGGACATGGAGCGGGCGGTCGAAACAATGCTGTCTGTCCTGGACCCCGATGTCTCGGAGTTGGAAGGAAAGGACACAGAGGAGGCCGTGCAAGATTTTCTTTTTCATGGATCGTTGCGGGTGATCGGTGCGGATGACGTTATCGCGCCAGATGAAGTGGCTTGGCTGGAATCTCGGACAAAGAAAAAATGGTCGGGCGAGGCACTCGCGCGTGATCTCGCCACAAGTGAATTCAAAAAGATATTATCTGACAGGATCGAATCCAACGCAGCGATTCTACGAGACAAACTTTCGGAAATGGGCCGCTCTCGATTGTTACAAGTGCTCTGCGAAGTGGCGTTGGCTGCGGACGGACTTTCAGAATCGGAGTTTGCAGTTTTGGACGACTTGCGCAAGTTCTTGAATATTTCCGTTGACATGGCAAAGGCTGCTCTGTCGGACGCGAGAACAGAATCACCAAACGGCGACGGTGAAGAAAGTGCCGAGCGACCAGACAGCCAATCTGATGGTGCAGTATCTACGGCAACTGATGGTGTTGATCCATTCGAGGCGATGCTCCAAACGGCGAACTTGCCCTACAAAGCATTGGCGGCAGCAAGAGCGATGTGCGACGAAATTCGCTCCCGCGGTATTTCGCTCGGCATTGGTGCCAGAGTGTTGGTTACATGGGCGATTGGTGCGTCGCGCGACGGCGGACCACTCAGCGACGCTCAAGGGAAGAAGCTCGCGGTCGCGGCAATCCGAGTCTGTCGTGACATTCAGACGCAAAATGGAGTCACCTACAAGGCACGACCAAATGCGGCGGACAAGCTGGTCAGGCAGTTTGGGATTGTCGCGCTCTTTTCTCGCAACGAAACCGTGTTCGTCGGAGCCGATGATCGCCCCCACGTCGTCTTATCGGTTTCGCGAGCACGGGGAATGTTGGTCATCGCACCCGCTGACGATTTGGAAGCGACCCTGGAAGTTGACCCGCATGAACTTCGGAAAGACTCGGTCGATGGTGACTGGCCAGCAGAATTGACTGACGCGTAAGCAGGCGTCACGTCTATTCTCAAGCTCAGCAAGATTAGTCATCGTGGCGGTCAGTCTTGGAGAATTGTCGGCAAGCAACGATTGGTGGTGAGCCTTGGCCTCGACGTTCACTTGGCTGGATTACTCCGAGCGTGACCGGCGGCGGATGCTCGACGTCGTTGATCAGTTCAAAGAGCGTGACACGCGCGATGAGCTTGGGATTGGTGCCGTGCGTGACTCATTTGCTGACCAGCTTTTTCCTGGAACCAGCACGATCATGACGCGAGCACGGTACTTCCTGCTCGTGCCGTGGACGTACCAACGTCTCGAACAGCGGCGTATCCCGTCGGCCCAAATCCATGAGAAGGCGCGTCAAGCCGAGACCAAGCTGATCGACTCAATTGAGCGTTCCGACGACAACGATGGGAACATCGGCAAGTATGCAAAGACCGCTCTGAAGAGACTGCCAAGCAGCGTATATTGGCAAGGGCTTGGCGTTTGGGGCATCCGCACGTTTGCCGGAGCGCAAGCACAGTATTACCGTAGTCTCGATCAACATTACCTACATCTTGGTCGCCACAGCGGACGCAAATCGGAGCGCGATACCGAGCATGATGATTTGGCGAAATCGAATTGGCATGGTGGACTGATTCCGCCGCCGGAGGACTTTCCGGAAGAGTGCTCACTCCACTTGAGACGGTGCGATGCGGAATACCTGAGCGAGCGCATTCGGTTGAGTCCGTTGTGTGCAGGTTCGCTGCTAGCGGAGTTGGTGGCTCGATCGGACTACGGCAATGTGAGCGTGGAGTTTGCATGGCAACATCCGTGCGTCAGTGAGCTGTCCGAACGTCTGCGCGAGCTGCTGCGGCACGCAGAGAATTTCTCGGCGGTCATGCACGGTTCGGCATTGTTCTACAATTTGATCCTCGCTCGCCAATCGAAATGGCAGGACGGCGTCAACGACTACGAGGAACGCCTGCGTGATTGGGAATCTGAGATGACCGAGCGTTCGCGGACGCTGGCTGAATGGCATCGTCGGAAGTTCTGGGAGTTGGCTCACGCCGGTAATCCGCGAATCAGCAAAGGGACAGAGGACTTCATCAATGCTTGGTGGGATCTCACACTGGACGGAATCGCGACCAATCACATCCACCTGCGCCGGGCAGAGAACTTGATTTGCGATCGAGAACGAGCCATCAAAAACAATCTTGCGCGGATTGATAACCCCCGAGCGCAAGAGCTTTGGAACGGCGACGCTGGGTCCGCGCAATTGGAGTTTCGGTGGCGAGTTTCTCAACGGCTCCTTTCAGACATCTTTCATGGTTTGGAGGCGAGCGATGCTTAGACCCGATGAGCGTGCCCATCTGTTGGAACTGCTTCGGCCTCCCGCCGGATGTCAACTGGATTTGGCGGTTGGCACGACGTTCTCGCTCGATTTGACGAGTGCATTGATGCTGCCGCTGTCGTTTGCGTTCTTCGATTGGGAACAGGAAGACGGGCAACCTGTCGCCGATCCGCTGGCATTGCTCGAAGCGTTGCGGAGATACGGCACACGCCTGAGCATTTTTTGTCAGGCTGGCCAAATCCGGTTGCCCCCGAAGTATCAACCATTGGTCACTTTCTTGGAGCCGTGCGTTTACGAAGTACAGCCGCCGGACAACGAGGGAGTCTTCCATCCAAAGGTCTGGGCTTTGCGGTTCGTGGACGTAGAGGGTTCGGTGCGCTATCGGGTTCTATGCCTGAGCCGCAATCTGACATTCGATCGGTGCTGGGACACCGTTGTGTCGCTCGATGGCGAGTTGGTCGATCGCTCAAACGCGATCGCAGCCAATCATCCACTTAGCGATCTAATCGAAGCGCTGCCGAAGATGGCTCTCCGCCGGTTGGTGCCCGAACGGCGAGAGCAAATCAAAAAGATCGCCGACGAGCTTCGGCGCGTTCGGTTCGAATGGCCGGAGGGTTTCGATGAACGCGAGTGTCGATTCTGGGTCGCCGGACTGAGCGGAAAACCTACGACGCCTTTTGGAGAGCGACGCGATCAATGCCTCATCGTGTCGCCATTTATCAAAGAGCGGGTCGTGAGAGACTTCCTCGAATATGGCGGCCCAACACACTTGATTTCCCGACTGGAAACCATACAGGACTTATCCCAGGCGACGCTGCAGGAATGTGACAGCGTCCATTACTTGCAGCCACAACTGACCGAGGACTCGACCGACGAGACAACTACTGACCAACCCGGCGAAGTGCTGGAAGGGTTGCATGCAAAACTGTTTGTGATCGACCGCGGTTGGGATGCCAGCGTATTCAGTGGGTCGTTCAATGCGACAGTTCATGCGCTGGAACACAATGTTGAGTTCATGGTCGAGCTGGTCGGAAAGAAAAGCCGCTTTGGTGTCGAGCAGTTCCTGCTGCAGGTGAAGGGTGAAACGAGCTTCGCCGACCTGTTGCAAAAGTACGACATCAATCTGCCGCCTTCCCCCTCCAACCCGGCGGAGAAGTTGCTGGATCAATTGTTTCAATCGGTCAAGCGCGCTCTCGCGGAGGGAGACCCCCGCGTGCATGTGACGCCGAATGGTGATCCCGATTTGTTTGATCTGAACCTCACCTGGTCACGTCCACTGCGGTTGCCCACCGGCCAATTCGAAATTCGCGCATGGCCGATCACACAACATGCCGAACGATCATTGCCGCTGGATGGGCAAATCACCTTTCGCCGAGTTTCCTATGAGGGACTGACTCCGCTTTTCGCGTTTTCCATCTCCGCCAGCGTCAGCGGAATTGTCGGCCAATCTGTCTTTGTGACGAACCTTCCGATGGAAGGGGCGCCGACTGATCGGCAGGAACGGCTCCTGGCCGCTCTTTTGGCCGGACGCGATCAATTGCTGCGATACATCTTCTTCCTGCTGGCGGCAGGCGACGAGTCTGCAACGTCTCCATCCGATCTGGCCGATTTGCTCGGTGACTCGAATGGACACGGAAAGCGATCGGCCGCACTTACATGTTTATTGGAGAGCCTGTTGCGAACGCTGCATCGCCAGCCGACGCAGCTCAAACGTGTGGCGGACCTGCTCGATGATCTGCACAAAGCACCGAATGGATCGGAACTGCTTAGCAACGACTTCCAGAGAATTTGGGAACCGATCTGGAAAGCTGCGCAGGAGACCCTTGCGAAATGAGCGATCGCCTCGACACGTCAAAAGTTTTGAATGGCCTGAAGGGCTTCCAGAGGGCGACGGTTGATTATGTGTTTGACCGGTTCTACGGCCCAAACCCGACTCGGCGGTTTCTCGTGGCTGACGAAGTTGGACTCGGGAAGACGCTTGTAGCACGCGGCCTGATTGCAAGGACCATTGAGCACCTCTCGGCGACCATCGAGCGGATCGACATCATTTATATCTGCTCGAACGCTGACATCGCGCGGCAAAACGTGCAGCGACTCAGCATCCCCGGTTGCGAAATCACGGCGCAATCAACTCGGTTGACACTTCTTCCTGTGCAAATGCACGAACTCGGCAATTCCGGTGTGAACTTTGTCGCGCTGACTCCCGGTACGTCGTTCGAGCAAACCGAAGGCGGTGGACGGGTCGAGGAGCGAGTTCTGCTTTATTGCTTGCTGGATCGAGCCTGGAAGATCGACGGATCGCGTGCGTCTCTCTACGTCATGCAGGACTATGTGAAAAAGACTGAGACATTCGAACGGGCCTTGGAAGTGTTCCGGACGACTCAACTTGAGAATCTCAACGAAGAACTCGCCCAAGCGTTCGTGTCAAAATTGGAAGGGACTGACCTGCGATTGCGTTTTGAAGAATTGCGACGCATCTTCTGCCGCAGCGATGCGAGGGTAGAGGACGATGATCGCAAGAAGCGTACTCAATGGATCGGCGAACTTCGGAAGCTGCTTGCCAGTGTTTGCCTCGCGGCGCTCGAACCCGATCTGATCATTTTGGACGAGTTTCAACGCTTCAAACATTTGCTCGAAGAAGAGACTCCGTCCGGACAGCTTGCTCACGATTTATTCGACTCCGACGCCGGACTTGGTGCGCGGGTGCTTTTGCTTTCGGCGACGCCGTACAAAGGACTCAGCTTGCATCATGAGGCGGACGACGACCATTACAGTGACTTCCTCGGCCTGTTGCAGTTCCTGGAAAATGGAGCGGCGACGGGGTGTGAGGAAGTGCTCGCTGAATACCGGGCCGCATTGCCTGCCGTCCGGACTTCCGAAGGGTTGTCACGGCTCCGCAATGCAAAACAGGCTCTCGAACAGCGGCTTCGGAGAGTTATGGCTCGCACCGAGCGACTCGCGATCGCCGACCATCGGGGCGGCATGCTGTCCGAAGCGAACACCGATCATTCCAAACTTGAACCCGTTGATGTCCGTGCCTTTCTGGGCGCTCAGCGCATCGCGGAGAAGCTCAACGAGGGTGACATTGTCGAGTATTGGAAGTCAGCACCGTACCTCTTCAATTTCATGGACTCATACACGCTCAAGCACTCGTTCAACGATTCTGTCAATGAGCGAGAGATGGTCCGTCTGGTGCGCGAGTTCCCCGTTGCGTTTCTCGACCTGAACGGGACGCGGAAGTATCAACCGCTGGAGCCAGCCAACCCACGGCTTCGAGGGCTCATCGCCGACACTTTGGATCGCGGGCTGTGGCGGTTGCTGTGGATTCCATCAACTATCAACTACTACTCGCTGTCTGGTCCGTTCGCCGCACCAGATTTGCCCAAGCCGGACGATCTGACGAAACGCCTCGTCTTCTCGGCGTGGCACATGGTCCCGCGCGCCGTGTCATCGATCGTCTCTTATGAAGCCGAACGTCGAATGATGCGAGCCGCGCATTCGAGGGCACAGCTCACCCATGAAGACTGGAAGACCCAGCGTGGGTTACTTCGATTCGGAACTTCTGCAGGCCGTCTCACCGGCATGCCCTTGTTGCTTCTGGTCTATCCCTGCCTCACATTTGCACGCGACTGCGATCCGCGTGAACTCGCCCGGAGCGGACCGCTCACGGCGAAAGAGGTTTGCTCCATCCTCGCCGAGCGAATACGAGGCATGGTCGAAAAGCTCGGCATCGTTCATGAGACGACCGGAAACGCCGACGAACGCTGGTACTGGCTCACACCGATGCTGCTGGATTTCGCAGAGTTCCCTGCGGCCACGCGAGCTTGGTGGGAGAGACCGGACCTCGCGCAAGCCTGGTCTGGTTCAGAATTAGGTCAAGAAGATGGTTGGTACCAGCATGTCGAGGAAGCGGAGAGGATCATCCGAGAAGTTAGAAGTGGTTCACTTCGGCTCGGCCAGCCGCCATCTGATCCCGATCTTTACGAAGTGCTGGCGATGGCTGCGTCTGCCGCGCCGGCAACAGCGGCGTTGCGAGCATTCAGCCGAGCCAACGGAATCTCGGCCTCGACGCTAAACCCGGTACGCGACGCAGCGGGAAAAACCGGGCTGGCATTCCGCTCGCATTTCAACCATGCCGAAATCATCGAGATGATCCGCGCCGTGTTTCACGGAGAACCTTATTGGCTGAGAGTTCTCGAATATGCTCATGCAGGCGGATTGCAAGCTCTGCTGGATGAATATATGCACCTTCTTGGCGGGTCGCCGGGACTAGCCGACGCACCGATCGAAAAGCGTACAAAGGCAATCTCTAATGAACTGGTCGACGCATTGACATTGCAAACGGCGTCACTGCATGTCGATGAAATCTCCGCGCCACCATACGCTCGTGAAGTCAAAATAGAGAAAGTGCGGATGCGCACACGGTTTGCTTTGCGATTCGGCGATGAGCGCGGCGACGAAGAAACGCCCCCTGGATTTCCGAATTTGGTTGCGGGCTCGCGCAAGGAACGCGTGCGTGCGGCGTTCAATTCGCCGTTCTGGCCGTTCGTCCTGATCTCTACTTCAGTCGGCCAGGAGGGATTGGACTTTCATCATTACTGCCACGCGATCACTCACTGGAATCTGCCGTCGAATCCTGTGGACATGGAACAGCGGGAAGGACGAGTCCATCGCTACAAAGGCCACGCCGTTCGTAAGAATCTCGCTGCCGCGCACGGGACGGAAGTTCTGCGCGATCCCACCTCAGACGTTTGGTCAGCGATCTTCCGATTGGGCCGCCCTGAGAACGGCAACGGTCTTGTCCCGTACTGGCTCTTCCCCGGCGATGCGAAAATCCAGCGTCACGTTCCCGCGCTACCATTCAGTCGCGAAGTTGATCGCCTCCACGCAATGCGTCGAGCACTCGCGATCTACCGCATGGTCTTCGGCCAGAGCCGCCAGGAAGACTTGATTTCCTACTTGCTTTCCCACATTCCTGAAGCCGAACAGCCTGCCATCGTGGCCGAACTGCAAATCGACATGAGCCCGCCCGGAGAGCGGTAATCAGACGGGCAGTCGGTTGAATAGGGAATCGAATTCTGTCCGACTTTCGGAACCTGTAAATCCACAACAACTGCATTTTCAATGCGTAAACCGTGTGCCCGCTTCCAACGATCAAAGTTCATCGGAGTCGATCAGCACGCGGCCGTGTCCGTTCTTTTCCAGCCACCAGTAGGTGAAGTGCTTTGAGAGCCAACTGGCGGCACGTTCGGTGGCCAGCCGGCGCACGGTTGAAGTGTAGAGGATGGGGATTCCGAACTTGGCTTCGATGGCATCGAGGGTGCCGACGACGGCATTGGGATGGACGTCTGACGGGATGTCGAACGACTCGAAGCCCCCTTTGATGTCTTCGAGGGTGGCTTCGATCAGAATGGCCTTCCAGCGAAACTTGGCGAGCCGAGCACAAGAATCCAGAAAGCGTGCTCGGTAAGTCACCGTGCAGGCGACGATGTCCGCGAGGCTCTTGCGTTCCAAACACAGATCACGCTCCAACTCCTCGACGGTGTAATCGCCGGTTTTCATCGCCTTACGCCGCTCGCCGGCAATCCAGTTCGGGTGGTTGGTGAACAGAGGCAGCGGTTGCTTCTCACGCGTATCGACCAGCACGAACGGTTTCGGGACACCCGCGCTACGAATGATGCTGCTCCCGTTGCGCATCACTTGAAGCCGCTTGGTGCCCGCTGAAACGAAGTAAGCCGATTTTTTCGTCATGCTACGTCCCTCAAGCTTTGGGAAATCAAGCAGTGGCCGGTCGATAGTGTATAGTTTTCTGTGCGGATCGGCACCGATGGCGCAGGACCGCGATTGGCTGATCACCAATCGGGTGCCGCTCACCAAAACCGTCGTCACGTTGCACAGCAACCAAATCCAATGGGATGCTTTATGGCCAAATACTCCCACAGTCGTCTGGAGTCATTTCGCAAATGTCCGCGGCAGTTTTATTACCGGTATGTCGCCAAGGTGCCGCTCGAAGACGCGCCGGAGCAGATCGCGACGTTCCTGGGAACTCGTTGTCACGAGACGCTGGAGCATCTTTACAAGGAAGTTGCTCGCCGCCGACTGCCGGGGCTGGACGAGTTGCTCAGTTATTTTGCCGAACGCTGGAAGGCGGAGTGGACGAAAGACATCGTGATTCTTGATGAGCAAATGAAGCCGGCGGATTATCGAAAGATCGGAACGGAGTGTGTCCGTGACTATTACCGCCGCTTTCAGCCGTTCGATCAATCTCGCACGATCGGGTTGGAACGCCGGGTTGAGATCGCGCTGGATCGCAAGGGCGAATACCGAATGCTGGGCTACATCGACCGGCTGGCCAAGGCAGACGGAGGCGTCTGGCAGGTGCATGACTACAAGACGAACCAGTCGTTGCCCACTCAGCAAGACAAGGACCGCGATCCGCAACTGGCTTACTATGAGATCGGCATCCGTCAGATGTGGCCGGATGCCGAGGAAGTGGAGTTGTACTGGCACTTCCTGCGGTTCGATCACACCATCAAGTCCACTCGAACTTCGGCACAGTTGGACGAGCTACGCCGCGAGACGGTCGATTTGATCAAGCAGATCGAAGGTCGCGATCAAATCGAAAAGGCGTTTCCGACGCGCGAGTCGGCCTTGTGCAACTATTGTGATTATCAGCATGTCTGCCCCGTGCGCAAGCATCTGTGCGAAGTCCGCGCCCTCGCGCCGAGCCGATTTGCCAAAGAGTCGGGCGTCAAACTGGTTGACCACTGGGCAGACCTGCAAGCTCAGCGACAGAAATTGATCGATAAGCAACGCGAGATCGAGGCTGAGATTGCTGAGATCCAAGAGGCTTTGATTAAACTGGCCGAGAAGAAAGGACTCTCTACGGTCGTCGGTCGCGAAAAGGAGGCCACGGTAACGGCCACCGAAGCGGTGAGCTTCCCCACCAAGACCCATGACGCTGAAACCTATGATTCGTTCGAGGCAAAATTACGCCAATCCAAATGGTGGGATGAGGTGAGCACTCTCGACCGCCACGCCCTGAAACGGCTCTGGGACCGGCGTGCCGAATTGAATGCTGTGTTGCGGCAGCTTTTGTCGAATTACGCGACGCCTGAGACAGACGTCAGCGTGAGGCTGCGGAAACGTCGCGGCTAGTCTCCCCTGCAATCCCGAAACCAAAAGAGCTGATCGCGGAATTCAACGCCCAATGTTGTCGTTGGGTTGCCCAAGTGTGAACTCAACGACCGCCGAGCCGACGCCGGAATTGTGCGATTTCGCGAGTCCCGAGTCTGCAAAACTGCATCGGGCCGACACACGTCCGACACACCGAAGCGTCAAGTGGATCTAGGCTCCGGCGGGTAATTCGTGGTGTGAACTACTTTTCTCCCTTCGGTTCCGTAGTTTGCGGAATGGCTGCTTGAGTTTTCAGCCAAAATGCCTTTGTGCTACGTGTGTTACAGCAAAAGGCTGGCTGTTGCAAACCATCGCAAATCGTCGCATTGATTAGCAGTA
>Ga0194132_10010189_pt1 | contig 12579 bp, 8 predicted proteins | sample TA2KigOf80mmetaG_FD_148612 | JGI IMG/M metagenome (GOLD analysis project Ga0194132, IMG submission 148612) | Freshwater microbial communities from Lake Tanganyika, Tanzania - TA2015054 Kigoma Offshore 80m | ecosystem: Environmental > Aquatic > Freshwater > Lake | place: Tanzania: Lake Tanganyika... | reverse complement strand
CCTTCCTTCCTCCCTACTGTGCCCACGTGTCTGCGGGCAACGCCGTCTGCCTGCTGGTTTCCCTTTGCTCTAGATTCTTCCACACTCCCACCCTGATAATCGCAACTTGCCGAGGCTCCCCCCAGCCTCCCAGTGCCACTTTCAACCGTTTCGCGACAGAAACTAACTAGGCTGGAACCCGGTGACATGTTGGTCCTCTATACCGACGGCATCCCGGAACGGTTGAATCCGGCGGGCAGCTTCTTCGGAGTCGAGCGGATCGAGCAACTAGCGTCGCGGCTCATCAACCTACCGGCGAAAGCCGTTGCCGCAGCCTTATTGGCAGAGGCAGACGCGTTTGCCGACGGCGTACCTGCTCAGGACGACATGACGGTCGTGGTCGTCCGCCGGCCACCTTCAGCTTCCTCCGGGCTCGGATGTCGCGAACGAAGATAACAGCCACAGAAAAGCTACCTGACTTCTGAGATCTCCAGCGAAGCCAGCATGAACCTTTTCGGTCGAAGAGATTTCTTGAAGTGCTCATTGGCGGGAGCTGCGGAGCTGGCCACCGACGAGTCGTTCAACCTTGGGTCGGCAGCGGCAGCGCGTCCAACGGGCTGGCGGTGGCCGCCAGCGAAGCCTTCGAGACATGCAGGTAGCGGGCCGTCGTCGACAGGTTGGTGTGGCCCAGCAGCAGTTGAAGGGTGCGCAGATCGACACCGGCCTCTAGCAAATGGGTCGCAAACCAATGGCGCAGGCTGTGGGAGCTGACTTTCTTTCCCAGTCCTGAATCCCGACGCGCCCGCAGACAGACGGCTTGCACGGTGCTCGGCGCCAGCGGCTCTTGTCCGGCCTGGCCGGCAAACAGCCAGGTCTGGGGGCGATACTGTTTCCAATACTGGCGTAGCAGCTCCAGCAATTTCGCAGACAGCATCACCTCGCGGTCTTTGTGGATGGACCCGAATGACCCGGCGCTCGGAGTCGATGTCAGAAACCCGCAAGTGCAGCACTTCTGACAGACGCAGACCGGCAGCGTAGGCGGTCATCAGCAGGGTACGGTATTTGAAACTGTCGATGGCGCCGAAGAACTGCACCACTTCGGGCGGACTTAGCACCACCGGCAGCTTCTTCTCGGTCCGGGGAAAGAGAATGTGAGTGATCGCCCAGTCTTTGCCGAGCGTCTTGCCAAAAAGGAAGCGCAGAGCGCAGACGGTCTGGTTAAACCGGCTCCAGGAGGCTTTCTTCTGGTGCACCAGGTAAAACTGGCAGGTGCGGATCTCTTCCGGACCAAGCCGGTCCGGGGACTTGCGGAAATAGCGAGCAAAGTGGGAAACACACTCGAGGTAGACCTGTTGCGTCTTGGGCGAGTAGTTGCGCAACTGCAGGTCTTCGAGATAGCGTTGACCCAGCGGGGTTTTCGGTGTCATACGAGGCTCCTTTCCAAACAGAGTTAATGTTGTTGGGCAACATCATTATCTCTCAGAAAGGAGCCGACCCCGCCAATCCCCGTAACACCAAACTATCGTGCCCCCCTGCCGCGCCAGCGGTTTAGTCCAACACGGAGGTTCTTCACGGCCCGGCAGAATCGAAACTAGAACTCCACCGTCAATCCGCCAATGGGAAGAATCGGCAGAATCGAGTCGCGCGCCAAGCGAACTTCCCCAGTCGCCGCACGGATGGAGTTGATGCCTGTAAACCGATAGTTGGCCCGGCTCGTTGCATTGAGCAGTTCGCCGTAAAGCGTCATTTTCAGCCGGTCGAAGTGAAACGATTTGTTGACGCGAAGATCGAGCCGGCTGTACGAAGGCACGCGCAGGCGATTGCGTTGGTCCGACAGAAAGTAGGCGCTGCCCTGCTGGCGAAAGAAGCCCATGATCGGGAAATTGCTGCCGTAACGGTACTTGGAACTGACGTTGAGCGACTGCGTAAGCCGATAGCTTCCGTACAAATTCACGGTATGTTTTTGATCGAAGTCAGCAGCGAAGCGCAGACCGCTGGGATCGTCCGTGAACCTCGCTACCCCGTAGTTGTACGACAACCATCCCGACAGTTTGTTCGCACTGCGCCGCTGGAGCATCAGTTCCACGCCGCGAGAATAGCCGTGCACGCCGTTGCGCAGCACATTGCCGGTACACGGACCTGTGAGCACCCCGTTCACCAAGCGAAACTCGGTGAACGGCGAGAAGATCAAGCGGCGAACTTTGACGTCGTAGCCTTCGATTCGAAAACGCATCTTCTCGCTCCACTGGTGCTCCGCAACTACATTCCAGTGCGAAGCCCGTTCCGCGCGCAGTTCAGGGTGACGGAATTCGCCGTAAAGTTCTGAGAAATCCGGAAACTGGGCCTGTTGGCTATAGGTAGCGCTCAGCTTCAGCCTCTGAGACACTGCCAGCGAAACACCCACCCGAGGCAGCCAGACCGTCTCTCCGTTTTCCCCGAAGCGATCGACCCGTCCGCCACCTAGAAGCGCCAGCCGATTCTGGAACACGCTCCAGGTGTGTTGCAGATAACCACCCGGCTGCCATGCGGACGATCGATAAGCATTGCGATTCAGGAAGCGGTTCAACTGGAAATCGAACCGCCGCTGCAGCGCTACCTCCTTGAGGTGGCGCGCCAGGAATCCTGCCTCCAGGCGGTGGGCTTGAGACCACTGCCTGGCTGCATCGATGCGGACTCCAGATTGTTTGTAGGCCGCGTCGAAAAGTACTTCGCCATCCCGGTTTCGATTGAGCGCGGTTTCTTGAGTGTGAAACAGCGAGGACTGAATCCAAACACCGGCTGCCGGGGCAAATCGCCAGGCAAGATTGAAGAGTTGCGTATCGGCTTGGGCCTTCAGAAATGAGTTTGGGCCGAGCTGCTGGCGCCGGCGGCTTTCGTCAGCCCCCGAGAAACCAATGAGGGCCATCAAGTGAAGCTGCTGCCGATCGCTCACGCGGTGGCTAAGCTTTCCTTGAACATCGGAGAAACCAAAGGCGGACGCCGTGTCTGGATCCTCGGAGAGTTTCTTGATGAGCCAATCGAGGTAGCTTTTTCTCGCTGAGACCAGCCAGGAAGTCTGCTTGGAGGATCCTACAGGGCCTTCGCTCGCCCAAGACAGGCCCGATCCGCTGACGTTGGCACGATGCGAGGTTTCCTGCCGGTTTCCATCCCGGGTTGCGACATTGACAACCGCTGCCAACCGATCGCCGTACTTCGACGGTGGAGACCCACTCAAGAACGAAACTGACTCGACGAGATCGCCGTTCAGGATGGTGAGAGAGCCTTCATCCTGAATGTCTCGCACCGTGTGAAAAGGAGACCGGGTCAAGACGCCGTCCAAGTAGAGACCCACGCGGTCGAAGCCAAATCCACGGATCGCAAACTGGGCGCGGAAGTCGTCACCCGAGGCCACACCCGGCAAACTCTGAATGGATCTCAGCGGATCGTCCAACAGCACCCCTGCCAGATTCTTCAGCTCGTTTTGGTCGAGGGTATGTTCCGAAACGATGCCAGGCTCGATCGGGTCGAATGGAGACGCCGTCACCGTGATTTCCTCAGCCACCTTGAGCGCGCCTTGCCCAAGCTGAATCTCCAGTTCGACGTCTTCTTGCAAGTTCAGTTTCTTGCGAAGCAGGCCGTAGCCTACCGTGGTCACGTAAACGTCGGAGGTGCCCACGGGAACCGCCGGAAGCAGAAACCGGCCATCCGGCCCAGTGACCGTTTCAAGATTGAGAGCACGCAAGGACACCAGTGCCTTGGAGATCGGTTCCCCGGTGCGCGCATCCACAACACGGCCCCTAAGCGCCACCAACTTGGGAACTGAAGGTCTAGGTTCCTGCGCCAGCGAATCCCGGCTCGGACCGATGACGACTGCGAGCAATACGAAAAGGCCAACGTGAACCTCTAAAAACAACGAGAGCAACCTCGACCCTGAAACGCAGCTCTCGGCGGGTACTTTGGCGCGCTTCCGACTCGATCTTCGACAGGTGATCTTCAACCAGGAATGCATCCGGAGCCTCCAGAGGATTTCTTGCGAATGCGGACAATCGAGCGGCAGCTATCGTTGCCCCAGCTCCGCTGAGCTGCAGCGGCGGTCTTGTGTGACCAGCCGTTGTCAGCGTTCGTTGGCGAGCATGGGCTGATTCCCCCCGATTAGAGGGCGACGTTCGAAACGCGTTGCCTCAGGTCTTCAAAAACCGGAACCAGACAGAGACCTCAGTAGGGTCAAACCGCCAACATGCTACCGCCGGGATTTACCCTGGAAACGGGCTGCGAAGGGTCCGAATGGGACGAGACAGTGCAAATCTGGGACGAACAACAGATAGCTGTGACTAACACCGGCCAGCGCAAGCGAGCCAGACCGAATTCGCTTCGTGACGTGCCTGCTCGATCTATGTAAACCGGAGTCTAGACGCGTCAGCGCTGCGAGGAAAGCAGCCGTGGCTTCGGGGCAACAGCACAGCGATGGTATGGCGTCCGCCCCCCGGTACGAAACGAAGCCCGAAACCCTGGGCCTTCCTTTCCACAGATTCGCTGCTCTCTGCCGCCAAGCAACGCAGCCGCGACCTCACAGATCTCCGAACTGCGGCTTCCCTTGAGAAAAGCGCACGACTTCAAGCCGGAGGCCGCACCTCCAGAAGCTTCTTTTCAGCCAGGGGCACGACTTGATTCTTGAGCTTTTCCTCCAGATCGTCGAGATTGCGGTAGCGCACAGTAGGCTTGACGACATTTGCGCTGCGCAGCAGGCGCGAAAAAGTGGCGTACTCTTTGCCAGTCCTGTTGATCACCGGCACGACCGGCACAGACTGAAAATAGCGCACAATGGGTTCCAGCTCTGACTGAACGCTTTTGGGTTCGCTCAAGTCAGCGACGACGAACCGCGAAAGAGCCGCAAACCCGATGATGGCTTCGATGAGGTCGCGCGAGTCTGGTTTCCGAAACGTGAAAAGCTCGGGGATGTAGCGGTTGGGGTGCTTTTCGAGATAAGCCTTGATTCCCTTGAGCACCGCCAGTCGGCGGCCTGTAAAGCGACCGAGAATCAGCACACGGCGCTTCGACAGTTCAGACATGATCTCGCCGAAGTTCATGCCGTCGATCTCCTTTGCCAGACGCAGGCTGCTGCCGATCGTGACGGCATGATCCTCTCGAATGTACTTCTGGTGAGTTGCGACGATCTTGGTTGCTGCGCGCGGGAACAGCGTGGCCTGGGGCGAGGGCATGTGGACCATGTAGAGCCCCCAGTCGAACAGTTCGAGACGCCGCCCCCATTCCATGACGTGCAAGCGCGCCCGCCCGACAGCCTCATCGAGCGTCAGGCCAACGGAAAGCGATTCGTAGAGCTTCTTGCAGAATTCGATAGTGCTCACCGAGGCGACGCCGCCGTTGACACCGACGACAGCCGGAACTCCGGCGTCGAGCAACGGCTTAACGGCTGCCCAATACCCGCTATTACAGGCGCTCATGACGGCCAGCCGGGTTCCACCCTCGCCTAGAATCGGAGCCAAGGCGTCCAGGTAGAGGATGTCTTCAGGCAAGATTGCCCTTGAAACCGGCAGCTCGCGCAGCAGGTAGGCCCGCCCGGTCGCATCGAAATCGCAGTGCCCGGCATAGTGGAAGATCGCGGCTTGGCCCGCGTGGCCGGCTGCGAGAGCCTTGGCGTGGCCAGCCACTGCGAACTCCGGCCGGATAAAGCGTGCGACCGGCTTCAGGGCTTCCCGCAAGAGGTCAAACTCCTTCCACACTTCCCAGCCATCCTTGTTGCCTTCCCACAGTGTGCCCGCAAAGGCCAGGCGTTGGCTGCCCTCGATGGGACGGAGACGAATCCGCGCATCGGCGGCGTGGCGCACGAGGGAAATCGATGGATCGAGCAGGAGGAAGCCCGAGATGCCCCCTCCCGTGAGGTCGGGGCGGTAAACGTACTCCCAGGGCAGGTCGGAAAGCGAGGGATCCGTGGCAAGACGGATACGGAGTCCACGGTGAGGACGAGACACAGCGGCCGCGACCTCTCTGCGAACAGCTGGAAGGCTTTGCCATGGAACAGCACCTGCGCCAGGCGCTTTCCGATAGCGGTCGCTTCCTCAGGGGTGAGCAACATGCGTCCCTGCAGCCCGCCTCCAGCAAAGCTGGCCAGGAAACTCGTCTTCAGCTGCGCGGCCTCTTTCTGGGGAAAGAGAAGTGTGTGCGGTTTCGCCATGCGTCCGGCCGGGGAAGCGTCCACGGCTACGCTCACCGTTCGTGCATCTTTTCGCCGGACCGCAATCAAGAAATCATCATAGTCAGTCGCTGCCGACGCGACGGCGCTGGCATGGGAACTTTCGCTGGCGGGTTTCGCGCGCTTCATCGTCGTACTCCATGTTGCAGTGTCGAACCGAAAATGGCCGCCGTGCGACACGACGCGGCCCCACAAGAAACTCTCCCCTGCACTCCTCTGCCAATGAGGAGCCTCTGCCTCCCACAAGAACAACGGCGCTCATCGGCCGAATCTCTGTGCAGCCCGCGCCCTCGCTTTCGCCTCCGCTTCCTGCCGGTTCCTTGGTGCTGCGGTCGATTCGAGAGAAACCAGCAGCTGCTTCGAAACCCGGGCAATCCCCTCGATAGCCGACGCGAAGGCGATTTCGTTTGCTTTCGACGGCTTGCTGAACCCGCTGATCTTTCTCACAAATTGCAGCGACGTGGCGCGTATCTCTTCATCGGTGACCGGCGGGTCGAAGTTAAACAGCGGCTTGATGTTTCTGCACATGCGACTTCACTCCTCCAAACGGCAACGCAGGGAGCATATCAGTGGACGAAGAGCACGAGCTCAGGTCTTCCTCAGACGTCAGCAGATGCTTTCCAGAAGCTTCAGCGACTTCTCCCATTCTTGGTAGAGCTGGCCGAGCCGCGTGTTGAGATCTTCGTGCCGGTCAGTGAGCTGTTTGAACTGGACGAAATCTCGCGCGACATCCGGATCGCTGAGCTGGCAGGTGTTGGACTCGATCAACCCTTCCACACGCTGAATCTCCTGCTCCAGGAACTCACAACGGCTTTTGAGCTTCGCCAGCTCGTTCTTGCTAAACTTCTGCCCGTTGGAACCCGGCCTTTCCGGCAAGATGGGAGTTGTTTTGGAGGCCGCCTTAGCAGGCTTTGCGGTCGCTTGCCGTTCCTGGGGCGCTTCCTGGGAAGCGGCGAATTCGTCGTAGGTTCCATCGAACCAGGTGAAACCACCCGTACCGTCAAAGAAGAGAATCTGGTCTGCCAGCTTGCCGAGCAGGTACCGGTCGTGAGAAACCATGATGACGGTTCCTGGGAAGTCTTGCAGGGCATCTTCCAGCGCTTCGCAAGACGGGATATCCAAATGGTTGGTGGGTTCGTCGAGCAACAGCGTGTTCGCCTTGCTGAAGATAAGCTTGGCCAAAGCCAGCCGGCTCTTTTCGCCCCCGCTCAGCGACGCTGTCTTGTGAAACACGTCGTCGCCAAGAAAAAGGAAGCGGGCTAGATAACCGCGCAGCGTTTCGTCAGTGGCCAGCGGTGAAATCGCCCTCATTTCTTCCAGCACGGTCGCATCAGAATCGAGGGTAGACAGCTGCTGATCGTAATACGCCAGATCGACCTTTTGCCCGACCTGGATTTTCCCGGCAAGCGGCGCTTGTTTGTCCAGGAGTGTCTTCAGGAACGTGGATTTCCCTGAGCCATTCGGGCCCATGATACCGACGGTCCGGCCCCGAAAGATCGTCCCGGTGAGGTTTCTTGCCAGAATCGTGCCTTCGTATCCCACGGTGACTTTCGTCAGCTTGAAGACGGCGTCGCCGCTTTGAGAATTCAAATCGAATCGGAAACGGGCAGGAGGCTTGCCTGAGGAAACGCGCTCGAGGCGTTCCATCCGTTCCAGCATGTTACGCCGCGACTTGGCCTGCTTGGTCTTCTGTCCCGCCAGGTTGCGGCGAATGAACTCTTCCGTCCGCGCGATCTCTTCCTGCTGTTGCTCATAAGCTTTCAGCCTGATCTCGCGCCGTCGATCCCGCTCGACCGCGTACCAGGAATAGTTTCCGGGATAGTCTTCCACCTTGCCGCCATTAATCTCCAAGATCCGTGTCACGGTTGCGTCGAGGAAATAACGGTCATGCGAGATCACGACGTAGGCGCGCGCATAGTCCTTCAGAAACCCTTCCAACCACTGCACTGCGGAGATATCCAGATGATTGGTCGGTTCGTCGAGCAGCAGCAGCGTGGGATCGGACAGCAGAAGCTTGGCGAGGTTCAGCCGGTTCAGCTCGCCGCCACTCAGCAAGGCAGCGCCTTTGTCCAGGTCTCGCTCCTCGAAACCCAGACCAAAGAGAACGGCCTTCGTGCGCGCTTCATACGAGTAGCCTCCTTCCATCTCCCAGCGCGTCTGAAGCCGCCCGTAGCGTTCGAGAAGCGAATGCAGGTCGGAGTCTTGCGACTTCGATTCGATCTGCGCTTCCAGCAGCTCCATTTCCCGCGCTCGCTCTTCCATGTGGGCAAACACGGATAGCGCGGACTCGAAGACGGTTCTGTTCGGCTCGGTGTGAGTCATCTGCTGCATGAATCCCAGCCGCACCTGCGGCTGGCGCACTACGTGGCCGCTGTCAGGTTCGAGCAGGCCGGCGACGATCCGAAAAAGCGTGGTCTTTCCTGTGCCATTGCGGCCCACGAGCCCCACCTTTTCATCAGGATTCAGCTGGAAACTGGCCTCCTGAAGCACCGTCTTGCTGCCAAAGCTTTTGCCGATGCGATCGAGTTGGATGAGCATTGAAACGCAGGACGGGCGGCCCCGGCAAACCCGTGGGCCGGCATCAAAAAAAGGGCAGCCGGAGCTGCCCTTTCAAACACAGTGTTTCTGGAATGGCAAACTGGACTAGGCAGCCTTCTTTTCGGAGGCTGGCGCACTCAGCAGCTCGATGGCTTTCTTAAGCTGCAGGTCTTCCTGTGCAGCAGGCTTCGGAGGCGCAGGGGCATCCTCGGCATCTTCCTCATCGGCGTCGTCATCCGACGCGGCAGCTTCGCGTCTATCGCGAACCTCGACGTCCGGCGCGATTCCCTCCCCTTGAATCACCTTCCCCGATTGCGAATAAAACTTGGCAGTCGACAATAGCAGGGCCGAATCGGTTTCCAGCGGTATCAACTGCTGCAAAGAAGCCTTGCCGAAACTCTTCACACCTACCACTTCGCCGCGGCGGTTCTCTTTGATCGCAGCCGACACGATCTCGGCCGCCGAGGCGCTTCCAAAATTCTGCAGCACCACTAAGGGAAGCTTAGTTACCGCTTTGGCTGGATCGGCTACAAACTCCCGCTTCGGAGACTTCTGGCCCTGCGTGTAGGCAATGACCCCGTGGTCGAGGAAGAGGTTGGCCACCTTCACCCCTTCTTCGAATTCGTGGCCCGCGCAATCACGCAGGTCTAGAATCAAGCGGCTCGCGCCGCTCCGTGTCATCTGCTGCAGTTTCTGTCGCAAGTCGTCGACCGTGCCAGGGACAAAGCGATAGATTTTCAAGTGGGCGATCTTGTTCTCAAGAAGGCTGGCCTTGACGGGCGGCGCTTTGACCAGGTCGCGCGTCACGCTAAGGTCTAGAGGAGACCTTCCTCGCCGCAAGATCTTCAGTTTGACGATTGAGCCCGGATTGCCAGTCAGCAAGTATTCGGCCTGAAGCAGACTGATATCGCGCGTTGAGACTTCTTCGATCGATTCGATCATGTCCCCTGGTCGCACACCAGCCCGGTCTCCGGGCCCGCCCTGAATCGGATGAATGACGTAGGCATAGCCCAGCATTCTTTCTTTCGACAGTTCTAACCCAAGGCCGCCACTGCCGTTCGTCTTGTGTTTCTTGTAACGCGAGTACTCATCTGGAGACAGATAGGTGCTGTAGGAATCCAGCGACTCCAGCAGGCCCCGCAGCGCCCCATTCATGACCTCAGCGAGGTTCGGATCCTCAACGTAGCTGTTTCGAATCTTGGCTAACACTTCGCTGAAAACCGAAAGCTGGGAATAGGATCCCTCGCGTTCAGTTGCCCTGCCGAGCACGCCTCCCACGACCGCATAGAAAACGAAAATCGTCGAAAGGACAACGATGAGAAACTTGTTTCGATTCAGCATGAGGAAACCTCACCTCAAAACAAACTGAAAGACTGACCCATTATACATAAGAAATCGGGCAGGTCTGGGGGATTCTTCCCAAATTCTCGACACGAAACGCCTTGCGCTGGCACGCCCGATGCGCACGAAGTTCAGTGCAAGCCTCTGGCTTGCCCTGGAGTTTCTGCCATTTCAGATCTCACCACTTCCAGGCCCGTGTGGCAGGTTTCCAGTCTGCCAACCACCAGCAAGCTGGTTTCTGACTGCACTGGCGTACGGCACTACCAGCGCATGAACGCCACGCGCAAGTCCCCGTGGGAAATGTACAAACTCCAGAGCGAGCCTCCGGCTTGCCGCCACAACACGCAGGGGCGACCCTGCTGTCGCACTCACGTGCGACTCTGCCAACCAGCCGCTGGCCTCAAGGTTTGGAGTACCTCGCGCCAGTGCGCTTAAGCGCCGCCGCGTTGGAATCCAGCGTTGAATTCGTCCGCTCTCTCCAGTATAGTCGCCGCGATCAAGCCAGGATTCCGTCATCCATCGCCGATTCGCCGGCCCAGCTCTCGGTTGAGGAAAGATCGAGTTCGCGGACTGGGGCTGCGGCTCGCACGAGCGGAATCGCGAGCCGGCTTCCAACGGCTTGATCTGTCTCTCGACTAATCCCCAGCAAAGGTATCACGAGCGATTCATGGCAAGCACCCAGAGCTACGCGGACAAGCCCAGAAACCCGGCAGCCGCCGGACATTCAATCGCCTCCAGAATCGAGCGGCTTCCGGTTAGTGGCTTTCATCGCCGCTTCATTGCGCTGATTTCGCTCGGTGGCTGGTTCGATTTCTACGACATCTTCATGATGGCTTATATCGGCGCCGCTCTGCAGGACTCGCGAATGCTCACGCTGGAGCAATTCAGCCACATGATCGCCGCCGGGTTCTCGGGGATGTTCGTTGGAACCATCGTCTTCGGAATGGGCAGTGACTACTTCGGACGCCGCACCTCGTTTGTGATGATGCTACTCATCTACTCTTTCTGCACCCTGTTCGGCGCTTTCGCGGCCAGCGCGTGGGGCCTGATTGTCTGGCGAGGGCTGGCCGGAGTTGGCATCGGCGCTGAGCTTGTCGTCATCGATACCTACGTGACGGAGATGCTTCCCAGCAAAGCCCGCGGTCGATACGTCGCCATCACGCAGCTGGTTGGATTCTCAGCGATACCCGTGGTGGCGCTGCTCTCCAACTTGCTGGTGCCGACGCACTGGCTGATGGAGGGCTGGCGCTGGGTAATGGTGATTGGTGGTGTGGGCGCCCTGTTCGCCTGGTACATCCGGAGGCGTCTGCCGGAATCGCCCCGTTGGTGCGAAGCTCGGGGACGTCACAAGGAAGCACACGCAATCATGGTAGAAATCGAGCGTGAAGTCACCGAGGAAACGGGCCGGCCACTGGACGAGCCGCAACCGGTTGAAGTCGCGCACGCAGAACATATCCCGATCCGGGAGTTGTGGCAGCCGGCGTATCGAGGGAGGACAGCGATGCTGGCCGTATTTCATCTCCTTCAGACGGTTGGGATTTATGGCTTTGCCAATTGGGGCCCAACGTTCCTGCTGAAGCAGGGCAAGAGCCTCGGACAATCTCTGGAGTATGGATTTCTGATTGCGCTGGTCAGCCCAATCGGTCCACTGATCGCGGTGCTGACCGCTGAACATCTCGAACGAAAGAAGCTAATCGTTTGGCTGTCCCTCCTGATGGCTGGAACCGGGCTGATGTTCCCCGCGGCAACCCACCCTCTGGCGATCGTGGGCGTGGGCGCGCTGCTCACCATCTTTAGCTACTGGTTTTCAGCGGTGCTCCACGCCTATCAGGCGGAACTGTTTCCAACTCGGGCTCGCGCAACCGGCGTGGGATTCACCTACAGCTGGAGCCGGCTCAGCGCAGCCTTTTCCACTCTGATCATCGGCTTGCTGCTGCCCAAAGGAGTGCTCACCGTGTTTGTGTTCATGGGAGCCGCAATGATCGGTGTGGCCGTCGTCGTCGGCCTGTTTGGACCGAGGACCAACGCCGTCGTGCTAGAGCACATCTCGCAGTAGACGCTCGCTAGATGATGCCTCGGTATCCGTACCAGAGGTAGCCCGTATACTGGTGAAGCGCCCGCCGGATCATCGTCAATCGCTCCGCCGAGGGCAGACTTACGCTGAAAACCATGTCCGCACACCACCTCCGCCAGCTGCGTCCGGAGGGGTGGTGCTGCAGCGTTTGAATGAAAGCCGGACAGGGTATCGCCTTCATGGCCAAATAACAGGAAACACCGAGCGCCCGGCGGAAATGGTAGGCCGAGGTAACAAGGAAAAACGCGTCGTCTCCGACGACACGCCGAGCATTCCGCAGGTTCTGGTAGGTATCTAGCAGCCTGTCGGACTTACTATTCAGTCCGTAACACTAGTGTCCCAACGTTGAGGCGGCTTGATTCATTAAGAGATTGATCACGAGACGATTACAAACCGGATTAGATTTTTCGATTTGAAATTGTTTCGAGCCCTTCAGAATTTTCTTGAGCAATTTCAG
>Ga0194132_10010188_pt1 | contig 12580 bp, 17 predicted proteins | sample TA2KigOf80mmetaG_FD_148612 | JGI IMG/M metagenome (GOLD analysis project Ga0194132, IMG submission 148612) | Freshwater microbial communities from Lake Tanganyika, Tanzania - TA2015054 Kigoma Offshore 80m | ecosystem: Environmental > Aquatic > Freshwater > Lake | place: Tanzania: Lake... | reverse complement strand
CCACGCGCCGCGCGCGCACCGAGCCGAAAGGCAATGGAGACGTGTCTTAACGATCTGTTCGTTATGCGCATTCACTTGCGCCGCGCGCGCACCGAGCCGAAAGGCAATGGAGACAAGCTCGCGTTGCATGCGGGTTGTGTTAGCCAAAAGCCAACGCGTCAGTTAACGCGCGCTGCCAAACTGGGGGAATTTCTCGAAAACAAATTCCAACGCTCGCTGCACTCGCAAATCCGGCTCCTTTTCCAGTTTCCCGTCCTTGGTCTTCCGGTAGCCAACAGCCACCGAGCTGTAATACTCTCCACGCTGGGCCTTCTCCTGGACCGCGGCCTGAGAACGGGCGCGAAACAATCCTAACTCCAGGTCGCTCAAGGTCCCCTTGACTCCCAAGAGCAAGCGGTCGTTGGCCAGCTTGGGATCATAGACGGTCTCGGTGTCGATGAGAAGCGTATCGACCAGAGAGCACATCTCCAGCAAGGTGTGCCACTCCCGTCCGTTGCGCGCCAGCCGTGAAGCCTCGAAGGCAAAAATCGCTCCGACTTCTCCGGCGCAGACCGAAGCCAGAAGCCGCTCAAAGCCCGCTCGCTCCACGACGCCGCTGGCCCAGTGGCCCAGGTCTTCGTCAATCAGGCGCGGACTGTTCCAACCCAGGGATCGAGCTCGATCGAGCAGTCGTTCCTGCACGCGACGGCTTTCGGTATTGTGTTGAAGTTGGCCCAGGGTCGATTGCCGGACATAGACATAGGCCAGTCGGCCCAAATGACAGGGGGTTATTTTGTCCATCGGTTACTTTCCTTTCTTGTTCGCTCGGTCACCCTTGAACTGTTGCACCAGTAACTCCGCCAGCAGTCGCACCAGTTGGGGTTGTGACTCCGCTTTGATTCGCTCCCGCTTCAGGCTCGCTTGCAGTGGAAGCATCGGTTGTTGAATCGCGCTCATCGTTTTGGTCTCCAGAGGAACTTTTTGGTCCATTGGAGACCGGGCGGAGGCTCGCCAGCAAGGCTCGCAAATTCTGCAGCATGCTCAGCGGAACGCAGGGCTGCTCGGTGACACGCAGATCCTTCCAGCGCGCCTCGGTCATCCAAACAGGAATCCCAGTGCTACCACCCCAATGTGGAACTCGCGTCGTGGTGTTCAGGAAACTCCGTTCCGGCCACCATCACTGCCGACTATGACAATAATGTCTTCCAAGCTGGCGAAGTTCAGGCTCATGCGCCCGTCGTCTTCTGCGAATCCAGTTGATCGCGACAGAATTCGCCGAAGCGATTCGACAATAGAACCGCAGTCGGTAAGAGTTGGGACATCCCAACTTCTCTGGATGTTATCCCCAGGCTGAGGTGTCATCGTATGGCAGTGCGTGTTACAATCAACGCATCCGTTGCCGACCCTCGTGTGCGCCTCCGTGCGGCAACGCTTATCAGCTAACCGACCCATTCATGACCCCACCCAAGATTGCCGCCGGCGTAGCCTTTGATCCGGAGGTTCTCGAATTCCTCCGCCGCCTATGCGCGGAGTTTCAGCGGGACCGGAGCTTCGTCATCAACGCCATCATCCGCGATTACGCGCGGCAACAGCAGGTCAGACCCAAAAAGCAAGAGCGGGCCATCTCTTTCTAATCCATGCCGCCGCGGACCCATGAAAACCGAATAATCAGCCCCTACAATCTCCGAACCAAACCAACCCGGCCGTTCGCCGGTTTTGCCGCGCCCACGAGCAACACCACTTTCGCCCCGAACCAGTTCTTCGACGCCTGCCTCCCCTACTGCTCGCGCGGGGTCGTTCGTTTGGTCGCCTATCTCATCCGCAAGACCCTGGGCTGGTGCGACACACACGGCAACCCCCAGGAAGAGCAGATATCCGTCAGTTACCGCGAGCTCATCACCGAGGCCGGCATCAGTCGCGACATGATCCGGCAGGCTCTCGATGAGGCCGTGGCTGGGCATTTCATCGAGTGCGTGCGCGAAGGACGCGCGAATGCACCCGGAGAAGTCGGCCAAAGCGCGACCTGCCAGCTCCGGTGGGATGCCTCGCCAGAGTATCGGAAGAAACCGGCGGATTTCCGGGGCTTTTTCGAGGGCGAAGGCAACCGCACGGACATCCCCAATGAGTTTTTCGATGTCGTCATCCCGAATGAACCGCTGTCGGTGATCAAGGTGGTCGGAGCCGTCATCCGTTTCTCCATCGGCTTTCAGGCCAAGCACGGTCGCCGCCGTCAGCAGGTCGCCCTCTCCTACAAGGAAATTGAGCGTTACACCCGGATCGGCAGCCCGATGGACTTGAGCAGGGCGCTCCGGACCGCCTTGGAGAAGAATTATCTGGTGCGCCTGGAACCCGGCGTCTTCAGCCACCGCAGGGATGAGCGAAAGCCCGCCATCTATGCCCTCCGTTGGGCGGACGATTGGCACGGTCAGAAAAACATAGCAGCTTTGGAAGGGTCTGAAATCCGTAGCAGCCACGGTCAGAAAATCGAAGCAGCGGAAGAGTCCGAAATCCGAAGCAGCATTCAAACGAAACCAGAAAACGAAACCGACAAACAACAGGTTGCGCCCCGGGCGAAGGCCACGGAACTCCTGAAGACGGCAGGCTTTGGAACCAAGGCAGCGGCGAATCTCGCCGAACGCGCGTCGTTGGAGACGATCGAACGCCAGCTCGCATGGCTGGAACATCGTGCGCCGACGAGGAACCGGTTGGGATTGCTCCGCAAGGCCATCGAGCAGGACTGGTCGGAACCGGCAAAAGTTGGGACGTCCCAACTTTTCGGGACCCCGGGTTACGTGTTCGCGCAGCATTTCTACGCGGCCTTCGCGGGCAACCAGGCCGAACCGGTGAACGAACCGTCCCCGCGCGACTGCGAAGCCGCCGAGACGTTTTTGCGCCGGTTGGCTGCCGTTTCTCCAGAGGTGTCCACGATCGAAGTCGGCCGCGCCTTGGGGAAGTTGGCCCGCGAGCAACGCAATCCGTTCCCGTCGTTTCAGCTCGGCTTGCGCCAATTGGGGGATCGGCTTTTCGTCCGGGTGAAGGTCGAACGCGAGAAAGCTGCTCGGGAAACGCTAGATCTGGAACGTCAGGCCGGCGCGAAAACGCTCGCCGCCAATTACGAAGCATTTCTGCGCGGGGAAGAGCGGCGCCTCCAAGCTGGGCAACCCGACGACTACGCACGTTTCCTCGCGCACCGCAACGCCGAGCGCGAAACGCTCACCCACAGCAACTCTGTCTGGTCGCGCTCACCGCGTTGGCTGGAGCTGTTCGACGCCGAGCCACGCCGTTTGAGCGACCTTCAACACTTCTTCCAACTGCCGAACCTCGCGCAATGGGAGGCGTTGCATAATTCAACACCACAACCATGAAAGTCATCACGGTCATCAACGCCAAAGGCGGTTGTGGAAAATCCACCATCGCCATGAACGTGGCCAGCGGCCTCGCCCGCGAGGGGAGAGTGCTGCTCATCGACATGGACCCCCAGGCGCAGGTCACGCAATGGTTGAAGGCCGGCGATGGCCTGTCCGCCACGGGCACGTTGCTCGCCGCGCTGACGGGACAGCAGACATTGCGCGAGGTCATTCAACCGACTCGATTCGCGAACCTATCGTTCGTCGCCAGCGCCGACGGTTTGGAAGACCTCGGACGCCAGATCACCGAACACGAGGGCTACTCATCGCTGTTGAGCCAGTTGCTCGCCACGGAAGACCTCGCGGCGGATTTCGACTTCCTCGTCATCGACAGCCCGAACCAAATCAGCCCCATCATGGAGAACGCCATCTTTCCCGCCGATTTGTTCATCGTGCCCTTCGAGAGCACCAAGGCCGTCCGCAGCTATGCGAGCTTCTTCAAATTGCTGCTCCGCCTCCGTGCGACCGCGGACTACGACATCCTTCACGTCCCGAGCAACCTCACCCGCTTGCCCGGACTCCGCGCCCGAGTCTTGTCGCTGATGGAGCAGGATCGGATTGTCCGGGCACAGACCGAGATCCGTTCGTGCGGCTGGCTCGCGCAGGTGGATGAGTTTGGCGGTTCCATTTTCCACTTCCGCCCCTTTGCCAAAGGAGCGCTGGACCTCGCACAGCTCGTCGAAGAGGTGCGTGGATCGTTTTCATTACCCAGTAACGGGCACAGCCCAACCCCGGACTCCTCGCCTGCGGACTCCGTTTCAATGCCATGAAATTACCCGAAGGAAAGAGCCGTCTCGATTTGGTGAGGGCCGGTCTCACCGGAGGTCTGGCCAAGCGTGGTCGTCTGGTCGTGAGCCTAGACCGTTTGATCGAAGACCCGCAGAACGAGCGTAAGACCTTCCGCAATATGGAAGGCTTGATAGCGTCCGTGAAGGCATTTGGCGTGATTGAACCGATCACCGTCATGCCGGAGGGCGGCGGATTTCGAATTCTCACGGGCCATCGCCGGGCTCGCGCGGCCCGTGCCGCAGGCGTAAAGGAGGTCGAAATCATCGTCCGCGAACCCGAGGACGAGCTCGCCCGGCGCCGCAAGAGCATCGTTTCCAACGTGCAGCGCGAAGACGTCGGCCCGGTCGAACTGGCCGAGGCGTTGCAGTCGATGCTCACCGAAGACCCGACCGTGAAAAGCCAAGCCGACCTCTCACGGGTCATTGGCAAGCCCGAGGAATGGGTCAGCGGGATGTTACGCGTCTTGACGCTCCCGGCCGAGTTGCAGGAGAAAGTTAGGACATCCCAACGTTCGGTTTCGTATGATGCGATGATTCGTATCGCACGGGTCAAGGACAAGGAAGAGCAAGCGTCCTTGCTGGACGCCGCGCTGAAGGGCACATCGGCGCATGAGATCCGTCGCCGGATCGGTGAAAAGAAGGAGCAGGGAATGGCGACCGAACGGATTAGCGAACGTGTTGGCAGCTACACCGCCAGCGTGCAAGGGCCGGCCGGCAGGGGAGCGAACGAGAAAATGCGCGCTACCGTTGAAGCCCTCCTCCAAAAGCTGACGTCGAACAGTCACTGATCTTCATCAACACGGCAGGGAAGTGAGCGCGACGATTCCCCTGCCGTCTCTCCATTCAAACGGACGACCGCCGCCAATAGACGTTCCCTCATCGCGGGAAACGTATTTGATTTCCCGTTCACCACGCCCGCGCCAACCACGTCACGGACACGTCACACCACAACAATGAAGCCATGTCAAACCGCGTCCTTCGTGGGTCCGAATTCGACCATGAGCGGCGCTGGGCCAAAAATCCTTCGCTCGCGCGATCCTCACGGCACCTCAAGGCTCGCCGGTTTGCGGGATCGTCGCTGACCGTGGTATGATGCAGGCAGATTCTCGAAGCTCTTTCACAGCCCGCTTCGACCTTCATCACGATCTGCTCATTCTTCCCGTCTCGAAAGAACGAATTTTCTTTGTCGTCGCTGAAAACAGACGCGACCAAAGGCATCTTGAAGCCGGGGAAAACACGCCGCTCCCGCCCCCGACTTTCAAGAATCCACATCACGCGGAGCCGGCCAACCCGGCATGCGGCAGAAGGAGTAATCCATGATCCCCAACCCTGTAACCACGAACTTCCGATCCCAGGCGCTCACCGATGCTCAGTTGCGGCTTGAGGCTCGCAGCATCTTTGCCACCGCACCGATGAGCGGCCTCAGCCCGCGCTACACGTTTGTCCCGACGACCGAGATTGTCGCGGGTCTGCGCCAGAAAAACTGGTTGCCAGTCCATGTCGAACAACAACGAGTCCGCCTCGAATCCCGATTCGGTTTCCAAAAGCACCTCATTCGCTTCCGCCGGGCCGAGCAAATGCAGACGCTCGACGAGTGGAACGAGGAACTGGTGCTGACCAATTCCCACAACGCCGCCTGTGCCTACATCATGCAAGTGGGCATCTATCGCCGGTTGTGCAGCAACGGGCTTGTCGTCTCTACGGACTCCTTCGAACCCATCCGGTTCCGTCACGCCGGACTCAGAGCCGAGAAAGTTGTCGAAGCGAGCTATCGCATTCTCGAATTCGTTCCCAAAGTCGCAGTCCTCATTCAGCGCTTCCGAAACTGCCGGCTCAGCGAAGGCGAGGCGCTGGCCTTTGCCCAAGAAGGACTTGTGCTCCGATACGGAAATTTGGCGCAATCACCCATCGAGGCGCGCACGCTGCTGACTCCCCGCCGAGCCGAGGATCAGCCAAACGACCTCTGGACCGCCTTGAATCGTGTCAGCGAGCACCTGCTCCGAGGCGGACTGTCGGACAGCCGGCGCGACCGCCGCGGCAGGCTCCGCACGATCCGTGCGCTTCGCGGGATCGATTCCCAGGTCTCGCTGAATATGCAGCTTTGGAACCTGGCCGAAGCCACTGCCAACAACAGGAATTGAAAAGGACACTGCAGCGCTTTCTCAGATCGAGGAAGCGCTTTTTTTAACCCGCGACCGCCAACGGCGGGCCTACAAACACCCCCACAAACATGGTTTGTAGGGGCTGACGCCCGTTCGAACTCCACTTCCACGGCTTAACCGCCGCACGAATGGCTCCCCCAACGTGTCGTCGGCTAGCGCCCGACTTTGCGCTTTTTCACTCCGGCTATCGGGACTCCTTCCACCTAACCGGTGTCGCTCGCCAAAAATCGCAAAGTCGGCCGCTCCGGGCTAACCGCCCTATGCTCCGACACGTTGGGGGGACTGGTTTGAGATGAGGCGCTATCGCACCCACGACCACTTCGCTACCGCGACCGTTCGCGTCCAAACGCGGAGGGACGACGGGCGTCACGACCGGCGACGACTTTGCCGCCGGCCGCAGCACGCCGTCGGAAAAAGCGCCGCCGCGACAGCGGCTCACCCACTACCCGCGCCGTCAGGCGCGTCCGATTTTCCGATCGCGTGGTATGATATACGTCGTCCCCGCGCATTCGGGTTTCAGAGCCAGTCGCTATTACCTCACCGGCTCGTTCCAAATCACGTTTGCCGGCGCTGGCGCGCGGATATCTCCGCTCGCCTACCACGATGCCGGTCTCAATCGACACGGGGACCAACTTGGTGGCAGGAGTGGCGGCTGGTTTTGGAACCATGAACGACGAATCCCAAATCCTTATCGGCGAACGGCATGACTGGGGCATTTCTGCCACCTTTGGCATTTCTGCTGCCGACCGCCGCCAACACGTCTATTTGATCGGCAAGACCGGTTCGGGGAAAACAACGCTCCTGCGAAATCTGATCCTGCAGCACATCGCCCTGGGGCATGGCGTCGGCCTCATTGACCCGCACGGTGACCTTGCGGAAGAACTGCTCGACCACATCCCCCCGGCTCGCGCCGATCACCTGGTCTATTTCCACCCCGGCGACCTCGACTTCCCCATCGGCTTGAATCTGCTCGCCAACGTCGCGCCCGATGACCGCCACCTGATGGCATCGGGCATCGTCGGCGCATTCAAGAGCATCTGGCGCGAGTCCTGGGGACCGCGTCTGGAATACATTCTCTACAACGCTGTCGCCGCGTTGTTGGAATGCGAGAACACGACCTTGCTGGGCGTGAACCGTTTGCTCACCGACCCCACCTTTCGTGCCCGAATCGTCCGGCAGGTCCGCGATCCGTTCATCCGGGATTTTTGGGCGGCCGAGTTTGCCAGTTACGACCCGCGGTTCCAACGCGAGGCCATCGCCCCCATCCAGAACAAGCTCGGACAGTTCCTGCTCAACCCGGTCGTCCGAAACATTCTCGGCCAAGTCAAAAGCCGAGTCAGCATCCCGTTCGTCATGGACAATGACCGGCTTTTCATCGCGAATTTGTCCAAAGGACGGCTCGGCCACGACAAGGCCAACCTGCTTGGCTCACTGCTCACGACCCAATTCCAACTCGCAGCGATGGCCAGGACGAATCAGCCGGAACACGCGCGCCGGGATTTTTACCTATTCATCGACGAGTTTCAGAACTTCAGCACCGACGCCTTCGCGGTGATTCTCGCCGAGGCCCGCAAATATCGTCTCTGCCTCACCCTGTCGCATCAATACGTTGACCAACTTCCATTGCCCATCCGCCAAGCGGTCTTCGGCAACGTCGGCACACTGGTTTCCTTCCGCATCGGCAACACTGATGCCGAAGTGTTGCAGGCCGAATTCGGAAATGAGTTCGTGGCGCAGCAGCTTGTTGATCTGGACCGTTATGAGGTTGTCGTCAAACTCTTGGAGGATGGAACGAACAAGCAGCCCTTCCGGGCGAAGACTCTCCCGCCGCTTGAAAACCGGGTGGGCCGGCGCGAGAATCTGATCGCTCGCTCACGAGAGCGATTTGCCGCGCCCCGCGCGGTGGTCGAGGAAAAGTTGAATCGGTGGTTGGAAAACCCAATCAAAAAGAGCGCATGAGCGCTGCGCCTGCATCTGCACCCAACAGCCTCACTTCCAATTCCGGCATTGCTCGACGAACGCCACAAAGGCGTCATTTTGCAGGAGTTTGGCTCGCTCCCACACGGCCCGCGGAATCGGCAGAGAGAAGAACCACCAGACATCTCGCCGCAGCCCTTCCAATTTGATAACGAATTCATCCTTCAGCGTGTAGAAGACGCTGTTGGTGTGCAGAATTACCAGGTTGACGAAAATCTCCTCTTCACGAGTGACGGGATTCTTTGCCACGTCCGCCGCAGTGTCGAGAACTCGCGCCAATCCAGGATTACGATAGAAGTCCGCCCACATGTTGCGGTGATTCTTGGTGATCGTGAGCAGATTGGCGACGCGGCGAGTTTTGGCTTCGGAGCGAAGAGAGCAAGCGGTAAAGAAAAGCCCGCCGACCACGCCAATGGCGTTCAAGACGATCACCCAGTTTTCCGCAATCCAACGAAATCCTCCCATTACCTCCCATCTTAACACGGGAGACAACGGCAAGGGATGAGACTACACGGTGTCGGGAATGTCGCGCTTTGCGAGGACAAGCGTCTTGCGCGGAATCCGCACAATGCGTTCATCCGGTCCGCAACCGGCTGAGGGCGGAAGCTGCCCTGCCGCAGCGGTAATGTCGGCGCCGATGATAGCGAAGTCGCCACTTTCGAGTTCAAAAATATCGGGACAACCGGAGCAGCCGGCGGATTGCGCTCCGTTCGCGTGAGGGTCGAGGCCAAGTCGTTTCGTAAACATGCCAGACGATAACTATAGTAATCTACCCTGTCAATCCCGATTTTTGTTAATTTTCTTGGCGTGCCAGCAGACCAAATCAGTCAGATTGTCTGCTCCTACGTCGCCCGCGTCTTGCGCGAGAAACGTGAGGAGCGAGGGCTGTCCATGCGAGGGCTTGCCCATCAAGCTGGTTTGTCCCAGGCGATGATAAGCTTCGTTGAACGCGAGTTGCGGAATCCCACCCTCGACACCCTCTTACGCATCGCGAATGTCCTGGAAGTGGACTTGGCAGACGTTCTCCGGCAAGCCCAGAAAGCCCAGGCTTCAAAGCAGAAGTCCAAGTGACTTTCTTTCCGCGCGGCGTGGTACAATTGAACGATGGAGTTCATTCGCCTTCCTCGCTTCCAACGCGTTCCCGGCATCAGGCCGATTCAAATAACAGAACGCGACCGGAACCTCATTCAGCTTGTCCATCACCATCGGTTTCTTCGCTCATCACACATCACCGCGCTGGTCGGTGACAGTTCGCAGCAACTGTTGCGGCGTCTCCAACTCCTCTACCATCACGGATATTTGGAGCGGCCCCGAGCGCAAATTGATTGTTACCACCGCGCCTGTTCCCGACACATCATCTATGGCCTGGGCACTAGGGGAGGAGCACTTCTGAAGCGCGAGTCGACACTCACTACCCGCGAACTCAATTGGGGAGCCAAGAACCGTGGCGTTGGACGCCTGTTTCTGGAACACGCCGTGCTAATCAGCGATGTTATGGTGGCCCTTGAATTGGCCTGCCGAAAATCCGGGCGGGTGCGCCTAATTCAGGGTCGCGACCTCTCCATCCTCGAAGCGACGAAGCGTCAGCGCGAACCGTTCCGGTGGCGGGTCAGTCTTAATAACCGTCAGAAACTTGGCCTCATCCCCGACGCTGTGTTCGCGCTGGAATTCATCGACCAACCAACCTGCCGGAACCGAGCCTTTATCTTCCTTGAGGCCGATCGCGCGACCATGCCGGTCATGCGCCAAAATCTTGCGCAGACATCCTTCTACCGGAAACTCCTCGCTTACGAAGCGACCTGGCGGCAAGGCATTCATCGTTCCCGATTTGGCTTTCACCGCTTCCGCGTGCTCACCGTAACCAGCAGTCCGCAGCGTGTTGAAAGCCTAGTCGGCGCATGCACGAGCCTGGAGCGCGGTCACGGGCTTTTTCTCTTTGGCGACCGGCACTCGCTGGCCCAGGCGGACCTGTTCGCCTACGACTGGAAAACAGGCCGACCGCCGGAGACGGCACGATTGCTCGACCCTTGACTGTTCATGCAGCCAACTTGCGCGAATTCCGAAAGTATGAAATGCTGAAAGTATGACCAAGGTTATCAACATCAATGGTCGTGGGACCTTGACGCTTCCAAAGGACCTGCGTCAGCGGGCCGGCATCAAATCCGGTGGCCAGATCGTCGCTCAGGCAACCCATGAAGGCATCTTGCTTCGCGCTGGAGCCGCCTTCCCGGTCGAAGTCTATAGCGAGAAGCGGTTGGCGGAGTTCGCCCGGAATAACGAGGCGGCGCTGGCGGGTTACCGTTTGAAGAAATGAGAGTGTTCCTTGATGCGAACATCCTCTTTTCTGCCTCACAAGCGCGCAGTCGGATGCGCGCCTTTTTGGATCTCTTGTTCCAGCACGCAGAATGTTTGACCAACGCCTACGCCATCGAAGAAGCCCGCCGCAACCTCGAATTGAAATCTCCGTCTGCCCTCCCCCGCCTCGATTCCCTGGTCAAGAAATGCGAATTGATTCCCGCGCTGCTCACGGAACTCGGAGTCGAATTGAAGCCCAAGGACATTCCGATTCTCGGCGGGGCCATTGCCGGAAACGCCACTTATCTCTTGACCGGCGATGAACGCGATTTCGGCGCTTTCTTTGGCAAAACCATCCGCGGGGTGAGAATCGTTTCGCCCCGGATGCTAGCCGACGAATTGGTTCGCGAAGGACTTTTGTAGTTTCCGCCGCCCGACCTCACGTCGGCATCTTTTCCACACCTTTCCCGAACGCCATCGGGCGTGGTAGAATTCTTCACTGGAGGTGAATCCCCGGCGCGAGGGTGCTGCGGGGCATTCGCTTTGAACCTTGAAAGCAGCGCCTCATACCCAAGCATCAGCGCCTTGACTTCAGGGCCGTCAAAGCACCCCTCACCATCGAGCAAGTGCTCCACCATTCCCGATATACGCCAGGATTTCTGATCCCCGTTCGCCTTCCTCGCGCTTGAGGAAAGCGTTCTCCACTCTCGCCGCCAAAACCAAGAGTCGTCCACGCTTCACGGCGAGAGCAACCCAACCGGAAGCAACCTGCTCTGGCAGGTGGACGGCAAAGAAAGAAAACAACATGACGACAACATCAAATCAGAACCGCGCGAATGGAGGCTCCGTATGAAAGGCCTCATGTTGCATTGCGGCGGTCAACTCACGTCCAGGGAAGAGGTGTTTGCAGTGCCCGTTCCGACGGCCACGGCGAGCTATGTGCCGCTCTCCTACGAATCCTTCGTCACTCGGATCGAAAAGCAGGTGGCAGTCGAGGGCATCACCATCAAAGAAGAAAAACTCGCCTTGGCCAAGAACGGTCAGCGACTCTTCGGCCTCATGCAGGTCGAACTGTCCGGGTTTCCGACCCGAGACTACAGTTGTGTCCTCGGGCTGCGTAATTCCTACGACAAGTCGTGTTCCACCGGCTTGTGCATCGGCGCCAGTGTCTTCGTGTGCGATAACCTTTCGTTCCAAGGCTCGCAAATCACCTTCGAACGGAAGCACACAGCTAACCTCCTCCGGGACCTGTCCTGGATCATCACCGAGACCATCGCCAGGTTGCCGGTCCAGTTTGCCGCTCAGTCGCGGACGTTTGAAGTCTATCGCCAGACTCCGCTCTCAGACCAGCAAGCCCACGATTTGGTGATTCAGTTCTATGACAAGGGTGCGGTGAACCTGATGGACATTCCGGGTGTTCTCAGAGAGTGGCGGGCACCCCGGCATCCTGAGTTCGTGGAAGCCGGAAAGACGGCCTGGCGGTTGTTCAATGCCGCCACGGAAACGATCAAAGGCGACTTGTGGCGGCTCCCGGCTAGAACGTGCGCGATCCACGAGGTTCTCGACGGGGAATTCCAGATCACGCCCAATTCCACCGAGGAATTGGCGGTCACCGCCTGAGATGCGAATGGAAGATCATCAATCCCTGGAATCCCATGCACAAGCCATGAACCCGCATCGTCGAAAGGAGTCCAAGACCGTCTCCGCCCGCACGCTTGGGTGCTTTCACAGCCCCTCAATCGACACACGGATGGCGCGCCTTCACTATTCGAACGGTAAGGTCGCGCCATTCAAAAGCCAAACGCTGGCCTATGCCCTCTGGCTTGCTCTACCAAAAGGGATGCACGTTGCGTTCCGTGGAGCGAACGATGACCGTCCGGTCTATCCTTGGGACCTCGCGGACAGGCCCCGAACCGCTCCAGTGCCATCAAGCCGCTTCTTGGAAATGAGTTAAGAACTGTCTCCATCCCTG
>Ga0194132_10010187_pt1 | contig 12581 bp, 9 predicted proteins | sample TA2KigOf80mmetaG_FD_148612 | JGI IMG/M metagenome (GOLD analysis project Ga0194132, IMG submission 148612) | Freshwater microbial communities from Lake Tanganyika, Tanzania - TA2015054 Kigoma Offshore 80m | ecosystem: Environmental > Aquatic > Freshwater > Lake | place: Tanzania: Lake Tanganyika... | reverse complement strand
CGGGGCGCCCGTGCGGGCGAACGTCGTGCGCGGCGACGCCGCGCACGCGCGCGCCGCCTACGGCCTGCGGGAAGGCCCATTCACCGTCCTGGCCCTCGGTGGCAGCCAAGGGGCGGCGACGATCAACCGCGCCGTCGCCGCGGCCGCGACCCGGCTCGACGACAGCGGCGTGCAGATTCTGCATCAATCGGGCGCGGCGCGGGCCGGGATGCCCCCCGGCGGCGCGTCGGCGGGCGGCGTATGGTACGTTCAGACGGAGTATCTGAAAGAGATCGGCGATGCCTATGCGATGGCCGATCTCGTCATTGCGCGGGCCGGCGCGCTGACGTGCGCCGAGATCGCGGCCGTCGGCCGGGCCGCGGTGCTGGTGCCGCTGCCTGGCGCCGCGGGGCATCAAGGAGACAACGCGTGCGAGCTGACGGCGGCCGGCGGCGCGTTGACGATCGCCGATGCCGCGTTGTCGGGCGGGGCGCTCGCGGAGCTGATCGGCGCGTTGCGCTCCGACCCGGATCGCCTTGCGCGCATGGCGTCGGCGGCGCGCGCGGTCGGACGGCCGGACGCGGCCGCGCGCGTGTGGCGGGAGATCGAGGGCGTTCTGGAAGGATGATCGGGCCGATCCACTTCATGGGCATCGGCGGCGCCGGCATGAGCGGTATGGCCGAGATGCTCCACCGGCGCGGCGTCGCCGTCACGGGCTGCGACATCCGCGAATCCCCGGCGACGTGGCGTTTGACGAACCTCGGCATTCCCGTCGCGATCGGTCATGCGCCCGAGCACCTCGCGGGCGCGACCCGGCTCGTCGCGTCGCGCGCCGTGCCGGCGACGGATCCGGAGATCGTCGCGGCGCGGAAACGAGGGCTGCCGGTCTGGCACCGCGCCGAGATGTTGGCGGCGCTGCTCGCGGACCGCCCCGCGATCGGCGTCGCCGGTACACACGGAAAGACGACGACGGCGGCACTAACCGCCATCGCGCTGACGGCGGGCGGCTTGGATCCGTCCGCGCTCGTCGGCGCCGAGGTGCGCGAGTTCGAGAGCCACGCCCGCTGCGGCAGCGGCCCGATCGTCGCCGAGGTCGACGAGAGCGACGGCTCGCTGCGGCACGTGCGGGCGCACTCCGTGATCATCACGAGCCTCGATTTGACGGATCACCTCGACCACTATGGGGACCTGCAGGCTCTGATGGAGACGTTCACGTCGTTCCTGCGCGGGGCGTCCACCGACGGCTTCGTACTGCTGTGCGCGGATCATCCCAACGTCCTGCGCTTGCGCGCGGCGGCGCCCGGGCGCGTCCTCACGTACGGGCTGAGCGATGGCGACTACCGAGCGCGCGTGCTCGAGCAGCGCGGCGCGCGGTCCCGCTTCCTCTTGTCCCGTGGCGGGCGTGAGCTGGCCGCGGTGACGCTGCGGCTGCCGGGACGGCACAACGCCGCGAACGCGGCGGCGGCGCTTGCCGCCGGCTTGCAGATGGGCGGGGCGTTGACGCCGATGGTCGACGCGCTCGCTTCATTCCGAGGCGTCCGCCGCCGGTTCGAGGTGTACCGCGAGTCGCCGCTCGTCGTCGACGACTACGCGCACAACCCGGTGAAGGTCCAGGCGTTCCTGCGCGGTCTGCGCGAGGGTTGGCCGGACGCGCGCATCATCGCCGTGTTCCAACCGCATCGGTACTCGCGCACGAAGACTACGCACGCGGCCTACGCCGGCGCGTTCGACGACGCCGACGAGGTCATCGTCACCAACATCTATGCCGCGGATGAGGCGCCGCTGCCCGGCGTCTCGTCACGTCTCATCGTCGACGCGGTCGGCCCGCGACGGCCCGTTCACTGGATTCCGAGATTGGAGGATGTCGCGCTCGATGTGCGGACGCGGCTGCGCCCCGGAGACATCGTCGCGACGATCGGGGCCGGCGACGTCTGGCGCGTCAGCGAATGGCTGGCGCGCGATCTCGAGGGCGTGCCGGTATGAAGAGAGCGCGCGCGCCGCGGTCGCCCGCCACCGTGTCGCCGGAGGTCTTGGCCGCGCTTTGCGGCGCCTGCGCCGACGTGCGTCGCGAGGAACCGCTGCATCTGCACGTCTCTTTCCGCATCGGCGGCCCGGCGGAGGTTCTCGTCGTGCCCCGCTCGGCGGACGAGCTGCGCGCGGTCGCGTGCGCGTTGTTCGCCGCCGGCGTTCCGTACGCGATCCTCGGACGCGGCTCCAACCTATTGATCTCCGATCGCGGCGTCAGCGGCATCGTGCTCAAGATCGGTCACGGCCTCGACCGCGCGCGGTGGTCGGCGACGGGCGTGACGGCCGAAGCCGGCGCCGGCCTGCCGGCGCTGGCGATGCGCGCGTCCGAGCGCGGGCTCGGCGGTTTGGAGTTCGCCGCCGGCATCCCCGCGTCCGTCGGCGGCGCGATCGCGATGAACGCCGGCGCCCACGGCCACAGCATGGACGAGATCACCGATTTCGTGACTGTGCTGCGCCCGTCCGGCGAGGAGACGTGGGGACGCCACGATCTCGCGTTCGCCTATCGAACGAGCCGGCTGCAACGCGAGCCCGGGATCGTGCTCGACGTAACGCTCCGGTTGACCCCGGCCGATCCGGGGCGGACCAGGGCGACCCTCGCGAGCTGGCTCGACGACCGTGCCCGCACGCAACCGATCGGGCCGCCGTCGTCCGGATGCATCTTCCGCAATCCTCCGGGCGACGCTGCCGGCCGGCTCATCGACGCCGCTGGCGCGAAGGGTCTCCGCTCCGGCGCGGTCGAAGTCTCCGACGTGCACGCGAACTACATGATCAACGCGGGCGGCGGGCGTGCCGCCGACGTCCTGACGCTCGTCGACGACGTGCGGCATCGCGTGCGCGAGCGCTTCGGCGTCGAATTGGAGCTGGAAGTGAAGCTCGTGGGGGAGTTCCCTTCCCGATGACGGACGCCGCCGCGCCGCCGCGCCCGGGAGAGGTCCCGCCGAATGAGGACGCGCGCGCCGGCGCGCGATCGGCACCGTCGCGTCGCGAACGCTGCCCCTGGCCCACGCTTCGCTTGGCGATCCTCGCTTGCTTCGTCGCGGCCCTCTTCTCGCTGCCGTCGTCCTCGTTCTTCCGCGTCGAGCAGATTCAGGTGGCCGGCACGAAGACCCTTCCCGCCGAAGCGATCGCCGCTGCCGCCGGCATCTCGTTGGGAACACGGCTGAGCGCGATCGACGTCGCCGCGGCTGCCGAGCGGTTGGAGGCGTTGCCTGCCGTGCGGGCGGCGTCCGTTCGCGCCGCCTGGCCATCGACGCTGCAGATCGAGGTCGTCGAACGCGTCCCCGTGATCGCGCTGCGCTTCACGGAAGCGCCAGCCGCGTTTCTCGTGCTCGACGCCGAGGCGGTGCCGTTCCGGCATGCCGAAGAGCCGGGCGCGCTGCTCGCGGTGTCGGTCGACGATGCGCTGCTGCCTTGGCTGCGCCTCGGACAGCCGATCCCGCTGCGGCTCGTGCGCGAGACGGCGGAGGCGTTGAAGGCACTCGATCCGACCCATCGCGCCCGCGTGCGCGCCATTCGCATCACAGGGCAAGGCGATCTCGACGTGACGCTCTCGTCCGGGCCGTCGGCCCTCGTGCGATCGCCGAGCGCGCTGCGTGAGAAGCTGCCGCTCGCCTGGCAGATCGCGCAGGGCTTGGGATCGCGCATCGAGACGATCGGGACCATCGATCTCCGATTCGGTGATAACGTCGTCGTGCGACCCGCGCCCGGCGCGCCTTCGCCCGCGAATCCAGCGAAATCGTCGCACTAGCGCGAGACCGACCGCGATTCACCGCGGGAGGACCCCCTGCGCGGTCCATGGAATACCTGCCTGTTATCGAGATGACACCGGAGGTTCTCCTTGCCCCGTAAGAGAGTATTGGTGGGCCTTGACATCGGCACCACCAAGGTCTGCGCGATTGTCGCCGAGCGCGACGAGGACGGCGAAGTCCACATCGCAGGCATGGGCAGGGCGCCTTCGGTCGGCCTGAAACGCGGTGTCGTGACCGACCTGGACGCGACGACCCGGGCGATCCAAGAAGCGATCGAAAAAGCGGAGCGGATGTGCGGCCACGAGGTTTCGTCGACCTTCGTGGCGGTCTCGGGACAGCACATCGCATCGCAGAACAGCCGCGGCGTCGTCGCGGTCGCGCGCAGCGACCGGCAGATCGGCGAGTCGGACGTCGCGCGCGTGAAGGAAGCGGCGCGCATCGCGGCGATTCCGGCCGCCGACCGTGAAGTCATCCACTTGCTCTCCCGGCACTTCGTCGTCGACGGCCAGGAAGGCGTACGCAATCCCGTCGGCATGTTCGGAACGCGCCTCGAGATGGAGGCGCAGATCGTCACCGGGGCGACCACGCTGCTGGCAAACGTCGTGAAGTGCGTTCGGGAAGCGGGATTGGAGGTCGACGAGATGGTCTTGGAGCCGCTCGCCTCGGCCGAAGCCGTCCTCTCGGCGGCCGAGCGCGATCTTGGCGTCGCGGTCTGCGACATCGGCGGCGGCACCTCGAGCTTGGGCATCTTCATCGATGGCGGCCTCGTCCACACTGTCGTGCTGCCCGTCGGCGGTCATCACATCACGAACGACATCGCGGTTGGGTTGCGGACGGCCGCGGCCGAGGCGGAGAAGCTGAAGGCCCGCTACGGCGCCGCCGCGTCCTACATGGCTTCCGAAGGCGAGCTCGTCGAGGTTCTCGGCGTCGGCGACCGCGACCCCAAGGTCTTGCCGCGGCGATTCTTGGTCGAGATCATCGAGCCTCGCGTCGACGAGATTCTCGGCATGATCCGCGCCCAAGTGCGAGGCTCCGGGTACCAGCAACGGATTCCGGCGGGCATGGTATTGACCGGCGGCACGGCGCAGCTGCGCGGGTTGGCCGAGATGGCGACGGATCGGCTCGGCATTCCGACGCGCATCGGCAGCCCCGAGAACATCTCCGGCCTGGCCGATACCGTGAACAGCCCGGCGTACGCGACGGCGGTCGGACTCGTCCTGTACGAGGCCCGCGGCCGCGGCGAGGCGTTCGCGGCCCGCGATCGTGACGGCGCTGGCGGCGGATGGTGGCAGCGCGCGACCGCGTGGCTGCGCGGCGCGCTGCAAGGAGAGTAGGGCGCGCGTGGACCAGCCGGGAGTAGAATCGAGAAAACATCCGCACCAGACAGGACGGAGGAAGCAGATGGCCAACCTCGAACGCGACCTGCGGCGTTTCGCTTCGATCAAAGTGGTCGGAGTGGGCGGCGGCGGGAGCAACGCCGTGAACCGCATGATCAGCGCCGGGTTGCGCGGCGTCGAATTCATCGCGATCAACACCGATAGTCAGGCGCTCGCGATCTCCCAGGCGGAGAAGAAGATCCACATCGGCGCCAAGGTGACGCGCGGCCTCGGGGCCGGCGGCGATCCGGAAGTCGGGCGCGCCGCGGCGGAGGAGTCCCACGACGACCTGCAGGAAGCGCTGGAAGGCGCGGACATGGTCTTCGTCACGGCCGGCATGGGCGGAGGCACCGGGACCGGCGGCGCGCCGATCATCGCCCGCATCGCGCGCGATCTCGGCGCCCTGACGATCGGCGTCGTCACGCGGCCGTTCTCGTTCGAGGGCCGACGCCGCGCCGTCTCTGCCGAAGTCGGGATCGACAACCTCAAGCAGCAGGTCAATACGCTGATCACGATCCCCAACGATCGCCTGCTGCACATCGTCGACCGCTCCATGTCCTTGATCGAGTCGTTCCGCAAGGCCGACGACATCCTGCGGCAAGCGGTGCAGGGCATCGCCGATCTCATCACAGTGCCGGGGTTGATCAACCTCGACTTCGCGGACGTACGCACGGTCATGGCTGAGGCCGGCGCCGCGCTCATCGGCATCGGCGCCGCCGCCGGCGAGGATCGGGCCGTCCGCGCGGCCCGGGAAGCGATCAGCAGCCCCCTGTTGGAAACCTCGATGGAAGGCGCGCGCGGCGTCCTGCTCAGCATCACCGGCGGCCTGAACGTCAGCCTCTCCGAAGTGAACGATGCGGCGCAGGTCATCACCGACGCGGCCGATCCGGAAGCGAACATCATCTTCGGCGCCGTCATCGACGAGGCGATCGGCGACGAAGTGCGCATCACCGTCATCGCGACCGGATTCGAGCGCGGCATTAAGGCCGTGCCGGACGACCTGCCGGCCCAGATGGGAATGCCGGAAGCGTCGCCCGCGCCCACCGCGCCCACACCCACCAGACCGGTCATCGACGACATCGACATCCCCGCGTTCTTGCGGAAGCGCTAGGCACCGATGGAGCTCGCACCCGATGTTCCGGCCGAGCTGAGCGCCACGGTCGGTCGGTACTTCCCCGTCGAAGAGGTTGCGCTCGAGGAAGGGCGCCCGACGTTCATCGTCGCCGACGCGCCCGACCTCGCGGACCGTTTTTGGCAGTTCCGCGTGCTCATGCGCGAGTACGGGTATCTGCCGTTCCTGCGGCAGCGCGAGGACCGCATCGTCCTGACGCTGGCGTCGGAGCCGCGGCGCGCCGGCACGAACGTTCGCCTCAATCTGCTCCTGCTCGCGGCGACGGTCGTCACGACGTTTTTCACCGCCTACCTCGGATCGCAACGGTTCGCGGAGCTGCTGGCCCAAGTTCCGACCGCGGTGCTGCGGGCCGGATACATGCCCAATCCGGTCGTCGACGGGATCACCTTCAGCCTCGGCTTGCTGCTGATCCTCGGCGCCCATGAGATGGGCCACAAGATCGCGTCCCGCGTCCACCACATCGACGCGTCCTGGCCGTACTTCATCCCATTTCCGCCGCTGATCTTCGGCCAGTTCTCATTTGGGACTATGGGCGCGGTGATCATGACGCGCGAGCCAGCGCCGGATCGCGATGGGTTGTTTGATCTCGGCGCTTCCGGTCCGCTCGCCGGCATCCTGCTAGCCATCCCGGTGTTGTTCGTCGGCCTGCAGCGGACGGTCGTCCTCGACCTCGCGCAGGTGCGCCCGTTCCTCTCGTCTCTGCCGACTCTGCCGTTCTATCCGTGGATCGTCGAGGAGCTGATGCAGCGTACCGTCCACTTGCCGCCGAACGCGATCCCCTACACTGATCCGCTGACCGACGCGGCCGTCGTCGGCTTTCTCGTTACTGGATTGAACCTGCTGCCGGGCTCGATGCTCGACGGCGGCCACATAGCGCGCGCGCTGATGGGGCCGCGCTGGCATCGCCTGACGTCGTATCTCGCCGTCGTCGTGTTGTTGCTGATGGGTCTGCTGCCGATGGCGCTGCTGCTGTGGTTCCTGCTGTCGCGCGGGTTCCACCAGGGGCCGCTCAACGACGTCTCGACGCCGGCGGCGACGCGAAACGCGCTCGGCGTCGTGCTCGTCGTGATCTTGCTCCTCGCGTTGCCGCACCCAAGCCAATATCAGGGTTTCAATCTCCTACGCTTGCTCACGCAGCTCGTTCCGTTCGGACGCTCTTGAAGTCTGCCCGCGTGCTCGTGCGAGCCGAACGTCTGGCGAAGCGCTTCGGGACGTTCGCGGCGCTCACCGACGTCAGTTTCGAGGCGCGCGAAGGGGAGATTCTGGGCGTTCTCGGCCCGAACGGCGCCGGCAAGACGACGACGATGCGTATCCTGTCGACGCTGCTGCGGCCGACTGCCGGGCGCGCCGAGGTCGCGGGCGCCGATGTCGCGACGTCGCCGCAGGACGCCCGCCGCGCGCTCGGAGTTCTCCCGGAAGCGGCCGGGCTATACGGGCGGCTGACGGCGCGGGAAGCGCTCCGCTACGCCGGCCGGTTGCACGGGCTCGCCGGCGAGGATCTCGAGCGGCGCATCGAGGGGCTGTCGGCGCTGCTCGATCTCGGCGCGTTCATCGACCGGCGCTGCGAACCGTTCTCTCGCGGCATGAAGCAGCGCGTCGCGCTCGCGCGCGCGTTGCTGCGCAATCCGATTGTGCTGCTGCTCGACGAGCCGACCGCCGGGCTGGACGTGGTCGCGGCGCGCACGGTCCGACGCGCGCTCGCCGGCCTCCGCGACGCGGGCAAATGCATCCTCCTGTCGACGCATTTGATGGCCGAAGTGGAGCGCCTCTGCGATCGCGTCGTCATCCTCGGCGATGGCCGCGTCCGCGGCATCGGCACGCTCGCCGAGCTGCGCGGCGAGGGCGGCGAACTCGAGGAGATCTTCGTCCGCCTGGCGGGCGCCGGGAGCGTCGTGTGAGCGCCGCCCTCGTTGTGCTCCGCAAGGAGCTGCTCGACATCCTGCGGGATCGCCGCACGCTCTTGCTCGGGTTCTTGCTGCCGGCGCTGCTGGCGCCGACGCTGTCCGTGCTCGTTCCCGGCTGGACAGCGGATCAGCGAGAGCAGCCGTCGCCGGTCGCGGTTGTCGGCGCCGAGTGGGGCGGCGACCTCGTCTACGGCGCCCAGTTGGAAAAGCTCATCCGCGTCGTCGCTGCCTCCGATCCCGAAGCGGCGTTGCGGCGCGGGGCCGTGCAGGCCGTGATCATCGTGCCGCCCGACTTTACCGCGCAATTGGCGCGCGGCCGCTCGCGGATCGTCGTCCGTTACAACCCGGCGGATCAGAACTCGCTGTTCGCCAAGCAAAAGGTGTTTCAGGCGGTCGCGAAGTTCTCGCTGTCGGTCGTCGAGCAACGTCTCCAACAACGCGGCCTTTCGCGGGCGGCATTGTCGCCCGTCGAGGTCCACGAGGAGCCCATCCCCGCCGGCGGCGGCGGCCTCGTGCTCTCTCTGCTGCTGCCCTTGCTGCTCGCGGTGTGGGCGCTGACCGGGGCGTCGCACGTCGCCTCCGACGTCGGCGCCGGCGAAAAAGAGCGCGGCACGCTGGAGGCCCTGCTGTCGGCGCCAGTGGCGCGGCCGGCGCTCGTCATCGGCAAGTTCGCCGCGACGTTGGCGCTCGCGCTCGCGTCCACGTTCGTCGCCGGCATGTCGCAGACCGTCGTCACGGCGCTCGCGCCGGCCGCTTGGTTCGACGCCGCCGCCCGCCCGGCGCTCCGCGCCGGCGCGGTGCTGCTGCTCGCCGCGTGCGCCTTCGCGATCGCGGCGATGGCGGCTGCCTGGCTCCTGGCGCTGAGCTTCTTCGCGCGGTCGATGCGCGAGGCTAATCAATACGGCGTGCCGTTGCTGCTGCTCGTCATGATCGGCGGCGTCGCGGCGTCGACGCTGGAAGGCGTGCTGAGCAGCCTATGGCTGGCGGTCGTGCCGTTCGTCAACGTCGTCGTCGCCATGCGCGGCGTGCTTTTCGGGCGTGTGGACCCGGCGGCGCTCGCGCTGACGCTCGCCGCCTGTGCGGCCTACACTGGATTTGGCCTGCTCCTGGCGGTGGCCTTGCTGCGCCGCGAGGCCGTGATCTTTCGCGCATAGCCCAGGCGGAGAGGGCATCCGCACCGAGGCGGGGCGGCCGCTGTCCAATCAATCTCGGTTGTGCAAAATCGAATTTTCGAGGAAGACGATGGGTAGTTTCTATCGTTACCCACAGAAGTTGTGCACAATATGTGGTCAATGCTGGCAGGATACCCCCCACATATGGGTAAATAACCGAGTGCGTTCGATTGGGCTGGGTATTGTGCTCGGTGCCCGGTCTGTTTCGTCCGGATCGATACGGACCTACGGAAGGCCTTCATTCCCAGGCGGCCCAGGGGTCACTCTCCGATGCGATGTGCTTACTGCGGGTTCGAAGAGAGCAAGGTGTTCGACTCGCGTCCCGTCGAGGACAGTGCCTCGATCCGGCGGCGGCGTGAGTGCTTGCGCTGCGAGAAGCGCTTCACGACGTACGAGCGCATCGAATTGGTGCCGCTGATCGTGGTCAAGCGCGACGGCCGCCGCGAGCCCTTCGATCGGACGAAGATCCTCGCCGGCTTGCTGCGCGCGCGCGGCAAGCGCCCGGTCGCGACCGAGAGGCTGGAGGCGCTGGCTGCCGACATCGAACGGGCGCTTCGCCTACGCGGCGAGGCCGAGGTCCCGTCCAGCGAGATCGGCGAGCAGGTGGTCGAACGCCTGCGGCCGCTCGATGAGATCGCGTTCGTCCGGTTTGCTTCCGAGTACCGGCGCTTCGGCGACGCCGATAGCCTCGTGGAGGAAGTCGAGCGGCTTCGCGCGCAAAAGCAACGGGAAGAGCTTCACCTCAAACAGATCCCGCTGCTGCCGGCCGACACCAAGGTCTCCGGCAGACACTAGCGGACGGCACGGGGCCTTGGCATCGCCCCGGTCGTGGGGTTGTTTCGCTCGATACGGCGACGCGACAGTCTCGCCGCTACGGAATTCAACGAAGGCCAAGGAGCAGACGATGCAGCCGAAAACGAAATCGAAGCCCCCTCTCTTTGAAGAGACGCTGCGTTACTTCAAGGGCGACGACCTGCGGGCGCGCGTCTTCCAGGACAAGTACGCGTTGCGCGACGAGGACGGGAACCCGGTCGAGTGCACGCCGGTCGAAATGTGGCGGCGCGTCGCGCGCGAGCTGGCGTCCGTCGAACCGACGTTGGAGAAGCAGGCGGAGTGGGCCGGCAAGTTCGAGTGGCTGCTGTCCGATTTCCGGTTCGTGCCCGGCGGCCGCATCATGTTCGGCGCCGGAAATTCCCGGCGCGTCACGCTGTTGAACTGCTACGTCATCCCGATCCACGGCGATTCGTTGGAGGAGATCTTCGAGTGGTGCAAGGAGGCCGGCCGCACGTATTCGTTCGGCGGCGGCGTCGGCGGTGACATCAGCGTCCTGCGCCCGCGCGGAACGTCCGTCAACAACGCCGCGATCACGAGCAGCGGCGCCGTGTCGTTCACGGAGCTGATGTCGACGACGACCGGCACCATCGGCCAAGCCGGGCGCCGCGGCGCGTTGATGATCACGATCGCAAACGACCACCCGGACGTGCTCGAGTTCACGAAGGTCAAGCGCAACCTCGACAAGGTGCGGTACGCGAACATCAGCGTGCTGATCAAGGACGACTTCATGACCGCGGTCGAGCGCGACGAAGACTACCGTTTGCACTTCGAGAACGCCAAGACCGAATACGGCACGACGATCCGCGCCCGCGACCTCTGGGAGGAGCTGATCATCGGCGCCCGCGACCACGCCGAGCCCGGCCTGATCTTCTGGGACTCGATCAAGAAGTGGTCGACCTCCGAATACAACGGCATGAACGTGATCACGACGAACCCGTGCAGCGAGATACCGCTCGAGCCATACGGGTGCTGCTGCCTCGGCAACGTCAACCTCGCGGAGTTCGTGCTCGACGAGTTTGGCGACCGCGCCCGCGTCGATTGGGCGAACCTCGAGACGGCGCTGCGATACGCGACCCGGTTCCTCGACAACGTGCTCGACTACAACGCCGACAAGCATCCCCTGCCGCAGCAGCGCTCGGCGAGCCTGCATTCGCGGCGCATCGGCGTCGGCTTCACAGGCATGGGCGACATGCTCGTCAAGATGGGCTTGCAGTACGACACCGACGAGGCCGTGTCGTTCGTCGACGCGATGTTCGCGCGGATCAAGAACACCGTCTACGATGAATCCGTCAGCCTCGGCGTCGAAAAGGGGACCTTCCCCGGCTACGATCGCGAGGAGCACCTGCGCAGCCCGTTTCTGGCGACGCTCGACGAGCGCGTGCGATCCCGCGTCGAGCGTCACGGTTTGCGCAACGTCGCGCTGCTCACCGTGCCGCCGGTTGGCAGCGGCGCCGCGCTCGCCGGCACGACGAGCGGCGTCGAGCCGATCTTCGACCTGTCGTACACGCGGCGGTCGGAATCGCTGAGCCAGGAGTACTTCAGGGTCTATCACCCGCTCGTCAAGGTCTACATGGATCGCTTCGGCCTCACCGACGAAGCGCAGCTGCCGCCGATGTTCGTGACGGCGCACAAGATCGAGGCCGAGATGCGCGTGCGCATGCAAGCGGCGATCCAGAAGCACATCGATCACAGCATTAGCAGCACCGTGAACCTGCCCGAGTCTGCGACGCTGGAGGACGTCGCAAACGTCTACTTCCTGGCGTGGAAGCTCGGCTGCAAGGGCATCACGGTGTATCGCGAAGGAAGTCGCGAAGGGGTCTTGATCACCGACGCAAAGATGCAGCAACAGACGCAGCCCCAGGCCGCCACGGCGGCCGCCGAGCCGGCGCGTGGTGCGGTTACCGCGCGCCAACGACCGAAAGTAACGCACGGTCGAACGGAGCGGATCGAGACCCCTCGCGGCCGGATCTACGTCACCATCAACGAGGACGAGATGGGGACGTGCGAGATCTTCGTCGAGTCCCTCGATGCCGAAGCGGAGGCGATCGGACGCCTGGCGTCGCTGTCGATGCGCACCGGCGTCGACCCGCGCGAGGTCATCGAGCAGCTCTGGCGCGTGCAGTCCAAGGAGATGGCGCTGGACCGCGCCGAGGACGGCACGGTCGTGCGCGTGACGACGATCTCGCAGGCGGTCGCGCTGGCGCTCGGCCGCATGCTCTACGGCGATTCGTTCCGCCCCGACAAGGCGTTCCCGCGCGCGACGGCACTACCCGAGCCGCTGTCGCGCGCCCGTCAGGAGCGGCTGCGCTTCCGTGACCCAACCGCTGACGAAGCGGAAGGGCCGGCGCAGCCGGCCCCCGGCAATGGCAACGGCCATGGTCACGGCAACGGCCATGGTCACGGCAACG
>Ga0194132_10010184_pt1 | contig 12582 bp, 11 predicted proteins | sample TA2KigOf80mmetaG_FD_148612 | JGI IMG/M metagenome (GOLD analysis project Ga0194132, IMG submission 148612) | Freshwater microbial communities from Lake Tanganyika, Tanzania - TA2015054 Kigoma Offshore 80m | ecosystem: Environmental > Aquatic > Freshwater > Lake | place: Tanzania: Lake... | reverse complement strand
GATCTGCTGGAGAGCGCGGGGGCGGCAAACGCCAAGGTGATTGCTCTGACCATGGATGATCCCGAACAGTGTCTGGCGGCGGCGCGACTCATCAAGGCGCATTTTCCGCAGGCCAGGCTGCTGACCCGGGCCCGGTCACGTACCGATGGCTACGAATTTCTGGAGATGGGCGTGGAATTCGTCAAGGAAACCCTGGGCGCCGGAGTGAGTCTGGGAGAGCGCGCGCTGGTCGCGCTCGGCGTGCCGGCCTACTCCGCCCGTCGCGCCGCGCAGCACTTCGAGCGTCACGACGCCGAACTCATGCGTCAACTGGTCAACCGGCGCACCGACCAGAAGGGGCTTATCGCCGCCAGCAATCAAGCGCAAGCGGACCTCGAACAACTCCTGCAGTCAGAGAAGGATGTTGGCGTAAAGGAAGGCGGCGAGGGCTGGCAGTGACCGAGCACGAGAATGCCGGCTGACGGGCCAGGGTAGTATTGAGCCCATGTCAGGTCTGCGTTTGATTCCGGCTGTATCGTCTTGCCTGTTGCTGATGGCCTGCGCGCACGGCCTGGTACGGGGCGGGCCAGAACGCGTGACCGTCGGTGCGGACATCGTGGTGGAACGGCAAGGTTCGCAGCTGCACTACCAAGGTGAGTTAACCGCCCAGGGGTTGGCTGCTTTGCGTGATTTCGCGAAAGGGCGGGTCGTGCAATCACTGGTGATCACATCCTCGGGCGGCGAGATCAACGTCGGCATGGATTTCGGTGAATGGGTGTTTGCACGTGGGCTCAACGTGGAGGTATCGAAATACTGCCTGTCGTCCTGCGCCAACTACGTGTTTCCCGCGGCCTGGCAGAAGTTTCTGCCAACGGGGGCGGTGGTGGCCTGGCATGGCAGTGCACGCCAGCGCGACTTGCCCGACCAACTGGTACAGGTGGTCGATGAACAGGTGCAGGCGATGTCGGTGAGTGAAGCCGTGCGCGCCCGCGAGCGTGCCCGTCGGCGGCAGGCAGTGGGTGACTATTTGAATGATGCCATTGCTCGACAGGATGCGTTCTTCCGCCACATCGGGGTCGCCGAATACGTCACGCGGATTGGGCAAGAACGGTACGGCATCGATGGCTTCTATTCACTTTCGCTGACGGACATGGCCCGCTTCGGCATCTTGAACGTGACCGCACAGGCGGGATACGATGCTGCGGAAACCACGGCGCTTGACATGAAAATTACCCGTCTGCGACTGGATTCGACGCGAATGTACGCGCCACGATAGTCACGCAAATCAGATTGCCAATAGGAGCTGCCATGAAAATTTCCGTTCGCCACATTCTTGCTTTCACGGCATGTACTGTCGCTTTTGCCGTTACACCTGTTCGCGCCATCACCGTGCAGGATCTTACACAGGGCGAAGTGGCCGATGGTCTGAAGGAAGCGCTCACCCAAGGGGCCCTCAATGCCGTGGATCTCACCAGCAAGCTTGACGGTTTCTTCGGCAACGACAAGATCAAGATTCCCCTGCCCCCTGATGCCGCCAAACTCGAATCCATGATGCGCAAGGTGCGCTTAGGCAAGTACGCCGACGAACTGGTGCTCACCTTGAACCGCGCAGCCGAAGCCGCCACCCCCGAGGCGAGGGCTTTGCTGGTGGAAGCGGTCAAGGGCATGAGCATTGCAGAGGCCAAGAATATCCTCACTGGCCCCGAGAACTCAGCGACCGAATACTTTCGCGCCCAAACCAGCGATGGCCTGCGGACGCGCTTTCTTCCCATCGTCGAGCAAGCGACGCAAAAAGTGCAACTGGCCAGGGTGTACGACAAGTTCGCCGGCAAGGCCAGCAAGTTTGGTCTGATCAAGGCCGAGCAGGCGGACCTCAACGCCTATGTGACGCAGAAAGCACTCGATGGACTGTTTGCCATGATCGCGGACGAAGAGAAGAAGATTCGCGCCAACCCCATGAAGAGCACCAAGGACATGGCCCGCAAGGTTTTCGGCGCCCTCATCAAGTGAGCCAGTCCACCACTGACCTCGCCGACCTCCGGCGTGAGTACGCCCGCGAGGTTTTGGATGAGCAGCAAGTAAATGCCGACCCGATCGAACAGTTCCGCTTCTGGTTTGCACAAGCGCGTATGGCGGATCTGCTTGACGCCAATGCCATGACGCTGGCGACCTGCGACAACACCGGCCAGCCAGCCGCGCGCACCGTGCTGTTAAAGGATTTCGACAGCGCCGGGTTTGTCTTCTTTACCAACTACAACAGTCGCAAGGGTGGCGAGCTTGCTCAGAATGAACGCGCCGCCCTGTTGTTCTACTGGGCTCCTTTGGAGCGCCAAGTTCGCATTGAAGGCAATGTCGAGAAGGTCAGTGGAGTCGAATCCGACGACTACTACCAGCAACGCCCCTTGGGTGCGCGGCTAGGCGCCTGGGCCTCACCGCAAAGCCAGGTGATAGCCAGCCGGGCGGATCTCGAGGCGCGTCTGCACACGATGCAGGCGCTTCACGGCGATGACCCACCACGCCCCCCGCACTGGGGTGGCTATCGCCTCAAGCCACAAAGCCTTGAGTTCTGGCAGGGACGACCCGACCGGCTGCATGATCGTGTGCGCTACAGCATGCGAAACGACATGCGCTGGCGCTTGGAGCGGCTGGCGCCTTGAAATGCGCAGCAGGCATTGCATCCTCGAAACTTGAGACTTTTTTCGCTGGTATTTCAAGCTCACGCAGCGGCCTGAAGCTTGCTGTGAGCGGGCATGCATGCCAACGCCATAGCGACAAGTATTGACAAAGGTGAGGGTGCCGGCGAAGCCTGCCTTGCGGTGACATTCACTGGAACGGCTCGGGACTACTTTCGGATCTGGCTGGTCAATCTCTGTCTGAGTCTGGCCACGCTCGGCGTGTTCTCTGCCTGGGCCAAGGTCCGCAAGCAGCGTTACTTTCATTCTCATACGCTGCTCGACGGTGTGCCATTTCAGTATCTGGGCCGTCCGTTCGCGATTCTGCAAGGGCGGGTGGTGGCGGCTACCTTTCTGCTTGCGTATTCCCTGCTCAGCTACATCGCACCGGAGGTCGCACCATTCATGCTGGCGGCAGCGGTGGTGGCGGCGCCCTGGGTGATTCTGCGTTCAGCGGCGTTCGCTGCACACTTTCGAGCACATCGGAATGTCAGGTTCCAATTCAAGTCCGACTATCTGGTGGCGGTGGCGACGCTGTATTGGTTGGGCGCGATCCCGGTTCTGGTGACCGGATCGTTGTTCGAATGGTGGGGTCAAGACCTGCTCATGTTGGCGGTCAGCGGCGTCAGCGCGATGCTGTTTCCATTGTGGTGGTGGAGACTGAAGCGATTCCTGCTCGCCAATCTTTCCTATGGCGGTGTGGCAGTGAGCTTCGAGGTTCGTGCATGGCCCTTCTATCGGGTCTACTTGCAGGGCATGGCGATGATGCTGCCCTGTGCAGCAGCCAGTGTCGGGGTGGGATTTTTTCTGCAGGACGCACACGAGGCGCTGGCCATGGTGAGCCTGCTGCCCATGGGCTTGGGGTATGTACTGATGACCGCCCACGTGGAGGCGCAGTCTGGAAATTTACTCTGGAATCATTGTCGGCTGGGTCCAGTGCGCGTTCAAGCGACGTTGCGCACCTGGAAGCTGGCGCAACTCTATGTGACGAACAGCGCCGCCATTCTGGTGAGCTGTGGATTGCTGCTGCCCTGGGCAGTGATACGGATGAAGCGCTATCGCGCCAGCTGCCTGACCGTTACCGTCGACGGCGATCTGGCGCGTCTGCGCGGTACGGAACACACGCGAGTCGCGGCCGCTGGCGCCGAGATCAGTGAGGCGTTCCAGCTGGACATGGCGCTATGAGCCCTGTGCAGATCAACGGCCACTACTTCGATGGCTCACACATCACGCCAACGCGCGCCACGCTGATCCGAACGGGAGGCGGCGGGGCGAGTGTGATTGGTGATTCCGTGGCGACGCGGTGTCGCGCCCGTGACCTGCGGGTTTCGCCTCGCATGGGTTCAGCGAAGCGCTTTGTTTCCCTGCCCAATGGCGGGCAGCTGCTGTGTGCCGACAGTCCGGCCTTGGACGGGCTTGGGCAAGAGGTGCGTTCAGAAGGGGTGGTCGCCTGGCTTGAACAGCGATGGACCATCGCGCTTGCCAGCCTGCTGATCATCGTCGGGATACTGACGGGGGCCTACTTCCATGGACTGCCGGTGCTGGCGGAGCGAGTGGCGGGCATGGTTCAACTGGAAACTGAAGCGGCGCTCGGCGAAACCGCAGTGGACTGGATGGATCGTAACGCCTGGCTCGAACCCAGCCGGCTGAAGGGAGAATTTCGCTATCGGCTGGAAAGCCGATTTGCTGATCTGATCGACGGCTTGCCGAATCAGCGGCGCTATACGCTCATGTTTCGCGCTGCTCCGAGCATGGGACCCAATGCCATGGCGTTTCCCGGGGGCATTGTCGTTATTACCGATGAACTGATCCACGCCGCCCGCAATGAAGAGGAGGTGCTGGCGGTAATGGCGCACGAAATCGGTCACGTGGAACGGCGGCATGCATTGCGAGGCATGCTGCACGATTCGGTGATCGCGATCGCCGCAACCGCGCTGTTCGCAGATGCCTCCTCTGTCGGTGGTGCGGTGGCTGGAGTGCCGACCGTGCTGACGCGACTGAAGTATTCGAGAGAGTTTGAAAGCGAGGCCGATGATTTCGCCTTTGCCTTGCTTGCCCGTCATGGCATCTCACCGGCGGCATTTGCCGACGCCATGGAAAGCATATCGGAGGATGATCACGATCATGGCGAGCGGCTGGCGTTTTTATCCAGCCACCCGGTTACGGAAGAACGCATGGCGCGCGCGCGCGGCCGCCTCCAGGCTGGAACCAGCGAAAGCGGGGGGACCATGATCCGGGTCGCAGGTTTAGGTGTCCTGTTGTTGCTGGTTGCGTCCGTGGCCAAATCGGGAGTCGCATACGCGAGCCAGGATGACATTCTGGGCATGCTACGCAATCGCCAGTTCACTGAGTTGGAGAAGACCCTGAATGGCTGCCAGCCGGGTGTGGAGAACAACCTGGTCGAGGAGAGGCGAGTGCATAACGCCTTCACTGCCTTTGAGCTGGAGCATCGCGAAGACAGGACCGTCGTCGTGGCTCTAAGTGATTGGGTGCAGCGCTCCCCGCAATCCTATGCCGCGCGTACGGCCCGTGGCATCTATTTCATCGACCGTGGCAAGCAGGTGCAGACAGGTCGTGGTCCTACCAAGGCGCAGCAGGGTCAGCTTGACGTCATGCGCGAGTGGTTCGATCGCGGTCGGGTCGACCTCATCGCTTCTCTTGACCTATGTCCCGCACCGTTGATGTCACACATCTGGTTGCTGCGCCTGGCCATGCGTAACGGGCCCTACGCCGACGTTCAACGGTATTTCAGAAACGCCAGTACCTATGCACACAAGAGTCTGGAGTTGCGACTGGCGTACATGCGGAGTTTGGAACCGGATTGGGGTGGGACTCTGGAGGACATGCAGAAATTTGCCCGCGAAAGCGAAAGCGTACTGGGCCCCGGGTTCGCCACCAACACCTTGTGGGGGCTGTATTGGTTTGAACGGGTCGCGCCCAAGTTCGGGCGCGACGACTACGCCGGCGCGCATGAAATCCTGATGGAAGGATTGGCCCGTCACGAGTCGCCGCGGCTGTACTGCGCGCGGGCATTTGCCCGGATGCATCTGGATCGCTGGCCAGAGGCCATGACCGACTTGCAGGCCTCCTTGTCGGGCATGCGGTCTGGCCACAGCTACTGCACGTCTGTTGCCAATCACCTGGCCAAGACACGCCCAACTTCGCCTGGATTGCTGGAGATCCTGGATTCGCGAATCGCCTTGAACCCGGCGGACGTTGATTTGCTGCGGCATCGTGGATGGGTGTATTTCAAGCGTGGCAACTCCGCCGCGGCATTGCAGGACCTGCGCCTTGCCGCGGAAAGGGGTGACAGTTGGGCGCGCGGCATGGTGGGTACATTGCTGCGTGACGGTGCGGGTGGCATGCCCTCGAACCCCGAGGCGGCGGTCGATTACTTCCGGAACGCAGCGCATGGGGGAGACTCTTACGCTCAGCAGAACGTGGTGCAATTGCTGCGTTCCCTGGGCCGTGAGCAAGAGGCTCAACAAGAGGACCGGATCTATCGCGTCAGCGAAAAAGCGCGCAGTCGTGCCGATGCCGCACGTGAACCGCTGGCGCAGATGTACGGCCCCATCGGCCCGTTTCTCGATCCGCGTGTGCAGGCCGTAGGGCTCGGTGCCCTGGCCATGGGCTGGATCGCAGTGCGCGTGCAGCGGCGCAATCGCGGCACTCTAAGGAGCTAGCCCCTTCTAATTTGTACCGAACGTTGGGCGATCAGTGCCCAACATTGCGGTGGGCGGCTTTGGAGGCGTGCACGCGCCAGCGCCAGACCACACCCAACAACACGAGTAGTGCACCACCCCAATAGCCAATCGCGGGCAGCCAGCCTTTCGAAGCGGTTTCGGCAGGAGGCGTAACCAGATTCGCCGGCGTTGTCTTGCCCGGGTCAAGTTCGCTACGCGTACCACCCGTATTCGAAGATGCCACATCATTTGCTGGCGCAGGTGTGGCAGAGTTGTCCACAGCATGAGGTAGAGCTGCCAAGGTCACACGCTGCCGATGGGTGGTGAGCGGGTAACACCCGCCGCCATCCCCACAGCCCGCAAACTGGACTCTGACGTCGACGGCGCGAGGTTCCGGTACCAAGCGCGCCAGCCTGGCCTCGATGATCACGTCTTGCTGGTAAACCTCGACGTCGCCCAAAGTCGGGTCGTGCTTTTTTGTTCCGCGGGGCAGCACCAGCTGAGCGATGCGGACGTCGCTGTCCCGATCGACCGTCAGCTTGATCTGGTCGCGCACCAGATAGTAGGCCGGTGCGGGAGAAAGAACGGCCCGCAACGACTGCCCATCCTGGGCGATGACCCTTACCTTGAAGGCCTGCTCCACGGGCAACAACGTTCCCTCCGGCACCTGGTCCGGTGCCGTTTCGGTCGCGCCTACGGGCTGAGACTTCAGTCGCGACAGGGCGCTGCCGCCGCGTACACGCTCACCTTCCTGAGCGCTTGCTAGTTGTAGTGTGGAATGGCGAACTTGCGGGGTGTAGCAGATTCCCGCATCGGCGCAACCCTGAAACTGGGTCTTGAGCGCGACGATTCGCAACTTGTCGGCGCCGGTCAATGGAACCCGGATAACCAACTCGCCGCGATAGGTTTCGACGCGGCCAAAAAATTCGTCGTGGATGATTTTGCCCGCCGGCAGTTGTGGCGCCCCGAGCGAAACGCCCGGTGTTTCACTGCTGAAGGCGAATTTGTCCCGGTAAAGGTAGTAGCCCTCGGCGATGGTGTAACGCCACTCTACCGTATCGGCATCAGCCAGATGAACAGAGAACTTGAAAGCCAGATCCGGCGCGAGGATTTCGTCTTCTGCCCAGGCCCCGTTCAAGACAGTCAGCAGCGCCAACAAGAGTCTTGGCAGCAACCGTTGAATCATGTCGCCACCTGCTGATCGATCCAGCGCAGGTAGTCCGGCAGGCCGGCGGTGATGGGCACCGCAATGATCTCGGGCAGTTCATAGGGATGCCGCGCGCAAATGAATGCCTGCACTGCGTCCAAGCGCTCTTGTGTGGTCTTGATCAGTACCGGCACTTCCTCCGCCTCCTCCAGTTTCTCCTGCCAGCGATATACGGAGCGGCAGCCGGTCAGGATGTTTACACAGGCGGCCAAGCGCTGTTCGACCAGTTGCCGTGCCAAGGACTCGGCGCTGGCGCGATCGGGCAGGTTGGTGACCACAAGCAGGGCGTGGTTCATTTCGGTTTGATCTGCGACAAGGTGTGGGCGACGGTGGGATAGCGCAGATGGGCGTGAAGTTCCTCGAGCATTCGCCGGTTGCAGAGCCGGCGTGATTCGAGCAGGAACGAGAGCGCGTTGGCGGGGATCTCGACGGCGGCCTGGGCCCGGGCGATGCGCCGCGGCCGGGGCAGGTCGAAGGCGTCGGCCACCGCATCGAAGTAGTCCCCGGCTTTCATCCATTGACCATCGCTGGCGTGATATGCCCGGCTGGCCTGGCCGCGGTTGAGCGCCAGCATTACCAGGAGCGCCAGATCGTCGGCGTGAACGTGGTTGGTGTAGCTGTCTTCCTCGGCGACGAGACTCGGAGTGCCCCGTCTCAGCCGGTCGAGGGGCAACCGGTCGTGACCATAGATGCCGGGAACCCGCAGGATGCAAACTCGTGAGCGCAGGGCGCGGCCCCAGCGCCGCAACTGCCGTTCGGCGTCGACGCGGCGGCGGCCACGTTCGGTCTGTGCGTTGAGCGGATCGCTTTCGCGCACCACGGCACCGGCGCGGTCGCCATACACTCCGCTGGTGCTCAGATAAACAAGTCGCTGTGGTAGAGTACCGCGCCCCGCAAGGGCGCGTAACAGATGGGTCGTGTGCGTATCCACCGTGCCGGTCGCCGGCGGTGGCGCGAGATGCAGCACGTCGTGCGAGAGACCGCCCAGCCGGTACAACGAGGCGGGATGATCCAGATCACCGACGACCGGCGTCACGCCCATGGCGCGCATCTGCGCCGCGCGCGGCGTCGAGCGTGCCAGGGCAAATAGCCGATAGCGTCCGCGAAGCAGGGGCACCATTCTGGAGGCGATATCTCCAAAGCCCACAATGAGGAGTCTGCGCATCGCGGGCATTTTAGATTGCGAAGGATTCAACACATGCCGCACAAGGTCACCCTCCAGTCCACCCAGCAAGTCATCGAGGTCCTCGACGATGAGTCCGTGCTCACCGCCGCCATGCGCCAGGGCATCGTAATTCCCTACGGCTGCCGCAACGGCGCTTGTGGATCCTGCAAAGGCAAGGTACTGGAGGGAAGCGTGGATTATGGCAACCACGCGCACTACATCCTCCCGGACTATGAAAAGAAGCAGGGACTGGCGCTGTTCTGTCAGGCCAAACCGCTGACTGATCTGGTGATCGACGCGCGCGTGATCAACGTCGCCGGCCAGCCAGAGGTGCGCAAGCTGCCCTGCCGGGTGCAGCGCATCGAACGCGCCGCTGACGATGTCATCATCCTCACCTTGAGTCTGCCCGCCAACGATCGTCTGGAGTTCTTCGCCGGGCAGTACATCGAGATCATTCTGCGTGATGGCAAACGTCGCGCGTTCTCCATGGCCAATCCACCCCATGCCGACCCAGCGGTCGAACTGCATATCCGCGCCATGCCCGGGGGTGTGTTCACCGAATATGCCTTCAACAAGATGAAGGAGAAGGACATCCTTCGCTTCGAAGGGCCACTTGGCACTTTCTACCTACGAGGTGAAAGCGACAAACCGGTGATTCTGCTGGCCAGCGGCACCGGCTTCGCGCCAATCAAGAGCCTCATCGAAGAGGCGCTGCACCAGGGTATCAAGCGGCCCATGGTGCTGTATTGGGGCGGACGCAAACGGGCGGATATTTATCGCATGGAACTGGCGCAGTCCTGGGCCGCAGAGCACGAACACTTCGAGTTCATTCCAGTGTTGTCAGAAGCCCCTGAATCCGATCAATGGCAAGGCCGTACGGGTTTTGTTCATCGCGCCGTGATGCAGGATTTCCCCGACCTGTCGGGTTACGAAGTGTATGCGTGTGGCGCGCCGGTGATGGTGGATGCCGCCCGCAAGGATTTCAGCGAACAGTGCAATTTGCCGGAGGACGCGTTCTACTGTGACTCATTCACGCCAGCGGTGGCGGCGCCGGCCACCTGATGTCGTGGTGGCTCCCGAACCACGCGACGCTACGCTAGGCGGGTTTTTCCATCAGGCTCAGTGCCCGGCGGTAGTGGGCGTCGGCACCGGGGTCGTTGAGCTGATCCAACAACCGCGCCAGTTCGAGGTGGGTCCGGGGTTGTTCATCGACGCTCAAGCTGGCTTCGAAGTAGCTGCGGGCCTTGCCCCAGAGGGTAGAGCCCAGGCACAACCGGCCCAGCGCGCGAAGCAGTTCCGCATCCTTCGGCTGGACCTTCAACCACGCCTCGGCGCGCTCCAAGTGCGTGCGGGCGTCTTGGCGAACCGTATCCGGGTAGAGTTCCAGGAGTTTTGGTGCCCACCGGCGTGACAGGCTGTTCTCGATGAAGCCCTGTGCCTGTTCGCGGGCGTCGATGGACAGGCACGCACGCGCCGCCGCCAGCGCTACAGATTCCTCCTGGCGATCGTCCTCGCTGATGCGTTTCAGATAATCGCCGATGGCGGCGGAATCACCCGACTTGTTGCGTAAGATCTCGCGGTGACAATGCTGCCTAAGGCGAGAGAGCACTTCACCGCTGAAGAGTTGACGACGCTCAAGGAGTGGTAGAAGCACAAGGATCTGCTCCCAGTTGCGGGCCAACTGGTGGGCGCGCAGTTCGAGCTTGAGGGTGGCGGCATGTTTCTCTGTGATCTTCGCCAATGCGTTCAACGCATCGTGATAACGATGCTCGTCCAGCAGCAGTTCGGCTTGAGTCGTGAGGCGCAAGTAGTCGCGGCCGGATCTATCGCTCTCCAGTCGCGCGAGGGCATCGTCACGTAACTGGAATTCGCGCATCTCGTGAGCCGCGCGGGCCGTGATGACCGTGGCGAGCGGGTTGTGGGACGCTTCACTGACCCGCGCCGCGGCGCGCACCGCCCGGCCGTGACGCGATTCGAAATAGGCGTCCAGCGCTTCTTCCAGGGCCTTGGCGGATTGCTGGCGGCGCCAGTCCTGGCGGAATCGGCGTGCCTTGGCGGGCAGTGTCAATACCCCATGAGCGGCGTTGAGCAGCATGTGAAAGGCGATGCAGCCCAATGCGATCAGCAGCACCATCAGGTTCAGGGAAATCTCGATGCGATGGTTGGGCAGCGATATCAGCACATAGCCGGTGTTGTAGTGCGCGGCCAACGCCGTCACCACCGCTAATGCGAACAGGCCCACGCCCCAGATCAGTGCTGGCATGATGTCAGCGTATGCCGCGTTCCCGCACCAGGATCTCTTGCCGTACAGCTTCAAGGCTGGCTTGCAGGTCGGGCAATTGAATGGACAGATCGCTGTCCGCCAACTGCTTCAACGTAGTCTGGCCCAACTCGACTTTCTTATCTCGTACGTCGAAGTAGCGATCGATCCAGGCGATGCACTGGCGCAGGTCCGACTTGTAGCTCGCTTCATCCTGACCGGACAGGCTGACGCGCGCACTCAGCAACCGCAACCGTAGATTCTCCTTAAGGAAATAGGTCTGCGTCGGCGTTAGGAGGGGTGCCTCTTCGTGTGTGATGCGTTGGATGCGCACCAGGTTGCGCGCGTCCTGCCAGAGCTCGCGCAGAAACCCAGCCACGCCGCCCTCTTTCGGCGGTGCTGATGACGGTGTTAGCGCCGGTGCTGGCGCCGGGCGTTCGTGCATGAGCATGGGCCAAACGTCGAGCTGATTGGAAATATTGTCCAGTCTGATACCCATGCCTGTGACGTCCACGACCGGCGCGCTCTTGAGTTGATCGATGTCGGCTTGAATGGCCCGCCGTGCCTGGGAAAACTGCGCACTGTCGGCGCGCTGCAGACGGCTGTCCGCATTCTCCAGGGCCAGTAGCGCGCCCTTGATGTTGCGTGCCAGGCGGAGTTGCTGATTCGCGATGAGCAAGACTTGCTCGACCTCGGCCAGCACGCGCTCATCGCGACTGCGCGAAAACTCGGTGTACATCGCCTCGAGGGCAACGCGCTGGTTCTGTGTTTCCGCGAAGCGGTTCTCCAGGGTGTTTACCTTGAGATCGAGTGCACGCACGGTTTCTCGCATTTGATCGACCAGATCGCGGCCATCCTTGTTGAATTGTTCAGAGCTCGCCAGCTTGTGTACCAGTTCCCGTTGCAAGGCACCGATCTGATTGCGGGTGTCGAGCCAGATGCCGGCGACCAACGCGATCAGCGCGGCTACACCCGCCCCCATAGCCAGCCAGTGCCAGCGTGCCGACGTCTGTGGCGGTGTGGGTGTGGCGGCGTTAGGGGAGGGGTCAGTCATGGCCCGTCATTGCGAAGCGAGTTGAGTGGGGTTGAAGTGGGCGACCAAGGCGTTGACGACGGCGGTGTCACTAGCGTCGCAGGTGATGACCTCAGTCACGCCCAGGGCGCGTGCGCGTTCCATGATCCGTGGGTGAATGACGAAATGCGGTAGCGCTCGCAAGCATGCCCAGCCCGCAGGTCCCACGATCTGGGTCAGGTTCTCCAAACCCTGGGCGCTGCTGATGCAAACCGCGTGCAGCAATCCCTCCTGACACAGGGCGATGACCGACGCGGGTTCGACCGGCGGAATAAAGCGTTCGTAACACTCGACGTAGTCTACCCGGGCGCCGCGTGCACCAAGCGAACGCGCCAGAACTTCGCGGCCACCGAGGCCGCGGAATATGACGATGCGCTTGCCCTGTGCGTTGACTAGCGCGGGCATGCGCAGTAGCGCTTCGCTGTCGGCCCCATCGACCGGAACGCACACTCGCGCCACGTCGGCGCTTCTCAGTGCTGCTGCGGTGGCGGTGCCGACCGCGTAAGCGGGTACGGCAGCTGGCCAGGGCCAGGCCCAGGCGCGA
>Ga0194132_10010183_pt1 | contig 12586 bp, 9 predicted proteins | sample TA2KigOf80mmetaG_FD_148612 | JGI IMG/M metagenome (GOLD analysis project Ga0194132, IMG submission 148612) | Freshwater microbial communities from Lake Tanganyika, Tanzania - TA2015054 Kigoma Offshore 80m | ecosystem: Environmental > Aquatic > Freshwater > Lake | place: Tanzania: Lake Tanganyika... | reverse complement strand
CCTCAGCGGCACCTTCCTCGACTACGTGAACTACAAGACGGTGCTATTGGGCGTCGGCCTGCTCATGGCGTTTTCTCAGTTCTACCTCGTGCTGGTGGACGCGAGCACGGTGTTGCTCGCCGTGCCGTTCTCGTTCGCGTTCGGCTATGCCATGGGCAGCATGGTGGCCCTGCGACCAGCCATCGGCGGGCAGCTGTTCGGCACGCGCAAGCTCGGCTCCGTGATCGGCCTGTTGCAGGGCGCCTCGCTTGCGTCGGGCGTCGCGGGGCCGATCATCATGGGGCGCTTCTTCGACGTGGCCGGTAGCTACCAGGGCGCGATCTGGTTCTTCTCGTGGTTCTCGCTCGCATCGCTGCTGCTGGTCATGGCGATGAGGCCGGCGACTCGCCAGGCCACCAGGGCGGCGTAGGCGTGACGCTCAAGCGGCCTCGCGGCAGCCGGCGAACGCGACGAGGCCCCGGTGCTTTCAGGGGCCTCGTTCCCGCCTAGAGGGGTGGGAGTTACTTAGGCAGGTTGCTGTTGGTGTTGCCGCGGGTGTAGAACACCACGTCCCACTTCTCGTCCGGCATCTTGGGCTGCCAGTTGCCCCACTTCTGAATGCCGCGCGCGTGCTTCGCCACTAGCGTCCGCCACTGGATGATCGCGTAGTCGGGCTTATACATGCGCTCGCGGTGCCACCAGTCCTCGCGCATGTACGACTGGTTGATCTCTTGGCGGCCGAACGGGTCGAAATTGTTGAACCCCTCGGGCTGCATGCCGTCCGGCCGGAAGATCGCCTCGCTGAGATACTCCTCGTGCTCGCGGAGGAACTCCTCGCGCTGCTCGGCCGTGGCACCTTCGCCGCCCTGCAAGATGGTGTACATGTGGTGATTCTCGTCGATGGGCACATACCATTCCCAGTGGTAGAGGCCGGGTCGCGGGAATCCGGCGACATCCAGGCCGCAGGGCAGGAAGCACCCGAACGTGTCAGGGTAGAGCTTTTGCTCGAAGGGGGGTGGGTTGGTGGGGTCGAGCGCCGGGTTGTAGACCTCGGCCACCTCGTCGCCGTCCTTGATGGTGTTGACCCATGTGGAGCCGCGGTTTTGCACCAGGAGCCCCTTCGGCTTGCCGGGAGTGTCGATGACGATGGAGTCGCTCTTGTCGAGGGGCTGCGTGCCCAGGGGCATCGCCGCATACCGCTTCGCCCATGCCCAGTTGCGGTGGCCGTACAGGTGGCCGGGGTCGAAGCCATTCTCGGCCGCCATCCGCCAGTTGCAGCGTATCTTCACCCGCACCAGCGGCTTCACGATCAGGTTTTCTCGCATAAACGTCGGCAGCATGTCGTGTTCCGGCGGCACCGGCTCGCCGTCGCCTATCCAGACGAAGACCGTGGCATAACGCTCGTAGGTGGGATACGTCTTCACGTGCAGCTTCCCCTCGAGCGCACTGTCGGTTTCCGTGAGCACCGTGGTGAGCTTGCCGTCGCGCACGTCGAAGGTGAACCCGTGCAGCCAGCACGTCGTCGTGTTGGTGGTGTAGCACTCGGGCCTGGCGGAGAAGGCGACGCCGCGGTGCGGGCAACGGTCCTCGATGCCGTAAACCTTGCCCTTCACCCGCTTGAAGTAGATGCGCTCTCCGCAGATGGTCTCGGAGCGGGTCGCGCCGTCTTGCAGCTCTTGCGAGAAGAACGCGGGGTACCAGTAGTCGCGCAGACCCAACGACGCATCGAGGTAGCGATCCCACGCGCGCCTGGTCTTGCCCTCGTCCGCCTCCTGCACTTCGCGGTAGATCTCCTCCGACGCGACCCGTTGTTTATCGCGCTCCTTCACCATCGCGGCATCCTCCTCGGGCGACTTTGGCCGACAACAGCCGTTATACAGCAATGGCGTGGCGAAACCAAGACGGCGGGGCAGCATGCCCGACGCACAGGCGCGGCCGGCGGTGCACCGGCGACGCTTTCCGTGAGGGCCGCCCGAGGCGCCCCAAGGGGTGCGTCAGCGCGGCTTGTTGTCGGGCGAGGGCAGCAGGTTACAGCGCATGGCGTAGCGCACGGGGTCGCCATGCGCCCGCAGGCCGAGCTTGCGTATGAGGTGCGCGCGGTGGGTCTCCACGGTGCGCGAGCCGATCTCCAGCCGCTCGGCGATCTCCTTCGTCGTGAGGCCGCGCGAGCAGCACCAGCACGTCTTTCTCGCGCGCCGTGAGCGTCTCGTACGGGTCTTGCCCCGCGCTGTTGTCATCCGCGACGTCGGTGGCCTCCGCGCCGCTCGCGCCCAGGTAGCGTTCGCCGGCGGCGACGGCCCGCACGCCCGCCACCAGCTCCGACGCCGGGGCCTCCTTGAGCACATAGCCGCCGGCGCCGCGCCGCATGGACTCGTGCACGTACGCCGCATCGCCGTACATGGACAGCACGAGCACGTGCTGTCGCAGGCCGCGCCGGCGCAGCTCGTCCAGCACCTCCAGGCCGCTCATGCCGGGCATGGCGAGGTCTAGGACCATGACGTCCGGGTGCAGCGATTCGACGAGGCTCACCGCGTCGTGCCCGTTCGACGCCTCGCCCGCGAACGTGATGTCGGGCTTCGTCTCAAGAAGCGCCTTCAGACCCTGGCGGACCACCTCGTGATCGTCCACGAGCAGCACCGATGTCGACATTTTCACCCGCCGTTAAAGTTGTGGCTGTATCCTCTTCCGCCGGGAGAACCACCGTCAACCGGGTACCGCGCCCCGGCTCCGATTGCACGTCGAAGGTGCCGCCCAGCGCGGATGCCCGCTCCCGCATGCCCGTGAGGCCGCTGTTGGTCGGCGATGCCTCGGCGCGCTCCACGTCGAAGCCGTCGCCATCGTCTCGCACCTCGATCGCCATGATGCCCTGCTGCTGCTGCAAGGCGACCTGCGCTCCCGTGGCATGGGCGTGTCGTGCGACGTTGGTGAGCGCCTCCTGCACGATACGGTAGGCTGCCGTCTCGACGTCGGGGGCGAATCGCTTGTCGATGCCCCGGTGCCGAAAATCCACGGCGAGGCCGGTCTGCGACTCGAACCGGTCGAATAGGAACTGGAGCGCCGGCAACAGACCCAAGTCGTCAAGCATCGTGGGGCGGAGGTCGAGCGAGAGGTTGCGGACATAGCTCATGAGCTGCAGCACCAGCTCCCGCGCCTTGTCCAACCGTCCTTGGACGGCGCTCGGCTCGGTGAGTGGCGCTTCGACGAGCAGCTTCAGCCCCGTGAGCGTTTGGCCGATCTCGTCGTGCAACTCGCGCGCGATCTGTCGCTGTAGCGTCTCCTGCATGACCACTTGGCGCCGTGACAGGGCGCGAAGCTGCTCCTCCGCGGCCGCCACCTGCTCCAGCAATGTCATGCGAGAGGTCACGTCCCGGGCGATGCCTTGCACGGCGATGGCCTTCCCGGCCTCGTCGCGCAAGACGACCCGCTGGTGCTCCACCCATCCCGGTTGCCCGTCGCGGCGCGTCACCTTCACGGTGAAGGTGCGCGGCTCGTCAGACGGCTCGTCGATGTGGACACCCCCGCGGTCGTGGTCATCGGGCGCCATGGCCCGGAGGCCGAGGGCGACATCCGCGTAGAACTCCTCGGGCGCGTAGCCGAAGATGGTCCGCGCGGCGGGGCTCACGTACTCGAACCGGCGGGGCTCGGTCAGCCGCAGCCGGTAGATCATGTCCTGCGCCGTTTCCGCGATCAGACGGAAGCTTTCTTCGCGCTCTCGCAGCGCGGCCGCCGACTGCCGCCGTCGGGATTCGGCCTCCCCTAGCGCGGTCAACATCGTGTTCACCGCTCGCGACAGCGCGGCCAACTCATCGTCGCCGGTCGCGCGCAGGCGCCCCGCCGACACATCGCCGCTGGCCGTGATCCGTTGCACGGCTCGTGTCATGCGCGTGACGCGCGAGAGCACGAAACGGTCGAGCAGCAGCATCACGATGACCGCGGTGACGAGCGCGGCCCCCAACGAGGAGAGCAAGAAGAAGAGCACCGTGCGGCGGCCCTGCTGGAACACGGGCCGCTCGTGCTGGCTCCGCGCGAGCACCGCCGGCCGGCCGGTGACGTCGGCGAGCACGGCCGTCGCGCCGATCAGGTTTTGGTCGCTAGGGTCGACCACCACCTCGCCGACGTCCGGCAGGCCCCGGGACGATGCGCCAATGTCGTTTCGCAGCGTCGATAGCGGGCTGAACGCGATGCGGCCGTCGAGCCTGCCCGTCTCCGCCAAGGAGTCGATCCGGGCATCGTCGAGCCAGTAGCCGAAGAGCAACACGCCGCGCGGCGACCCCGTGCCATCGCTACGCAGCACCGGGCGGGCGGCGACGATCAAGGGGCGGTCGTGGGCGACCATGATTCCGGCGACCGGCGCGTTGTCGGCGGCGACGGAGCCGAGCTGGCCGCCCGGCTTGAGGCCTGCGAGCACGTCGGTCGGCGTGTCGGCCGGCACATTGGCATCGGTGTCCCAACCGGCGGCGTACACGGGCTCGCCATCGGGCAGCGCGAGGACGACGACGTTCAGCCCGAAGGCTTGGAAGGCGCTCGAGACGAGATTGCGTGAAGAGGGATCGCCGCCGGCGGTGTCGCCCAATGCTTCATAGGTATCGTCCCACTCCGCCCAGTCGCTCGCGATGGCCTCGAGGCCGGCGATGCGGTCCGACAGCATGCTGAGCGCGCGTTTGAGCTGCGCCGCCGTTTCCTCCTGCTCGTGCTGGACGAACCCGCCGAGGACGATGGCCCGAGCGGCCACCAGGATGCCGGCGACGAGCAGCAGGCTCGTCGTCCCAATGATCAGCAGCGTTTTCCCGCGGATGCCCATGCCCACGCTTCGACCGCTGGCGGCACCGACGCTGGGCGCCGCGGCGCCCCGGTCGAGTATAGCCCACGCGGCATGACGCGCCTGGCGATAGCGGCGCGGGCGCGGCGATGCCTCGGTTCACGCCTCGTCGGTCGCCGGCGGCAACGGCCCCCATCGGCCCGCCTCGACCTGCGCCAAGAACTCGGCGACGAGGTGGTTGAACAGATCGGGCTCCTCGATGTTCACCGCATGGCCGGTCTGTGAAAACATCGCCAGGCCGGCCTTCGGAATGACGCGCTTCAGGAAAAGCCCGACATCGAGGCAGGGCAGGTCGTCGTCGCCCACCAGCAGCAGCACCGGCATCGGCAGCCGACGCAACCGCTCCTCGAACGAGAACAGCGGCGGCCGGCCCGCTTGATAGCCCTTCAGCGTGTTCGCCGACCCCAACGGCGAATGTCGCATGAGCTGGTCGTAGAACGCCTTCCAGCCGGCTGGGTCCTTCACGCTGTAGCGCACACGGGCGGGGCCATGGGTATAGTCATGCAGGGCCTGCATGCCGTGCTTCTCCACGGCCTCGCCCCGGCGGAAGCGTCCCCGGCGGTACTCCTCGTTGCCCACGGCGCCACCGCCGGCGCCCGCCACGATCAGCGCCCGCGCCATGTCGGGGTGCTCCATGCCGAACGTCAACGCGGTGTAGCCGCCCATCGACAGCCCGCCGACGATCGCCCGGCCGATGCCCAGATGCTTGAGCAGCAGGTAGAGGTCCTTCGTCTGCTGCTCATAGCCGTAGGTGTTGTAGTCCTCGGGCACGTCGGAGGGCGGGTAGCCGCGCGCGTTGTAGGTGATGACGCGGTAGCGGCGCGAAAAGAACCGCACCTGCGGCTCCCAGGAGTCCATATCGCCCGCGAACTCGTGGCACCAGATGAGCGGCTCGCCGTCGCCGACCTCCCGGTAAGCGATGCGGACGCCGTCGAGGTTGGCGATGGGCATGAGGGCTCCTTAGCGATGTCGTGGGCGAGCGGGTGCCCGCGAACGCACGGTCCTAGCTCGTCTTTCCGATCCAGGTGTCGCCGCTGGCGTTGCTCCGCGCATCCCACCTGCCGGCGTCCACCTGGGCCAGGAACTCGGCCACCAACGCATTGAACAGCGCCGGCTCCGAGATGTTGATGACGTGGTCGGCCTGCGGCAGGAACGCGAGGCCGGAGCGCGGAATCGTGCGCTTGATGTAGAGGCTCGGCTCCAAACAGGGCTCGTCCTCGTCGCCCGACATGATGAGCACGGGCATGGGCAGCTGGCGCAGCCGCGCCTCCAGCATGTAGATGCTGGGCCGGCGTGCCTGGAACCCACGCAGCGTGTTCGCGGAGCCTTTCGCCGAGTGTGCCATGAACAGGTCGTACATCTCCTTCCAGCCCTGGGGGTCCTTCGCCATGTAGCGGCTACGGGTGGCCCCCTTCGCATAGCCGTCCATCGCCTGCATGCCCTGGGCCTCCAGCACGGCGGCGCGGCGCTCCGAGTCCTCGCGCATCATCTCGGGGTTGGCGGAGCCCGTGCCGGCGCCGGCGACGATGAGCGCCCTGCACATGTCGGGGTGCGTGAGGCCGAAGCCCAACGCGGTGTGACCGCCCATCGACAGCCCGCCGACGATCGCCTGCTGGATGCCGAGGTGATCGAGCAGCATCCGCAAGTCCTCGACCTGCTGCTCTTGGCTGTAGGTGCGCCAGTCGTCGGGCACGCCGGAGGGCGGGTAGCCGCGCGCGTTGTAGGTGATGACGCGGTGCCGGCGGGAGAAGTAACGCACCTGCGGCGCCCAGCTCTCCTTGCTGCCGCCGAACTCGTGGCACCAGATCATGGGGAAGCCGGTGCCCGCCTCTTCATAGGCGATGTCGACGCCCTTCAACTTCGCGATTGGCATGCGGTGAACCTTGTGGGTAGGCTGGGGTGGATTCTAGCGCGACGCGACTCCGACGGCGACGGGCAGCGGGCGTCGCCGGCAAGGGGAGAGGGGCCGAATGGGCCCCTCCCCGCGGTGCGCGTTCGTCGGGCGGGCGGGTCTAGAACGCCTCGTCGAACTTGACGGTGCCGGAAACGCCCACCTGGTAGGAGGCGACACGACGCTCGAAGAAGTTCGAGAGCTCCTGCACGTCTTGCAGGTCCATGAACGGGAAGGGGTTGCGCGTGCCATAGCTCTTCTGCAGGCCAAGGTTCTGCAGGCGCTGGTCGGCGACGTATTCGAGGTATCGGCGCATGTCCTGCACCGACAGGCCCGCCACCCCGCCCTGCAACAGGTCCTCGGCGAACTGGGTTTCGATGGAGACGGCCTCCTCGATCATCACGCGGACGTCGGCCTGCATGCGCGTGTCGAACAGTTGCGGGTATTCCTTGCGGATCGTCTGCACGGCGGTGAGGGCGAAGTTCATGTGCGCGCTCTCGTCGCGGAACACCCAGTTGGTGCCCGACGCCAGTCCGTTGAGCAGCCCCTTCGATCGCATGAAGTAGACGTAGGCGAAGGCGGCGTAGAAGAAGAGGCCCTCGATGCAGGTGGCGAAGCAGATGAGGTTGAGCAGGAACTTGCGACGGTCGTCGTCGGTCCGGAGCGTTTCCATCTCGAAGATGGAGTTGAGCCAGCGCATGGCGAATTCGGCCTTGCGCTGGATCGACGGTATGTTGTCGATCGCCTTGAACGCCTCGTGCCGCTCGTCCACGTCGGGAATGTAGGTGTCGAGCAGGGTGAGGTAGAACTGGACGTGCACCGCCTCCTCGAAGATCTGGCGCGAGAGGTACATGCGCGCCTCGGGCGCGTTGAGGTGGCGGTAGAGGTTGAGGCAGATGTTGTTGCCGACGATGGAGTCCCCGGTGGCGAAGAAGGCCACGAGGCGGTTGACGAGGTGACACTCCGCCGGCGTGAGCTTGAAGTGCAGGTCCTTCAGGTCGGACACGAAATCCACCTCGTCCACCGTCCAGGTGTTGCGGATGCCGTTCTTATACATCTCGTAGAAGACGGGGTAGCGCAGGGGCCGGAGCGTCAGATCGAGTCCTGGTTCGAGGATCATGAACGCCGCCTTTCGGGGGGGAGTGGGCTAGGTCTATCCGAGCCGCGCGTGACCGCGCAAGGGTCAGTTGACCGCGGGCGGCGGGCTTTGCATGAGCATGGCGTTGAGCCGCACGCACTGTGCGCGCAAGGCCGTCACTTCGGCCCGCAGATCGCGGATCATCCGCTTCTGTATCAGGTCCTGGTCTTGCAGGTATGTCGGCGCCGCCGCGGTGGGCTCCAGCGTGGTCCACGCATCCTCCACTGGCGTCAGCATGCGCTCCAGCGGCTCCAGCACCTCGGCCACCCAGCGCGCCACGCGCGACTCCAGGCCGTGCGACGGCTCCAGCGCCGAGCGGTCGATGAGCGAGAGCTGCCCGCGCCGCATCGCGTTGGCGGCGGCGAACGCGCGCTCGATCTCCGTGGCGAGCTGGGTTAGCTGCTCGCCGGCCTCGCGCACGAGGCGGATCAGCTCGTCCGGAGTGAAACGGGGGTCGCGGTTGACCATGGGAAGCCTACGTCCTGCGAAGCGTGGGCGGCTACTGTATGCCTACCACTGGTGGTAGTCAATGCGTGGAAGCAACTATATTTTGTGGCATTATCGGTTGCTATTGCCAAAAAGGGTAACAGACGAGGGCCCATGTGGACAGGGCCCTCGTCGCTCCGTCACGAGTTAGGGGCATACCGCGCGGCAATACCTACTGGCACGCCTCACACGCCTCGGGGTTTTCGAGCGAGCAGGCGACGGCGTCGACCGCCTCGTCGGCCTGCGTTACCTCGGCCACCACCCTGGCCGGCGCCGGCGAGGCGCCCACCACCTGCACGGGGCCCGTCGCCACGGCCGCGGCGGCGCCCGTCTGCATGATGCGCGTGGCCGGGCGCGAGCGCAGGTAGTAGGTCGTCTTAAGCCCCGTCTTCCAGGCGTACATGTACATCGACGACAGCTTGCCGATGTTCGGCGTAGCCATGAACAGGTTTAGCGACTGGCTCTGGTCGATGTACGGCCCGCGGGCAGCGGCCATGTCGATCAGCGCCTTCTGCGGCAGCTCCCACACCGTCCGGTAGAGCATGCGCAGATCTTCCGGAATCTCGCCGATCTCCTGAATCGAGCCCTCCGCGCGCTTGGCCTTGGCGCGCATCTCCTCGCTCCACAGGCCGCGCTGCTTCAGGTCCTCCACGAGGTAGGTGTTCACCTGGATGAACTCGCCGGAGAGCGTCTCGCGCTTGAACAGATTGGACACCTGCGGCTCGATGCACTCGTAGGCGCCGCAGATGGAGGCGATGGTGGCCGTGGGCGCGATGGCGATGAGCAGCGAGTTACGCAGGCCGTACTTGGCAATGCGCTCCTTCAGCTCGGGCCATTCGGGCTTCGTCGGCCGAACGCCCCACAGGTCGAACTGCAGCCTGCCTTGGGCGGCGCGCGTCTCGTTGAACGCGGCGTGCGGGCCGAACGCCTCGGCCAGCTCGTTGGAGGTCGTCAGCGCCCAGAAGTAGATCTCCTCCTGAATGCGGGCCGAGAGCCGGATCGCCTCGTCGCTGTCGAACGGCATCCGCAGCTTGAAGAACACGTCTTGCAGGCCCATGACGCCGAGGCCGACCGGGCGCCACTTGGCGTTGGAGTCGGCGGCCGGCTCGGTTGGGTAGAAGTTGATGTCGACGACACGGTCGAGGAAGCGGACGGCCGTGCGGGTCACGCGGCCGAGGCGCTCGAAGTTGAAGCGCGGCTGCCCCCCGGTCGAGGGCACCTCGACGAAGTGGCCGAGGTTGATCGAGCCGAGGTTGCACACGGCCGTCTCCTTGTCCGACGTGACCTCGAGGATCTCCGTGCAGAGGTTGGAGAGGTGGATGACGTTTTGCGGCAGACCCGTCTGATTGGACTTGCGGTTCGACGGGTCCTTGAACACCATCCACCCGTTGCCGGTCTGCGCCAGCGTGCGCATCATCTTCGCGTACAGGTCGCGCGCGGGCAACTGCTTCACGAACAGCTGCTTCTTCTCGGCTTCGAGGTATGCCTTCTCGAACTCCTCGCCGTAGGTGTCCACCAGGTGCGGCATCACCTTCGGGTCGAAGAGCGACCACATGGCGCCCTCCTCCACGCGCCGCATGAACAGGTCGGGCACCCAGTTGGCGGTGTTCAGGTTGTGCGCGCGGCGAGCGTCGTCGCCGGTGTTGTCGCGCAACTCCAAGAACTCCTCGATGTCGGCGTGCCACGACTCCAGATACACGCAGGCGGCGCCCTTGCGCTTGCCGCCCTGGTTCACGGCGGCGACGGACGAGTCGAGCGTCTTGAGCCAAGGGATCACGCCGTTGCTCTGACCGTTCGTGCCGCGGATGAGCGAACCGCGCGAGCGGATGCGGGAGTAGGAGATGCCGATGCCGCCGGCGAACTTGGAGAGCTTCGCCACCTCGGTGTAGCGGTGGTAGATCGACTCCAGGTCGTCCTGGGGCGAGTCGAGCAGGTAGCACGACGACATTTGCGGGTGGCGCGTGCCGGAATTGAACAGGGTGGGGGTGGACGGCATGTAGTCCAGCCGCGACATCAGCTCATACAACTCGATCGCGTCGGATGGCGTTTGCGCCAGACCGCAGGCGACGCGCAGGAAGAAATACTGCGGCATTTCGATGGCATGGCGCGATTGCGGGTGCTTCAGCAGGTAGCGGTCGTACAGGGTCCGCAGGCCGAAATACTCGAAGCCCTTGTTGCGGTCGCGCGCGATGGCGTCGTTCAGCTTGCGCGCGTTGAGCGATACGAAGTTGAACACGCCGTCCGCGATGAGGCCCAGCTCATGGCCGTCGCGGATGGACTGCGAGAAGGAGTGGATGTCTTGGTTCTCGACTTCCTTGTCGATGAACTGCGCCAACAGGCGGGCGGCCAGCTTGGAATACTCCGGCTCCTCGGCGATGAGCGACGCGGCGGTCTGGATCGACAGCTCGTCGAGCTCGCGGGTCGTGGCGCCGTCGTACAGGCCACTGATGGTGCGTGTGGCGACGCGCAGGGGGTCGACGTTGGGCAGCTCGCCAGCGGACCGCTCGACGGCGCGGACGATCTTCATTACGTTGGCCGGTTCCAGGGAGCCGTTACGCTTGCGGACCCGCATGGTGGTGGAGGGCAGCATCTGCTGCGTGGCGGGGCCACCATTGTTTCCCTTGGCCTGCGTGTCGGGGTTCACCGGCATGAAGGTCATATCGAGCTCCTTGGTGGGCGGGAGGCCCAGGGTGATGTCGAAAGGCCGTCTGAAGTGCAATAGACGGCGGAATGATCCATGGGGCGGCACCGAGGGTATTGGGCGTGATCGCTCGAAGGTGCCTGGCGATTATTTGCTTTATGGGTGGGGCATGTCAACAGCGTTCCTACAAGATTTTGTGGGATTAGGCCTTACGAATCTAGCAGTAGTAGCTATGGGGCCTGCATCCTAAATCGAGATTAATCGGCTTCACGAGCGGCGAGACGCCATGCAAGCAATTCGTTGGCGCACGCATGTTCTAGTTGGAGCGCGGGGCCGGCAACGGGCGGTTGACGCAACCTAGTCCGGTAGTAAGGTCACGGGGTCGACCGTGGTGCGACGCGATGAAGCCAGCATGGCCTCGTCGTCCAGTAACAGTGAACGACGAGGCCATGCCATGAGATGTTCCTTGGCGCTCATGCGGCGGGCGTAAGTCCCGTCGCGCGCTATGCCGTCCGCTAGGGCGTCAACACGACCTTGCCGCGCACCTTGCGGTCCTCGATGTAGCGGTGCGCCTCGGCGGCCCGCGCCAGCGGCCATGCGCGGTCGACCGTCGCCTTCAGGCGGCCATCCGCCACCATGTGAATCATCTGCTGGAACGCCTCGCGCGACGTGGTGCCGCTGCTGGCGCCGACGATGGTGAGGCTGTTGAACCACAGCTCCGGCAGCGTGACCTCGGCGGTGCGCTTGCCGCCGGCGACGCCATACACCACCATGCGCCCGCCGACGCGCAGCGTCTTGAGGCCCTTCAAGAAGACGTCGCCGCCCACGCCGTCGATGATGACGTCCACGCCCTTGCCACCGGTCAGGCCCTTGGCCTCAGCCATGAAGTCGTGGGTGACGTAGTTGATGCCGTGATCCAGGCCGTACTGCTTTGCCCAGGCCAGTTTCTCGTCCGAGCTGGCGGTGCCGATGACCGTCGCGCCGGCATGCTTGGCGAGCTGCACGACGGCGATCGCCACGCCGCTGGCGGCGGCCTGCACCAGCACCGTCTCGCCCTTCTGCACCTTGCCGGCCAGCACGACGGCGGCCCATGCCGTGGTGAACGCGCCCGAGAGCGTCGCGGCGTCATTGAAGCTCAACGTCGGCGGGATCTGGTAGAGCGATGCGGCAGGGGCGGCCACGTACTCGGCGTAGGTGTTGGCGATGGCGCGGGCAAGCACGCGGTCGCCGGGCTTGAAGCTCGTCGGCGGCACGCCCGAACCGACATGCTCGACGACGCCGGCGCATTCGTAGCCGGGGGTCATTGGCAGGCTCTGGCCGGGCATGAGCGGGAACTTGCCGGCGCGCCGGCCGATCTCGGAGAAGTTGACGCCGATGGCGGCAACCTTCACCAGCACTTCGTTCGGCCCGGGCTCCGGCTTCGCGATCTCGTCGAGCTGCAACACGTCCGGGCCACCGAACTCGTGGTAACGGATCGCCTTCATGCGGGCATGACCTCCAAGATGATGCACGGATTCTACGCGAACGCGCGGGTGCCGGCGAAGCAACGCCTCATGGGCCGAGCCACGCGGCGCGGAAGGGAGGGGACCGTCGAGCTACGTCTTCTTCTCGAAGACGATGTGGTGGTCGCCG
>Ga0194132_10010180_pt1 | contig 12590 bp, 12 predicted proteins | sample TA2KigOf80mmetaG_FD_148612 | JGI IMG/M metagenome (GOLD analysis project Ga0194132, IMG submission 148612) | Freshwater microbial communities from Lake Tanganyika, Tanzania - TA2015054 Kigoma Offshore 80m | ecosystem: Environmental > Aquatic > Freshwater > Lake | place: Tanzania: Lake... | reverse complement strand
CCGGGCAGCGCCGCCGACGAGAAGACGACGATCAGAGACAGCGCCGCGAACGTCGGCATCACCTTCGCGACGCCGCCAAACGCCGCCATCTCCCGCGTGTGCGCCCGCTCGTAGAGTACGCCGACGAGCAGGAACAGCGCGCCGGTCGACAGTCCGTGGTTGACGCTCTGCAGCACCGCGCCTTGCAGGCCTTGGATCGTGAACGCGAACGTGCCGAGCATCACGAACCCGAGATGGCTGACGGACGAATACGCGACGAGCTTCTTCATGTCGGCCTGGGCCCAAGCGACGGCGGCGCCGTAGAGGATCCCGACAACGGCCAGCGCGAGCATCCACGGCGCGGCCGCGCGCGACGCTTCTGGAAACAGCGGCAAGCAGAAGCGCAGGAACCCGTACGTCCCCATCTTCAGCAGGACGCCGGCAAGGATGACCGAACCCGCCGTGGGCGCCTCGACGTGCGCGTCGGGGAGCCACGTGTGCAGCGGGAACACGGGGACCTTGATCGCGAACGCGAACGCGAACGCCGCGAACAGCCAGCCCTGGATCTCGGCCGGCAGCGGCTTCGCGTACAGATCGACGACGGAGAACGTGCCGCTGCTCAGATAGATGCCGGCGATCGCGAGCAACATCAGCAAGCTGCCGGCCATGGTAAAGAGGAAGAACTTGAGGGCCGCGTAAGCCCGCCGATTGCCGCCCCAGACGCCGATCAGGAAGTACATCGGGATCAGAACGGCTTCCCAGAAGATGTAGAAGAGGACGAGATCGAGCGCGAGGAACGTGCCGAGCACGGCGCCCTCCAACAACAGGAGGAGAGCCAGATACTCCTTCAGCTTCTCGCGCACGTTATCCCAGGCGCCAAGCAACGCCACTGGGAACAAGAACGCCGTCAGCAACACGAGCGGCAACGAGATGCCGTCCACGGCGAGGTGGTAGTCGATGTCGAAGCCCGGCACCCACGGGGCCCGGGTCGCGAATCGGAAGCCGGCTTCGCCCGCCGGGAACGAGAAGAAGATGTAGGCGGCGAGCGCGAGCACGGCGACGAAAACCGCCAGCGCGAGGCCGCGCAACGTGACGTGCGCCTGGCGCGGCAGCGCCGCGAGCAGCGCCGCGCCGGCGATCGGCAGGAAGACCAGCCAGGTCAACAGAGAATCGTTCATCTCAACTCATCAACCGAAGTCGTCCCTCGCCGCGATGGCCGCTCATCAGCGGAGCAACCAGTAGCCGAGCACGAGGATCGCGCTGACGAGCACGCCCGCGGCGTAACGGCGCACGTACCCCGATTGCCAGGCGCGCACGCGCGCGCCCGCTCCGACGAAAGCCGCGCCGATGCCATTGGCGGCGCCGTCGATGACGCCTGGGTCGAAACGGCCGGCAAGCGCGATCGCCAGGGCTTCCAAGGGCCGCACGATCGCGGCGCGGTACAGGTCTTCCAACCCCCACTGTCGCGCCGCCAGCGCCGCCAGGCCGCCGAGCGTCACGTTGCGGCGGCGGTTGAACAACGACCAGGCGAACGCGATGCCGAGCACGGCGACAACGATCGAGATGGCGATCAACGCGCCCTCGCTCAAGCCGCCGGCGGCATGGTTCGCCGCTTCGGCGTGCGCTTCGGCATGGAACATCAGCTCGAGATAGTGCTCGAACGGCGCGCCCAGGAACTTCGCGCCGATCAAGCCGCCGGCCGCGGACAAGACGGCGAGCAGGATCATCGCGATCTTCATCGCCGGTCCTGCCTCGTGCGGATGCGCCTTCCGATCGGCGGGCGTCCCCGTGAACGTCAGCAACGCGGCGCGCGTGATGTAGAACGCGGTGACGCCGGCCGTGATCGTGCCGACGATCCACAGCGGCACTTGGCCGGACGCGTAGGCGGCATGCAGGATCTCGTCCTTGCTCCAGAATCCGGCGAATGGCGGCACACCGCTGAGCGCGATCGCGCCGATCGCGAACCCGGCGAACGTCACCGGCATCGCGTGGCGTAGGCCGCCGAGACGGCGTAGGTCGATGACGCCGTGCATGGCGTGCATGACGCTGCCGGCCGCGAGGAACAACAGCGCCTTGAAGAATGCGTGCGTCGTCAGGTGGAACAAGCCGCTCGTCGCCGCGCCGACGCCAAGCGCCATGAACATGTATCCGAGCTGGCTGATCGTCGACCAGGCGAGAACGCGCTTCAGGTCGTTCTGGCCGATCGCGACCGTCGCCGCGAACAGCGCGGTCGCGGCGCCGACGACCGCGACGACGCCAGTGAGGACGCCGGGCGCGGCCGCGAACAAAGGCCACAACCGCGCGATCATGTAGACGCCGGCGGTGACCATCGTGGCGGCGTGGATCAACGCGCTGACGGGCGTTGGACCTTCCATGGCATCCGGCAGCCACACGTGCAGCGGCAGCTGCGCCGATTTCCCGGTCGCGCCGACGAACAGCAGCAAGGCGATCGCCGGGAGGGTCGCGAGCACCGCCTGCTGCGGATGGTCGCCAAGCGCCCGGCTGATCTCGGCGAAGTCAAGCGTGCCGAGCGTCACGAACAAGAGGCAGATCCCCAGGAGGAAAGCGGCGTCGCCGATGCGGTTGACGACGAACGCTTTGCGGCCAGCCGCGGCCGCCGCCGGACGTTCGAACCAGAACCCGATCAGCAAGTAGGAGCACAGCCCCACCAGCTCCCAGCCGACGAACATCACGAGAACGTTCGCGCCGAGGACGAGGAGGAGCATCGACGCCGTAAACAGGTTCAGGTACGTGAAGTAGCGGGCGTAGCCGTCCTCGCCGCGCATGTACTCGGTCGAGTACACGTGGATGAGGAATCCCACCCCGGTCACGACGAGCACGAGCAACGCCGACAGACGATCGAGCTGCAACGCGGCGGCGACGCGGAGGTCCGCGACCGTGATCCACTCGAACAGGACCGCGCGAATCGCCCCGGACTCCGTTGCCGACACCCCGCTCCACCCGACGAGGCCGGCGGCAAACGCCGCCAGAACGGACAACGAGGCGATCGCGCCGACGGTGCGTTCTCCGAGGCGCGCCCCGACCAAGCCCAGGAGCACGCTGGACGCGAGCGGGAAACCGACGATCCACGGGACGGCGTTCATCTCATCCCCTCAACGCGTCGACGGCATCGATGTCGACGGTTTCCCGGCTGCGGAAGATGCCGACGATCAGCGCCAGGCCGACGACGACCTCGACGGCGGCGACGACGAGCACGAAGAAGACGATGAGCTGGCCCGAGAGGTTGCCGTGCATGCGCGCGAACGTCACGAAGGCCAGGTTGACGGCGTTGAGCATCAGCTCGATGGACATGAAGAGGATCAACGCCGTCCGCCGCAGCAGCACGCCGGCGACGCCGATCGAAAACAACACGGCGCTGAGGATGACGTAGGCCTGCAACGGCACCGCGCTCACGAGCGGCTCGGCGCCTTTCCGAGGACGACCGCGGTGATGATGCCGATGAGCAACAGCAGCGACGCGATCTGGAACGGCAGGACGAACTCCGTGAACAACGACCGCCCGATCGATTCGACGCTGCCGAACCCGGCGGGCAAGGCCTGCGGCGTCATCTGTCGCATGCCGCGCAGCGCGCCGAACGCCAGGATGGCCGCCAACGCGCCGCCGAACACGAACGCGATCGGCCGCAACGATCCCGCGTCGGAGCTCGCCAGACGAGCGCTGACGCGCGGCAGCACGAGCATGATGACGAAAAGGAACAAGACGACGATCGCGCCGGCGTAGAGGATGATCTGCAAGACCGCGACGAACTCGGCCGCCAGCGTCAGGTACAGGACCGCTAGCGAGCCGAGGACCAACAGCAAGGAGAGCGCACTGTGTACCAGCTTCCGCGCGGCTACCACACCCACGCCCCCGGCGAGGCTGAGGGCCCCAGCGATGACGAAGAGGATGATTTCCATTACACCTCGCTGTGCGGGTCGCGCCCGGAGGCGCCGGGATAAGGTTCCTGGAGCATCGGCTTGCCGTAGATCAAGGATTGGCGAGAGTAGTCGGCGAGCTCGAAGTCGCGACCGAGCACGATCGCGCCCGTCGGGCACGCCTCTTCGCAGAACCCGCAGAAGATGCAGCGCAGCATGTTGATCTGGAAGTCTTCCGCGTAGCGCTCGCCTTTGCTGACCCGTTTCTCCTCTGTGTTCTCCGCCGCCTTCACGTAGATGGCTTGCGACGGGCAGACGATCACGCAAAGCTCGCAGCCGACGCAGCGCTCGTCGCCGTCCGGGTACAACGTCAACCAGTGCCGGCCCTTGAAGCGCGCAGCGACGGCCGGACGTTGCTCCGGGTACTTGATCGTGACCGGTTTGCGGAAGAGGTGACGGAACGTGACGCCCATTCCCTTGAGAATGGCCGCGCCTTCGATGAGCGCGCGTTGTACCGTTCGTCCGCCGTTGCCGTTCTTCTTCAAATTCAAAACGTGGCTCCCCCGCGACGCCTCGACGCGGACGTCGCTAGATCAAGAGCAGGGCGCTGATGACGATGTTGACGAGTCCGAGGGGGATGAGCACTTTCCAGCCCAGTCCCATCAATTGATCATAGCGCACCCTCGGCAGCGTCGCCCGCACCCAGACGAAAACGCAGACGAACAACAACGTCTTCAACGCGAACCAGACGACGCCGGGCAGCAACGGCCCGTGCCACCCGCCCAGGAACAGCGTCGTGACGAGCGCGCTCTGCGTGATGATCGCCAGATACTCGGCGACGTAGAACATCCCGAACTTGAATCCGCCGTATTCCGTCTGATAGCCGGCGATCAGCTCTTGCTCCGCTTCCGGAAGGTCGAATGGCGACCGGTTCGTCTCGGCGAACGCCGCGACGAAGAACAACAGGAACGCCAGCGGCTGCCGGAGGATGAACCACCCGTCGCGCTGCGCCTCGACGATGCGCACGAGGCTGAGGCTGCGGGCGAGCATGATCACGGCGATGACGGCCAGCGCGAGCGTGAGCTCGTAGGAGATGATCTGCGCGCTGCTGCGCAGCCCTCCGAGCAGCGAATATTTGCTGTTTGAGGACCAGCCGCCGAGGATGAAGCCGTACACGGACAGCGACGACGCGCCGAGGATGAGGAGGATCGCCACGTTGACGTCCGCCACGTACAGCGGAATCGTCGTTCCGAACAAGTCCAAGCTCGGACCGATCGGAATGACGGCCCACACGAATACGGCCATCGCCATGACGAGCACCGGGCAAATCAAGTACACGAACCGGTCCGCCCCGGCGGGGATGAAGTCTTCCTTCGTGATCAGCTTGATGGCGTCGGCGAGCGGTTGCAGCAGACCGCCCGGCCCCACGCGGTCGGGACCGATCCGGATCTGCAGGCGGCCGAGGAGCCGGCGCTCCAGCAACGTGACGTAGGCCGTAGCCGTGAGCACGAGCGCCGACAACAGCAAGCTCTTGACGACGGCCTCAGCGACGATGCCCCACGCGTTCGCCACGCGTCAGGCCCACGTTCCCGCCGGCGCCAGGCGCCGCACTGTGCCGTCGTGCGCGCGCCCGCCGAGCCGCAGGCTCCGCGGCACCAGGATCTGCCCTTCCCGCGTCTCATCGGTGACGCGCGCGAAGAGTCGCGCCGTGCGGCCGTCGAACGCGACTTCGACCTCATCGCCGTTCGCGATACCCCAACGTGCCGCATCGAGCGGGTGCACCGTCGCGGTCGGTCGGCCCGCGAGCCGCGCCAGGCCGGGAGACCGCTTCGTCATCTCTCCGAGGCGGAACAGCGACGTGACCGGGACGAGCGTCGCTCCACCGCCGCTGGCGGGCGCCGACGCGAGGATCGTTTCGATCGCCTCTCGCTCCACGCGCGCCGTGCGCCGCGGCAGGGGGAACGCCAACCCTTCCGCGAGCCCAGGGATGACGGTCGTCATCTCTTCGAAGATCTCGTGCACGGATCCGTACATGAGCGGGACGCCGACGCGCGTCGCGATGGCCTGCAGAATCGTCGCGTCCGCGCGCGCGCCGTCGAGGCCGGGGCGTGCCTGCCCGATGCGCTGGACGCGCGCCTCGATGCTGCCAACGGTTCCGTTCTTCTCGGCATGCGTCAACGCGGGCAGCACAACGTCGGCTTGCTTCGCGGTTTCGGTCAGGAACACGTCCTGCACGACGAGGAAGCCGACCCCGGCCCGCGCGAGACGCCAAGCCTCGGCGTCCGGGTAGTCGGCCGCGGGATCGGCGCCCGCGACCAGCAAGAACGACAGCTCGCCCGCCGCGGCGGCGCCCAACATGCCCGGCGTATCCAAGCCCTTCTTTGCGGCGATGTCCCGTCCCCAAGCGGTGCGCAGTCGCCCGAGAGCGGCGGCGTCGTCGGTCGGGGCCAGGCCGGGCAGCGCGTCCGGGACCATGCCGGCGACCGCAGCGGCGGCGGCGCTGCCACGCCCGCGCAAGATCGATAACGCGCCGCCGCCGCAGACGGCCCGTAGCGTGTTCGCCGCCAGCAGAACCGCGCGCGGATCGGGGCCGTCCAGTGCCAATCGCCCGACGTGGAACGACGCCGGCGGATGCGCAATCAAGTCGCGCGCGGCGGCGCGCAACGCCTCGATCGAGACGCCGGCGCGGCTCGCCAGCGCCGCGGCATCGAGGTCAACGAGCGCCGCCGCTTCGACCGGCGCCTCGGCACCGCGCGCCTCGGCAACGAGCTTTGAGAGCGCGAGCAGGACGAGCGCTTCGTGCCCGTACCGCACGACCGCGTTGTGGCGCAGATAGCGATCGATCTCCAGGCGCTTCGGCGCGATGGCGAAACCCAAGGCGCCGCGATCGAGCGCGCGCTTCGCGCGCAGCCAGACGACCGGATACTCCTCGATGAGGTCGCAACCGATGAGAACGATGGCGCCGGCGCGATCCAGGTCGGCCATGGTGCCTTCCGTGCCCCAACCCCAGTCGCGCGTGTCCGGGGCGGCGAGGGAATCGGCACGGTAGTCGAGGTTCGCGCTGCCCAGCGACCGATAGAGCCGGCTGAGCAGATAGGATTCCTCGAGCGTCAATCGCTCGCCGCCGATCGCGCCGGCGTGGTCGCCGCCCGCATCCCGCAAGCGCGTCGCCACGAGATTCAACGCCTCGTCCCAGCTCGTCTCCACGAGCGTGTCGCCGCGGCGCACGAGCGGACGCGACAACCGATCCTGGCTGTTGACGTAGTCGTAGCCGAAGAATCCGACGTCGCACGTCCAGACGTCGTTGACCTCGGCGTTCTCGCGCGAGCGCACGCGCGTGATCTCGCCGCCGCGCGCGTCGTAGCGGATCGCGCAGCCGACGCCGCAGTGCGTGCAGACACTCGGCGTTCCCAGATTGTCCCAGGGGCGAGACCGGAACCGGTACGCCGAGCTCGTCAGCGCCCCGACGGGGCAGATCTCGATCGTGTTGCCGATGAACTTGCTCGGCCCCTCCATCGTGATCGGCGGGATGTCGATGTGCGTCGCGAACCCGCGCTCGTGCCCCTTGAGCGCGTGATCGCCAGCGATCACCTCGCCGAATCGCGTGCAGCGCCAGCACATGATGCAGCGCTCGCGATCCAGCGTAAGCACAGGGCTCAGCGGGATCGCCTTCATGAAGTGGCGTTTCGGCTCGACGTATTGTGAGGCGCCAGGACCGTACTTGAACGTGTTGTCCTGCAGCGGACACTCGCCGCCCTTGTCGCAGATCGGGCAATCGAGCGGGTGGTTGATCAGCAAGAACTCGAGAACGCCCTGACGCGCTTCCACGACGTCGGGGGATTCGGTTTCGACGACCATGCCCTCGGTCGCTTCCAAGGTGCAGGACGTCTGCAAGCGCGGCATCTTCTCGACCTTCACGAAGCACATGCGGCAGGCGCCGAGCGGCGGCATGCGATCGTGGTAGCAGAAGATCGGAACCTCGATGCCGAGCTGCTTGGCCGCGTGATAGACGGTGGTCCCCTTCGGCACGGTGATCGCGTGACCGTCGATCGTCAAAGTCACCGTCGGGTTCGCGGGCGTCTGGCTCATTCGTTCCCCTCTTGCCGCTCGGTTCGCGGGAACCGCCGGCGTCAGCTGCCGGCGACCGGCACGCTCTCCTTGATTCGAACCGGCATCGGCACGGCGGCGTTCGACCTCGCGATATAGGCCTCGAACTCGTTGCGAAAGTGCGCTAACCCCGCGTTGAGGCTCGGCGGCACGCTTTCGCCGAGGGGGCAGAAGCACGTGCCTGTCATGTTCTTCGAGAGGTGGGTCAGCAGATCCAAATCGGACGGCCGGCCGTGCCCGTGCAAGATGCGCTCGAGAACTTGCACGACCCAGCGCGTGCCCTCGCGACAAGGCGTGCACTTGCCGCACGATTCTTCCATATAGAACTCGGCGACACGGGCGATGACCTTCACCATGTCCGTCGTGTCGTCCATGATGATGACCGCGCCCGAGCCCATCATGGAGCCGAGCTTCGCGAGCGACTCATGGTTCATCGCCACATCGATATGCTCGGCGACCAGCGGACGCGATGAAGAACCGCCCGGATAACATGCCTTGAACGTCCGCCCCGGCCGCAGCCCGCCGGCGCGGTCGATGAGATCGCGCAGCGTCGTGCCCAGCGGCGCCTCGACCACGCCCGGGTTCTGCACGTGGCCGCTGACCGAATACAACTGCGGCGGCCCCTGCTGCATCCACCATTCAGCGCCGTGGTTGAGGATCCAGGGGACGCAGCACAGCGTCTCGACGTTGTTGAGAACCGTCGGCTTGTTGTACAGCCCCATGACCGCCGGGAAATACGGCGGCTTGAGGCGCGGCATCGCGCGCCGACCTTCCAGCGACTCGAGCAACGCCGTCTCTTCGCCGGCGATGTACGCGCCGGCGCCCGGATGCACGACCAAGTCGAGCGAAAAGTCGGTGCCGAGGATGCGTTCGCCGAGCAGGCCGCGCTCGTACGCCTGACGGATCGCGCCGCCGAGCAACCGGTGGCAGTCGTAGTACTCGCCGCGCAGGTAGACGAACGCGTTGCGCACCCCGAGCGCGTACGAGGTCAAGATGATCCCCTCGACCAGCAGGTTGGGATCGCCCTCGAGCAGGGTTCGGTCCTTGAACGTCCCGGGCTCGCTCTCGTCGGCGTTGACGACGAGGTACTTCACGGGAGCGTTGCGATTGATGAACTTCCACTTCCGTCCGGTCGGGAACCCGGCGCCGCCGCGGCCGCGCAGCTGCGACCCATCGACGGCCGCCACGACCTCGTCCGGATTCATCTCCTTGAGCGCGCGGTGGACCGCCGCGTACCCGCCGTTCGCGACGTACGTGTCGATGTCGTGCTGGCCGGGCACGTTCACGTGCCGCAGCAGGACGTTCGTGGGATCGGGACCCAGGGTCCCCGGCGATTGCGTCATCGGCTAGGAGTCCGTGCGATCGAGGATTTCGTCGACTTTCTCGCGCGTCAGCCGCTTGTATCGCTTCTCGCCGACGAGCATGCAGGGTGCTTCCTCGCAGGCGCCGAGGCACTCGGCGACGATGTAGGTGAAGCGTCCGTCGGCCGTTGTTTGTCGCGTCTTCACGCCGAGCTTCGCTTCGACATGCGCTTGGATCGCGTCCGCGCCGGCCAACAAGCATGAGACGTTCGTGCAAAGCTGGATGACCTGCCTGCCGACGGGCGCCGTGAACACGAGCAGATAAAAGGACGCGACCTCGGCGACGACCTCGGTGTCGAGCCCGAGAAGCTCGGCGATGCCATCGTACGTCTCGGGTGGCACCCAGCCGTACTCCGCCTGCACGCGGAGCAGAGCCGGGACGAGCGCGGACTGTGCGACCGGATACCGCGCTTTGATCTCACGGATGTCGGCGACGGCGGCGGGCGCGAGGGTATGCGTCTCCGGGGTCACCGGTCCACGTCTCCCAAGACGATATCGATGGAGGCGATGGCGACGACGACGTCGGCCAGCATCTCGCCCTGCACCATCACCGGCAGCGCCGCGAGATTGCTGAACGACGGTGCCCGCACGCGAACGCGGACCGGTTTGTTCGAACCATCGGACACGATGAAGTAGCCTTTCTCGCCACGGGGGGACTCGACCGCCGCGTACACTTCCCCCTTCGGAGGATGGATGCCTTCGCTGACCAGCTTGAATTGGTGGATGACCGCTTCCATCGAGCGGACGAGCTCTGGTCGCGGCGGCAGGGCGACCTTGCGATCGCTCGTGATGTACGGTCCCTCGGGGAGCCCGTCGAGCGCTTGACGCAGGATGCGGCCGGACTCCCGCATCTCGGCCATGCGCACCGTGTAGCGATCGAACGCGTCGCCGTTCGCCCCGACGGGGACTTCGAACGTGAAGTCCTCGTAGGAGGAGTACGGTATCGCCTTGCGCAGGTCCCAATTCACGCCCGACGCGCGCAACACGGGACCGGTAACGCCGTAGGCGAGCGCCTGCTCGCGCGACAGGCTCGAGATCCCGATGTGGCGATCCCGCCAGATCGGGTTGTCGGTCAGCAGCGCCTCGTATTCGTCCAGCCGCCGAGGCAGCTCGTCGATGAACTTGCGAACGCGCGGAAAGAACTCTTCCGGCAGGTCCCACTGGACGCCGCCGATGCGAAAGTACCCCGGCATCATCCGCTGGCCGGACACGATCTCCGACATCTCCTGGTACTCTTCGCGGTGCGCGAACGCGTACATCATGACGCTGCTGGCGTTCAGATCGAGCGCGGAAGTGCCCAGCCATACGAGGTGGCTGGCGATCCGATTCAGCTCGCAGAGGATGACGCGGATGTATTGCGCCCGTCGCGGCACCTCGAGGCCGAGGAGCTTCTCGACCGCCAGGCAGTACGCCATCTCTTCGAAGTAGGAAGCAAGATACTCGATGCGATCGGTGAGCGCGATGTTCTGGTGATACGTGCGCGTCTCCATCTCCTTCTCGATGCCGGTGTGGAGGTAGCCGATCACCGGCTTGCAAGAGACGATGGTTTCGCCGCTCAGCTCGAGGACGAGGCGCAACACGCCGTGGGTGCTCGGGTGTTGCGGCCCCATGTTGATCGTCAGCGTCTCGCGCGTCAATTCGCTCATGTCGAACGCGTCAGCGATCCTTTCTGCGCGCCGGCACGTGCGGAATGATGTCACTCGGTCTCTTCGGGATGTGCCCTTGGAACTCCACGGGCTCGTCGCCGAGCGCGAAGTCGCGCCGCAGCGGATGCCCTTCCCAGTCGTCGGGCATGAGGATGCGCGTCAGGTTCGGGTGCCCGTCGAAGCGGATGCCGAAGAGATCCCACAGCTCGCGTTCGAACCAATCGGCCGCCGCATAGACGCCCGTGGCGGTCGGCAGGACGGCGTCCCTCGAGTCGACACGCGCGCGAACGCGAAGGCGCTGTCTTCGCGACCACGAGAGCAGGTTGTAAACGACCTCCAGGCGTGGTTCGATCGGGTGTCGATCCCAGGCCGTCAAGTCGATGAGGACCGCGAAATCCCACGGGGCGGCCTTCACGGCCGCAAGCGCGTCGACCACGCGGGACGGGGCGATGAGCACCGTCGCTTCGCCGCGATCGACCGAAGCGGCGAGGGCATCGTCTCCCAAACGTTCGGCGAGGAACTCCTGAACCGGCTCGAGCGCCGCCGTCACGCGGTTCTCGTCCCCTGGCGCCCTTGTTCGTCGATTTTCTCTTGCAGCTTGATGATGCCGTACAGCAGGGCTTCCGGCCGCGGTGGGCACCCGGCGATGTACACGTCGACCGGCACGATCTTGTCGACGCCCTGCACCAGAGCGTAGTTGTTGTACACGCCGCCGCAGGACGCGCAATCGCCCATGGCGATGACCCACTTCGGTTCCAGCATCTGGTCGTGGATGTGGCGCAAAACGGGTGCCATCTTCTGGCTGACGCGACCGGCGACGATCATCAGGTCCGCCTGGCGCGGCGACGCCCGCATGACCTCGGACCCGAACCGAGCGATGTCGAACCGCGCCGCGGCCGTCGAGATCATTTCGATCGCGCAGCAGGCCAAGCCGAATTGCGCCGGCCAAACCGACGACCGTCGCGCCCAGGCGAGCATGCGGTCGACCGTCGTCGTGAGGACGTTCCGCTGCAGGTCTGTCTCTTCTACTCCTGCCATTGGAACGCGCCTCGCTTCCAAGCGTATAGGTCGGCGAAGATGAGGACCGCGAGGAACACGAGGACCGGCGTCAACGCCGTCCAGCCGAGCTCGCGGAACAAGACCGCCCAGGGGAACAAGAACACGACTTCCACGTCGAACAGCAGGAAGATCATCGCGATCACATAGTAATGAATGGGGACGCGAACCTCGGCCGTACCGACGGGCCATATCCCCGACTCGTACGCGACCATCTTCTCCGGACTGGGAAAGCGCCCGGCGACAACGCAGTGGAGCATCATCAACGCGGTTGCCAATCCGGCCGAAATGAGGAAATGCACCAGGACGGGAAGGTAGTCCGCCACTTCAACGCTCCTATCGATCCGGTCGGTCGGTCCTCGGCCGAACCCCATCGATCATCCCAAAACAGGGGGCGCTAGCGCAAGGTCGACGAGCGCGCGGATCCGGGCCCCGTGCTTCGTATCGCGGGCACGATTTCGTGAAGCGCCGCGACAGTTTCGTCGACGTCCGCTTCGGTCGTGTCCCGCCCGAGCGAGAGCCGAATCGTTCCCGCGGCGGCCGCCGGAGGAAGCCCGATCGCCGTG